>Ga0209018_1000346_pt1 | contig 44254 bp, 23 predicted proteins | sample YNPBryBLVA2012_FD_185814 | JGI IMG/M metagenome (GOLD analysis project Ga0209018, IMG submission 185814) | Anoxygenic and chlorotrophic microbial mat microbial communities from Yellowstone National Park, USA - YNP Bryant BLVA 2012 (SPAdes)... ...
CGATTTTGTGGCCAAATTTATTCAATCAGAAATAAGTTATAGGGACACAGAAATGGAACTCTCACAAAAAATTCTGTGTCAGTTCCAATTTTGTGGCCTGATCTATTCCATGAGAAAAACATTTTGGGGACACAGAAATGGAACTCTCACGAAAAATTCTGTGTCAGTTCCGATTTTGTGGCCTGATTTATTCCATGAGAAAAAAATTTTGGATCACAGAAATGGAACTCTCACAAAAAATTCTGTGTCAGTTCCGATTTTGTGGCCTAATTTTTCTTCCTCCTTTTTGATCGACACTGAGCTATATTTTATATTTTTTCACATCCGCAGGATCGAGATCGATTCCCAGGCCTGGCGTTTCTGGCATCTCGATAAATCCATCCTTCACGGGAAATAGCGGCAGCGCAGGATTGTAATGGCTTTCCACCAGGGGATAGGTTTCCATGATCAGGGCATTGGGAATCGAACCCAGCAGGTGGATCGCCATGTGGGGACTGCCGTGCGGCGCCACAGGGATATGAAATGCCGATGCCAGTGCGGCGATCTTTCGGTACTCGGTAATGCCGCCCGCCTTTACCGTATCCAGATTTAAAATATCCGCCGCTTGATTGACGATCAAATCCCGACAGCCCCAGATGGTGTATTCGTTTTCGCCAGCGACGATGGGAATGTCCAGCTCCTGCTTGACCTCGGCACAGCCAGCGAAATCATCGGGTTCGACAGGCTCTTCGAACCAGAAGATATTATATTTCTCGACGGCACGACCAAAGCGAATGGCTTCGTACGCCCGCCATTTATTATTGGCATCAATCAGCAGATCGACATCAGGCCCAATGGCCTCACGAACGGCTCGCACCCGCTCCACATCGGTATTGAAATCGGCGCCGCCGACTTTCATTTTGACCGCACGAAAGCCCTCTTTCACATAGCCCTCCATCTCCTTCGCCAGGTCGGCAACGGTCTTGTTTTCAGCATAATAGCCACCAGCCGCATACACTCGAATCCTGGTACGGCAGGCACCCAGAACTTTGTACACGGGCAAATTGAGCGCCTTGCCAATAATATCCCAGATCGCCATGTCGATCGACCCCATGGCCTTGATATATTCCCCTTTGGCCACTGGCTTCCGATTTTCATGATACATCCGATCCCAGATGCGCTCCACAAAAAACGGATTCTCACCTTTGACAATTTTCTTGAAAATCGATTGCACCAGAGTGCGAGGCCCCTTTGGCAGGCTCCGTCCCACGATTCCCTGGTTGGTATGTAGCTCCAGTTGGGTCATCTGGGGCGAGCCACCGCCGCTGTGAATGATCGAATTCCATTTTCGTGGCAATTCCCCTGGAAACTTTAGATCCAAGTATTGGATATCGGTGATCCGCAAATTATCGATGGATTGTCGGGCCTGATTTAATGCCTGCGAGGCCGACGCCCAGTTCGGAGCGATCAGGGAAGCGGCACTGTACCCGCCAATGACCCCAGAAAAGATTTTGACAAAATCACGGCGTTTTAAATCATGCAATTTCATCGGGAAAACTCCTTTCGTATTTACTTCTGCAAAATTAATTTTTTCGTCTCTGATAAACCCACTGCTCGCAAGCGGTAAAAATAAATTCCGCCTGGCAGGTCCATGGCATTCCATGGTACCTGATATTGCCCTTCGTTCTGGTATTCATTCACCAATGACGCTATCTCCTGACCCAAAATGTCATAAACGGCTAAGCTCGTATGGCTCGATTTCAAAAGTTGATACCGAATGGTCGTCACGGAATTAAATGGATTGGGAAAGTTCTGATATAGCTTGAAAATTCTCAGCGGCGGGCTCGATTCGGAGGGAATGGCCGATGCTACCCGCAGATCGCCTTTATTCAGGGTAATATATTCATCACCTTCCCTGCCAACCTGAGGCCTGTGGGATTGGATCCAGTTCCTCATGCTCGCTTCCAGCGTAAAATGAACATTGGCCAATTCATAGCAGTTTCTTCGCTTGGTGCTTTTTTTCGGATGACTATGCCAGGGGAAGGGATTGTTTTCGATATCCCAGCGAAAATATTGTTCGATTAACTCCTGGATGGTAGCCCCCTCTTCCGTTGCCTCGTGCCAGAAATTGAATCCCGCATAGCGGGCAATTTCCAGGCATTGGGTCATGGTCGTCAATGCATAAGCGGTGTAAGTCAGACCGCTGCTGCCATCGTTTCGGACCACCTCCCGTGGCAAATAGACGCCGTGGCTATCCTTTTTAATTTTCCAACCAGGGCCAGGAAGTTCAACATTGCTATCGGTTCGGCTGAAAAAATAGCTCTTTAATTGAATCAACCCCTCTTTCAACAATAAGGTATCTTCCAGCACCGCAGCAGCGGCCATAACGCCCAGCAGTCCCGCATCTTTCCAGTTATTATCTTTGTGCCGCATGACATCGATGGTATGGACCAGGCAATTATTCCGCCACCAATAGTTGAAATTGATCCGCTCGGAGGACGTCCAGGCTGGATAATCATAAATCAGGTCGGCGGCATACAGCATGGGCGAGAACCATGAGCCAAGCTGCAGTCCTCGGTCGCCACCTGTAAATGTCGTCATCCTGGTGGCCCAATCCATCAACACTTCTCTGGCTTTTTCGGCATAGATCGGATCGCCTGTCAGAGCATAGGCCAGGCCGCAGGTATAGGCCGCATGACAATTGCGCCAGAGCCAGTCCCTCATCTCATCGAGATTGGAGTTCGGCTCGTAGCCGCCCATAATATGCATTGTGTACGGAGCATCGGGCACGAAATTGAGCTGAACCGCAGCCTCAGCCAACAGTTGCGTATAAGCCGTTTGCTGTGGCTCAACCTTGCCGCTGATGCGCTGTTTGATTTGCTCCAATTCAGCTCGATCGATAACCGTCATCGGGTGGCTAAAGCGAAAGCCCAAAAGCGAAATACGGTAGGCGTCCTGCCAGGGCTGGGGTGGATCGGGAAAAGTCTGTGCCTTCACCAAAAATGGAAATAGCAACATGGCACAGAGGGCGAGGCGAAATCGGTGTTTGGGGAATGAATTCATAACTGAGATCAATTAAAATGATAAAGCTGGCGCCAGATCCCATTTCGGGTGATTGGTTAGGTTTCTCAAATTTTTGCCGTCAGTCCCGATTTCATAAATGTCTGAATCCTCGAATCGCATCGATTCAAATAATATCGACCTTCCATCTGGTTTGAAAATCGGGTGATAATTGAAATAATTCAAGTGCTCGGTTAAGTTTTTCACCTGTTTCGATTTTAGGTGAACCAACATCAGATCACGATATTTCATTCCTCTGGTATTGGAAATGAAGAGGACATGGTTGCCATCGGGCGAAAACTGAGGTTCTTCATCGTGAGACTTTTCATCAAACAAAACCACTATTTTTTTATCCGATAGATTCAAGTAATAAATGTCGGAGCTGCCAAGCCGATCGGAACAGAACACAATTTTAGCGCCGTCAGGTGAAAACGATGGATTCGAATCATTGCCATCGTCATCGGTTAATATTTCCTGCTGAGTGCCATCGCTATTCATCAGGCCGATGGACTTTGTTTTGCCCCGTCTGGTGGTGAAACAGATCTTCGAGCCATCGGGCGAAAACTCGGGCTCGGTATCATCAAAATTGTTTTGGGATAGATTCTGTCGATTGGAACCATCACGGTTCATGCGAAAAATCTGATGACGCCCCTCCAATTTGTCAACGAAAATGATGGATCGATCATCAGGAGCGAAACGGGGCTGTGGCTGATCCATCTGAACCTGGGTGAGCGGCGTGGCAACTGAATCACCCACGGGCAAGGCATATAACGTTCGCTGCAATTGATGGAGCGTAGTAAAAAGCACGGTTTTGCCGTCGTGAGAGACAACGGGATTGGAGAATGACCGAATGCCCTGAATGTGTCGGGTGAGATTGATTTGCTGGCTGCCATCGGGATTCATCGAAAAGAGATCGAACTCACGGGATGCGGCATCTCGATTCGATAGAAATAGAACCCGATCGATCTGGCGATCAGCAATCCCCGTTTTTTTTTGACAGACGCTGGTGAAAACCATGGTGCAGAGAACAATAGCGAGTCGCACGAGAACTGGATGGTTCAAAAACGCCATTCTTTAACAGTCCTTTCTAAAAGAGATGATACCCCAGGCTAATCACATACATCGAGACGGAGCGCTCTTCACCCAGAATTTTATTCTCACGGCTAAAAATTTCAGGAAACACTTTTTCCGATAAAGTGCGAGAGCCTTCATAACGGGGCGTGTTCAACGATAAATAACTCAGCCCAAGCCGCCACTTTTTAAACAAACTGAGGCTCAAACCCAATTCATAGCCGAAATCCCGAGCAAATTCGAAAGTGGTCTGTTCCGCTTTGACGTCACCAATCGTCCCCGATCGGGAGGCGGCTTTAGAGAAATTGATGCCGCCCTGCAAAAAAACAGCCGCGCCCAAATAGGGTAACAATTGGTATTCATATCGCAATCCAGTCATCACTGGGATATTGATCCAGGTACCCGTCTCATAAATAAGGTCCACACTATCGCCCATAAAGTGCTCGAATTCCGCTTCGGCAGTAGTCGGGTCGGTGCTGTTGGCCAGAAAGCGCAAATTGATCACCCAGTCCAGTCCATTCACCAACACGGGTGTATTCAGCTCGATTCCGCCGCCATAGCCCGCTTTTGCCAGGCCCACATCGTTCCCAACATCGAATCCCGCCCGCCTGGTGAGAATGGGGTTTGCTCCAACTTTTTTGGCGAAATCACCGTTGGGCAGGCTGCCATAAGCGGAGATCAGCAGCGAAACATAGTCACTTTGGGCGTGAAGCATAGGGGTTAACGTCATCAGGACGATCAGGTGCCCAAACAAGAATCGTTTCATGATTGGCTCCGTTAAAATTGGATTCACATCCCTTCCAGGGCGGCCAGCCCGTGAAAGGATGATAATTGTCAATGAAACTTTTGATCAGGCGATGGTCCACGAATGGGATGACATCGCCTGATCAAATTTTTGTTCATACTTTTTTGATAGCTACGCCTACTCTAAATAATTTTTGACCGCTAATTTAGCGAATTTCTTTCATTGCGCTAATTTTCAATTCGCTCAAATCAGTCCGCCCATTGGCTTTTGGCGTCAACTGAAATATTGGTAATGCCACAAAGACTCGAAGCCACAAAGAAATCAGATTGCATTTTAGAAAATATGCCTAAAAAGCACTCTGTTGTTATCAAATTCTTTTGCCATAGCTTCCAAAAGATCATTTGCTTCGTGTCATTGTGCCTTTGGGGCCAGTGTCATCTAAGGTTTGCCCCAATGGCGCATTAAGCCTTTTTAGAGCCAGCTCATTTCATCAATAACATCTTCCGTGCCAATACCCGATCCCCTGCGTCCAGGCGGTAGACGTACATTCCGCTGGGGACGAGCATACCCGCATCATTCCGACCATCCCATTTTGCCACATACGAGCCAGCCGCCTGCGGCTGATGATTGACCAATGTCCGCACTTTCTGGCCCAATACATTGTAAATGGCCAAGGTCACGGTTACCTGCTTATTCAGGCCATAAGCGATGGTTGTGCTCGGATTGAACGGATTGGGATAATTTTGGGCTAAATGAAATTCGGTTGGATGCGCCTTAGAACCAAATTCCACGTTGGTCACCCAGGTTTCCCATTGCGCTTTCTTGTCGGGGAACCAATTCAGGTCGCCAACGGGAAAGCCGCCCATGGCATGAGTATAAGCCGCAAAGGTGGTGGCATAATCGAAGTTATAATCATCCGCTGGTGGGCCGAAGGTCTGGGGATTGTCGATCAGGGTCCCCACACCATTGCGATCGAGCCGAAAATCGGGATTATTATTATTGGCGTAATTGTCATTAAACCGATGCTCCATGTAGGCCAATAATTTGGTTCTTTCTGGGCCGTCAGAGAAAACCACATCTTCATAAATATTGTCTTCGGCTACCATGTTCGGAAAAGTGGCAATAAATTGCTCGGCCGTCGCATCGATGAAGCGATAGAAATCCAGCGAATCTTTGCTCTGGATCCAGGCTTTGACTTCGGGGGACCAGCCCATGACGTTATTTTTAACAGTAAACGTTCGCTGGTCATCGGTTGCCAAATTAGGAGCTCTCAAGGAATCGATGGGAACCGCCACTTCCCCAGTAGAGTCCACAGACCAGAGGCTTCGTCCCTCATAACCAAAATCGAACAACAAGTTATTGGTAAAGACGCAATTGATGGCTCGATCCACATCGAATTCGCCGTTATTGCCAGCGGTCATGACCATGGTGCAGTGGTCCATGAAAAAATTTTTAATGATGCCGCCGCCGCTGCGCAGCGGATCAGTGGAGCTATTAAAAAAGGTGCTATTCTGGATAAAAATGGTATCCTGCGTATTGCCACGAGTATCCACAAAACGACCATTGTTGGGATCGGCCAGGAGATAGGAATTGGCGAAGATACAATTGGTAATAAAAAGCTTTTGACCTTCAGCATTCATCCGCACGACGGACTGGGCATCGCCGTCGACATAGCAGTCATCAATGATATACTTGCCATTCTTTTTGTCGCAACGAAAGGCATTATCTTCAACCTGGTTTCCCAGATTGTCAATTCCCGAAAGATAAAGACCTCTCCATTCAGCATCCACACCAGGTCTAAAATAACGTGGGGAATTGCCGGCTTCATCAGCCGTTGAAACGAGAACTGGTTTGGGGCCATCACCTTTCGCCGCGACAATGCGCAGGGACACACCAATCCCCCGAATGGTTCCGTTGAGCAAATAAAAACCACCTCGCTGCAGTCGGTAGACACGATTGGGATTTGCAGGAACACCTCCAGCCAAAGTATCACCTTCAACAGCTAAATTCAAGGTTTCATACCCTGGAGCGACATCCAGAGTGTCCTGGGCAATCACCATCTCATCCCCAAACATCAAGCAGAAGGCCAGGGCAGTTAATGATAAAGCGGTAAATATTTTCTTCATTGCATGTTCCTCCATTTCGTTCGTTTTTGACTTCCATGAAAAAAATGAACTATTGCTATGCACTCACCTCCTCCCTGCTTCGAGAAATTTTTCCATTTTAAATGCCGATTCACCACCTCCATTCTCTTACTCATTTCAAAAATTTGAAAAGCTCAAAAGCGCAATCCCAGGCCAACATCCATGGTCCAACTGTAATATTCATTGGCGGTCAGGAATTTGGTCTGAGATTGATACGACTCATCGGGTTCATCGGTGATGTTGTTCCAGTCAAAAAACAGGTCCAGGTAGCGGGTTAAGCGATATTTGATGGAGAGGTCCATTCGCAGCAAATCCGCCGTAAAGCCATCCAGTTCTGGTCGTTCGCCCACAATCGCCAGCGTTTTTCCCTGATAGAGCCAGGACAATCGTGCGGAAAATGGACCTTTGTCATATCCAATGGAAATGTTGGCGATATCATCACTCTGATCTGGCATATCGCCCGTGCGAAAGGTATCGATAACGGTGGTCTTCAGGAACGGAAATACTGGAATTTTTTCACTCAACACAAACGAGCGTGGAAAGTGAGTTTTCGACCAGATATGGGAATAGTTGGCATTCAGGACAATGCCGTCAAACGGACGGGGCAGCCAGTGGAACCGAGTCTGCCATTCCACCTCCAATCCCCGAACTCGGGTCAGAAATGGATTATTCTCGGGACGGTCTAACGTAAAGCCCTGCAAATCGGGAGTAAATCCTTCCTTGGCTGCATTCAAAATTTTATGTCCCTAGCGGTTGAAAATAAGATCGTCGATTTCCTTATAGAATCCGCCGAGCGTCAACAAGCCAATGGTATTGCCATAAAATGACAGGAAGATATCGTAGTTGGTGGAAATTTGTGGCTGGAGATCGGGGCGGCCAAATTCAACTAAGCGCTCGGTGCCATGAACTTTCTTTTTGGGCATCATCCAGCTAAGCTGGGGGCGTGACAGCGACCTGGTATAGGCCAGACGAATGTCGAACCAGCCAGTGGGCCGAACTCGGGCATGGATCATGGGGAACCAGCGCCCATAAGTGGCGGTAGCTGTGGTATCCGAAATATAAGGATTATTGAGCTCGGGTTCGGAAAAAATATCGGGCACCGTCCCTTTGCGGCCGGTCATCTCGGCACGGGTAAATTCATAGCGAGCGCCAGGCAGCAACATAAATGCCCGGCCGAAATTGATCTCGGTCATAAAATAGCCAGCCGTGACTGTTTCAGTGACCTCATAGTCATCCAAATCGGCGATAGAAGAAAAGGCGTAAAGCGAATCCAGCAAATAATGATTCAGAAAATAGTTCAATTCAGCCCGACTCATCGCAGGTCCAAAATTGTAGCGACCGCCCAAAAAGTCGCCAGGGTCGAACGATGAATCCAGGTAATTTTGCATTAACGCCCAGCCAGTAGCATTCCACTTATACTCGAAACCTTCTTCACCATACCGTGGATGATGTCGCTCAAATTCTTCACGCTGATTGATGGCCGTAAGGTCCAATCGCCTATTGCGATGACCCCGGTCTCGCTCTTTCAGCTTGTTAATGTATTTCGCACCAAACTTGAAGTTCCCGGCTATTCTATTGGTGAATCGAAATGGAAGCTTAAAATTGAATTGGGCGCTTCGATCTCGTTCCAGGGATTTTTCTGTATAAAAATCGCCCTGGTAGAGAAACATATCATCATAACGATTGTACGCTGCGGCCAGAAGCACATCCGGTCCGTATGAATTGGGCAGCACGGCATGATTCATGGCGCTCAATTCACGTGCCCGAATTCTGTTGTCGAACGGCTGCCGGTTCAGCGACGACGTCTGAGACAAACGCCAATCCAACTCACCAACGAAAACACGATGCTCACCGGTGAGCGAATGGGATAACACATCGATCTGTTGTTGACGATCATAAAGCCGGATTTCATGGGTATTGGAACCCTCATCCCATCGGGCCAGGTGTGTGAGCGCGTCTCGGTCCAGCCGACTCATAAAATTGCTGAGCGCTACTTTTCCATTGGGCAAGCGATAATCCATCAGGATACTAAAACCAAGCCGTTTACGAATTTCATCAGTGTAGCTCAGGTCCACCTGTTGTGCAAAAATTGGGGCATAAGGTTCACCTTCTCTTTTTTCCCGGAGAACTTGATATTCTGCCGCAAATTGGTCCGAGCCTCGTTGGGCGCGTTCTATATTGCCAGTCACCATCAGGCCCAATTTTTCATTGAGATAGCGATTGCTTAATGTGAGGCTGCCTTTATATTGACCCAATTGGGAACGCTGGGCATTATAGCCACTGCGGAACTTAAAATCATACTTGAATCCTCCCTCCGATGCATCGGCTAACTTGAAATTGACGATTCCTCCAAATGCATCGGCGTCTTTATCCGGCGTCAGCGCTTTGGTGACTTCGATGCCGGCTAAAATTTCGGGAGAGATCATATTCAAATCCACGCTGCGGTCATCTAAATCGGTGGCGGGGACTTTTTCGCCTCCGATGGTGATCATGTTGTAGGTCGGTGCCAGCCCCCGAATAACGATTTTATTGCCCTCTCCCCCGCTTCGTTTGATGGAAATGCCGGGCAAGCGGCCGACCGACTCCGCAGCATTGGCATCTGGCAACTCCTGAATCCGTTCTGCAGAGACAACATTCGTGATGGTGTTAGACCGCAGCTGTTGGTTGATCGCCGCCACCTGACCTTCGGCCTGGGCCGTAATGGTGACAGTCTCGCCCTTTACCACATCATATTCCAGTTGAATATTCACCTCTTTTTTTTCATTCAATCCCATTTGGATGGGTAGCTCTTTCGATCGATACCCAATGAACGTCACGCGAAGCTCATAGCTGCCAGGCGGCACCGAACTAATGACGTATTCGCCTTTCAGGTCCGTCGCAGCGCCGATGGCCGTACCTTTCAAATAGACATTCGCGCCAGCTAAGGGCTCGCCAGTCGCGGCATCGGTGATTTTTCCAGTGATTCTTCCAGGGGCCGCCGCAAACAGGTGGGCTGTGGGCAGGAGGATCAAAAAAAGCGCAGCGAGGATTTTTAAGTTCATGATTCGCTCCTCAATCGAATAATGAAGATAAGTTTTTCATCAGGGGCTTATCGCACAACATCGATGCGGCCAGGCGGATTGTCGATCTCGCGATCGGCTTGCTTAATGATTCGAGGATTATAGGTGCAATGAAGCAATAAAAACTCCGCCTGTCAAATGCTCCAGAACTCCATTTTTTCAGCGAGGTCTGGAAAAAATCTTAGAATCGAAACAGCCTATTTCTTGCCGAATGAACCAAAATATGATTCCTGTCCGCCAAGTGGGTAGAATGATCGTTCGAATTACCTGCTCCGCCAATTGGCCTCTGGCGTCAATCAAAACTTGCCTCAACCACCAAGGCATAGCGGCTTGAACCATAAGGCTCATTTTATTGCCTGAATTTCGAAAATGAACCATGCCGATGGAAAAAGATAGCTCTTTGCCCACGGGATACACGGAATCACGCAACATTCGATAAATAAAAAGTGCTTTCAATATCTTTTCGTGTGTTTCGTGGGGCAACTATTTATATTCCTTTTTAGAATTTCAGGGAACAATTACGAAGCTAAAGAAAAAAATTTATCCGCTCGCCCGAACAACCAATTTGGGTTTTAAAATCGTTCTGATCTCCACTGGTTGTTCAGCGACAAGTTTCATCAGCTTTTCCACCGCCATCTGTCCAATTTCATCCGTGGGCTGATGGATTGTGGTCAATGGGACGGGGGCGTATTTGCCTTGCTCGATATCATCGAAACCCACGATGGCGACGTCATCGGGGACCCTATATCCATTGTCCAGCAGCGCCTGTTCGAAGCCCAGTGCTGAAAGGTCGTTATAGACGAACAGCGCATCGGGGCGCTCCGATAGCTGCAAAAATTGTTGGCCGATCTGATAGCCCGAATCATAATCTTTGAATTTCATGGGCAGAGGAAAAATGAAATCCTGGCGCAACGATCGGCCGTATTGCTCCAGAGCGCGTCGATAACCTTTGAGCCGCAGATCGGCCAGCAGGTTGCCGGCTTCGCCGCTGATATAGCCGATTTGCTTATAACCCTGCTGGATGAGATACTCCGTCGCCATGAAAGCGCCCTGCTCGTGATCGGTCCCAACGTAATAGATGTCCTCATCTTCAATGTACGAAACCATCACGAATGGGAAGTTTTCTTTCCTGAGCTTCCGAATTGTTTCCGTGGCCCGATAGACGTGACTGGTGGAGGCGATGATCATGCCGTCCACCCCCATCTCCCGGAAGCGATGGATCTGGCTTTCTTCTTTTTCTATTTTTTGAGAGGAATTGGATAGCAACAAGTTGTAGCCATTTTCGGAAGTCTTCTGTTCCACACTGTGCAGGATCAACGAGAAGTAGGGATTTTTCAAATCGCTGAGCACCAGGCCAATGGTGGGATGCTGAGTGAAATCAACGGCTGGCGTGGGTTTGGCCACGAATGTGCCTTTGCCGATGCGACTGAACAACACGCCATCGCGGATCAATTCAGTCAATGCTTTTTTCACCGTAATCAAACTGACGCCATATTGCTGTGCCAGTTCATTTTGCGAGCTGATTTGGTCGCCTGGTTGAAGCTCTCCCGAAGCGATTTTTTCCTTGATGCTTTCGGCGATCTGAAGATATAGCGGTTTGGGATCAGTAAAGTCTATGGACATGCGAGCACTCGGCTTTTCATTGGGATACAAGTGCGGCTTCGATGCCTGCTTGGATCGGCCATCGAAAGCGTTGCACCCATGAATTCAAAATCGAGTTGTCAGGCGAGTTGCAATTCATTATACCTGGTATACCAGGTATAATTAATATAACATATTTTTTGAAAATGTCAAGTGTTTTTTACAATTTTTTCGGCCTCCCTCATTCAGTATTCATCCTCCCGAAGATTCTGAACCTTCAAAAGAGCATTCTCATTTTCCTGCTATCAATCATCCTGCTGCAAATCATTGTGCTGCAAATTATCCTGCTCCTGCTCCATTAGCAGAATCTTTTTAATCAAATCACCAGTCAGTGGCCTTAATGAAATCCATTATGCTATGGGAAATTTGCAGCGATGAGCAAGAAACGATTCACGGTGCTATGTCCAATTGACATCCGCGGCTGGATTTCTCTCGGTAGAAATGGGTAATATTGATCGGAGCAATTCAGAATCCTGAAACGATGGTGAATAATCGGCTGGCGCTGAACGAGAAATGAATCATATCAACTGGGGCTATTTAGCTCTTGTTGCAAAATTATCAAAACAAATTGAATTGTCATGCCATCAGGCAATTGGATGATGGCATGAGAGCGCTTTTTCTGAGGCTGATTTTTACCACAAGAACGACTGAATCTTAGAACAAAGGAACTTGATTGATCACAGATTTGGCTAACATTACGGGGCGTTTTTTGCCAAAGCAATCTCATTCAGGAACAGAAAATTAAGAGATTGCTTCGCTTTGTTCGCAATGACATTCTCGAAAAAGTGCCATATTCAGTTAAGCACGAATGAGTTCTTATTGAAAAATTATCAAAACAAATTAAATTGTCAGGTCGTCCGCTAACTGGCTGATGGCATGACAGCATTCTTTTGGGTGCTGATTTTTGGTATAATAGCTATTTAGAATCAGCGCGGATCGGATCGAGAATTAAATTCCTTTTTTATTTACCAGGCAACCAATTTAAATAATCTTCCAAATTCGTATAGCCATCCCCATCGCAATCGCCATTTCGATCGGCCGCATCGCTGGGGTCGAGGCCCTGGGCCAATTCCCAGTCGTCTGGCAAGCCATCATGATCGCTATCCAATGGAACGCCATAGGTTTTCAGCAATGGCCAGCCTCCAACCTGGACTTGCGAATCGATGATCCCGGACCTCATGCCCCAGATGCCGCCAAAATGAGCGGTCCCGGTTTTGACTTCCTCAACGATGCGAGCATCCACTTCATCTCGCCGTGGGAAAATGGCACCAACCTGCGTTAATACCAGCTCATAGGCTTGTTCCGCCGGTTGCGTGATCACAGGCGCCACAGGCACTGGCAACGTTCGCCGGACCGACTTCCAGTATTTTCCTTGCACGCCACCAGCCCAATTATCCTGAGTGATTGCGGGGAAGCCGACGACGTAATTATCGGCTACATACCAGCGGCCAGCATCATCCCAGGGTTCAACGATGCGGTCTTTCTTTTGGGTCGCGGGGCCTGGCTTGTAATAATTGGCGATGATATTATAATGGCCTCTTTCGCCGCCGTAACTGCTGTTGAACCCCCAATTATAAATCACATTGTTTCGAAAATCGACCACCTCCCGCTCCGGCTGACCATGGGTGCGGCTGCCATGAAAGCGCGGATTGCGGCTGGAGTGATGGGCCAATAAATTATGATGAAACGAGGCGCCTTTCCCGCCCCAAATGCCGCCATAACCATGATCGCCCTTGTGATGAAACGAATGATGCAAGCTTTCGCTGATCAAACACCATTGCAGCGTGAAATTCTCATTGTCATAAAAAGAGGCAACTTCATCGATCCCCCAACTGAACGAACAATGATCGATAATAATGTCGCGTTGGCCTATTGCGCAGATCGCATCTCCCTCGAACCGTTTCTCGTCCCCTATCCGGATACGAATGAATCGGACGATCACATTATCGGCCGCAATGATTAATGGATAATTTTTGAGACAAATTCCATCCCCTGGAGCGGTTTGGCCGGCAATGGTGATATTCCCATGGTGAATGATCAACTCCGATTCCAAGGCAATGGTGCCAGAGATCCGAAACACCACGGTTCGGACCTGGTCTGATTCGATGGCGGCGCGCAGGCTACCTGGTCCCGCGTTATTCAGGTTGGTCACTTCGATGACGATTCCTCCCCGACCACCAGAGGTGAAACGACCAAATCCTTCAGCACTGGGGAAGGCCAGTGGTTGCGCGCCAAGCGAATGATGAAATAGGAGCATGGAAAAAATGAGCATCCAGCCGGCCCCATTCTTCCAGCGCCCAGCAGAGTTAAGGCTATTGGACATTGATGCAAACATTTCTCAAGATCAAATCCCGTACATGTTGCTGAATAAAGCCTCGGTTCACACCATTAATGCGACAATTTTCTATTCGAAGTAGTGAAACCGGCGATTTCTCTTCCCCTTTGATAACAAAAGCGTAAGGCGCATTTTGACAGGTCAGGCGATCGAGCTGAATGTTGCGGATGATTGGCGAATGAGGGCCTCGATCTTTGCCATAGAACATATCGATGTGGATCACCGCCTCTTTCACCTGGCCGACAACGATATTTCTCAGGAAAACATTTTCGATCACTCCGCCGCGGAGCGAATTGGTTTTGATCCGCAACGCACGATCCAATTGCGGACTATCCATGACGCAATCCTCAGCAAAAATATTGCGGACATTCCCTGAAACTTCACTGCCGATGGTCACTCCACCATGACCATTTTTCATTCGGCACCGCTGTATCACGATGTTCTCTGATGGCACATGGATTCGCCGGCCATCGGCATTTCGACCAGATTTAATCGCAATACAATCATCTCCACAGTTGAAATAGCAGTCTTTGATCCATACATCGCGACACGATTCTGGATTGCAGCCATCGTTATTTGGCCCAAGGCTCTCCACGGTTACATGTTCTATCGTCACATTGGTGCAGAGCACCGGATGAATGACCCACATGGGGGAATTTTTGATGGTGATCCCCTGAATCAACACATTTTTGCAGCGATAGGGTTGCACAAAACTGGGCCGTAAATAATGCCCTTTGCCAAAAATGCGCTGTGTTACTGGCAAATTGTTTTCTGCCATCTGCTCCAACGCAGCGACATCGGTTCGTTGATCCACCATGCCTGGCTGCCAGCCGGTCGGTGTGGTCTCCGCATCATCCCATGGGCCCTTCCAATCCCACCAAACATTCGCCATCGCGCCCCCGTCTAGCACGCCTTTGCCGGTAATCGCGATGTTGTCCTGTTCGAACGCGTAAATTAGCGGAGAATAATTCAAACATTCCACCCCTTCAAACCTGGTGTAAACCACTGGCAGGTATTTCTGAGGATCCGTGCTGAAACGAATCGTGGCATTTTTTTTCAGATAGAGATTGACATTGCTTTTGAGATGAATCGCCCCCGTCAACCAGATGCCGCTGGGAACCATCACCCTTCCACCACCAGCCGCATGGCAGGCTTCAATGGCGCTGCGAAACGCCTCGGTACAATCGCTCATCCCATCACCAACAGCACCGTAATCTGTAATCCGAAAATCTCTGGCCGGGAATGACGGTGGGACGATCCGACGCAAGATCTCCGATCTCTGACTCCACCCATCATGTTGAGCGAACCCCTTCGAGAAATTCAGCCAAACCACAGAAAATAGCAGCAGCCCATATATCGCTATTCGCGCCGATCTCCATTGATAATTTTGCATGACACATCCTATCAGGTGTATCTCATTCGGTTCTAAAAATTTTGCATCCAGTCCGGCAACCGAAAATTTGCCATATGGCGTGCATTCGTATAGGCAATCCAGAAGGGATAGGAAATTTTATTTCATCACCATCAATTTCCGGGTTTTTGTCTGTGCCCCAATGCTCATTTGATACAGATAAACGCCTGAAGCGATGGAACGACCCGTGTCATCTTCGCCGTTCCAGATCACGGTATGAGTTCCAGCATGAAAATCTCCATTTGCCAAGGTCCGAACCAATTGTCCCGCCATGTTAAAAATGCGGAGTTGGACATGGCTGAATTCCATCAATGAAAAACCGATCGTCGTGGTCGCATTGAATGGATTGGGATAATTCTGCTGCAATTCAAATTGGACTGGGGATTTCTTTTCTGGATCGGCGATACGACTCGTACGAGCGGTTTCAAAGGCACCGAGGTCAGGTGCGGCGCCGATGTACGGTAATCCCACGTCCGTCCCGGCATCGATCAAGTCGCTGTTAGCAGCCAGATGCAGGAAATCGATTGCTGGCAAGCTACCATCGGCTTGGCGCGGCGCGGCGGCCAATTCGGCATCAAGGCTTAAAAAATCCTCTGCGGTGACAACAAACGGCGGCAACCAACTATTGGCCTCCTGGATGGCGAAGTTGCCCAATTGCACCAGCCCCTGATATGACACGCAATTTTTCACCACGAGCGTTTGGCCGGAATTCAGGAGGCGCTGAATCCGATAATTCGCCGCTTTATTATTATACCCGGTGCAATTCAACAATGTCATCGAGCCGACATTGTTGTTCTGATCAAATCCTTTGCTTTTGTTATTGAACGCCACACATCTGATGAGAATTTGGTGATGCATGAGCCCTTCGCTATTGCTATTGTCGCCGCCTCCCATTTTAAAGCCATTCCCATTTGATTGAGCACCGGGATCAGTGCCATCCTTCAAATAGCCATTCCCCCAGGTCCAACAATTTTCCAGCGTGGTGGTCACATCGTTAGCGCCGCGCAGATAGCCGTCCCAGCCATCATCGCAATTGCCCCAGGAGCGACAGCCATAGAAGTAATTCCCGCTTCCTACGGTCAGTTTAGGAGCGAACCCATCGGCATCGGCGTAGTCTGGTGGGTCCGCATTATGATGGGAGTCGCAATTGATCACGCGATTGTTGGCAGATCCATTGCTCAATTGTAGCCCGGAGTCTCGATTTTCAAAGAAGACACATCGTTCGATGATATTGTTCGAGCCGAAATTTATTTCCATTCCATTATCGCCAGCGCCTTTGATCTGAAGGCCGATGATGTGCCAGTAATTGGCGCGCAAACTGATCCCTTTCGACCCGAGCGACTGGCTCGAGAAATCCAGCAACGGGATTTCATCTTTAAATGCGGTCATCGTTATGAGTTTATCGGCTGTCCCACTTTTCGCCGCACTGATCGTGATGGTGCTACTGAGCAAATATGTTCCGCCTCGGACATAAATGGTATCCCCGGGCATTGCTTCGGCAATGGCTTTTGAAAACGTTCCGAACGGCTGGGTGAACGTACCGGGATTGGCATCATTTCCATCAGGAGCAATATACTTTTGTGCCAGCAACAATTGAATGGGAAGCGCCTGCAATAAGAGCAACCAAACAATTTTTATCACTACCGTGAGCCTTTCATTCGCTTGAACCTAATGATACGACGCCGGCCACTTGGCGAAGCGGCCGGCGAAAAATACTCATCTAACAAGCGATCATTTCATCAAAATAAGCTTACGCACCGATTTAAAATCACCAGCAATGATCTGGCATAAATACACCCCACTTGGTCGGCCAGCGGCGTTCCAGATGACCTGATACGAACCAGCCGGCTGCCGCTCATTTACCAGATCTGCCACTTCATATCCTCGAACATCGAAGATCTTCAGCTCAACGTGAATTGATCGTGGGATGGCATAGCAGATGGTGGTCAATGAATTAAATGGATTTGGATAATTGTGCATCAGCGCAAATTCAGTCGGAATAGCTTCAGGGCTGACCTCGATTGACGTACCGACTTTTAGCCGCCCACCTTCAAACGAAATCGAACCATGGGGTCCCAGGGTAAAGGGGATGGTATTATCAAATTCCCCCGCCATCAATCGAAGCACGCCATTGATGGTCGTCTCCTGCGATAGTTTCACGCCGGCCTCATTGTTGATCGTCAGATTATTGACGACTTTGGGCATCAGGAGGCTGGTGATTTGGGGCGTGGTTCCGTTAAATAGATAATTTGCCCCGTCGCTCAATTGGACTGGGATGCTCGTTTGGATTGCACCAGCGACGCCGCCTTCGTGCGCAGTGGCGAGAGTCGCATTCTCATTTAAGATGAACATCCCGTTCCCAGCCAATTCGGTCAGCCCAAAATCGAGGGTGGTGCCACTGGCAACTTCAATGGCCAATCCGCCACCGCCATACGTGATCTGACTCAGTTTCAGGTGCTGCACGCTATCCTGACGGTCAAATACAAATCTGGCGTTCGTCGGATTGGAGTTTTGGGTCGTTGCATTGGACATGATCAGATCGCCCTGGTGGAGGTACCACCGCGTAGAGCCGGACCCATTGCCCTGGGAGCCGCGCGCCACCGAAAAATTTCCGCCGGTCACAATCACGTCCCCGAAATGATGGATTTTGAAAACGGTCAACGCATTCCCAGTGCCCTGGGTTTCAAATGAACCGTTCTCCACAATCACATCTCCCATAATGGTCACGATAGAGCTGTCCCCGGCCGGGGCCGTAGTCAATCGCCACCGGGCTGTACCAGTATTCAACACGTGAATATCGCCTCCAATGGTAACTCCATTTAATCCCATATCCAGATTGGAGGTCATTTTGGGGGTATTGAACACCATGTGATAATAGCTCTGGTTCCGATTTGCCGGGGCGGTATTGACAATCCCAGTCATCAATAGCGTAGAACCTTCCGTCCAGATCCCGGTTGGAATGCTTCCGGCGTTCCGGGCATGCTCGTAAACGGAATTGCTCCCAAACACGAGTGGCTGCATGGCATCAAGAGCGCCTTTATTCACCACTGTCCCTTCGATGGTGCCAGAAGTTGCTGTGATGCTACCCAAGGAATCGATGGTCATCATTGTTCCAGGAAAAACCTGCAATTGCTGGCATAGCAGTGTATCGGCAAACGATACCCCAGCCGGATTAGCGATAGATAAGGTTGCCAGCGTATCGGGCAACAGACTGCCGGCCGTTTGAGCCACTGCACCATTAAACGTGAAGCTGGCCTCTTTGCTGAATGTAATTGGCCCGGTGGTTTTCACATTTCCGTCGATGCCTTGGGGATGGGCGCTCATTAGCGTGGCGCCAGCCGATAGCGTAAAGATGCCGGTGCCAGCGATCGTTGTCGTATCCATGTCCAGCGTGACCAAGCTATCGACCTGAACGGGCAGACCGCCACCGGCATAGGTGACATTTTCGAGCGTCAGATGCTGGATGCCACCGGCATGGGCAAACACGAATTTCGCTTTTCCTGGAGTTGGATTCGAATTTTGGGTGGTGGCATTGGACATGATGAAATCACCCTTGTGCAAAAACCAAGTGGTTGAGCCAGCGCCGTTCCCCTGGGATCCGCGGCTAATGGAAAAATTTCCGCCGGACACATGAATGTTGCCATAATGGTGGACGACCACATCGGTGGGGCTGCTGGTCCCCTGCGTCGCCAATTGACCCGCCTCAACCGTGACATTGCCCATAATCGTCACGGTGCCGGAAGAGCCTCCCACCAATTGCCAGCGAGCCGAGCCAGTGTTGATGACTTTGAGATCGCCCCAAATGGTGTGACCGTTCAAACTCAAATCTCGATTCGAAGATAGCCCAGGCGTGTTGAGAATAAGGTGGTAATAATCCTGCCCTCGGTTATCCGGCGCAGTGCTGGTAATCCCAGTAAACATGGCGGTCGAACCCTGTCCCCAGTTTCCAGGGGGCACACTGCCACCATTGCGGGCGTGTTCGTAAACCGATCCCTCAGCAAAGAGCAGCACCTTGCTGGAACCAAGCGCCCCTTGATTCACGACGGTCCCGGCGATAAACCCGGAATCAGCCTCCACGCTCCCCAGCGGATCGATTTTCATCACCCCACCAGCGGATACATTCAATACTGCGCTGCGGATAGTATCGCTGAAACTGATGCCAGTGGGATTCGAGATGGTTAGGATCGCCACAGTATCGGGCAAGAGTGCCCCTGGGACCTGATCGGTCATTCCATTAAAGATGAAATTAGCCTGTTTGCTCAACGCGATCGGGCCAGTGGTTTTTAAATTTCCATCCAGACCACTGGGATGGGCGCTCATCAGCGTGGCGCCAGCTGAAAGCTCAAAAATACCGTTCCCGGCGACAGACGTCGTATCCATGTCCAACGTCGCCAGGCTATCCACCTGGATGGGCAGGCCTCCGGAGCCAAACGTGACATTGGACAGCCGAAGTCTCTGAGCTCGGTTCGGATTGGCGAAGATAAACATGGCGTTCCCGGGTGTGGGATTGGAGTTCTGGGTCGTTACATTCGACATCGAAAAGTCGCCCCCGTATAAGTACCACAGCGTCTTGCCAGAGCCATTGCCCTGCGATCCTCGGGCGATCGAAAAGTTCCCCCCGCTAACAATGACATTGCCGTAATGATGCACCAGAAAAACGGTCAGTGCATTGCTGGTGCCCTGCACCGAAAATTGCCCATTTTCGACAATCACATCGCCCAAAATCGTGATGCGGGCGGTATCTCCGGCAGCGACCGAGCTCATCTGCCAGCGATAGGCCCCGGTGCTGATCACTCGCACATTCCCTCCGATGGTAATCTTATTCCAGCCCATATCCCGATTGCGCCCCAAGTTTGGCGTATTGAACACCACGTGGTAAAAATCTTGATTCCTATTCGCCGGAGCATCTTGCACTGTGCCGGTCAATAGCAACGTCGATCCAAGCCCCCATGTCGCAATTGGAAGCGTTCCCGCGTCCCGGGCATGTTCGTAGCTGCCGCCATCACCAAAACTCAGTGTACCCGTTGTCACCGTTAAAACGCCCTTCTCAACCACCTTTATATATCCTGTAACGCTCACAGGAACATCCACGCGCACGGTATCGCTCCCTTTTACCGTGATGTTCTCAGTGCCAGTCGGTGGATTGGTCGTTGCGATCCAGTTCGTACCATCAAATACCTCCCAGGTCGCAGCAGTGCTCCAATTGCCATTGGTGGCGGAGCGATAATCTCCGACCCCCTGGGTGTGAGCCGGTCCTATGAAGAACAAAGCAACCACCACTATCGCAAAAATTACGCAAAAAACTTTCATACGCTCCTCCTCCTTCAATTGGTTTTTTCGATGATTTTGTTATAAATTTTCAAAACGGCCCATTTGGCGTTCCTCGATGTTTATCGGTTCCCGGGCCATGTCTCAATGGCTGAGAATCGTTTTAAAAGCTTGAAAATAAGCCCAATCCCTGCTGCCAATTAATTAATGCCTGAACGAACACCGCATCATTTGACCTTACCCCGAGCCTCTCCTCACAGGAAAGTGAGTAAGAACGTTCCCCTTCTCATTCCTGGAGAAAGGGTTAGGAGATGAGGTCTGAAATGGCAACGTTTAATCGGATCGCATCATTTGCTGATTATGGTATTCTCGTTCAAGCGCGAATTAACAGATCACCTCAGATCTTGAATTTGCCTCAGTTTAATTTATTTTTGAGACAAAATGAAAAATTGCGCTGGTCCTACATACTGTCCGGCAACCGACCATTGGCTCCGGCTTGAAAAGCTGTTATAAAATTCAAAACAAATTTTAAAATCGTAAACCAGGAGCTTGAACGAAAAAGCAGGGAACTGCCCCGGCCTTTTTTAGAGCATGAAAATTAGCACCACACCCATCGATCAAAGGCGAAAGTAGGTGTATTGTAAAAAGATTTAAACGATCCGCATAGCGTTTCGCATCAAAAATGCGAAGCTGATCTTGGGTTGTCCCCTATGGCCGATTGCCAGACGGATGAATCAAGCCCAATTGAATTCCGACCACTGAATCAGAAATGAATTGGTGCTCCAACCTCACTTCATAAGCACCATGCTTTTCACGTCGGAAAATTCTCCTACCTGAATCCGATAGAAATAGATACCAGAGCTGAGGTTCGTGCCGTCGCATTGCAACTGATGTATCCCGGCTTCAGTTTTGCCATTCAACAAGGTCGCCATCTCATGGCCCAAAACATCGAATATCTTTACAGTGACATGGTGGGTAAAAGGCAAGCCAAATCGAATGGTTGTCGAGGAATTGAATGGATTCGGGTAGTTTTGTTCGATGTAAAAGTTGCCAGGCAAATTGGACGGAACGTTCGCCACCGAGACTGGAATTTTCAGGCTGCCCCCTTCATAGGAAATTGAACCATTTGGCCCCAAGACAAACGGGATAGTATTATCGAACTCGCCAGCCATCAATCTGAGCACCCCATTGATGGTGGTTGGTTGAGAGAGAACCACCCCGGCTGGATTATTGATGATCAGATCCGTCACGATAGCAGGCATGCGATCGCTGGTGATCTGGCTGGTGGACCCGTGGAAGCCAAAGCTGGAGCCGCTTTTCAGTGTCACTTCGGCTACAATGCCCGCGATTGCTTCAGCCACTCCACCTGGGAGAGCGGTCATCAAGGTTGCTCCTTCGTTCAGCACGAAGATCCCATTCCCAGAGAGCTTGCTGAGCCCCATGTCCAGCGTCGTTCCGCTGCTGACCTCGATGGGCAGCGCTGTCAGCGTATTGCCCTCGCCCAAAGTCAAGGTTTGTGTGCCCTGCTTTTTGAAGACGAACCGCGCGCCACCCGGGGTAGAGGTCGAGCTCTGGGTGGTGGCATTGGACATGGAGAAATTACCCTCATACAGATACCAGGTGGTAGTTCCGCCAGCTTGTGAGCCGCGGCTGATCGAAAAATTGCCACCCGTGACCATGATATTACCATAATGATGCACAATGAAAGTGGTCTGGGCGTTGCTTGTCCCCTGGACGGAAAAAGCGCCGCCTTCTACTATCACATTTCCCATGATGGTAACAATGGACGTATCGGTGGCAAGCGCCGTGGTTAAATACCACCTCGCCAGCCCGGTATTGATCACTTTCACATCGCCGCCAATGGTGTTGCCATTGAGGTTCATATTCAGGTTCGAGATTAAACCGGGCGTATTAAAGATGAGATGGTGATAATTTTGGTCTCGGTCGCTGGGCGCTGTCGAGGTGACGCCCGTCACCAGCATAATCGAGCCTTGCTCCCAGGTTGCCAGGGGAATTCTCCCGCCATCGCGATCATGCTGATAGGTGCCACCATTGGCAATGGTGAGTTGGGAGTTATCTTCGACAATCCCCTGGTTGACCAGCACTCCAGTGATCGATACTGGGACATTGACGAAAATCGAATCGGTCGATCGCACCGTGATGGTCTCTGAGCCAGATGGCGGCGTGCCAGCGGCCAGCCATGCCGAACCATTGAATCGTTCCCAATTCTGAGCCTTGTTCCAATCCCCACTGGCACGCGTCCGGTAATCCCCGACTTGCTGTGCCAGCAAAAATGGGACGAAAATTAGACTCAAAACAAGGACCAAATTGATCGTATCAATTTTTCTCATTCTGCACCTCCTTCATTGGGTTGAACACGACAAAGCGATTTTATGTGTAACTGATTTCATGTTCAAGCTTCAGCGATATAGACTGCCTCCTGTTCCGCTGACTCCCAGCATGAGCCTGAAACGGGCCCTTGAAATTGGCTTCTATTGCAAAATATCAAAAACAACATATCGGGTCATTCTCGCGCCGGCTGCAATTTCCTCCTCTGGAGGATCAAGCGATCCGGTTAGCAGGGCAGACCTGTGCGCGGGGAGGAGTACCGCATGACAAATGATCCACTCACAAAGAGTTCGCCCTCCGATCTCCATATCCTCCAAGACGAAATTTTCAGCTTTATCATTCTGAGCACCATCCCCTGGCAAAAACGAATCGCAACACGAGTTCGCTTTCCTTCAGTTCTTACTCGACCTTCTCTCAACTCAAACATTTGCCAATTGGCTAAGGAAAAATGAATTTCTCTTGACGTAGGCCAATCGGCCTGATCCATCAAAATTGCTCATCTTTTGGTTTGAACCATGGTAATTCATAAATCAATTGCGCCACTAAAATCTGGCGTCGCTCGCTGTTTTTGCTGATGGCGCTCGACCAAATGTCTTGATATTTCATAATTGAACTTTGATAGCTCACATTTAATCGGATGTCAACAAAGAATAATCCGAAGCCTGCACAATAGGTCTGGTAGGTCACTGGATGGCCAGGGAGCTGGTTGCCTTCTGGCTCAAAGACCTCGGATTCGCCGCGGACACCAGCCCGAAGTGCCAGCCATGGCGTCATCAGATACTCAGCACCAACCCGAACTACCGAAGCCGGCAGCCATGGTGTGGTTTCAGTGCCATCGCTGGCAATATACCGAAGCGATCGATAAGGGCGCCGCTCATACTCGATCCCCAGCGATAGATTCACTCTGGGAGTCAGCAACAGGCCTATCGATCCCCGCCATGGCAATTGTAATTTCTCCCGACCGTTCATGGAATAGGAGCGGATGCCATCTCCGGATTCGGTAGTGATCTCGAGTCGGTACGTTCGCGTGATCGTGGTGGGTAGTTTAATTGAAAAGCCCAGCGACACATATCGACCAGATAATTGGCAGCTCATCGACAACTCATGGCCGCTAAAATCTGAGCTGCCTTTTTTCGTGGTACGATCAAATACGGAATCCACACGGAACGCATTGGAAAAAAAGGTGAGTTTCCCCCGAGCGACCTGCTGCTCCAGATCATCGCTGGTGCCTTGCAAAACCATCCCGCTGACTCCGAACCAAACATGATATTTCTCTATCCCACTGGCAATGGCAACCCCATACCCCTTCATCCATCCACTTCGGGATCGAAGCGATTGAAACCAATCCACTTTTAATGGATTATCATCGGTCGGTCGCAATGTTGGTAGCGGACGCTGCGACAAAATCGACGGTGAGAGCACATTATTATTCTGATAAAAATGATTCAAATCGGCATGAATCCCAGCGCCAATCCCGGCGACAACCTTCCACTTACCGATTGAGACAGGCACTGCCAGCATCGCCTGAAGCGGGGTTCGCCGCGTCTTCGAGCGATCCCAGTTCGGCCCGATCGTATCAAACGGCCGCTGAACCGTATCTTTTGCACTGAACCCATACAAACTGGTGTCGGGATCCGGGATTCGTGCGGTCAATCCTTCCAGTAACAAACTTAAATTCGGATAATATCGCACTGGCGCATACTGTTGCTCTTGCTTCAATTGCTGGGACTGCATCAATCCAGCAAAGCCGAGTTGCAATTTTTGAATCGAATAGAGGCCGGCCGGATGGTGAAACATTATCCCGATATCGGTTCGTGAACCGAAAGTCATCCCTCCCATAGCCCAGGCCGCGGCAGAGTGCAGCATACCACGGTCTAAACCCTGAAAAGAGAGCGGCCCGCCATATCCCTGGGCATAAACCGGCCGAGCGAAAATAAGTAACATGATAACCGTCAGAAGCTTTAAATTTCTCATGGCAAAGCAATCCCTATACTGATTCGTTGAACATACCCAAGGTACACCCCCATATCGCCATAACTGTAATCGAAAGATAGCCGAATCCCTTCGAGTTGGTGTTGAAGCCCAGCGCCAAAAGTCAGACCATCGAAATCATAGTTGAATTTGTAGCCAGCCCGTAGCGCGAATGTGTTGGCAAATTCATATTCCATCCCCACATGAACCTGTTGGTCATAATCATTGGGGTGAAAGATATCCCCGGCCAAACTGAATCGGCTATTGCGGCTATTTTGAGCCCAAAGTCCATTCAGCCCGATAATATCAGCCCCAATGCCGAATCGAAACAACAGCGGCACTGGGTGCGATTGCTGGGCATATTTCACATCTGGACCAAAATTTTGAACGGAGGAACCGAGATGAATCGATCGAAACCCGGTATTGTACCGGATGCCGAAATCGAATAGCACCACCGATGCCCACGTTTTCACCGCTTCATAGACCCCTTGCTTAACCATCGCGATGACCCGGTCGCCATTGAACAACGATTCGTAGGCGTATTTCATCCCAAAGCCCACCGAAAATTTATCGGTCAAGTCCCGCGCATAATAGATTCCCACCGCGTAGCTGAACGGATGAAAAGATCGGCCAGTGAAGCCGGGATTATCGGGATTGGTGATATAGGGACGTTGGGTGCTTGTCTCTTCGAACTGGCCAAAATCGGCGTATTGAATCTGGAAGCCGAGGACGCCGAACCGTTTGACCGCCAGGGCGTAAGCCAGAGCGCCCTGCTGCGCATCAAAGAGCCAGTTGACGTAGCTGGTGGAGACCCCCATCTTTTCGAGCCGCGCCAGACCGGCTGGGTTATAGAACATTGCTTCTGGCCCAATCGCCCAGGCAGCATAGGCCTCGCCCAAAGCCGTGGCTCGCGCACTGGGCATTACTTTCAAAAATTGCATCGACGTGCTTCCCACCTTCTGCGCCTCGGATGCGGAAGCCATGAATAGAATTGCTGCACCAATCACCAGCAGCACCAAAAATCGGACGGATCTCATCTCATTTCTACCTTTAGTGATCATTAATGGATAACGATAAACTTGCCTTTGGATTTGGCCTTGGTTTCCAGATCTTCAACGACAAAATAATAGATCCCAGAGGCAATGATTTGATTGTTGTAACTCAGTTGATACCAAGGATCGCCATAGGTATCCCGGTCGTGATTGATGGTCATGATTAATTGGCCGGTATAAGAGAAAATTTTAATGGTGCATCGTTTCGTAAGACCCATGAACTGAACCCGATCGGTGATTTCGCCTCCCGGATCGGATCCGGTCAGCCCACTCGAGACGATCAGCGGATTTGGCACGACATAAACATTGCCGAGCGTTTGGACTGGCGGGGCCTGGGTTTCATGCACGGTCAGATTGGTCATGCCGCTTCTCCCACCGAGCCGATCGACCGAAACCACAGCATACGCCACATTATCGCCGAGATTGCTCTCTGGATCGATCACCGAATATTCGCCATGTTTAAAATATTCTGGATCACCTGGGAAAACGGTGGCGATAACCTTCCACGGTCCCAACGGATGTGGCGCTCGCAGCACCTCATAGTGGCTGAGGGGCGCATGAAGCCGTGGCGTGTTGAACTTTTCCACTTGAGGGCCCCAGACGATGCGATTGGCCGCTGCGCGCGTGTCTTCAATGCGAATCGCTGGGGCGGGAAATGGGATCGGTATCGTGTTATAGCGTCCCGTTGCTGGCGCTTCTTCTGGTTTGTATTGCAAAGTGTCATATTTCATGAACGGCCGGCCGGTATAGAGCTCGATGGCCCGATCAGCCACATCGCGGATCGACACAACCCCGGGGGTAACATACCAGGGTAAGGGATGGTTGCGCAAGTAGCTGCTGCCAATATAATTCTTGCTGCCCAAATGTGGATATTGAAGCGTGTCGTACCAGCTCGGCACCGGGTGGAAATAGGCGCCGGCATCCACTCCAGCGCGAACAGCGCCGCCGAGGTCTTTGTATTTGCGATCGGCCGCTACGCCCGGACCATAGCCCACCAATTCAGCAACAGAAAAGCGCATGCGCTCGCCCGGGGGAAGGATATAAGGATAAAAGCCATACGCTCGGGAAACGGGCTGCCACCAGGAGAGATTGACCGAACTCTTCGTCCTGCCCTTCCAGTACGACCAAAGCGCTGGCTCGAACTGCTGATGAAACCGCGTCGAATCGGTTTTTCCCTGCCAGATGCCGGTCTTGCGCGCCAGCGATGGATCCATCCACGTCATGGTCTTCGCTTCGGCCGGAAGATTGCCATTCTCATAGCGAAGCAAAAACGGCTGTTTTGCCTTGCCATGTTCATCCCACATCCCAATACTATCGGTCGGCGCTAGGAAAACTTGCTTCGTTTGGTCTTTCCGACTCAGATGCTCATAATCATAATGCAGCACCATAATGCCCACTGCCTGCGGGGAATTCAACCCACCTCGATCGCCTGGCATGGACCATTGCTCGAAAAAATCTGGATCTGGAAGCCCATCTCGTTCATGATTATAGCTCATCCACCGTTTCAGATCGAACCGCGCAAAATGATCTCCAAGACCAGCAGGCGGCTGGCCACGAAATGCCGATTCCGACCAATTGCCATGGTTGCGCTGATAGCCAAACATCGATGGCGCAAATGTATTGGCAAAGGTAATGAACAGGTCCGTTATCGTATCGCTGGTCACATTTTCGAATTCATATTCATAGATGATAAAGCTGTCATAACCGGGATAGCTCCAGGCGCGGCTGGTCCGCGTCACGCGAATCCCCACCGGCGTATCCCAGGCTGAAATGATTATTTCTTCGGCCTCGTCCGGATTAAAATCCGGGTTCAGCTCGCCATTTTCCAACACTGGATAATTTTCGATTCGCTGGAGTGATAGGGGGATGCTATAAACCCCAACGACTGGGACCGGGTCTCCGTTGGTCGTGGAGACCGCGCCACAGAAGGCATATTTTCGGCCCGATGGCCGCGTGCCAGCAAGCCAGATACCGCTTCCGAACGAGTTGTGCTGCCCGGGGTAGTTTCGGCGATCCAATACCATGCTGGAATATGGGGGCCATTCCATGGAGGGCGTTCCTGGCTGGATGGTCCCTCCAGCATTGTATGCTCGGCCCAATTCCCCAGTATTAAAAACTGTCTGGTGCAGCATGCCACGCCGGTGAACCCGCCAATCCCGCGCCTGGGGATAAGCATGATTCAACCAAACGAGCAACAAAAGCAATAGGATTCCGATCCGCTTCATAACATTTCTACCCGCTGTTTTTTTTGGGTGAATTCAAAACTCGACAACCAGGCCGAAATGATAAGACCTTGGTTGATTGCTGTAAATTAAAAACGATTGATCCACGCTGAATGGCCCCTGTCGTCCTTTGTCCCACCAATAGCGAATCCCATTTTGCCGGTCATTGATGGGATATAGCTCATAATATTGGAGAGGGAGGTTCGGGTTCGTTGCCGTGGGGCGCTGAAACAGATAACTGTAATTGAGGATCTTGTTGTTGAACAAATTATAGACCTCACCATATAGACTCAGCGATAAACCGTGCCAGTTGCGCAGCGTTTTGGTCACTTTTACATCGGTATTATATTCCATCGGCGTTCGTTTCACATTGATCAGCCTGATATCAAACGGTGAAGTATAGGGCCGGCCGCTTTGTATCAATGAATAAACCGATAGCGCCACATCAGCGAATGGTTTGCGGCCGAAAAGCGAAGGGCCCCAATCGCGTCCGGTTGCATAGCTGAGCGTGATAATGAGATTATGAGTCCGATCGAAATCCAACAGGATATCCCGCGTTGGCACATTGGTGAGATCGGTTCTTACTACGCCTAATGTATCGCGATTGAAAATCGGTGTGGCGGCCGTGGCTGTGGCGCTTTTGCCGGTCGCATAGCTGAATTGATAGTTTATTGATCCCGTCAGGCTGCCGTGTCGTTTATTGAGGGCAATCCGAAATCCCCGAATATCCGCATAATCGAGGTTGAAATACGAGCTCACTTGATAGCCGGCGCGCTCATCGATAAAATTAGATTGTTGAATCAAATTTTTGACGTCTTTATAATAGCCGCTGATATCCAATGTGAATCCTTCACCCAATGCCTGGACCACCCCAACGTCGTAGCTATTGGTGGTTTCAGGTTCGAGCCGGGGATTTCCCAGGATCACTGGATCGTTCAAACGCTGACCCAACCGCGTCGAAACGATGTATTGGAAGGCCGGGCGCTGCATGAACGCCCCGTAATTCAGATGAAATACCGTATTGCTCGAGATGGGAAATGAAAATCCCAACCGCGGTTGCCACCGACCATAGACTGGCGATTTTTTGCTCTGCGCTCGCGATGGGTGAAATCGGCCCAGGGAATCGGGATCGCCAAAGGGCGTATACAGATCAGGGTAATAATTTTTCCCAGAGTACCATACATCGAATCGCAGGCCAACATTGGCAATCAGCCCCTCGAATTCCATTTTGTCCTGAACGTACGCCGCGGCCTCAAACGGATCGGCCGTGTAATTCTCAAGTTGTCGGCTTGAGCGAACATTCAAGAAATTCGATACATCGATGTGATAGGAATTCATCTGAATCCCAGCATTGAGCAAATGGGCCTTGGTGATTTGGCTGGTCCATGCTCCATCCAATGAAATGGTGCGCGTCTTCTCATCGGTGAAGCTGTCGTAGCCCATTTGATAATTCAATCGATCTGGCGAGTTATTATTGGGATAAGCAATGGTGCCCACCACCCAATTGAAATCCACCGAATCCGGAAGGATATTCGGCACAGGTGTTGCTCCCAGCATATTGTGCGTGACGAGCGAATTCAATTTAATTTCATAATACGTGCTCTGGCTAACGGTCTTGGTGAAGCGGGCGCCAAGTTGGATATTGATTTTTTTCCGTTCCCGAACGCCGGTGATCCGATCCCATAACCAGCGTTGATATCCACCAACGCTATTCGCCCCGGGGAACACGTAATCATGCAAATGGTTCGCGCCACTGCTGAGCCGGAGTGCTGCGCCACTCCCCAGATCAGTGACAATGTTGCCCATGGCTTGATACTCGATATTGGGCTGTTCGGTGGGAAAAACGTTCCAGCGTCGATTGGAGCGCATCGCCATGAACATTCTCATGCGAGGATTGATCGGCCCACCGGTAGCCAATTCCAAAGAATTGTCAATTTCGTTCCCATAAGTTCGACCGATATCTCTTTTGGTTTGTAGCCATAGGGCCTGCGCCACAGCAAGTTGCACCAGCGTATCTCCAGCAAAACTGCCGGTCAGTCCTGAGGCCATGGAACCGTAATACGGTTGCGGCAGATCAGCGCTTGGATCCCCGCGCAACCAGACATTCGCATCAAGCAACAGCCGAATATAGTCGTTCGCGTTCGGGTCAAATACGCTTGGTCCGAAATGCTTGCGGCCTGGAGCCCGCACGCGCGATTCCAGCCGCGTCCGCCATCGATGTGCATCCCCTTCCTTCATCGAGATATTCACCACCCCAGATTGTGCATTGCCATATTGCGCACCAAAACCGCTGGTGATCACTTCCACCTCCTCCACTCCGCTCATGATCGGCTGAAACGCCGTCGAACGATCCAATGGATTGACGATCCCCATCCCTTGCAAGAGGTAATACTCTTCCCCTTCTCGTCCACCTCGAAAATGTCCGTCGATCACATCAACAGCCAGATTGATGATATCACCAATGTCACGAATGCCCGGCAATAATTGCACATCATCGAATCGCACGATGGCGCTGGTGGAAGTCTTGTCCCGCTCCACATCGGGTCGAGTTGCCTGCACTATCACTTCGCCGAATTCGAGCACCGACTCTTCCAGCTTGAAATCCACCCGGGTTGTTCGATTGACATGCACGATCACGTCCACAATTTTCATTTTCTCATACCCCATCATGCTGGCGCGGAGCTCATATTTTCCTGGCGGAACATTCAAAATATAATATTCACCGCTCACATCCGCGGCCGCTCCCAGCGTCGTACCAACGATGACGACGTTCGCCCCAGGTAGCGGATTTCCGGTCTTCGCATCTTTTACTGCGCCCGCGATTTTTCCCACGCTCTGCGCCTGAAGCGCGCTTGAGAACAGCAGCACCAAACTCACCACAACTCGCCCAAATGTGATCCAGCCAAGGCAGTGATGGGGCCCGGCAGAATGAGAGCCTGTTGTCCGGTTCACGCATTCCAGGCGATTTGCCTCTGACATGATGCCTCCTAACTTGAATCCCGCATTTTATTGATAATTTTCTGGACCTCCTTTTGATCCCGAGGTCATTTCTCCACCGCTTGTTCGCCGGCAACATGTGAATTACCTTATCGCTCCAATTTCCAGAGCATTCATTCTACTCGTCGCTTTGGTATGTATCAATGTCGCCGGATAATAATCCTCGCAATCCGATTCCTCGCCCTCGAGATCTTGCCGATTGATGAAATCAGTTTATCCGACAAAATTTACAGAACCCGGCCGCTTTCGTCAGATCGAATAACCTGCCCAGAGTTCATTTCGACGTAGCCTCATATTCGACACTGGCCAGAATAAACGGGCCTACCGCTTTTGGATCATTCGTTCGAACAGGTTCGCTGACATAATACTCGAAAGAGCCATCCCGATAAGGGTTGCCCCCCAGACCAGCGACCGAGCAGGCCTGGTGAATGTTCACCGTTCCATCTGAATCAACGGTAATAAACTGTTGGATGATGCCCTCATATCCCCTTTGTGCCACCGACTGGAACGATTGGTCAAGGTAGCCCTTACGAATCCCCTTCAGCAGCGCATAAACGAACATGCACGACGCCGAAGATTCGAAATAGTTGCCTTTGCGCGCGGGCTGATCCACCACCTGGTACCAGACACCAGCGCGGCGGTCCTGATAGTTAGCGACGGCAGTGGCCAGTCGACGAAAGGCATCCATGACTTCATTGCGCCGCGGGTGGTTCTCCGGGATAAAATCGAGCACATCGACTAGGGCCATGGCATACCAGCCCATCGCTCTCCCCCAAAAGCTTGGCGATCGCCCAGTCTTTGGATCGGCCCAGCGTTGCTGGCGACTTTCATCCCACCCATGATATAGCAAACCCGTTTTCTCGTCCCGGGCATGCGTTTCCATCAACACGATCTGATTGACCACATCATCCAACAGCGATGGCTCATCGAATGTCTGAGCAAATTCAGCCAAAAACGGACTGGCCATGTAAATGCCATCGAGCCACATCTGATGGGGATAGATTTTTTTGTGCCAGAACCCACCTTCACTGGTCCGCGGATGGGTTCGCATTTGTTCTCTGAGTAATAATATCGCCCGCTTAAATTTCTCCTCCCCAGTTCTTTGATAAAGAATGAACAGCGGCTTGCCGGGGTTGATCCGATCGATGTTATATTCGTCCAACCGGTACGTCAAAATATTCCCAGAATCATCAACAAATTGATCGTAATAGGCGCGCACGTAACGGAAATATTTCTCGTCTCCTGTCTTTTGCCAAACTTGCAAAATGGCTTTCAATACCAACCCCTGAGTGTATTCCCATTTGGGAGTATTGCGAAAGTCGATCATCCAGGGCTCAGGATTCCGCTTCATCTCCGAGTCCGCCATGCGCACGGACCAAGGCAAAGTTGCATGGCTGGTACACGATAGCACGACCGTCAAAACAATCCATAGCAGCACTCTTTTCAGCAGGTCTAAATCCGAGTGACGCAGATTTCGTAACAGGCTTTCCACTTGGACATCCTCATACTTCGGTAGTTCCTGGTGCACTATTCCGACCACAATTTAAAATGTCAGTTCATCCGCTCAACAGAGGAAGGGAATTTCTTTTTTGCCGAACGAAAGGTTCGCCCCCCAAGTTCAAACATGGGCAGCAATGACATCCGTTCATCTGATATCAATTACACCCCTCATCAAAAAAATGATGGACTCCTCCATTCCAAACGATCAGCCGATGCAGTGATACACAGGACATCGTTTCTCACAATGACTCGACATCGAATCTTGAGGAGAAGTCCTTTGGCTTCGATCTTAATCACATGAACCAGATGGGAAATTCGCTATTTGTCATGATGTCGCTTTGCGTACAGCTCAAAATCTCGATGAAATGCCCGTATTTCATCGCGTTCGAAACGCCACTGATATGACAGCGATCGGGAGGACAATAGAGTCGCTTTGTCCTCCCGATCGCGGATGAGATTTCGTGGCCATCGAGCTTCTGATGCAGATTGCCTATGCGGACGTCACTTCAGCAAGAGCATCTTTCGGATGCTCGTTTTGCCGCCAGATTCTAATTTATAAAAGTAAACTCCATCGGCCAGATGCGAGGCATTGAATTCAACGTGATGATACCCAGCAGATAGTTTCTGGTCCACCAGCGTCGCTATTTGCTGACCGAGGATATTGTAAACCGTTAGCTTCACCGGGCCAGCTTTATCGATGCTGAAAGCGATCATTGTGGATGGATTGAACGGATTGGGATAATTTTGCTTCAACTCGAAATGTGCTGGCAGCCGGTCTTGTGTGGATTGAATACCAGTCACCCATTGTTCCCACTCCGCTTTCTTATCCGGGAACCAATTGAGATCGCCGACTGGAAAACCGCCCTGGGCACCAGTGTAGGCCACCGAGCTCATTGGATAGGAGCAATCCAGAGTGTCTCGATAGAATTCGATTCTCCGCCGGTCGAAATCATCGCGTTCTTTGACAAAGTTGGTCTGATCCTTCTTCCTGCCACCGCCTGTGGGACTTTCATACCAGCGCATCATATTTGTCATTAATCTCGGGATCTTCGCCAAGCTGAGGTTGATGTAGGTGAACGCATTTGCTGAATCGGCACCCAAGCGTTTGTTGATGTGATACGACAGCGGGGATCCTGGTCCGAACTTGAAATCGTTTAAAAACGCCCAGCCAGAATCGCTGATCGTGTAATAATTATTGCGCACTGTCCATTGGGTGACCTCATTCGGCGCCGTGAAAATCCAGGTGATTCGGTTCAGGCCGTTGGGATAGAACTCGCCAGTATTCGCCCATTCCGCTGCCCTGGTCACATCCGTTGAATCTTCGCCCAAGGCAAATGCATCTACAAACAAGTTGTTGGTGATGATGATCTCAGGTCCCACATTGCCAAGAGAGAATAACCCATGGAAGCCCATTCCATTAACAAACGTGTTATGTTCGATCCTGCCATATTTGATCTCGCCCGTTCCGGCTTGTGGGTTGCTGAAATTATAGTGCCGGATTGCACGATCCTGATAATTCACGAATGTGTTATTCACGACGATGAATGTGTCGCATGCCGCCTCCCTCAGATCGATGCCTTTGCCAGCGCCCAGATTGGATGTGGTCAGCGCGCCCATGTTGGCGAAAATCGAGTTGGTTACCTGCACTTTAACAGTATTTTGTCCAGTTCGAACATGCTGACCATTAATATTGGACAAAATCACACCGTCTAAAATAATCGTCGACCCCACCGCCGTTGTATTGATCAATCCACCTTGTACACCGTTCACGCGCTCTGGCTCTGGCTCATAAAATCCAGCGATGCAAATATCCCGAAGCTCCAGATTACCGCCATTGAGCACTACAAAATTGCCTGGCGGACGGGTTGGAGTCGATCCAGTCCCAGTTTCCCATAGATAGATCACTGGCTTTGGACCGGTGCCAGCTTCGGCTCGCATTCGGAGCCATTTTCCATTTGGAACTGTAAAGATCGCGTTATGAAGATAGTATTTGCCGCGAGCCAGTTCATACACCCGGTTCGCTTGCAAACCTCCCGCAGCGGCCGTATCAGCCACAATCTGCGCATTAACAAAGCTCTCCGCCGTCCCATCGTAAGGTTTTAGCTTTACCACCACCTCCTGGCCAAAGACAGATATTACCGCCACCAGCACGATGACGGCTGCACTTACAACGATGCCCCGGTAACCCATTTGAACCTCCTTCATGCTTTCGATTGGATGCTTCCTGCCTTTGTCCCCTTCTGGAATCATCAGGGACCAGTAATTGACGATTCTTTGGCGTAAATAATACTCGACCTATTCACATATGTGTCCGTCCATCACCTCCTTATCATTCTTTCAGAAACGCCCTTCTACATGGAATAAATTGTTACTCCAGCGAATGTAGGGGGCCATTTATCCCACTCATTGCCTCCAATTACAAAATTCCACTCACTGGCTGAAATTTCATGCCCGGGTTTGCTGGCCCCTCTACTCCGATTCGTCTCAACAAAAAGCTTTTAAAGAGATTGCTGCCTATGAAGAATGACATGACTGCATTCAATTCCTCATCTTGTTAGACACACATTCATAAGTAATCATCTGGCCGCCTAACGCTTAGCTGAAGCCCTGGCAGCCATACTTTGAAATTGTGCACAAGTCAATCCGTGATGTTGAATAGATTTTTTGATTTTCTTGCTGCAAGACTATGAACCTTCGCGTCTTTCCCAATCGAGCATTGCATTTCGAATAATTAATTGCATTAGCCAAATAGCATTTGGTCATCCCATTTCATCATGCATAATTTAAACGGATAAGGACGCACAAGTCCCACATGCTTGGGTTCACAGGAGTGACGATGCGAACATCAAAATTGAACGATAATTCCGAAATCGGCCGTCAATCCATATTTTTCGCTCTGATTAAATAACCGGCGATTATAGACTCGATTATAAATTGAGCTGCCATCCTCTACGTTGGTTAAATTGTTCACATTGAACACCAGCGTCATGAAATTGGTAATTTTCTGCCGCAGGGCAATATCCACGCGGGTGAACGCATTGGTAATTTCATCGCTCAGCCCAGAAGCCGAGTAGGAGACATTATGTTCTCCCTGATGAAATAGCGAGATTCGGCCAGAAAAATTGCCAATGTCGTATCCCAAAGCGATGTTGGCGAAGAACTCTGGCATTCCTTCCAATTTCTGCTTTCGTTCGATCAGAATGTTTTTCGATTTAATCAGAGGAAAAAGCCCGGAGGAGTCGACATAGGTGATTGTCTTTGAACCGTAGAGGATTGCCTCCGATCGCACTAAGGAAGCGTTGTATGATAAAACGAGATGCTTCAAGAAACCGGGCAGAAAATGGAAATTGATTTGGTGCTCAAATTCGACGCCCCAGATTTTGGCGGGTTTGGGCGAATTATAGGGCAGCGTGAGATTGTAGGGCGTGGTTTTCATCTGACTGGCCCATCCAATGCCGAAAAAGCTGAGCAGCGAATCCCCGACAGTATTGAACCGGTTCAGCATGTGATACATGTCTTGGATTTCTTTATAATAGCCTGAGATGGATATTAGCCCAATCGATCGTCCAAAAAAAGAAGTATTGGCTTCGAAATTCCAGGCTTGAGCGGTTTTCAGCCGCGGGTTGCCCACATAAACCTGAAATTGCGTGCCAACTTCAGCCGGCCGACCAGCAATATAACGATCCAGCCGCATATTGAAATCGGGGCGGGCGAGCGCTTTGTACGCTGCCAGCCGCACCTTCATGAAACCAAATGGCGAATAAGCGAGATTCAAATTGGGCAGCAGCACGGTTTGCTCCGCAGCAGAGGTCGTGTCGCGAATCGAATTCGCTGGCACCGGAAATCCGGCAACTGGCTTGGGCATATAGGAGGCGATATAAACGTTGTCCTCTCGCTCGATACGGACGCCAGCGATGATCGCGACTTTGTGCCCCAAATTGAGCGTGTTCATTAGGTAGCCTGCTGTCACCCGCTCCGTAATATCATAGTCATCATAACGAATCAACGGATTCGGCCAGACCTCATGCTGTTTGCCAGTAGCATCGATCCCATAACGATTCAATTGCCACCATTGCCGCAGTCGACTTCGTTCGACCAATGGGTTCAAGCGATAAGAACCATACACTGCTCGCGAAGTGGGTTTGCTGAAAAATTGATCGATGGCAATAAAGCCACCTCCCGATTTAAGCCAATCCTCAAAATAAGTCCCAGTGAAATCTTTTTTCTGAAATGTCCCGTCCGGCAGCAATTCGTACGGTTGCCACTTACCAAGGTAGTATGGCGTGAAATCCTCACTCCGCTCGTTGCTGCGATCTTTTATTTTATATTTCCCACCAAATTTCAATTCGCCAGAAAGCTTATTGCCCAATAGATAGGGCGTCGCGAAATCCAAAAAAGCAGTCCGCTCTTTATCGAAATTGTGTTGCGCTCGATAATACGCCCAATACATTGAGGCGTTTGAAAAATTATTGACAGCATAATCGATAAATTGCGCGGGGTTGGTTTGCACCATCGGCGATGGCAACATCCCCGAAGGCTCCACGAAAATGGTCTCATAATCAAACGGAAACTTTGATTCCGACTGGCCGAACGATAGCCCCCAGTTCAATTTAAACCCCAGCAAAGTATTATCCCCGCGAATCGAGCTGTTCAACGTGTAAATTTCCTGCTCACGATCCCGATAATCATAAACCGGATTGCCCTCCTGATTCCCACCGCCATTGGAGGGATAATCGCGAGTCGACCACAGGTAATCCCGTTTGGTTCTCCCATAAACTGTATTGAACCGAATCGTCCCATTGTCTGGGGTATCTAAATCCAATAACAAACTAAACCCACCTCGTTTTCGAATCTCATCGGTAAATTCGAGCAAGAAATTGTCGATAAAATAGCCAGCTTCCGATCGCTTCGGGTCCTGATTGTAATCGACATTGATCCGTTCACTGCTTCGAATCCGCTGTTCCAGATTGCCAGCCAATTGAACCCCCAGAATGTTGTTGAAAAACCGCTCACCATACCGCAGCGACAGATCATATTGGTTGGCCGATTTCATCAGGCGATTGTAATCGCCCTTTAGATCGAATCTGATTTTTCGAGAATCGGGTGCTTTCTTGGTGACCAAATTGATGCTCCCAGCCAAAGCATCGCCATCCTTGTCTGACGTCACTGCCTTATAAAGCTCAATACCCGCCAATGAGCTCTGGGAAAGCGTGCTGAGATCAACCCCTCGAGTGATGGCATCAGTTGGCGGGATTTTTACGCCATCGATGGTGATGTTGGTGAACTTGTCCTCGAGCCCCCGTAGGATCACTTTATTTGCCTCTCCGCCCGATCGGATAATCGAGACCCCTGGCAACCGACCGATCGCCTCCGCGGCATTGGCATCGGGCAACTCCTGGATCTTCTCTTCTGAGACAATATTGACAATCGTATTCGACGTGATCTGCTTGTTAATGGCAGCGACCTGTCCCTCCGCCTGAGCAGTTACCTCAATCATTTTGCCCCGGATTACATCGCTCACGAGCGCAATATTGAGCTCCAGCGTCTTGTTCGGCTGAATTTCAATGTCGACATCTTTTGACTGATAACCAATATAAGTTACCCGAAGGGTGTATCGTCCAACGGGCACCCGCATGATACGATAGACCCCCTCCAAATCAGTCGCGCTACCTAATGAGGTTCCAACAATAAACACGTTTGCACCCGCCAATGGCTTTGACGTTGCTCCATCGCTGATTACCCCCCGAATGCTCCCCTGCCCAAAGACCGCGATCGAATCAACAAGCATCATCAGCATGAATATGAATCGAACGCTTCGTTTGGTCATGACCAGGCTCCTTGGTTATAATTTTTGAATGACTTTTGATAATTTCTTTTTGTTAATTGGCTTCATCAAATAATCGATGGCCTGATAATTTTTGGCTTCGTCGAGATATTGATCAAATCCAGTAATGAACACTAGCTTAAAATGACCATTGACTCGATCCAAAAAATCAAAACCTGATCCGCCTGGCAGTTGGATATCCAGAAATACCAGATCAGGTTTTAGCTCATGATGCAATTTGATAGCATCCATAACATTGGTCGCCTCACCAACCAGCTCAATATTGGGATAGTGAGAGAGCATATTCTTGAGCTCGGCTCGAATGAGCCATTCGTCTTCGATGATGAGCGTTTTGTATGAATTCATGTCATTCAAAGTTAAAGTCGCATCATTGGGATGGGGCACGCATCCTGCTGCACGAAATGAGCATTGGACGGAGGAACCGAGTCGACTGTGAAGGCAATTTCTGATGCTGCCTATATCCATTGGTTTCGCCGATCCAATGGGCACGATTTCAGCAATGGAAACGGCCCCTGCGTTTGCCAAAATCAATTAGAAAATAAAAATGGAAATTATCAAGACGAAATATGTTAGCGGCAAAATAAAATGGTGAATGGCAAGAGGATGAAGTTCGAAGTGCTAAATCAAAAATCATTGCATTTGAATGGGACGGCTCATTCCAAATCAAGAAAGACAAAGGCAATTTTTCGGAATGAAAATGGGATCTGCTACGCCAGCCTAAGACAAACTCCATCTCGTGGATGATCAGTTACCTGATCCTTGCCTCAAGAGAGAATTGAGAACGCGCAAATAACAGCTTGTCTTCCTTTCAGGGCTCGAATATTGCCCCAAATAGCAGTCTCTCATCAGTCTGCTGATGGATAAGCTCCGATTTTTGATTTAAATTTTTGGGCTAAATGATCTGCTGCAATATCCGGATCAGAAGCCATTTACAATCCCAGCCAGAACTGGGAAAACATGTTTAATATTTAGCCAATCGCAAGGCGGTATCCGGCGTTAGTCTGCGTTCGCCTTAAACGATTTCGTTCTTCTTCTGGCCGGCATCGTGGTAGCTAAAGCCCAGTGATTTTGGTTCAATGCCATTGATTTTAATAACTCTTCGTTCAGAATTTCGCTGGGATTCCAAGGTGACATTTTATCGATGTTCATCATTTTTTCCCAATGATCGTTTACCATTTCACTGGTATGAGCGTCATTCTCATGCATTCAAAACAGATTCGAATTGACCAGTAAAAAATTTTGGTTCAAAAACCAGTTGACAATTCTCCCAAAAAAGATTATTTTATACCGAAGAAAATGAGAATTTGTGCGTAAATCCGACCATTCGTATTGGGCTTGTAAATTGCAAATGTAGAAAAAAATCCTTTTGCATGTTAATTAAATCAAAAAATTGTCCTATCAAAAAATGAAATATCAATCCGACATTGGCCGATCCACATCACGCTCATTTCTCTATCGATTCATGTTATCTTCGATCAGTTTCGCGCTGCTATTCTTCTCTGGTACAACTCCGAGCCCTCAACTTCATGCCCAACAACAGGATTTGAAATTCACCAACATCACTATCGAGGACGGCCTGTCCCATAGCAAAGTCAATTGCATCTACCAGGATCGCCAGGGATTTCTCTGGTTCGGGACCAATGAGGGGTTGAACAAATACGATGGCTATTCCTTCACGATCTATCAGCCCGATCCCGAGGATCCTCATAGCATTTCGGCCAATCTCATTCGCTGCATTTTGGAGGATAGCAGGGGCAACCTTTGGATCGGCACAGAGGCGGGCGGACTGAATCGGTTCGATCGCCATCACAAAAAATTCACCCATTTTACCGCCAACCCCTCTTCTGAAATCGTGTTGAGCGGCAACAACGTCAATGCCATTATCGAGGACAAGGATGGTTATCTTTGGTTAGGAACAGAGCATGGGATCGATCGCCTCGATCTGCAGCATCAACAGGCGAGTCACTATCGCCCTTATTCGGCCGACCAATCTCCTCATTTTTCAAATGAAATAATGGCCCTCTTGGTGGATCACGAAGGTATCCTCTGGATCGGCACGCTGGGCGGCGGGCTATGTGCCTTTGATCGCCAAAAGCAGCAATTCAGTTATTACCGCTATGAGCCCAAAAATCGCTTCAGTATCGGCGATAATGAGATTTACTCCATTTATGAAGATTTGAAAGGTGAACTCTGGATTGGAACCTTGAATGGTGGTCTGAATCTTTTTGATCGGACCAGCCACCGCTTCTATCGCTACTACCCTGGCCAGGATAATTCGGAAAGCACCACCATTCGGGCGATTCTGGATGATGGCAGGGGCAATCTATGGGTTGGTAATCGCAGCGGGCTGTACAATTTTGATCGCCGCAGCCATCGATTCAGTTATTATAGCCATGATCCCACCAATCCCTACAGCCTGGTTCAGAATTCAGTTCAGACCATCTTCCAAGATGCCAAGGGCGACCTCTGGATCGGCACTCGCGGCGGCATCAGCTTTTTGAATACCTCCAATTTGCCGTTCGTCCATTACCGAGCTGATGTCAATAATCCCCGCTGCTTGAACCGGCAAGCGGTGTACGCCATTCTCGAAGACCGCCACGGTGATCTCTGGTTTGGCACCGAGCATGGTGGGTTGAACCATCTGAACCGCAAAACTGGCCTGTTCACCTACTATCTTCATGACAACCAGAATCCCAATAGCTTAAGCGTGAACAACATTAAGGCGCTGCTGGAGGATCGGGAGGGCAGGCTATGGATCGGCACCTTCAACGGCGGCTTGAATGTATTGGAACGATCGAAAAAAAGGTTCATTCATTACTGGCATCATGAAAACGACCCCACTAGCCTGGCGATTGATAACGTCATGGCGTTGTTTGAAGACAGTGATGGTCATATCTGGGTGGGAACCTACGGCGCCGGGTTGGATCGGTTCAATCCTCGAACTCAGCGGTTTGAGCACCTTTTGACCGACTGGCACCACTTGGGTTTCAATAATATCTATTGCTTCTGGCTGGATCGCCATGGTCAACTCTGGCTGGGCGCCGGCCAGAGCCGGGTGGCATCTTATCACCTTCAAACCAAGAAATTTACCCCCTATCAACTCAATCATCATATCAACAATGTTGATGTGAGGGCCATCTATCAGGATCGAGCGGGCAATTTGTGGTTCGGCACCGTGGGAGCCGGTTTGTATCTATTCAACACAACTGATTCATCCTTTCGGGCTTATACCAAAAAGGATGGTCTGCCGAGCAATATCGTCTACGGCATTCTCGAAGATGATGCGGGCAATTTATGGCTGAGCACCACCAATGGCTTATGCCAGTTTAATCCCCAAACCGGAACCATAAAAAATTATTATAAAGAAAATGGCTTACAAAGCGATCAGTTCAACTACAACGCCTATTTGAAGACCCGTGACGGCCAGATGTTATTCGGTGGCATCAATGGAGTGACCGCGTTTTACCCCGATCAGATTCGTCAAAATTCCTATGTCCCACCTGTGGTCATCACCGATTTTAAAATCTTCAATCGGCCTGTGGAGATTGGCGGCGAACATCCGATCCTGACTCAGGATATCAGTCAGACCCGCGCGATCAAACTTTCTTATAAGCATTCGGTGTTTTCGTTTGAGTTTGTGGCCCTAAATTACGCCATACCCGAGCAGAACCAATACGCGTATAAAATGGAGGGCTTTGAGAGCGATTGGAATTACGTAGGCAATCGGCGCTTTGCCACCTACACCAACCTGGATCCAGGTACGTACACCTTTCGAGTCAAAGCCGCCAATAACGACGGCATCTGGAACGAAACGGGGACCGCCATCGACATCACCATCACCCCGCCATTCTGGAAGACGCTGTGGTTCAAAATCCTATTGGCCGCTATGATCCTGTTGACCATTAATCATTTTGTCAATTACCTCCGGCAGAAGAGAAATTTACTGAAGGCGAAAGCATTGGCCAACCTGGCGCAACTGAAGCTGCTGCGCAACCAGATGAATCCCCATTTTCTATTCAACGCCCTGAGCTCGATCCGCTCCATGATCCTCATCAGCAAGGACAAAGCCTGGGACATGGTTTCCGAGCTCTCCGAATTTTTCCGATATACTATGCTCAATTTCAACAAAGTCGAAGCCCTACTGGACGATGAGATCAATGCCGTCCACAATTACCTCAATATCGAAAAGGTGCGCTACAAAGATACCCTTCAGGTGTCGTTCGAAATTGAGGATGAGGCTCGCCAGTGCATAGTGCCCGCCTTTATTTGCCAGCCGCTGGTGGAAAACGCCATCAAATACGGCATGTCCACCAGCCCACTGCCATTGATCGTGAACATTTCCATCTCCTACCAGCAGAATATTTTGACCATCGATGTTTCCAACACAGGCAAATTGATGGATTCCAGGCCTAACTCGCCAGAAAAAAAGGATGTTCATGGCACATCATTGGAGAACATCAAGCAGCGCCTGCAGCTGATGTTCCCCGATCAATTCAATTTTCACCTGTTCGAGCAGGATGGGTGGGTGCATGCGAAAATTTCGATTCAATGCGATAAGAAGAAATTTTTTGTAGCCAAGGATAGGGAGAAGAGTTGAGATAATGAAATATTCATATCATTTCATCAAAAAACAGAGACTTAAACCTTCAAATTATCTAAGAGGACTCATATCTTCTGGCCGAGCCGCAGCAATGGCCTATTTTAATCAGCCTAAAAATAAGACGCCTCATGCTTCAATAAGCACGAGGCGTCTGTATAAGTTATTCCTGGCAACGACCTACTCTCCCACCCGCCAGCTGGCGGACAGTACCAGCACCTCCTATCCAAAAAATAATTCCGCTGATGCACAATAAAAAAGCCTCAATCTGCACGATTGAGGCTTTATAATTATTCCCGGCAACGACCTACTCTCCCACCCCGTTGCCAGGGCAGTACCATCGGCGCTGGAGGGCTTAACTTCTCTGTTCGGAATGGGAAGAGGTGTTTCCCCTCCGCTATGGTCACCGGAATTTTTTATCAATTTGATAAAGGTTACCAGCCTTGACGAGATTTTTTGCAGCCAAAAGCCACTAACCATCTGCTGCCATAGAGGCGGCAGGTAAGTCGCACGGCTTATTAGTACCACTCGGCTCAATACGTTGCCGTACTTACACCTGTGGCCTATCACCTTGTCATCTCCAAGGAGCCTTTAGTCCTCTGTCTTGCGACAGAGGGAGGGATATCTTATCTTGAGGTGGGCTTCGCGCTTAGATGCTTTCAGCGCTTTTCCCTTCCGAACATAGCTACCCAGCTGTGCCGCTGGCGCGACAACTGGCGCACTAGAGGTTCGTCCACTCGGGTCCTCTCGTACTACGAGCAGCTCCTCTCAAATATCCTACGCCCGCGACAGATAGGGACCGAACTGTCTCACGACGTTCTAAACCCAGCTCACGTACCGCTTTAATTGGCGAACAGCCAAACCCTTGGGACCTTCTCCAGCCCCAGGATGCGATGAGCCGACATCGAGGTGCCAAACCTTGCCGTCGATATGAACTCTTGGGCAAGATCAGCCTGTTATCCCCAGAGTACCTTTTATCCGTTAAGCGACGGCGCTTCCACACGCTAC
>Ga0209018_1000347_pt1 | contig 44065 bp, 39 predicted proteins | sample YNPBryBLVA2012_FD_185814 | JGI IMG/M metagenome (GOLD analysis project Ga0209018, IMG submission 185814) | Anoxygenic and chlorotrophic microbial mat microbial communities from Yellowstone National Park, USA - YNP Bryant BLVA 2012 (SPAdes)... ...
CTTTTCGGTCTTCAATTGGTTCACCACACAAAACGTTTCGTGCTTTATGCCGCACTTTGCGCACGCCCAGCCCAGATCCTTTGCGCCTGAGAGAGAAGCTCGCAGGAACGCCTCCACTCCTGCCACAAATGCCTTTCTCTCTTCCTCCGTCATCGCCCCTACTACGGAGGCAAACCACGCCGATTTCCTCGTCCGGGCATCTTTTACAAGCGTCTCTCCACAGTAAGTGAGTGCAACCTTTATTTGACGCCTATCTTCTTCGTCCTCGCGTCGACTTACTGCGCCTTTCTTGACTAGTCGGTCTACTAGTTGGCTAGCCGCCGATATGCTGATCTCAAGTGCCTTAGCTATTCCGCCGAGAGATGATTCACCGTGAAGATAAAGGTACTGCAGGCACTCCATCAATGCGGGGGTTATTCCCTCGCCACAGGCATCGTCCTTTAGTGCTTGTGACTCAAACTTGCTCACTGCTTGGGCAAACACATCGGACAGCGTTTCTGCATATTCGATGGCGGTCGTCTGTGTGTTCACGGCAATTGTTAAGTCCCTTAATGAATAAGCTACTTTATTATACCACTGCTGTGCTGTGCCAAACCAGCTCAGCAGAAAGATTCGACGTATTTAGCATCTACGATAAAGTATTCTACGGCGGTTCTGACTAGGCACGGGTAGGATATACGATATACCGTGGTTTAGGGATAAGTGCTCCGTAAAGTGGACTTGTGTGGTTCGCAGCGGGCAAGTGCTGTAATGCCACAGTTTATCCACAGAGTGTGCAGGGGTACAACTACCACGGATGCAAAGCCGGGCCAGGGGCTATTCACAAGCGGGGTGTGACAGGGATGAATACGAGAGAAAGATTCTTAGCAACCTTGGTTGCAGTACTAACTCTTGTTCCCGCAGTGGCACTGGCGGGTCCGGGGCGCGGATGGACTGGTACCGGAACAATTACCAATGTTAACGGACCTACGCTCTTTCTGCTTTGCCGGGACAACATCATATATAAGATAGACGTCCGGAACAGCCAGGTCATTTTCAACCAATTCGACACCGATTGCTGTCGGCTACGGATCGGAGATACAGCGCGCGTATACGGCATCGTTACCGGGCCAAAGACAATCAATGCCAAGCGCGTCAGAGTCCTTGAACGAAAAAATGATCCGCAGACATCGAGACCTGAGGACGTCGCTGTTGAGAAAGTAGTCAAAATAGTAATTGACAACGAGCCCGTCGAGAGCGAGGGCAAAGGCGCAGGGCCGGCGACCTCCAAAGCGCCTGATTGGGATGCACGCGGGTTGGTTACCGATATTGATTATACTGCCAGGCGGATCAAGATGCAGACACCGCGGGGCAATATTACTGTCGATATCAACGGTGCGGTTTTGGCTGCGGGTAAGGCCAGGATTGGCTTGGGGAATCTGAACCTTGGCGATTCGATCAGGGTCGTCGGGTAACCTTGTTGGTCTGAATGAGATAAGCGCACGTGAAGTGAATGTGATGCGCACGAGAAGTGAGGCAGAGAACGCTATGCCTATGAGGCCTGTTAGTGTTGTTGGTATTATCCAGCAGATAGACTATCCGTCGTTTACCTTTAAAATGCAGACCGAGACGCTTGCCATCGTCGTTTCTGCCGACACTGACACCTGCGTGCAGCAGAACAACGAACGAATGGCGTTTATGAACCTCAGACCCGGAATGCGGGTCAAGATGAGCGGCTACGGAAGCGTTGCGACTGGCTTCTCCGCTCAGCACATTCAAATCATCGGCGTTTCACCGTGAGACGCTGCTTCGACTACTGCGCGGGGAAACCTTAATGTACCCGCGTTCCCCGACCACTTACCCCTCGGGTACCGCCCGGTCCCGAGGGTTTGTCTTGAAACCAGGAGGTCGACGGTCGGAACTAGTTTAACCCATTACTGAAAATGCAATGATAGGACTAGACATGTCAAAGCGGGATATGCTGTCCGTCGCGCTGATCGCCGTGGGCGTTTATGTTTTCCTAGAAGGTATCTTCGACATTCCATGGTCATTACATAGCCTCACACATCTCGTGCGCGGTGGGTCTCGCGACCCATTCCCCATTGCTTATGTGGCTGCTGCGCTGGCCCAGACAGTGCTGCTGCTTGCCAGTGGTTGGCTTTTGATGACCAGATCTGAGTGGTTATGCTTGGGTCTTATTAACGATGATTCTTCGCCACGCCACGGTCTCTCGATTGGAAAGCGCGAGGTTGTGGAGGCCACAATAAAGGTTATCGGTGTTGTGCTGATCGCAGGCGCTCTCGCCGACTCCGCGGAGAGCGTATATCAGGCCATTGCCGTCGGACTGATTGAACGCAGCGGAGGGGGGTTCGGGAATCTTGTCGGTGCTTTTCGCAAAGGCGCACAGGTGTGTCACTGGGCAGCCATTGTCAGAGCGCTGACTGCTCTGGTGGTGGGACTCTATCTGGCTTTTGGGGGAAATGGGTTGTTGAATCGGCTGTTCGGCCCAGTCGGCAAATCAAATGGTTGAGACAAGTTACGTTGCGGTAACGGGTGTTTCGGGCTTTTCGGGGAAGTACATCACGCGTCGGCTGCTAGCGTCAGGAATGCGCGTGATTGGACTCACTGGCCATCCCGATCGCTCCACGGAGTTCGGCGACCAGATTTCCTGCGTGCCATATACTTTTCACGATTCACAAGAACTTGCTCGCGTGCTCAGTGGTGTTGACGTTCTTATCAATACCTACTGGGTTCGTTATGAACACGCCGGTATCACTTTTGAGCAGGCAATCGCGAACTCGCGTGTCTTGATTGAGGCTGCAGTTTCGGCGGGAGTGCGTAGAGTCGTGCACGTTAGCGTTACCAATCCGTCGGAGGATTCCCCGCTTCCGTATTTCCGTGGCAAGGCTTTGGTGGAACGAATCATCAGAGAATCTTGCGCTTCGTATGCCATTCTTCGACCGGCGATGCTCTTTGGATGCGAGGGAGTCCTTATCAACAACATCGCCTGGTTCCTGCGGCATTTACCGATTTTCGGCATACCTGGGGACGGCAACTACCAGATTCAACCGGTCTACGTGGACGATCTTGCTGGATTAGCTGTTGTGAACGTTACTCAGGACGAGAACGTTGTGATAGACGCGGTTGGGCCGGAGATATTCTCATTAAACGAGTTGGTGCGGCTTATCAGGGATGTTGTGGGAGCGCGGACGGTGGTTACGCATATACCGGCCACCTTTGCGCTTACGGCAGTCGGCGTGCTCAACAGAATTGTCATGGATGTTGTAATGACGCCCGACGAAATAACAGGACTTCAGCAGGGCCTTCTTGTGACTCACAGTGAACCGACCGGTTCTACAAAACTAAGCGAGTGGCTACGCGAGAACGCCGATTTGCTCGGACGGCGTTACTACTCCGAGATCAAGCGTCGCCTCTAATCGAGTGTTCATAACCTTCTCCATGCTTTTGCGGGAGACAGTTGGGGTAAGGCGACTAACTTGGCGTAGCGAGGGACTTCTCAAACTGCCAAAACACTCGCGACACACGGGCGTTTGCGACCTTTGAGTAGAAATAAAGCGGTCCGACGCAGTTTATCACACACGTGGTGTAGCCGACTTTCTTCATGGATTGCAGGCACTTCAAAAACGTAAGCGTGCCAATGCCGCTGCCTCTCAGCGTTGGGCTTGTTCCCATGGGACCGAACCATCCAGGTCGCACCCCGTCGTAACACGCAAAAGCTATGACCTCGCCATCCTTTTCAGCCACGAACACCCCTGGCGGTTCTTGTGTTGCGGCGTGCGCGATCTGGTAACGCCAGCCGGTTGAGTGCCCCGCCTTAATCAGATAATCGTCCAATGCCGAAAACTCATCATGGGAAATGCGCCTGCACGTTATGCCTTGATCGGCTAGTCTGACTTCCAGATCCGTCGTAGACCAATCGGAGGCCGTCAGATCGACATCCATATTGAACGTTTCTGCACGCCGCTCGAAACCGCGGCGTAAGAGGAACGCGACAGCAGTCGTATAGCGAGGATCCAACCCTGCCGTTATGTAGTTCGGCCTGGTGAACCCCACGGTAAGCGAGCCGGCGCCCCTCTCCGCTGCCACGGCCTCGACTCGCTTGAGCAGTTCCGAGGCTATCCCACGATTGCGCGACTCCTCGTCAACCACGAAGAACTTGATGCCGCCCGTGACGCTGTCCGAACCCGCGCGACACACACCCATCATCGCCCCGCGCACCTTGTCGCTGTCGACCGCAATAAGTGTCATAGCAGGGTCGAAGTCGGGGTCGCCTAGGGTCTTGTAGCGGAACCACTCAGCAGGGAGTTGATCGAACTCCATTACACGGTTGCACATTAGGCGGGTTTCTTCCAGCAGATCCTCGTCAAGCGGCCTTATTTCCAGCACGTTACGCTCTCCATTGGTCGGTCTCACCTAAGACTTCCACATCGATGGCCACCACGCCTTCCGAGGAAATGGGACTTACAAGGAAGAAGTATCAGTTATCTTCTGGAGGCGACGTATGGGCAGGGTGGTATGGATTGTTATATTGCTATTCGCGTCGAACGCCTGTTGGGCAGTAAAGGGAAAAGTTACGAGTCACGCCTCGGTTGTCGTGCATCACGGCGACGTTGTGTGTCCTCTTAAAGCGACTTTGTTTGGATCCAACGTGTTGCCCACTGACAGGGCCATTATGGTCAATCCTGAGGTGGTCGAACGGATCAGAAGGCTCGGTATAAGAAGCTGTCGTTTTCCAAACGGCTGTGTTGCCGATCAATACAACTGGAAAAGCCCAAAGCCCGGCGAGGCGACAGTTGACGAGTTCCTGGATTTCTGTGATGCCATATACGCCGAACCCTATTACACCATCAATATGCAGGGCGGAACCGAGGGCAAGGCGCTTCCCATTCCGGAGGATGCGTCGCTTGATGAACGCATCAAATACAGGCACGTCGCGCCTAATCCGTGCGGTTATACCCAATATCACTTCGGCACGCTCGCGGAGGCAGTCGAACTTGTTCGCAAATATACAGTAGAACGAGCGCTTGCTGGCAAAAATCCTATACTTGCCTACGAGATGGGTAACGAAAATTGGGGCCAGTCCAAAACTGACTGGCCGCCAGCCGTCTACGCCCGCACCATCGAAGTCTACGCCAACGCGATGCGCAAGGTGCTCGATGACGCAAAGAAAGACCATCCTGAGCTCGAAAGATACAAGCTCGATATCATAGCGGTCGGCTTCCCCGTGATGGGCAATAACATGAAGATGACGGATACTCCCGACCGCCGGATCAACCTCGAATGGACCGGCTTACTCAATTACCTACACAAGCGAGGTGTGGTCGATTCGGTGCAGGAACACTACTACCCCTACGCTTCGGCCAACGGTGGCGCGCTAGTCTGGGTGGCTCACAACCTCAACAACATACTTATGGTTCGCCGGGGACTGCCTAACCCACGTCTCAACAACTACGCTGACCCCGAGATTGCTTACAATATGCCTATCGAGTTTACCGAGTGGAACGTGAAGTGCTGGGGCGAATACTACTCCGCAGGTGTCCAGCTCAAGAACCCCGGTTTTGAGGACGGAACGACCGGGTGGGAATGTTCAGACGGCTATGTGCGCTCTGTGAGTTGGGCTGCTAGGCGTGGCGACAAGGGACTTAGGGTATGTGCCGCAAAGGAGAAACCGTGCGAGATAAGCCAGATGTTTGACGTACCGGAGAACACACACCATTTCGTCGGGGCAGTTTGGGTGCGCACGGCCAAGCCCGGGGCCGTGAAGATCAGTTTTGTTCAGGCAAACGACGGAGAAAACAAGGGCAAAGTGCTTGGCGGTTGCGTGTCCAAGCTCACCAACACATGGGAGCACGTGATCTTGTCTGCCGTGATAAAGCCCGATACGAAGAAACTTAAACTGGTGATGCAGGTTAATGGTTCGGAATCAGCCTATCTCGACGAGGCCAAGCTCTACTACGCGAAGTCCGAGCGTGGCAATGTGCCGCTCTCCGCTATGTGCTACGAACAGGTGCTGTTCTGCGTAGACGCGTTAATGATGATGGCTACAAACGGCAGCCCGCGAGCACACATTCACCATTTGGTTGGCGATTACCCGTGCGGAATGATGTCGTCGAGCGGAGAGTTCAAGGACCTAAGCAAGGCTTTTATATTCTTCAACGATGCTTACGGTGATGTTGTTACTCATACGGAAGTGAAATGCGACAGCTTTGGCTACTACACGGCTGCCAATCCGTGGGCTACTGATTTCAATGCTCTTGCGCCCGATCAGTCGAGCGTCCCTATGCTTGCGGCGATGTCCAGCCGCAGCGGAGACAACTATCACGTGCTTCTTCTCAATCGCAGTTCCGACCGCACCCTTGATGTGAGCGTCGATCTGAACAATGAGCCTGCGGAAGTCACGGCACGGGTCCGTACTCTTTCGGGGGAAGATATCGACTTGCCTGGTGCGACCATCACCGAGTCCGAAATCCCCGCTGCTCGCAAGTTCAATATTGCCCTCGATCCGTATACGGCGAAGGTAGTGACGGTGAGGTGTAGATAACTTACTCGCGACCAGTTGGCAAGCCAGCAAGCTCCCTTGCTGTTTCGAGATCGGATTCGATATCCGGGTCCTTGGGGCGTAGTTTCAGAGCGGCTTCGAAGTGCCTGACAGCGTCTTTATACTTGCCATCGGACATCAAAGCGTTGGCCAATGTGATTTGCGTCTCGACGACATCGGGGTTTATGGCCTCGGACCGGCGTAGGTAGTATAGTGCCTCTTTGACCTTGCCGTCGTGCAGCAAAAGCGCCCCCAGGTTCATAAGAGCGTCGTCCTTCCGTGGGTCGGCGGCTATGGCCAGCCTGTAGTGTCGCGTTGCTTCTTTCAGATCACCTCTTGCCGCGTAAGAATTGCCAAGGTCAAAATGAGCGACTGCGTTGTGTTTGGTAACCCGTATTGCGTGACCGAATAAGGTGAAGTCGTTGCGCCAGTGTGCCGTCTGTGCCCTCGACATCCAGGCCAGTATCAGCAGCAACGCTACGGCCCCCGCCGGAACGACTGTTAACTGAATAGCCTTGCCCACGCGCGGTAGCCTTGCCGACAGGTTCTTTAGCAGAGTCGCCAAGCCCCAAGAGATAGCGATGCAAATCCCTATATGTGGCACGTAGGCAAAATGATCGTAAACGAGCCCACGAGCGTGCATCACAGCCCCCGACACTGGAAAGAGAGTAATCGCGTACCACAACCAACCGACAGCAACGTAGGGGCATCGTCGTGCAACCCGCAGAGCTGCCAACGTGGCGATGATGAGACCGATTGCTCCCAACGCCAACACCCACATGGTAGGCGACGTTGCGCTGGGCGGGTAGTGAAACGCAAGGCCGGTCGGCCGGACGAGCTTTATAAGATAGAAGAGGTAGGCGAAGACGGCGCCGGCGGGGCGGCCGGCAGCAACGGCCAGTTGGTGCGACGCGTCGGTGTTGCCCACGGCCATCACAAGGTAGGTAGCTGTGCCAGCGACGGCGGCCAGTCCCAGAAGCGGCAGCTTCTCGAGCGCCAGTCGGCGGAAGCCCATCTTCTTCTCGCCGGAGAATCGCCCAAGGGGCCAGTAATCCAGCAAGAGCAGGGTGACCGGCAGCGTCACCAGCATCGGCTTCGAGAGCAGGCCAAGCGCGAACACCAGCGCCATCAGCAGATAGCGCCCAATCGTCGTTTGCTCCACATACCGGATATAGGCGAACGTGGTCAGAAGCCACAGCAACGTGCTCTGCACATCCTTGCGCTCCGCGATCCACGCCACCGACTCCACGCGCAGCGGATGCACAGCAAAGAGCGCTGCCGCGAATGCGCTCGGCCATATCGACCTCGTCAGCCTCACGAGCAGCAGGAACAGAAGCAGGACATTGGCCAGGTGCAGAACCAGGTTGTGCAAATGGAAGACCTGCGGGTCCATCTCGCCGAAGGCATAGTCGACCGCGTAGGATATCCTTACCAGCGGCATCCACATCCCGCCGCTCGTGGATGTGAAGGCTGTTGCCACCGTCTTCAAGCTCAGGCCGGTCTTGATCTCCGGATTGTCGGTGACATAAACGTTGTCGTCGTGATGGGTGAACTGGAAATCAAGCGTCTGCCAGTAGATCCACAGCGTAGCGGCGGCTAGCAGAGCGCATATTAGGATAACAAGCCTGTGTTGAACTACTCTGTCCAAGTAAGTTGACCTTTTCCGACGATCAAATATTCAATTCTCGGCAAGGCACTCGCGGTGTTTAGTGCCAAGTCATTTAGCCTCTAAATACCTTACTGTCTGGCGTTCCACATTCGCGTCATTAGCTCCGCCATAGTGTATAGGTCAAGAACGTTGTGTTCGATTACAGCCCGCATTCTGATTGCGTTACCTGTGCGCACGAACTCGTGATACGCGGCTGGGATTTCGGAACCAGGGATATCGCCTTCACGATACCGACCGCAAATGTGTTGTTCCAACGTTTGTAGTCTGCAATTGGGAACGGCTCCACGATACACCTTGCGAGCTTCGTGCAGTAGGTCAAGATGCAACTCCGGCTTATGCAGGCTTATTCCTGTCGCATTGGCGCGGTTATGCATATAGGGCACATCGAACGTTTTTCCATTGAAGGTTACCAAAAGCCGAGTTTCCTTGAGCCGCTCGGATACGGCGCTTAGAATGCTGGTCTCCTCGGAATAATCACGCGCGAAGTATTGTCGGAAGCGCAGCCCGTTCTTGCCAATCTCCATTGTTCCAATTAAGAATAGTGGTCCCATACTTAGGCCGGTGGTCTCTGTATCTAGGAACAGAACTTCCTCGGTCCTGATTGAGGAGTTGCCTAGTGCTGCCGCGATTGGGTTGTCGGCTTTGCTGTTCGCAGTTGCGATAATCTGCTTTAATGTCAAAGCAACCCAGTCTGCCTTCGGGTCGATCTGAATCGCATTCTTTTCGACGAGATAAAAACCCGGCCCTGTCGGCGCAACAAAATGAACCCCTTTTACAGCCTCTTCTAGCGTCACACATTGACCATAGCCATGCGACGGCTGATGAGCATTAGGTTTCGCGTATATCGGCTGTCTGGCGAGATCTGTCGCGTTAGGTGATTTGTCGACGAGCAACCCTGTAGGCTTATGGCGCAGGGGTTTTCTGTTGAGCGCTTCCATTAGCTTTATCAGTTCATCTAGTGACACTCTATTCCTCGTCGAACCTATCGCCTGTCTTAAGACACATCTCAGCCTTGGCAAGTTGGCGACCGATATACATCGCGTGTCCGACGTCTGAGATTGCGCAGTCGCGATTGATCTCATGCTGCAGGCGTTCAGCGTGCTTAGCCCGATATTCGTGGATTACGTTGCCGTTATGGTTGAAGTGCCGTGCTACTATCTCGCCGTTCTCGACGCTAATAGTAAAATCTCCATTTGGGTCGAGGTCCAAACGGAAGCCCTTCGCTTTGGCCACGCGTTGCGCGAAGTCGTATTTCGATGTATCGACGCTTATTGAGTGGCTTATAACAGTCAGGTTACCGGTCCGCATATGTAACTTGTCAGCGACTATCTTCTGAACGTTGATAAGTCCGTATACGTTCTTTAGCCAAGCGTCGAGTGCATTGTGAGTGCGATATACGGCCGTGAGCTGTAGACTACCTTCATAAAACCGGAAGAACAATGAAACCAGGCAAGGCGAATCATCCGCATCTATGTCATAACGACTGTCCCACAACGCTAGGTAGCAGTCTCGATCTTCTGGGTTGGCGCGAAGCCGGTCGACGAATTTCTCCAGCGCATCGAAACCGAAGTAAGAGCGAATGCGGTTGCCGTATGTGTAGGATTGGTCTTCCGGCAGTTCGGGCTCCAGCATGTGTTTCTGATAATTCCTCAGGTCATCGAGTGAGAAGCCGAACTCACGAAGATCTTCTTCTTTGTCCTCCTGAGGATTAGTTATGACTGCCCGAACGTTTAGCAATTCCTGCCGATCGCCTTTGCGCAAATGTGTAAGCCTACCAAACCGAACGATCCGAAACACCAATTCTCGCCAAGCTGCCAACGGGGTGTCGGCGATCACGTTGTGATTAAGCGGACAGCTCGGATAATGGCTCACGCGCACTTCTGGCAGTGGAATGTCGATCCTTGTTGGGTCGGCAATAGGTGGCGGTTGGAAAGAGTCGATAAATTCCTTCAGAGCTGAGGCAAACTCTGGCTTTTTGAGCTCGCCAAGGCATGTGATTCTGGGTTTCTCCGTGAACATTTCCGGGCGAACCAACGGGTCGATTGTCCTGTCGGTTCCTCGAATCCTGGTGATCACTTCGCCGAGGACATCAACTTCCTCAATTCCGGAGTCAAAAAAAGCTAAGACGTGCTCTTTGGACATGGACTTGTTTGTCCCGCATATTAACAGGTCACGTATTTGGGGGTTGTTGAGCAGATTACGCAGGAGATGGGGGATACCGTTGCCGTAGAGATTGCCAATGACGGCGATCTTTGAGGTTACGGGATTGAGATCGACGCCTATCTCCTGAAGTTTATTAACTACGTAGTCGATCTTGCTCCAAAGAGTGATGACACCAAGCCGCGCACGCGGGTTCACTATCTTCAGTCTATCGCCGAAGTGAAGCGGAATAAACTCAAGCGACTCACTTTCCGGCATTCGTAAAATGCCCCCTCGGACCTCCTACGTTTCTAAAGCCCGTGTTGAAATCACGATAGAGTGTTTTGTAGTTCTTGATGCGGTGCCACTTCTTCACATAGCCCGGCGGCAGATCTTGCACTATTTCTACGTCGTTCCAACCGTTAACGAGAGGGAAAGCGTAGTACGGATACTCTCGCGGCACGTTACGCACAAATACTACCTGAACCGGCGTGCGTTCCATCCGCGCCAAGTATACTCGGTGCATACCGTCGTTGACGATACTCACTACGCTACCATCGGCTTCCTCGGATTCCTCTACTACGGGTGGAAGCACGTCTATCGGGTCATCGAAGCCCTTCAGCCAAATACTGACGTACCCATTCAACGCAAACAAGTCGATTTCGTGTTCTTTGAGTGCCCATTGCAGATCGCGGACCTTCATAAGTTCAGTTGTAAGCACATAGCGTTGGGCTGGGGCGAGATCGTCAGTATGAAAGGATCTAAGTTCGATACTGCACTCTTTATAGAGCTTCACGTCCGGGTTGGTGAGCATCCCGACGTTTCTCAAGTTGGCGAAGAGCTCGTCCGCGCCGTGATGTTGGACTTGTTCAAGTTCCATGCCTAAGTTCCTCTTGCTAAACTCACCTCATTTTGATGCGAATGCTACCTGGCTGGGAGCCACAGGCCACAGGGGCAGTTCCGCTACTTCAGTTATATTGCTTACAGTGAATGTTGGTGCCAGTGAGGAGTTATTGAGTACGCTGATGATCGATTCAGCTTCACGCTCTGGCCTGGTAAGGACCCACACGGTGCGCATGCCGATTTCAATGGCTGGCAGTATGTCGTGGGTATAGGTATCGCCTATCATTACCGCCTCCTCTGGCTTGATACCGAGCTTCGCGATTATCTGTAGAAAGTTGTCGTAGCATGGTTTCCTTGTCCCCGATTTGAAACTAAGCACCTCTGCGTCGACTGCTTGTATGACGCGAGGCAACGCGCGTTCTACGCTCAGGTAATACGGCTTCCAGATGTCCGAGAGCAGGCCGATCCGCACTCCGCGTCGCTTGACTGCAAGCACGGTTTCTGTCGCGCCGGCAATCTCTTTGGCCGCGTACGATTGACTCTCCCACAGACGCTTAATAGATAACCGTGCCCCTTCACTTAGTTTTCCTACTTTTTCCTCAAGCGCCTTACACACCTCATCGGCGCACGCAAGTGCACGGGTCATTATGATACCGGCTACCTCATCGGCGCTTGTGCCATCAACCAGCGATGCTATGACTTTATTGGGCGCAATTGGCGGTCCCTCCACGAGGGTAGCTCCGATGTCGAAGATCGCGGCCTTTGCTGAAGCGAGGCTAGAACCTACTGTGGCCATTCGGCTACCTCGACGCCCGATTCGCGTAATAGCTCGATGCCGTCTGTGTTGCCCCTATGGTCACGGCGAACGACGCATCGGACGATTCCCGAGGCTACAATGAGCTTTGCACACGTGATACACACGTCCGCGTTTACATACAAGGTAGCACCGCCAACTGCAAGACCTCGCTTGGCACACTGGCAAATTGCATTCTGTTCGGCGTGGATACATATTTTGTACTCTTCTGTTCCAGCCTGATCCTTGAGGCAGATGCCACTATCGCAACAATGGGGGTGTCCGGAAGGCACGCCGTTGTAGCCGTGCGAAAGGATCCTGTGGTCAATTGTTATGACCGCGCCGACACGCCTACGCAGGCAAGTGGACCGGCGCGCTATGACGTCAACCACATCCATATAAACCTCGTCGAACGAGGGACGCGATTTTATCGAAGCATCCATAATTGCTGGTGCGTCAATTTTAGCAGGCTCAGCGGCTGATGGCAATCAGTTGATGCAGGCTTGCGCGTCGTTTAGTCAACGGTGATTTTTGCTTGCCCCTAACCCGAGACGCGGGTTATCGTGTGACGACGTGCGTTACTGTGCCCCCGGACCTGGGCTTCGCGGATTCTTTGCCTGCCGGTCGGTAGCGGCCTTCGCTGGTCATTTGCGTTGAGTTTTCGCTGAGGGCTAACACGCTGCCCTTAGTCTTTCCAGTTCGGAAAACTGCATATTCGACGTTACCGTAGTTGTCGGTAATGACTATACGATACCAACTGTTCCTGTCCAGATCTGTTGTCGGCGAGAACCACCAGCTTCCGTTTCGGGGGTCAGAATCTTGTTCCTCCAGCGAGGTGTTAACCCCGTCCCAGTCGCCGTCGTCATCGGCTTTCTCTAGCCGAAAATTGAAGCTGGACGGAGGGGGAAAGGGCGGCTTAGGCCAGTAGACGTGAATCCAGGTGTCAACGTCAATGCGTGTCTCTGAGTTGCCTGGCTGAGTTGCCACGCCCAGAACCGTACCGCTCGCTGAAGTATATATATCGTGGGACTTCTGTCCGCCGCCACAGCCGGCAAGGAAATCGGAAAGCAACGAGAGAAGCAGCAGTCCCCACAGCGACGAATATCGCGCCTTTGTTCCAAACATGACAGTCTACCTCCTTTTCTCATACATTGGGGCAGGTCTAAACGCGACAGCATCACTAATCCATAGACGGGGAATGCGCTGAGTTGTTTCCTATCGGATTCGAGCCCCAAATGACACTGAAACTAACCAAGAGCTCTGTTGGAGGTAATGTAGGCAACCTGGTCTAAGACTTGCAGCATAGAAAATCCTGAGGGAATAATGGAAGAAACACAATTCACACTGATAGCTCGGCACTACGACCAGTTGATGGCTGGAGTTCCCTATGCGCTTTGGGTGAACTACCTTGAGGCGCTGTTGAGGCGGGTCAACTATCGTCCGAAGACCGTTTTGGATGTGGCTTGCGGTACGGGCAATGTCAGCGAACTGCTCGCGGAGCGCGGGTACGAAGTTGTCGGTATTGACATTTCCCCGAATATGATTGAGATTGCCAGGACCAAGGGCAGCGGCGTGAAGTATTACGTTCAGGACGTGAGTGAGCTCGACCTAGGCAGGAGGTTCGACCTTGCGATTAGCCTTTTCGATTCGCTGAATTACATTATCGATGTCGAAAAGCTCGCCCAGGCCATAAAACGGGTGGGTGACCACTTGGTCTCTGGAGGTGTGTTCATCTTCGATATCAACACCATATACGCGCTATCTCACCATTTCTTCGATCAGGCTAACCTTGCTGCCGATAGATATCCAAAGTACGTCTGGACGAGCGATTACGATGATGCAACTCGCATCTGCACGGTGAATATGATCTTTGACGTGATTGAGAATGGGCAAAGCAGGCGTTTCAAAGAAGTACACGTGCAGAGGGGTCACTCGATCGAGGAACTTACTGCAATGCTCGTGGACGCGAGTTTTGAGGTGCTGGAGGTCCTACATGCCTATAAATTCCGCAAGCCGACAAGGCGATCGGACAGGGTGTTCTTTGTTTCAAGGAGGTTAGTCCAAGTTGGCTGATCAAGGAAGTCTATCACGGTTGCGATGGTGGAAGCCACTTATGCTGGCTGCATTTGTTGCTGTGGTGTATGTCGTCATGTTTCGTCTGCCGGAACCCACGCATTCCCACCACCACGAACTTGATGACCCGTGGGTGGTAGTTTCGCGCGACTACAGCAACCCCTACGGAACTTACATCGGCAATGGTTTCATTGCCACACGTGTTCTTGGTGATGGCGTTGGCTCTTGGCAAGGAAAGCCTTTGCCGTGTTTCGTGGCCGGTTTGTACAATTCGGAGAAGCTGGTGGCAGGTCCCACTTGGAGTGATCTCCGTCTCTACGATTCTCATGCGACGGAGTTCAAGATAGACACTTCCGAACCTTACGAGCAGCGTCTCTTTCTGAAGTCGGGAATCCTGCTTACCAAAGCCACCTGGCGCTGTGGTCGAAAAACGCTTGAAGGTAGTATTCAGCTTATACCGTCTCGCGCTCAGCCGATGGCTGCTATGATATTGGCAACGCTTCGACCGAACTTCGACGGAGTTGTAATAGCCAAAGCTCCGGTAAATGTGACCGACAAGCGGTTGAAAAGCTTGGTGTTGCTGATGAAGTCACCAAGCCAACAGACGTGGCGTCAGGTCTACCGGACCCATGACGGGAAAACTGTTGTTGCTCTGGCAATGCGCCTCGATAGCGAGGTCGCGCGCGCTAAAATGCCAGTCGGAACCAGGCCGAAGTTGGGCTTAGACGGTCCCGCCATAGCATTGCATCTGCGCGAAGACATAGAGTTTATGCTGTTTAGCCGAGTAGCCCTTGCCATCGGGGAGTCGCCCGGACCAGCGCTTGCTGTTGCCAACGCGGAGTTAAGCACGGCGGTTGCCGCGAAGATGGACTTTATCGCGCGTAGCAAGGCCGCTTGGGAGAGACTCTGGAAGTGCGACATAATGATTGATGGTTCGCCAGAGGACCAAAAGGTGCTGAGGCTCTGTAAGTTTATGATCCTTCAGAGCGTAAGGGAGGGCAGTCAATGGAGCATCCCGCCGATGGGCTTGTCGACCAATGCCTTTAGCGGACATGTGTTCTGGGATGCCGATACCTGGATGTTTCCTGCCCTCGTCCTTCAGTATCCTGAGCTTGCCAGGTCCATTGTCGATTATCGCTACAAGACGCTCTCCGGCGCGCTTGCCAATGCGAAGGCGCACGGCTACAAGGGAGCGGAATACGCCTGGGAAAGCGGCGCGACGGGAACTGAGGATACGCCGCCGGGAGTTAACTACCGGCAGGAGCGTCATGTTAACGGCGATGTTGCGCTTGCCCAATGGCAATACTACGTTGCGACCGGAAACCTAAAGTGGCTTAGAACTCGCGGATACCCCGTAATCAGTGCGACCGCGGACTACTGGGTCAGCAGGGCAACTTATCTTTCCAACAAAGATCGCTATGAGATTCATGATGTGGTTCCGCCAGACGAGAACGCCGAGATTGTTAATAACAGCGCCTACACCAACGCAATTGCCCAGATGAACCTCAGGTTCGCGGCAATGGCTGCCAAGCGGCTGGCGATCAGGCCCAACCCCACGTGGGCCGAGGTCGCCGACAAGCTTTATATCCCGTTCGACAGGGAGCGAGGTAGGTTTATCGCATACGATGACTACGACGGTAGACAGACTAAGCAAGCCGACACCGAACTGCTCATCTATCCGCTACAGTTTAAGATCGGCACTCAGGATATGACAAAGATATACAAGAATACCTTTAACTATTATTCCAAGCGAGTGAGTCAGCATGGACCTGCGATGAGCGCGTCGGTGCATTCCATTATCGCCGCACGGCTAGGACTTAACGAGAAAGCTTATGATCTGTTTCGCGACAGTTACAAGCCATACCTACGCGGGCCATTTGGTCTTTTCAACGAAAAGCGTTCCAAGACATACGAGAACTACTGCTTTTTAACAGGGGCAGCCGGGCCTATCCAGGCAGTACTATATGGTTTTGCCGGAATTACGATCGATTACGACTCGCCGGGCGCGAACCTACGGGTCAAGCCGAGGCTACCAGCTCGATGGAAGAAGCTCGTAGTGACAGGGATTCACTGGCAGGGCCGAGTCTACGAACTGACGGTGGACAAGTTCGGCGCGAAAGTCACGCCGAAGAGATGAGCCTATACCTTCAGCGGATACGTGCCATACGTCCGGCACGCTTCGTAGAATGCAAGGATGTTGTCGACCGGAGTGGAAGGCACTATCTCGCTGGACGAGCCGATGAATAGACCGCCGCCGTGTCCTGCGTCGCGAAGGCAGGCCTTAGTGGCCGCTACCACGTCATCCACTCTCCCCAACGGCAGCACCTGCGAGCAATCCACGTTTCCTACCAACACAAGGTCCTTGCCGTAGTGTTTTTTGAGATATCCAATATCCATGCCTGCCAACGGTTCGATAGGGTTTAGGCCGTCGATCCCGGCATCTATAAGGTCGTCAAGGATCTCCATAATGTTGCCGTCGCTGTGAAAGACCACTTTGATGCCGGCATTCTTCAGTGGTTCTATGCATTTGCGTAGAGACTTGATAAAAGTTCTCCGCAGATAATCGGGTGAAAAGAGGAGACCTCCCTTGTAGGCCACATCATCGCCCATAAAGTAAATAGGACACAATTTGGCCTCGGCTGCGGTTTTGGCTAGCCGGTAGTGTGATTCGGTCATTACTTCCAGAATGCGCTCTACGTTGACCGGGTCATCGAAGATCGCGTATGAGAAGAATTCCTGCCCCATCAGTCCATACGTCGCGTGGAAGCCGCAGCCACCACCTGGAACATACATAGTGTACGGCTCGAATCTATCTACCGCCGACCGCACCGACGCCAGCCAGTCGTTCTTCAGCCAGTTTTCGTCGAATGGTTGTGGCGAGTAGTTCTTTAGATCATCAAGGGTCTTGATTGGATAGTTGACGCACCAAAAGGTTCGTCCGGAGATCACAGAGTGCGTCACGCCGTCTTGTTCATAGGCGGTGCCGTCGTCGCTCTCGGAGTACGACCTTCCATAGCCTCGACACAAGTCGATGCCAAGAGTATGATACACCTTTACCATCGCCTCGTCGTAGTCGGTCCATCCTGGGCAAATGTGGTCGACTATTGCCCTGTTGTCGATGTAGTCCCATATAGGGACACGGTCGCCCTCTTCGTGGTTTAGCGAGGCCATTATTCTAGAACGGACTACTGGATCAAGCATACGAAGTCTCCTCAGCGCTTTCTTGCGTGAACTTAGTCAGGTCCGTTTGGGAGTCCTTCTTCCGATCCAGCATGGGGTTTAGACGTCTACGGTCGCGTGGATAGTAAAGCTACCACCGGAAGATGCCTTCCGTTCAGAGTTATATGCTGAGTTTCGTTGTGGGAGGAGGGTTCAACGTGGAACAACACGACTACGATCAGGAACGCAAACACGATGATCGTGGACGCACAGAGGATGTAGGAGCGAAGGGCGGAGCGGCCGAGGCGATGGCGATGCCGGTTGCGGCTACGGCAGTCACGGCTGCGGCAATCGGCCGAGTGCGCTGGGGAGCTGTATGGGCTGGATTCATACTGACAGTCTCGCTTACGCTTCTTCTTACGACTCTTGGCATCGGTCTCGGTCTAACGATGGTTCCGACTGGCCACACCGGTGGCCTCGCCTACTGGATTCTTGCGTCCACGATTGTCAGCCTATTCATTGGAGCGGTTCTGACAACCAAACTCGGGGGAGTGCGTACCGTTGGGGCCGGCATTGTCCATGGGGTGTTGGTCTGGGGACTGTTGGTGCTTCTTGACGCAGTCGCTGGCGGGGTGGCCCGTGGCGCGGCGGGGTTTGCCGGGATGTTGGTGGTCACCGGCCCCGAGATGGGCGAACGGGCGATGATGACGCGTATAGCCGGATGGTGGTTCTTCGTAGGAGGGCTGGTCACGCTGATTTCAGCGATGCTCGGTGGCGCGGCAGGGGTGTCGGCGGACCGCAATGAATAAGCTACGTCCGCCGACAACTCAAACAGTCGGAAGTATCCTTTTACCGTAAGACTGGGCTACAGAACGGGCTCGCGCAGGGTTTCTGCAAAAGGTTGCTAATGGTAGTAGTGGTGTTGAATGCCTCCGCGCAGGGCATCCAGGTCGATATGTCGTATTGCCGAGACGCCGTTTGCGCTTAAAGTGAAGCCACGCTCCCTGGCGGCCGACTCCGGGTCGATCGCCAACTTCGCTCGGAAGACGGCATCCTCGAGCGCAAGTGCTAGGATCTGATTCAGTTGGTGACTGTCCAGTGCGGCAATGGCTTGTCGCGCGTCATCGGCCATCTCGCCACTGGGGTCGATTTCCAGCGATCGCATGAACGCCGCCATTGCTGACGATATCTGTCCTGTCTCCTGCAGGAGCACGGCGCGTTTGAAATGGTTGTTTGGATCCGTCGGGGCTAACATAACCATCTCGTTTACGACTTCCAGCGCACGATCTAACTCGCCTCGTTGTAGGTAGGCTATACCCAATATGTCCCGCAGAAACATGCTTTTCGGTGAGCACTTTAAACTGCGCTTGGCTATCTCTATCGCTTCCTCATAACGGCCCAGCTCAAGCAAACTGCGCAGAAGTTGTTCCAGCGTGTTTGAGCATTTGGGATCAAGCTCGACGCTTCTTTTCATCGCTGCAAGCGCAAGGAGGATTTTCTTCTGCGCCTTATAAACTCCGGCCAACCAGCGGTAGCAGCGTGCATCCATCGGCGACAGTCTCACGGCTTCCTTGGCAGTGAGAAGGGCCTTCTGCATGTCCCCGCGTCGCACGAGGGTGCTGCATTTGCGCAGCAGCGCGGTGACTCGTTTTTTTGTATTGTCTATTGTGTTCTCAGGTTGTTTGTTGCTCATGTTTTCACAAGTGACGGCAGCGTCACGGGCTGTCCCGTTTTTACAGATTCGTAGATGGCCAGGATGAGTTCTACTGACTTGCGTGCTTCCTTTCCGGTAACCATCGGATCACGGTCTTCACGGATTGCGCTACAGAGGTCTGCAATTTGTATTTGGTGGCCGGCCGTAGCGCATGAGGTAGGCGCGGTGTGCGCAGTCCCGATCTTGATGTCGACACCGCCGTTTCCGGCTACGGAGTATTGGTCGTCCTCACAATCGGGAACTGCCCATCTTTTAATCCGATCGCCGTCGATAAGTATGCTTCCTATAGAGCCGTGAAATTCCAATCGGTGGTCCATACCAGGGGTGACCGATGTGGTTGCTTCCAGCACACCCATCGCGCCGTTTGAGAATCTCAAAACTGCACAAGCAGTGTCCTCAACCTCTATGTCTCTGACGAGGTGATCGGCACAGGCATATACACTCTCCACCGGGCCCATAATCCACCTTAGAATATCCACTAAGTGAACGCCCTGGTTCATCAAAGCGCCGCCGCCGTCCAGTTCCCATGTTCCTCGCCAATCGCCACTGTCATAGTATTCTTGTGAACGATAATACTTCAAATAGGCGTCGCCAAGCACCATCTTGCCCAGGCGTCCGTTGTCTACCGCGCGTTTTACTGCGTGCCACATCGGCGAAGTGCGTCGCTGTAGTATTACGCCAAGCTTTACGCCTGCCCTATCGCAGGCTTCTATCATGGCGTCGATTTTCGGTAGCGTGATCTCTGCAGGTTTCTCGCAGATGATGTGTTTACCGGCAGCCGCGGCGTCGATGGTTACTTTCCCGTGTAGTCCGCTGGGAGTACATACGCATACAGCGTCAACGACATCGTCTTCGAGAAGCTTGATGTAGTCAGTGTAAACCCTGGCGTTGCCGTACCGTGCAGCCAGATTCGCAGCGCGGTCCTCGATGATGTCGCAGCAGGCAGTCAATACAGCTTCGGGGGTGTCGGCTATCGCCTGAGCGTGCCATGGCCCGATTGCTCCACAGCCGACGATGCCGAATCTAATCCGGTTCAATGGATAGTCCTTCCTTAGTTTGGCCCGTCAAGTGGGCCGAGTTTACCTCCCCATTACCACTTATCCATGGCTATTAGGTTTCCTGCCCATCACGTGTAAAACCGGTAGGATCACTGTGATAGCCCAGATCGGACGATAACAAAGGCCGCGGGCATAGTCCCCGGCTCAGTGGGAACAATGCCCGCGGCCTCGCACGTGATTGAGGACGGCGACTCAACCATCGAGCGAGCTTATACTGGTCACCCTGTCCAGGCACACATCCTCCACGTCACCTATGAGATAGGCGCCGTAGAGTGGGACGAACGCTATGTCCTCGACGTGCAGATCGCGTGTGACCGAGTCTCCGTGGCGGTTAAGATAAGTGACTGTGCATCTTTTTCCCAGGTATTGTTTCGCCTCAGGTATCCTCAATGTAGTGGCCTCCTCTTGCGGTGCGGAGTGCTCTGCGTAGATCCCAGCGACGACTGCCAGTGGAGAGACTCCACTTCCGCGCGCCGTCTCAAGCGGCGCCTTTCCACCGGCAGCGACCTCGTCGCATTGGTCCACCCGCCAAGCGGGCAGCCAAACCGTCTGACACACTACTTATGCCGCAGGGTCTATAGTTTGTTGGCTGTGTGGATTACTAGTTTACAGGCTTGCTAGGGAAGGACCGACATACTGTCGCGTCTAAGCGTAGATCTGAATATCCTGACGGTTTGGCGACTTGCTAACTGAACCTGACATAATCCGTGCGGATCCGACTTCCCTGGGGGTGTTCGTTAAGCGAACTACCAGCGCGCTTGAGTTACTTTACGAGGTAAGCGTCCGACGATCTCCCAGTCAGTCACCTGCCTTGCTACATGCAAGTGCTGTGCGTTTGATACTGGGCGCGCTCGCGGTGCTTATCACCGCGGAGCAGTCTCCGCCAGGGGCGCCGCACGCAGGTTGTGCGCGAGATGCGGCTGATGCTCTAATTGGCGCAATATCGGGAGGTCAGGGGGGTGCTGGTTCGTACTCGTCCGCGGTTGCACGGCTAGCGTCAATGGTAGGACTTGGCATATTCGGGCCGATAAACGCCGATGATGAGTCGATCAAGGCGATTTCGAGCGCATTGATTGGGCCCGGTCCTAACGCTGCGATTGAGCCAATTTACTTCCAGACGTTGCCGCTGTGGTGGCTCGGTTGTGTTTATCAGAGCATGCTGGCGCGTCGACCGGCTTGCGACGGTAAGCGCCTGGTGAAGGACGGAACTGCAAGAAAATCCGCCGGAGTCTACTTCACACCGCCTTCGCTGGTTGACTACATCGTGGAGTCCACACTTGCCCCAGCTCTGAGCCGCGAACTTAGTTCGCTGGATAGGGATCTGGCATTGGTTTCTCCGATAAAGGTACTCGACCCGGCGATGGGTGGCGGGCACTTCCTGATGCGTGCGGTCGAGTACATTCGCGCTGAGTTTGCAGACGATTGGCCGTCCGACGTTGGCGGGAGGGTAGCTGCAAGAAGCGTGTATGGCGTCGACATAGACCCCGTGGCTGTTGACATTGCGCGCTTTTGTCTGTGGGCTGCTTCCGGTTACCAAGAGGGTATCTCGCACGTGCTCAACAGTCAACTCGTGTGCGCGGATGCCGTGGGGTTGTGTGATGGAGACTTCGATTGGGCTAAAATGTTTCCCTATGTTTTTTCCAACAGTGCCCCGGGCTTTGACGCAGCGGTGGGGAATCCGCCATACATCGCCGCAAAGAATGGCCTGGGCAGGATGATGGGCATTGGACAGTCGGATTCATATTTGATTTTCCTAGAAAGCGTCATGGATCAAGGTTTGGTGCGCCGTGGCGGCTTTTTGGGAATGGTGTTGCCGGACCCCGTGCTGGTGAGAGGAAATGCGGCTGGCGTCAGACGCAAACTAATGACAGAGTGGACTATTCTCTCGCTTCTTCACATTACGGGGGCATTCCCAGATGCGCTGGTTGCAAATCTTGTGGTTATCTGTCAAAACATACTACCAGCGTTGGAAACGTTCTCTGCGACCCGGATCGAGTCGTCTATCGACAGACATAGCTTTCAACAGCGTCCTCGCGAAACCGTTGTGAGATTGGCCCGACCAGTGCGTCGGGAGATGGTGCTAGCCCAGAGACGGTTCGAGTTTCTTTATTTGCTTGAAGACGGAAGGCTAGGGGAGATAGTGAGGCGAATCCACGGTCCTAACTCGTGTCTTACTGATTTCTACCCGCCGTTTGCTCCGCTGGGAAAGCTCAATGTGGGGGCCATATACCGTGGCGAAGAGCTCGGCAAGAGCGCGATAAGTTCAGGCGCAGGAGATTTACCGATACTCTTAGGTGGACAAAGCATCAAACCGTTCTATATTAACTACGAGGGTCACACCATTGATACATTTCGCGTGAAGAAACCTTTGTCGCGCTATTTGTCGACCAAGATTTTGCTGCAGAAGAGTAGCGGGAAGCTGGTTGCTGCGCTTGATGTCGTAAGCGAGGGACACGCCGGATTCGTTTTTCCGCAGTCCGTGTATGCTATCGAGTTGACCAGCGGCGGAATGGATCATTATTACTTGCTCTGCATTCTCAACTCTGAGGTAATGAACGAATACTTGCGACTGGCAGTGACAGGTTACAAGATGGTCCAACCGCAAATAGAATTGGAAGATGTGCGTGCGATTCCAATCAGGCGCATAAATTTCACCACACCAGCGCGCGAGCGCGCCGCATTGGTGGCTATGGGACAGCGCTTTCTCGAAGTCGAATCGCAAAGAAGCGATGGCGTTGGGCTATATTCCGGGCTGGCCAATTTCGTGGCAACTTGCCTTTCTGGCCATCCTGAGCATTCGGATGTGGTGCATGATATGCTGGTGCATCTCGGAAAGCAGATGATGGAGCTAACGCGGCGGGATCACGTCAATCCGAATCCTGACGTAACTCGTGCTCTCGCTGCCACAAAAAAGGCTATTGATGTGATTGTTTGGCAACTTTATTCCAGCGAGCCGGCGCAAATGTCATTGCCTTGGTGATCTTACGTGCGAATTGTAGACCTTACTCACGCGTTCGAGATCGGCACCAAGTTGCAGGGTGGTTTGTCCGTGCGGGCGCGGTCGACGCACGCAATTGCGTTGGTGCCGCTGGACGCGCTGGTTGTGATGGCGACATTCGTCGATCTCTCCGACAGGTGCGAGGTGAGCGTGATATCGCGAGAGGATATTGCCGAGTATGGGCTTTCGGGCATAGCCGGATGCATACTCGCGACTGGCTGGTCGGACGCTTGCCTCAAGGGGCACCTTTCTGACCCGCCCAAAATGTCCATCGATGCTGCTGCATATTTGCTTGAAAGCGGTGTGCGGACGGTTGCTTCAGATTTCCCGATAGGCGAGGCCGCAGCCGACTTGCTGATGCATAATCATTGCCTTCTTGTGTATTCGGTCAGCGGGCTAGACCAGCTTACAAGGAAGATAGTAAGGCTGATCGCGCTCCCGCTTAAATATTCCGATGCGTTCAGCGCTGAGGCGCGAGTGATTGCACTGGAGGAGTAGTAACTACCCTATGAGACTAATCAGCTATCGCAGAAAAGATGATACCGAATCGGTCGGCCTTGTGCGTGATCCCGCAGGTCCACCGATAGACTTGTTGCGAGCCATCGAAATCTACTCCATCGCCAAAAACCGATGCGCTCCATTCGTTACTGGTATGATCGACTTGCTGGATATGGGGCTTGTGGACGTCGAGTTCCTTTCGGAAGTGTTGGAGTTTGTGGCGAAACACAATCTTGTGGAGGATTTGGTCGAGCTGGATTACACGCTGCTTGCTCCAATTGCCAGACCCCGAGCCATCTACGCTCTTGGACGCAATTATCCGGCGCATGCCAGGGAGAGCGGCGTGGAGGTTCCGAAGGAGCCTGTTGTGTTCGGCAAGGCACCCACTGCGGTTATTGGTCCCGACGAGCCCGTTATCTACCGTAAGTGGCTTAGCCGCGTCGACCCGGAGGCGGAGCTTGCCGTAGTGATCGGCAAGGGCGGCTACGGGATAGCCGAGGAGGAAGCGCCGAACCACATCGCCGGTTACACCGTGCTTAACGACGTAACTGCGCGCGATATACAAAGCCAGGACCTCGCGCAGGCGCACCCGTGGCTACGCAGCAAAGGTATTGATACGTTTTGTCCTATGGGGCCGGCCATCGTGTTGTCGGATGAAGTGGCGCTGCCGCTAGAATTAGATGTTGAAATGCGTGTAAACGGCGAAATCCGCCAGCACGACAACACCCGCAACCTTACTTTTAGCGTGCCATACCTCATAAGCTGGATTTCAAGATTTCATACCCTTTATCCTGGTGATGTGATATCTACCGGCACGCCGGAAGGGATGGCGCCGGTAAAGGTTGGAGACGTGATGGAGGCGTCGGTTGAGAGAGTCGGAGTACTGAGAAACCCGGTCGTTGCTGAAGAGTAACCCGATCACGAGTGCTGACTCTGATGCTGCTTCTCTACGACAGTGGCCTGAGGCTCTTTTGTAGCATCTTAGGTGAGTAGTTGCCATTATTACCCCCACGTGTCCAGATGCTTGTGCTTGGAAGGATAATGGCTGACAGATCGTGAAGCAGAATTGGGTGGGCGATGAAGCCTGATGTGAATACCTGAACGGAGGAACTGCGACCAGATGGCAGTTATAGACGAGAGACTTGCGGTCAACGGTGGAACACCTGTTAAGACGACCAAGAACCCGCCGATGTATCCAGGCGGCCTTGAGATCGGCGAGGAGGAAGAACGGGAGATACTGGATGTCTTAAAGCACAAGTATCTCTTCAGATACTACGGTCCGTCCGATGCGCCTTCCAAAGTGCGCCAGTTGGAAGTTGAATGGGCTGCCAAGTTCGGCGCTAACTATGCGCTGGCCGTAAACTCCTGCACATCGGCGCTTATTAGTTCACTTGTCGCTGTGGGTGTTGGCCCTGGCGACGAGGTGATTGTGCCGGGTTACACTTTCTTCGCAAGTTGCGCATCGATTGTGGCCGCGAAGGCTATTCCGGTAATTGCTGAAGTAGATGATTCCTTGACCATGGACCCCGCTGATTTTGAGAAGAAGATTACCCCGCGTACCAAGGCCGTTATTCCCGTTCATATGCGCGGCGTGCCGTGCGATATGGACCGTATCATGGCGATTGCCAAGAAGCACAACATCAAGGTTGTCGAAGATGTGGCGCAGGCGTGTGGCGGCAGCTATAAAGGCAAAATGCTCGGCTCATTTGGCGATTGTAACGCGTTCAGCCTGCAATACCACAAAATCATCACCGCTGGAGAGGGCGGAATGGTGCTTACCAACGACCAACTTCTTTACGACCGTGCTCAGGCTTACCACGACACCGCTGCTTGCTGGCGGCCAGATAGGTTCGGACTGCCGCGTTACGAAGGTGAGGTTTTCCCCGGCGTGAACTTCCGCATGAGCGAATTGCACGGAGCGGTCGCGCTGGCGCAACTTCGCAAGCTCGACGGCCTCATCGCTACTATGCGCCAGAAAAAGAAGCGGATCAAGGACCAGATTGCCGATATACCTGGTCTCGCTTTCCGGAGGCTCAACGACGAAGCTGGCGACACTGCGATTTGCCTGATATTCTTCCTCAGAGATGCTGAGACCACGCAACGGTTCGCCGAGGCCCTCCAGGCTGAGGGCGTCGAGGCAGGTTGTATCTACAGTAAGGGCGTTCCGGACTGGCACATCTATGCGCACTGGAAAATGATAATGGACAAGGTAACGGCTACTCCAGAGGGGTGCCCCTACACATGCCACTACTACACGCAAAGAGGCGGCAAGGCTGAGTACAGCCCTGATATGTGCCCGAACACCATTGATCTTTTGGGGCGCACGATACACTTGGATATTCCGCCGCAGATGACTGACGAGGACTGTGACTTGACGGCGCTAGCCATTCGCAAGGTGGCCAAAGCTCTGTTATAGGCACGGCAGCTAAAGTGCTGTTGTGTGCGATATAACCAACGCGCGGCCATAAAGGATGGGTGTATGGCCTTTGTTGCTCTGGCGAGAGCGGGAATCCACAATAAATGTTGCGGATTCCCAATTATCGCCCCTTGGGCTTATCCCGCCTTAACTGCCCGCAGGCCGCTGAAATCGCGTGTCCGCGCTCCAGTCGTTGGGTGATCTCGATTCCTCCTCGCTGGAGTTCCGACCGAAACCGAGCGATGGCGGCGTTGCTGGGCCTACGGAATGCCTTGCCCATGACCTGGTTATACGGGATCAGATTCACGTGGCAGAGCATTCCTTGGAGGAGAAGTGACAGAGCTTGAGCGTCCTGAGGCGAGTCGTTGATGCCGTCCAGCAACAGATATTCGAATGTTATTCTGCGTTTGGTGTGGTTGGCGTAGTCGCGGCAAACTTCGATCAGTTCCTGCAGTGGGATTTTGGCCGCAAGCGGCATAAGGCGCGTGCGAATGTCATCGAGGGCGGCGTGCAGCGACACAGCAAGGGTAATCTGCAGGTCCATATCCTTTAGTTTCCCTATTGCCGGAGTGATGCCGACCGTCGACACAGTGATCTTCCGCATTCCTATGCCGACCTCGTTGTTGAGAAGATTCAGCGCCTTCAGTGTGTTGTCCAAATTGAGCAGTGGCTCGCCCATTCCCATGAACACTACATGGCTTACCCTGCGTCCGGCTTGTTCTTGGAGCGTGAGAACCTGGTCGACGATTTCACCGGGTGTGAGGTTACGCACAAAGCCGCAATCCGCCGTAGCGCAAAATGCGCACCCCCCCGGACATCCCACCTGCGTGGAAACGCACACGCTTAGCCGGTCGGTATAAGGCAGCATTACCGACTCAATCGCCTCGCCATCGGCTAATTCGAGCAAGAACTTGGAAGTCCCGTCAGGGGAGGCAATTTTGCGTTTTATGCGGGCTCTTGTAATTGTTGCGGCGGTGATCAATCGTTCCCGCATCTCAGTCGGGATATCCGTCATCGAATCGAAGTCGCGGAGTCCCTTTACGTAGATCCATCTCGCAAGTTGGGTTGCCCGGAAGCGAGGCTGCTTGAGCCGTACGCAGAAATGAGCTAGTTCGTTGCGATCAAGTCCAAGTAGTTCCATTTTTTATAGAAGCGATGCCCAATGGGAAGGTATGCTAAACCAGCTTCTACGCGAGAGAGCTATTGTCCTGCTGAAGGATAGTGGACAGACTTAGGCGGCCTCTTCGTCAATAAACACGCAGCGTCGGACTTCTTCCAGTGAGGTGATGCCAGCAAGAAGCTTTTCGATTGCGTGATCTTTCATCGTTCGCATTCCGGTGGCGATGGCTGCCTCTCTCACCTGATCCGAGCTCGGACTTGTAATGGTGAGCGCTCTTAGATGTTCGCCCACCGGCATAAGCTCGATAACGGGAGTACGGCCTGTGTAACCACGGTGATCGCACTGATCACAGCCCACGGGCTTGTGGAAAACTGCCTTGTGTTGCTGCCCTGTCAACCCCAGTGCTGCGAGCTCATCTATGCCTGGCACGTAAGGCTGCTTACAGCGAGGGCAGAGCACTCGAACCAGCCGCTGAGCCAGCACTCCGATGATCGACGAGCTGATCAAGAAAGGCTCCACTTGCATGTCGAGCAGACGAGTAATAGCGCTCGGAGCGCTGTTACAGTGTAGAGTGGAGAACACCAGGTGGCCGGTCATGGCTGCTTGAAAGGCAACTTCAGCCGTTTCGCGGTCTCTGATCTCGCCGACTAGGATTACATCCGGATCTTGGCGAAGTATGGCGCGAAGCTGAGCCGCGAATGTGAGCCCTGCCTTGACGTTAACCGCAGATTGGTTCACGCCTTCGAGTTCGTATTCGATGGGGTCCTCACAGGTAATTATATTTGTTTCCACCGATTTTATGTGATTTAGCGCGGCATATAGTGTCGTTGTCTTGCCGCTGCCGGTCGGTCCAGTGACAAGTATGATGCCATAGGGCTTGCGGATGAGTTGCTCGAATAACTTGAGATCCTGTTCTGAGAAGCCGACCTTCTCAAGTGAGAAGGCCTGTGCCGATTTGTCCAACACACGGATGACTACCCGCTCGCCGTGCTGAACGGGAAGCGTGGAGACGCGGAGGTCAACCTGCTTGTTGTTGATCTTCATAGCCATACGGCCGTCTTGAGGTTTGCGTTTCTCGGATATGTCCATATCGGACACTATCTTTATGCGGCTTGTCACAGCTGCCTGAAGTGCTTTGGGCAAGTCCCGCACGTGCTGCAGCACGCCGTCGATTCGATAGCGTATTTCAAGCGCACCGGCGCGTGGCTCAAAATGAATGTCGCTCGCTCTCTTCTTCACTGCGTCTTGAAGCACGAGGTTTACGGTTTTGATGACCGGCGCCTGACCACTCTGACGGCGCGCCTCCGCCACGTCGTCGTCCTGCATCTCTTCCTGCTCAGTGCTTTGAACCTCGACGTCGCTTACGGCTTCCTCGATAGATGCCAAGATGTCCGATACGCCAGCACCGCCATACATTTCATCGAGTATCGCTTGAATGCGCGACTCGCTCGCAAGCAGCGGCTCTACCCGCTTCTTGCAGTGGCGCTGTACGGCGTCGAGTGCCTCTACGTCCAATGGGTTGGCAAGAGCCACACTTATTCGATCCGCCGACACGCTTACCGGCAATAAGGTGTACGTTCGGGCCAGAGACTCCGGCACTAAGTTCACGATTTCCTTGGGAATAGTAACTTCGTTCAAATGAACATGGGGCATGTCCGTTTGGATGGCTTGGGCTTCAATAACATCATCCTCGGCCACCAAGTTTTGTTGTATAAGTATCTCCCCGAACCGACGGTAGCTGCGCGTTTGTTCGGCCAAAGTCTCCTCCAACTGTTGCTCAGTTAGGAGTCCTGCGGTCAGCAGTATTTCGCCCATTCGCATCTTAGGCAGCGATTGCATTAGCTTTCTCCGTTATCGCTTTCACAATGCGCGGCCCGATGTTCCAAACCGGTATCAGCTCATGTACGTGGCCTGCGGTCGCAGCCGCAAGCGGGAGGTCGGAGATGACACTGGAGGCTTGATCTTGGGCTATGGTGAGACCGCCTGCGGCCTTGATGGCCTGCATTCCTTCGATCCCATCGACGCCAAATCCCGACAGTAGGACTCCAATGGCGTGTTTTCCGTAGGTCTTCGCTGCTGCAATCATTGCCGTGTTAATGCGCCCTGATTCAATAGGCCCTGCCGGGTCCCAGTCTTGCAGGATTATCTCGTAATCCCTCTCGGCTGGACCGCCGAGGTCTTCAAGCTTAAGCACTGCGTCTCCGGGAGCTATGAGTATTCGCGATGCCTGGAGCGCTTGGCCGTCGGAGGGTTCGGAAACAGGAATATTGCACACATGACTGAAACGCTGAGCAATTACGCGAGAGAAGCCCCTACGGGCGTGCTGTGCCACGATGATCGTGCCGGGGAATCCCGATGGAATTTCTGGAAGGATGATGGCCAGCGCCTGCAATCCGCCCGATCCCCCTCCAATGACTACAAGCCACTCAGGGGCACGAGACTTCAACTTGGGCGTCGACGAAGTCGAGTCCTGATAAAGCATCAATTCACCTAAACTGCCGTATTTCGGTTTATTGCACCCATCGCCTAGCGAGCACTGGTCCGCAGCCTAAGGTTACCTGTACCGTGCCGTCTATATCTGTTCGGTAAAGATCCGCGCCTGTGGCCTTGGAGTCCAGCCTGTCAAGAAGAGATCGACTAGGGCGGCCCCGGCTTCCGATCACGCAACAACACGGCCTTACTGCGGCCAGCAATTCCAGCGATATCGAATCACTGCTAGGGTAAAGGGCAACCAGTACATCACTGGAAAGGTCATCGTTGCCCTTCAAAACCCCTGCCTCCGAAACCTTGTCCATTGGCGGAACTACTAGCAGCCTCTTGCCACGGTAGACTAGTTGGCACGTCATTGGAATGGCAGCATCTGGGCCGCATAACGATTCAATACATCGGTTTAGTAGTATTTTCAGTTTTACCGAACCCGACAACGACACTACGTCACCAGCGCGTACCATCTCTACGCCGACTCCCGCAGATTCCAAATCACGGGCGCCGGATGCCGTCACAATACGCTTGATACGAAAGCCACTAGAAAGTTTCTGCAAAGCTTCGGCCTGGGCGGATGGGTCGTGCGTGCATATTACAGTGAATCCTAACACGCGCTGCATCCTCAGCCACCTTGCCAAGTCATCAGACGTTCGCCTTGGACCAGGGTTGATGATCGTCCATTTCTCTTCAGCGGTTTTTATGACCACGCCTCCGCCCAGGTCGGGATTCAACACAAACACGTTGACCTGTGGGCCGCGAAAGTGCGGATCTGCTGAACGCCGCAGTCCGTATAGATAAAGTGCGGTCGTGGCCATGGCTGACATCAGTATTATTGGCAGTAGTCTTCGCATCCTTATACATTAACCCCTGTGTTTTGACTGACTGTGCCGATTCTATGTTAGGACCGGCGAGTCTATCGGTCAACCAACTCCCAAGCAGGATATGTTCACCTACTAGCGTAAGAGTAAGTCAATACTAAAAACGTGCGTGTTCAGATGGCGATACGTGGTGTGGGAATAGATATCGTGGAGACCCGTCGCATACGCGATATTTGCGAGCGAGAGCCCGCATTTGTAGGTCGGGTGTTCACAGAAACAGAGCTTCACTACTGCCAATCACGGAGAAATAAGTTTCTGCATCTGGCGGTGAGGTTCGCGGCCAAAGAGGCTGTGGCAAAGGCTTTTGGGCGATCGTTCTCGTGGCAAGACGTGGAGATAGAAAGCTGTGCGAATGGGGCGCCGCGCGTGCGGCTGTGGGGAAATGCGGCCGAGGCTGCCGGTGGTGCGAGAGTGCACGTTAGCTTGTCGCACACTGGAGATTATGCGACGGCGGTGGCCGTTTTGGAGGACTGATCCTATGCTGGATGTGCGAAGCAATAAAGTTGTTACGGCTGAGCAGATGCGTAAGATGGACCAGGCCGCATCAAACGTATTCGGGGTGTCGAGTCTGATCCTGATGGAGAATGCAGGCCGGGCGGTTGCGGAGGTGGTGGTCGATGCTCTGAGGAAGCGCCAGGGAAACAGCGTGGTGGTGGTAGCCGGGCAGGGGAACAATGGCGGTGATGGCTTTGTAGCGGCGCGTCACCTGCACAACACCGGCGTGGATGTGACTATTGCCTTCTATGGACTCGTCGATGCCGCGAAGGGCGACGCGCTCACCAACATCGAGATTGCGCGGAAGATGGGGCTTGAGATCGTCAATCACCCGGACGTTGGCAAGCTCTCCGAAATTATAAGGGGCGCAGACGTGGTCGTCGATGCGCTCTTGGGCACAGGCCTGAAGGGAGAAGTGCGTGACGCGCTGCGGGATGTGATTGAAACCATCAATGACTTGTCCGAAGATGTGTTCGTGATCGCGGTAGATGTGCCGTCGGGGATGGACTCGGATACCGGTCAGGAGCTAGGGGTGGCGGTCCGGTGTGATATGACTGTTGCGCTGGGGCTGGGCAAGATCGGTCTGTACACTTACCCTGGCGTGCTGCTGGCCGGTGACGTGATAGTCGCGGACATAGGGCTTCCGCTGCAAGTTCAGGAAACCGAGGAGCCTGAAATCCACGTGCTCAACGATGTGAGTCTGCTGCCACTTGTGCTTCCTCGGCCTCGTGAGGCCCACAAAGGTGATTTTGGGCACGTGGCTATAGTGGCCGGGTCGGTCGGCATGACGGGCGCGGCGGCTCTGGCTGCGGCAGGGTCTCTGGCAGTGGGCGCAGGACTTGTGACGGTGGCAATTCCCGAATCGCTCAACGACATACTCGAAGTGAAATTGACTGAGGCGATGACCGTTCCCGTGCCTGAGGGGCCCGGTAGAGCGTTTGGGAAGGTGTCCGTAGATGGTGTGTTGGAAATAATCGAGGCGCGCGACGCAGCCGTGATAGGTCCGGGTTTGGGAAGAGGAGAAGAGACTGTCGAGTTTGTTAGAAGAATCTTACCAGACCTAACCAAACCCACTCTTCTTGATGCAGATGCCCTGTTTGCCTTGGCCGGGAACCTCGACGCACTCAGAAAGGCCAAGTGCACTTTGATTCTAACTCCGCATCCTGGAGAGATGGCCCGGCTTATCGGAACTAGTGTCGAGCAAGTACAGTCTAATCGTTTGAATCTGGCCAGGGAGTTCGCCGATAAGCATAATGTTTGGATTGTTCTTAAGGGCCCCAACACAGTCATTGCGGCGCCGGACGGGGATGCATTCATCTGCCCAAGGGGTACGCCCGGAATGGCTTCGGGAGGCGTTGGAGACGTGTTGTCGGGAATGATTGGCGGTCTTTTGGCGTCGGGCTGCGACGCTGTTCTAGCGACTTGCTGCGGGGTGTATGCGCACGGCGTTGCGGGCGAGTTTGCCGCGAGAAAAAGAAGCGAGGTATCGATGACAGCGAGCGATTTAGTGGAGTGTATTCCGGCTGCCATTAAGAACTTTATGCTGACTTCAGACGAAAGGGAGTGATGCACCATCAACACACGGTGTTATGTCCTCGCAATCATTGCCGTTGGCCTGATACTGGTCGCAGTTGGTTCGGAATGTGCTTGGGCGCTCGAGCTTACTATTGCGGAGAAAGGTAGCTATTTGTATTGGTTTACCTATAATGATTCCTCGGGTATACCGCGGGTCACGCTGCCGACGGCATTTAAGGGCAGGAAAGTTGCGGTAGATGTGGATGTTCTCGGCAAGGAGTTCTCAAATGCCAAGCTCAACGTGATGAACAAGAAGAGCGGCAACATGGCTATAGTTGACTATCTCGCTCCGAAGAGTGCCGAAACTGCCGAGCCTATCAAGCTAAACAAAGGAAGCTTCCAATATGTTCGTAGCGTGAGGTTGAGGATACTATCAGAAGACCGTGTGCCGCTGGAGCGGGCAGTCGTTACCATTACCGACGGCGAGGGCACGAAGATGCAAACCCTTGTTACACCGGCTGACGAGGGAATTGCTGAGTTCAATGATGTCGCCATTGGCGAGATCAACGTCAAGGTTGCCGCAGAGGGAGCAAGGCGCACAATGGACTCCGACGTGGAGTTGCCCGAAAAGCGAGAGACGCTCGGGTTCCAAACCGATGTTAGAGTGGCCGGCGACGTTGACACTCTCCAAGTTGTGCCAACTTCCACACAAGGAAAAGCTTCCACATCGGAGCCTTCTGCAGAAGGCACTTCGATGATTTTGCAGACGATCGCCGGAATCGTTTTCCTGTTGATCGTAGCAGCTATAGTATACGCTGTTGTGAAGTCGAAGGGCGTGACGGCAGAAAGCGCGTTGCGCAAGATGGGGGTTCAAGTGCCCGGCGAAACCGCTGCTTCGGACCAGTCCTTGGCCCCCGCAGTTGATCCTGCCGTGTGCGAGTTCTGTGGACAGCGCAAGGACGCTGAAGGTCAGTGTGCGTGTAGCTTGGGGACGCCGTCGCCGTATGCGGCTGCGTCTGCGCATCATTTCGCCGGTCCGAGGCTGATCGGAACACAAGGTGCCTGCGCCGGTGAAGTGTTCCTGTTGAAAACAGGCACATCCATTATAGGTAGAGAAGCCGGAAACGAAGTCGTGCTTTCTAATGATAACACCGTCTCGCGTCGTCACGCAGCCCTGACCATTGCAGACGGCGCGTTCAGCCTACGCGATTTGGGGAGTTCTAACGGTACGTTCGTTAACGGCGCACGTGTCACCGAGGCTTCGATAAAGCCCGGAGACGAGATCACGGTCGGCGGTTCCAAGTTCAGGTTCGAGGTGTAGGAACAAGCCTTTGGCTAGAATCCTCAGATACACACTTGCAGGGATGCTGGGCGCGGTAGTGGCATGGGTGGCTATGGAGTGGACGCCGCTTATGCCGGACGATGAGATACCGCTTTCATACGCGGCTTTATTTGTGATTGGCGTTGTGTCTGGACTAATGATCGGCCTAGCCCTAGGAATTGCTGAGGCTCTCTCAGGGCTCTCGCCACGAGTCGCTACAAAAACGTTGCTAATGGGTGGGTTCTTTGGAGCGGGAGGCGGCATCCTCGGCCTTACCTTTGGCAACGTGCTCTACAACTTGTTCTTCTCTATATCTGGTGCAGGTGCTCCGCAGCAGTACTTACCGTCCAACGTCCCGTCAGCGGCTCGATTGCCCAACGAGGGTGGTGGGCCTTTGCAGTTTTTTTTGCTGCTAATCGGGCGCGGGTCAGGTTGGGCGCTAATCGGTGCATTCATCGGCGTGTCGCCTGGCGTCGCTGTCGGCTCCGTGAAGAAGATGATAAACGGTGCGGTGGGAGGCCTTATTGGCGGTGGGGTCGGTGGATCGGTCTTCGAAGTGCTTGTCTGGATGAACCGCGGAGGGATTGCTAATTTCCCGCCGCCGATGATTAGGTTCATATCGTTTGCGATCACCGGCGTAGCGATCGGCTTGTTCATCGGCTTAGTTGAGGAGCTGACCAAGGTCGCGTGGCTCGTAAAGCTGGTCGGACGCAACGAGGGCAAGGAATATGTCATATTCAAGCCAGAAACGATCCTCGGTCGTAGCGAAGAGGCCGATATCCCGGTTTTTACAGATCCAGACGTCGCCGAGCGTCACGCGCGTGTCGTTGTGCAGGGAAAACGGCATACGCTGGAGGACCTGGGTTCGTTTGCCGGAACTCGAGTCAACAACCAGTCCGTGAGTAAAGTTGTCCTGCGCGACGGGGATATGATCGAGATTGGCAAAACACGTTTTATTTTCAAAGATAGGTCTGGCGTGGGTGTCGGCAGGCCGCGAGTAGGCCCGGGCGTTAGCATTCCGACATCCCAACACGTGTGCCCGTTCTGTGGGTCAATCAAGGATGTTAACGGCAATTGCGAATGTTCGATCCGTTGTGTCGGCGGGTCGGCTCCGATGCCCGGTGACCTTACTCAGCCGAGTCAGTCCGTTTTGTCGGGGCAGACGGTCAACAATGGGCCTGGCGATGTTGGTCAGCCAGATAGCGCCACCCCGAGCCTCAAAGGCATTTCTGGACCGTATGCAGGATGGGTTTTCGCACTAAAACCCGGCATGACCGTGATCGGACGCGAGGTGGGTAAGGACATTGTACTTTCTTCCGACAATACAGTGTCTCGCAACCACGCACATATTATCGCCGAATCCGGAGCATACACAATCAAGGACCTTGACAGCAGCAATGGAACGTATGTGAATAATGTGCGTGTTACGCAAAAACAGTTGCGCAACGGAGACATAATCCAGATCGGCAGCACAAAGCTGCGCTTCGAGATGTGATATGATCACGCAAGCCGTCCGTGGGAGGTCTAGAATATGGATGACAGCACCCAGATGGTACCGTCTCTCGACCCGGATCGCACCCGAGTCGGCGGGTTTGATCCCAACGCGACTAAAATAGGCGAGTTTGACCTCGGCCAATCGGGAGATCGTACGCAGATGCCGGGGAAGCCCAAGGGAATCAGCCTTGAGTGTATTGCCGAGAATGCATACGCTTTTGCCGATCGAGCAACGCGCCAACGGGTATTCGTTAGAGTCGTAGGAAGCGGAACTGTCGTTGGCAGGCGAATGCCGGTGAATATGTGTCTTGTTCTTGACCGAAGCGGCTCTATGGAAGGTCCGCCCATAGACTATATGAAAACCGCTTGCGGGTATGTGGTTGACCTACTCGAGCCTAATGATGTGCTGTCGATAGTGGCGTTCGATGACAGAGCAGAGGTCATTATGCCCGCGCGGCGTGTTGTCAACAAGGCTCTCATAAAAGAGCACATTAACCGTCTGGATGTCGGTAATACTACCAATCTCTATGATGGAATCGCTCTTGGCGCCAGTCAAGTGGCTTCCGTACAGTCGACGGGCTATGTTAACCGAGTTCTACTCTTTACCGACGGTGAGCCAACCGCAGGCAATAAGGACTTCAACTCCATAGTTGGTCAGGTTGTGGAGCAGAAGAGTAGGGGTGTGACGGTGACGGCTCTAGGCTTCGGCAGCGAATATAACGAAGAGCTGCTAGCCGCTATTGCGAAGCGCAGTGGAGGGAACTACTACTATATCGTGCGCCCTGAAATGATTCCCGAGGTATTCCGCAAAGAGCTCGAGAGCCTGATGATGATGGTCGCGCGAAATCTTAGGTTACGTGTGCAAATGTCGCGTTGGGTTCAGGTGAGGCAGATATACGGAAAACTCCCGACGTACGGTCATCGATTAGCCGAAGTAACTCTTTCCGATGTGGAGCGGGGCGAAACTCAGACCGCGTTAATCGAGCTGGAGTACGAGCAAAGACCAGGAGGTGTCTACAGAGTTGCCCGGATAGAGGTTGCCTACGACGATTCGGTTACCGGAATGGCGGAGCTGGTTTCTGCTGATGTGTTGGTGAACTTCACTACGGACGCTGATCTCATTGCTGCCAATGTGAACCCATTGGTTCAGCGCGAGATCGAGCTTGCCGAGGCATCACGAAACCTCGAACGCACAGTGATGGGGTTGCGAACGCAACAGATCTCGCCCGCTGACGCCATTCAAGAGCTTGAGAAGACCAGGATGCTGTTACTCGATCAGGGCAAAACACTACAGGCGCAGGATGTTCAGAAAGCCATTGATCAAATCAAACAAGGCGCCGCCGCGGAGAAAACACTGGTCGGCACGATCATCAACCTCGACCGGGGGAAGCAAAAATGACCGACAGCGACCTTGAGAAGACAGCCATAAGTTCGACGCTACAAGACGAAAAGACGCAGATGGCGTCCAGTCCAGTGGGGGAGACTACACGACTTGTCGCCGGGATTGAATGTCCAGTTTGCCATACGAACAACGGACCGGCTGAGACCTATTGCTGCGATTGCGGCTTCTTGCTTTCCTCGCAGCCGACGGAGATTGATGGGATAAACCAGCCCAGGGCGGCAGGAAAGCTGGTGAGCCGGGACGGCGCGCGCGAGTTTTCGCTGAGGATAGGCGTGAACACAGTAGGACGCGAAAACGCAGATATACTTCTAATCGACAACACAGTCTCTCGCCGTCACGCCACGATTACCGTTGATGAGTCGGGCGCGTTCGTGAACGATCAAGGCAGTACGAATGGTACGATTGTTGATGGAGCTCGGTTGGAGGCTGGACAGGCTCGCGAGCTAATTGACGGGTGCGAGGTCGTTTTTGGCTCTGCGGTACTCCGCTATGTCGCTCCCGAATTGGTTATTGGCCACGATGTGAAAAATGCTGAGAACCAAGCTGAGGAAAAGGCCGTGGAGTTTGAGGAACCTAAGCCGGTGATAGCGAGGCTAGTTGCCAAAGACGATTCCCTCAGGTTCGAGCTTCGTAAGGGTAGTTACAGCATTGGAAGACGGGCTGATAGCAACGATTTCGTGGTGCCCGATCCTTATTGCTCTGGGAGTCACGCCGAGCTCAAATGTGATGAGGATGGAATCACTATCGTTGACAACGGCAGCACCAACGGCACATTTGTTAATGGAGTGCGCCTCGAACCGGGTGAGCCAAAGTTTATAGCCGCCGGTGATGAGATTACGATCGGGCGTGTTGTGTTTGGCATCGAGGTGTAGGGCCATGAACTGTCCTGGGTGTGGAGGCGAGATGGACGAATTAACTGTTTGCCCTGCGTGCGGAGCGCTCAAGCAGGACAACGAGAACGAGATCACCGCTAAAATTAACACAGAGGAATTGGTCCGCGAATGGCAGCGGCGCGCCGACAAGGCGCGCGGTGTTCGTGTTTTGACGGCACTAGGCGCGAAGACCGACCTTGGGTGTATTCGCGAGAACAATGAGGACAAGTTTGAGTTCTTCATACCCGAAGATGAGGGCAGATTGGCGGTTAAAGGATCTTTTTACGCAGTGGCGGATGGCATGGGTGGCCACGCTGCGGGGCAGATAGCTAGCGAACTGGCGCTTAAGAATACGATAAAGTTCTACTACTCTGACCCTTCTCCGTTGCTTGAGGAATCGCTGCGTGAGGCAATCCAACGTGCAAACGCCTTGATCTTTGATACCGCCCGTGCCGTCCCGGACAGGTCAGGTATGGGTACCACAATGACGGCCCTTGTTATTCGCGGAGAAGAGGCCTACATTGCACATGTCGGCGATAGCCGCTGCTACCGCGTTCGTGAAGATGAGATTAAACAGATAACCGAGGATCATTCGTGGGTGAACGAACAAGTGAAGCGCGGTGGCCTTTCAGCCGAGGAAGCCGCCAACTCGCCATATCGCAATGTGATAACTCGCTCACTTGGCAGCAGTCCCTGCGTCGATGTGGATGTATTTCGTGAGCAACTGCTAGTGGGAGACATCTTCCTTTTATGCTCTGATGGGCTCTCTGGAGAGGTGAACGACGAGGAAATGCGCGATGTTGTGCTCCGCAGGTCGCCGTCAGAGGCAGCCTATGAGCTTGTTGAGCTTGCCCTCGATCACGGCGGTCACGACAACGTTACTGTGCTGATAGTGGCGGTTCGCGATATAATAAGAAAGCGCAAGCGCAATGGACTGCGCGGGTTACTCGCCCGGAGCTAATGCCGAGTTGTCTATGTCCTCAACCAACACGCTGGGCAGATATCAAATAATACGAGAGATTGCCCGGTCGAATGATATCGTCTACGAAGCCATCGACCCATCCATCAACCGCCGCGTTGCCCTCAAGGAGTTAGCGCTTCCACCCGATGCGCAAGGTGCGCAGCGAAGAGAGCGAATCGAGCGCTTCTGGCGCGAAGGGCGTGCAGCGGGCAATCTGAGCCATCCCAATATCGTGACTATCTATGAGATAGGCAAAGATGGCGACCGGCACTTCATTGCGATGGAGTATCTCGAAGGCGTAACATTGCGCGACGTGCTTCAGACAGGCGGTGCTTTTCCACATAGAGATGTTGTAAACTATGCTCTTCAACTGTGCTCCGCTCTTGCCTATGCCCACGAACACGGAGTTATTCATCGCGACATTAAGCCGGAGAACATCCAGATACTGCCCGGTGGGTTCGTCAAGCTCACCGATTTTGGGATTGCTAGGCTTATGGGTGAGTCGTCGATAACTCAGGATGGCCAAGTCTTCGGTACACCTAGTTATATGTCTCCTGAACAAGTCGCCGGCAAGGAGATAGACGCTAGATCCGATGTATTTTCGCTCGGTGTTGTGCTCTACGAGATGCTTGCGGGTCAGAAGCCGTTTAGCGGGGACAGCGTTGTTACCATCACCTATAACATTATGAATATGGAACCGCCGCCCCCACCAGGAGCGCCGCCCTATCTGGCGAGCATTGTTCTTAGAGCGATGGCAAAAAATCCCGAAATGCGTTACCAAACAATTAGGGCACTTGAGGCCGACCTTCGTGAGGAGCGCGCAAGCGGTGTGTCCGCACGGGAGGCAAACGCAGGCGGCTACCTGGGTCCGTTCGGAGGAGTGCCGCAATCGCAGCCGTGCCCACCACCCCCGCATCAGCCGCCGATGCAGTCGCTGCCCGACCCGAGTTCTGCTCCCGACCCGTTTGCCTATCAGCAGCCGATGCCCAGCCATTTGCCTACGCCGATGCCGTATCCCAGTCCGGTAATGAGCGCGGAGACTCGCAGTTTTCTGGGTCTGATGCTGGTTATTCTTGGGCTTGTCGGCATTCTTGTTTTTGCTGTTTGGGCGGTGAACCTTGCGTATCGCGGCTACAGAATCGCCTCGACCGAAAAAGCCGCTATGCGCTATGTGGAACAAGGTGACAAACTTTACAAAGCAGGCCTTCTGTCTGCGGCAGAAGAGCAGTACAACAACGCAATATCTGCGTGTCCGGGCTCTAAGGTAGCCAGTCGCGCGGAAGACGGCCTATACAACATTGGTGTAGCCAGGGCCTATGCCCATACGACCTCTGGGGATCGTCACTCTCTGATGGAGCAGGCGAATGCCTTGGTTCAATACAAGCCCGACGCGCCCGAGGGGCACTACTACCTGGGCGTTGCATACGAACTTGCCAATGATTCGGAAAGCGCTATCGCGGAATACGATCTGGCCTCGAAGTTGGCGGGCAACGATGAGCAGGGTTATGGAAAGGCAGCAAGAGAGCGCCGGGATCGACTTGTTTCGGGGAGTGCAAGCGGCAGTGGTTTCCTTCCAAAACAGGTGGAGCCACAACCTCAGCGTCAAGATGGCAACGATCGAATTCCTTATCAGTCCCCGCCTTAACGCGAATGGAATTCCGGCGCAGGAGTGGAATCTTAAAATAGGCAAATCGAAAGGGGTGATCCGGTGGCAGGCATCATATCGCTCACAACTGACTTTTCTACTTCTGATCCTTATGTGGGAGTGATGAAGGGGGTGATCAAACGACATGCGCCGAACATTTGCGTGATTGATCTAGCTCACGACATTGCTCCGCAAGACATATCGGAGGCTGCATTTGTAATTGCCACCTCTTACCGCTATTTTCCGGAAGGGACCGTGCATCTTGTTGTTGTAGACCCCGGTGTGGGTTCAACGCGCAGGCGGATTGCAATGCGCTGCGGGGCGTACTTCTTCGTTGGTCCAGACAACGGCGTATTCAGTTATCCGATCCGAGATCAAGGATTGTGCGAGTGCGTCGAGATTGTTGTCAATGAACAGCAGCGCGGGCTAAGAGGTGTCACGTTCGAAGGTAGGGACGTGTTCGCACCGGTGGCTGCTAAGCTGGCTACTGGAGTTCCTCTTGCCGACATAGGTCCTGCTTTATCCGATCCCGTCACTTTGCCAACACCTCGTCCAAAAGCAGGCGATTCGTTCATAGAGGGGAAAGTGATCTACGTAGATCACTTCGGCAACTGCGTTACGAACATCGAGCTAGCTGATGTAGAGAAGCTAAATGGAAAGCTAACTGTATACGTGGGCGGTTTTCCGATAGGCCATCTCGGATATTGTTACTCTGACGCCGCTGTAGGCGAAGCACTGGCTTTGGTGAACAGTGTCGATCACGTAGAAATCGCCGTTAATCATGGCAATGCGTCTGAAGAGCTTAACATTAAGGTAGGTACTCCGATAAGAATCGAGGCTGTCGCCTGACGGTTGTATCGTTTTAGTGGCTGGATTAGGTCCTCGCCCTTCCGGGGAGAGGACTTTTTCTTTGTGCTGTGCTATGATGGACCTATGCGATACAATCTGCTTGCGACGGTTATTACATTGATACTGACGTTGGGTAACGGTACTGTTGCGGAAATGAGGGGCGCGTGGGTGACCGCTTGGAGCAGGGGGTTGCGTGGGCGCGCTGAAGTCGACGCGACCGTCGAGGCCGCCAAGAAAGCGGGCATTCGCTCGTTGTTCGTGCAAGTTCGCAAGACAGCCGACGCTTACTACGAGCCAGCAATCGAACCGTTGGGAGAGAAGGTCGAGCCCGGATTCGATCCGCTAGCCTACATGCTTGAACGTGCGCACAAAGAGGGGATAAAGGTCCACGCGTGGGTGGTTGTATTCCGAGCCTGGAAAGGCACTGACTACCCTGCCGATCCGAATCACCTGGTCAACAAGCATCCGGAATGGCTTACCAAGGACGTGAACGGTGCAGTTGTCGGCCCGGAAGGCATATACATCGACCCAGGCGTGCCGGAAGCGAGGACGTATCTTGCAAACGTGGTAGGAGATATCGCTCGGCGTTACAAAGTTGACGGCATACACCTCGATTACTTTCGTTACCCCGGGGCTGACTGGGGCTACAATGAGCTTTCTTTGACCAGGTTTAACAAACTTTATGGACGCACCGGCGTGCCTGAATCGCGTGATTCCCAATGGCGACAGTGGCGCAGGCAACAGGTTATGGAACTGCTGCGAATGATCCACAGGCGCGTTAGAGCCGTAAGACCCAGAGCGGTGGTGTCGGTTGCCACGATCGCTTGGGGGGCTTGTCCTGATAGCTTCGAGGAGACCAAGGCTTACGGAGACTGCGGGCAGGATTGGGTCAGTTGGGCGCGAAAAGGCTATCTTGACGCCAATATCCCGATGAACTATAAGCCCGAGGGAAATGCGCAGCACGCGAAGGAGTTTCGTAAGTGGCTTATGCAGTGTCGCCGGTGGGGCGGCAAGATGCCTACCTACTGTGGGATCGACGTGTGCAACAATTCGCCCAAGCACGTGGCGGAGCAGATCAAGGCTGTGCGAGAAGCTGGCTTACCGGGCTATGTGCTGTTCTCGTTCAACGAGTCCTCTGAACGTGATGGTCTTGTCGAAATGCTGAGTAAGCTCAACAGTCGCAGGTGAAACGGCCGAAGGGTTTCGTTGGTCAGGTGCCTAAGTGATGGTGTGATGATGGTCGGCAAAGTGGAGCACTGCGTCGATCGTGTTTAGGAGGGTCAAATGCCAAGAGTTCTGGTTAGTGATAAGCTGGCCCAGGAAGGTATTGATATACTGAAAAGAGTCGCGGACGTCGACGTAAAGACCGGCTTGTCTGAGGACGAGCTCTGCAAGGTCATCGGCGATTACGATGCCTTGGTCATCCGTAGTAGCACTCAGGTAACGGCGAAGGTTTTGGAGGCTGGGACGAATCTGAAAATTATCGGCCGCGCGGGAGTAGGCGTGGATAACGTAGACGTGCCCGTAGCTACCGAGCGAGGTGTGATAGTTGTAAACAGTCCTGGCGGAAATACCCTAGCCGCTGCTGAACTGACGGTGGGGCTCCTCCTTGCACTTGCCCGCAATATCCCACAGGCTTATGTTTCAATGCAGGCCAAGGAATGGAATCGCAGCAAATACGTGGGCAACGAGGTCTACAACAAAACCCTTGGGATTCTCGGCCTGGGAAAGATTGGACAGGAGGTTGCCAAACGCTGCCAGTCCTTCGGGATGAAGGTGATCGCGTATGACCCGTTCATCAGCACAGAGATTGGCAATTCTCTTCGTGTGGAGCTGGTGGACTTCGAGAAGTGTATCAAGCGCAGTGATTATATAACCTTGCACCTGCCCAAGAACAAGGAAACGCTGGGTATGATCGGCGCCAAGCAGTTCGAAATGATGAAAGACGGCGTGCGATTGGTAAACGTGGCCCGCGGTGGGATCATCGACGACGACGCCCTGGTGGCTGCTCTAAAGAACGGTAAGTGTGCAGGCGCGGCGCTGGATGTCTACCCAGTCGAGCCTCCGGACTTCTCCCACGAGCTGTTCAGCCTGCCTAATGTGATTACCACTCCTCACCTGGGCGCTTCTACCGAGGAAGCTCAGACCAACGTCGCGATAGACGTGGCCGAGCAGATCGTGGACTTTTTCGAGGGTCGATCTGCGAGAAGTGCGGTCAACATGCCTGCGTTGGCTCCAGATGCGTTGGCAGCGGTTCAGCCTTATCTGCCGCTTGCGGAGAAGATGGCGGCGCTGGCTGCCCAGACGACGGAGGGCAGGCCGGAGCGAGTCGAAGTTCGGTATTGTGGAGAGCTCTCGAACATTGAGACCGGGTCCATCAGCCGCGCAATACTGGTTGGGTTGCTGAAGCCTGCGCTAGGGGAGACGGTGAACCAAGTGAACGCGCCGGTGCTTGCAAAAAGCCGTGGGATCGAAGTTGTCGAAAGCAAGAGCCCGGACGTGGAAAGCTATGCCTCGCTCATATCTATAAGTGTGAAGACCGACAGAAGTGTGACTGAGCTATCCGGCACGCTTTTCGGCGCGAAAGACATGCGCGTGGTGAACATGGGCGGCTATCCTATGGACTTGGTGCCCGAAGGAGTAGTCTTGGTTTCTGCACACACCGACAAGCCAGGCGTCATTGGTCAGGTTGGCACGATTCTTGGGGGCGAGGGCATCAACATAGCGAGTATGTATGTTGGCCGTAAGGAGAAAGGCTCGAAAGCTTTAATGGTGCTTAACGTTGACAGCGAAGTGCCTGAGGCTGTGCTGGGCAAAATGACTGAGATTAGCGGGATAGAAACGATGAAGCAGGTCCACTTGTAGGGCTTAGAGTTTATGGCTACGATATAGATCTGTGTTGGGCTCGTGCGCAGAGGCGGCGAGCCCTTAAACTTGACGGTGGGTTCTCATAATGCAGATGCTGTTTGCGGGGCGCGTGCCACCTAAGGCACGCGATGCCTATATGAAAGATGCATGGGCCGGAATCCTAGGCAGTGTGATGCTGGGCATGACGATGCCTTTCCTGATGATCGTTGCCCGAGGGAAGCTGCATGCGACTGATTTCCAGATGGGTCTGCTAGTGTCGGTTC
>Ga0209018_1000348_pt1 | contig 43982 bp, 34 predicted proteins | sample YNPBryBLVA2012_FD_185814 | JGI IMG/M metagenome (GOLD analysis project Ga0209018, IMG submission 185814) | Anoxygenic and chlorotrophic microbial mat microbial communities from Yellowstone National Park, USA - YNP Bryant BLVA 2012 (SPAdes)... ...
AGGTGCGAGAACCTTTCACCCAAACCAATCCAGTGGACATACACCGCTCAGAAACTGGAAACAAAACTCGGAGCGGTTTTATGAAATCCTGTACTTAGGCCCTATAGATTTCTGACCAGGAGGGGACTACATGGCTTATCCGGGACCCTATACGCCAAATGGTCGGGTTTTGAGCGTCTTGCTGCAAAGAGCCGATGACCAGGGCTACCTCACGCCCGAAGACATTGCCGAAGTTTGCCCGTGGGGGCCAGAAAGCGACCGCTTCGCCGAGCTGGTGATGACGCTGCATCAGTTCGGCGTGGAAGTGGCCGACCTGCCTGAAGAGGATACCCTGGCTCTACCTGAGAACACCGCGGAGACACTCGAAGCCTCTTTCAACCTGGATGTGATCTCTGCCGATGATGCGGTGGGGTTGTATCTCAAGGAGATGTCCAGCGTGCCGCTGCTCTCTTTGGATGAGGAAACCGAGCTGGCCAAGCGCATCGAACGGGCGCGTCAGGCAAAGTCACAACTGGCCAAGCTACATCGGCGCTGCCCGGCGGCGCGCCGCGCTGAATTGGAAGCTATTGTCCAGGATGGTTTACAGGCGCGCGAACATCTCATCAAAGCCAATACCCGTTTGGTGGTCAGCATCGCCAAGAAGTACATCAGCCGTGGTCTGCCTTTCCTCGACCTCATCCAGGAAGGCAATCTTGGCTTGATGAAAGCCGTCGAAAAGTTCGAATACAAGCGCGGCTTTCGTTTCTCCACCTACGCCACGTGGTGGATTCGGCAGACGATCACCCGCGCCATCGCCGACCAGGGGCGCACCATCCGTCTGCCGGTTCATATGAGCGACACCATCCGGCAAATGTACCGCATCGTGCATGATGTCGAACAGCAACTGGGCCGTCCACCAACCGATGAGGAATTGTGCAACGAGATGAAAGTCTCCCCTGAGAAGCTGCAGTGGATGTTGCAGGTTTCGTGGATCCCCATTTCTCTTGAAAGCCCGGTGGGGGATGATGACGAGTCGGAATTTGGTATGTTCGTCGAAGACGAAGTTTCCCCTTCTCCCTTACAGGTGGTCTATCAGAAAATGCTCAGGGAATGTATCGAACAGGTGTTGTCTACGCTTTCGCCGCGCGAGGCGCGTGTGTTGCGGCTGCGCTTTGGATTGGACAATGACGGCCCGTATACCTTGGAGGAGGTTGGCCAGAAGTTTGGCCTGACACGGGAGCGCATCCGGCAAATCGAGGGCAAGGCGCTGCGCCGTTTGCGTCATCCCTGCCGGGCGCGCGTGTTGCGCGATTATCTCTAGGCCTGGCAAAACCCCTTGGATTAGAAACCTTCGGGATGGCGAAGCGGCTGCCCGAAGGTTTTTGTTGCGGCGCCCTCAGTTTTTCGTCTCGAAGCCCAAACGGCGCGCTTTCCACAGCAGAACGTCGGCGTAGGCGCGTTGCAACAGATTGGGCAGGCTGCTTTCGTCGGCGGGCGAGTACTCCGTATCGTCCACCGCCACCCGGCTCTGGATGAAGCGGCCGGTCAATTGCACCCCATTGGTATCGAACATCAGCCCTATCACCGGGTAATCGCGGCGCAAGCGGGCCAGAAACTCTCGCTCGACACCGTCGGCAGAGAAGGGGAAGGCAAACGGCACGCTTTTCTGGCCGGTCAGGTCGGCGACGACCTGGCAGGAGACCACAATCTCCTCGGCAGCCGCAGCGGGAGACAGAAATTTGAGCTTGGGGTGGCGGCGAGAGTGGGCGCCAAAGGTGAATCCGTCGGCCAACATGATTTCGATTTGACGACGGTTGAGATAGGGCTGATGAGTGGCCAGGTAAGAGGCCATATCCACCCCAGCAAAGCGGCAAGCCATTTCGATCAATGCCCAATCATCGAGACGCAGCGGCTTGAGCCAGGCGGTAAAACCTTGCAGGCTGGTGATAGCCTGCCCTAAGGCCTCGCTGAGCTGGCTGAAGACAGCCTGGCGCGCCGTCTCGTCCAGGGCGCTTACCGCCTCGATGCACAGCGACACGGCGTTGCGGAAGGAGAGAGCGCGGTTGTCGAGGCTGTCGGTGATGAGGAAGAAGGCGGCGGGGATGCCGTGTTTCAGCAAGAGGGGACGTACCACCGAGAAACACTCGGCATAGCCGTCGTCGAAGGTGATGATGGCGGCGCGGCGTGGCAGCCGCGTGCCTCGGTTGAAATGCTCCCATAACTGGGCGTAGGAAATTGGCGTGAAGTGCCGTCCGAGATAGAGCAAGTCGCCTTCGAACTGCGCCGGCGTCTTGGAGGGGATGAGATGGCGGATGTGAGCCGGGGGCGTCTCGGCAATAGCGTGGTAGCAAAAGCCGATCACCTTACGCCGGATGAATAGGCGATAGACGGGCAAGGGGATGGAGTGGGCCAGCGATTCAATCCACATTGTCGCTCAGCCTCCCAAGGGGAACTGGTCCCAATCCTGGTCGCCTTTGGCAAACAGCCAGGCGCCAGGGCGTTGGGCGGCGGCGGTTTCGACGCTGCTGGCGCGGCAATAGAACATGGGTGTGGTTGTCCGCACTACGCGAAAGCCCAAACGGGTCAGCTCACGCTGGTAGGTGACGATACTGGAGGCTGCCACGATGTTGCTCACCCGCTGGCGCTTACAACACAGCAGCGCCGCGGCCAGCAAGGTGCGGATGGTTGCCGTATCGTCGGGAGCGGCAAACAAGTCGGCGAGGATGCCTACTTGGCGTTCGGGCGGTTGGCCTATGCGGAAGATGACATAGCCGCACGGCTGCCCGCTGCGGCGCGCCAGCAGACAGGCATAGCGGACATGCGGCTGCCGGCGGTATTTCCATTCCAGGAAGGCGGCTTCGCGTCGCACCAGGGCGTGAAAATGCGGCGAGAGGCTTTGCCACAAGCGGTCGAACTCTGGCCCGAAAGACTCGACGCGAACCAGGTCTATCTTGGGGTGCATGACGGCCAGCAGGCGGCGGTCGCGCAGATCGAGCCAGGCATTGAGCACCGCCGACAGCCCTTGGGCCATGCCCGCCGGCAGGGTTATCCCCGTCCGCCGGGCAACTGCCTGGGCGGCCTCTGACGGCTGGTAGCGCGCCCGCCGCGAGAAAACCGGCACAGGCGGCAGGGGCGTCATCTCCAGCGCGGCTTTGATGCGCCGCGCCGGTTCGGCCATGCTGACACTCATGAAAAACTCGTGGGCGTCGCGATTGGCCTGCTGGAGACGGCGGCCAATCCCTTGCCGGCGGTACTCAGGCAGGACGAAGAAATCCACCCCCCAGGCCACCACGCCTTCGGCAGTGCCGATCCTCAGCGGTTCGAGCATGGCGCAGCTTTGCCCAACCACGCGCCCGCTGCCTTCATCTACCGCAATCCAAACCGGTAGGGGGCCGTCGCCGCGGCACGGGTTGTGCTCGAATTGCCATTCCCAACGTTGGGGAAATTTGTATTGCCAGCGACCCGCGTAGGCCAGCTTCAAGAACTCGAAGATGGCGGGTTTATCCTCAAGTGTAGCGCGGCGGACGGTGATCATTGGCAAGGCTCAGCGCGGGGCGCATAGACGCTCACGTTCACCTCGGGCAATGTCAGCGCAGGCTGATAATAGCACAGTAACGGCTGGCTGACATGCCGCACCCAGGCGTCGTTTTCTTCACCAAATTCGTGGCTGCGGCCTTGAAATTGCACACTCAGCGGGTGGGTGACGATCAAGGCGAAGCGTTGCTGCGCCAGCTCGTGGTGAAAGCGGGCCAGGTAGGGGGCGTTGTCGGCCATGCCCATCTCGGTTAGGAAGACCAGCTCGTAATCGGCGACCAGCGGGATGTCGCCAAGGTAGCCAAAGGTGAGCAGATGGCGTTGGTCAATGAAGAGCACTTCGCCGCCGTTTTGCACCGCCTGTGTGACGACGGCTCGCAGCGAGGCGAGATCGGCCTGGGCTTGGACGGCATCGCGCTGCGGGTACGGCCCGCCAGAAGCGATGGCGAAGAGCAAGGGGGGCAAAATTGCCAGCCAGGCCAGCCGCCCCTGCCAGCCAGGCGGCCAGGCTGCTGCTGCGCTGCCCTGGTCGTTCGCCAGCCTGTCGAAGAAAGCGTATGCGCCCACTATCAGCAGCAGCACCAGGAAAGCGTCCAGGTTGTGCAGGTTACTGCCCCCGCCGATTTTCACGCTGACCACGATGCCGCCGCCCAGCAGCACTGCCAGGATGCCCGCCAGCCCGGCCAGACGTAGATGGTGAAGCGCCCGCCGCGCCCGCCCCAGGTAAGCCAAAGTCGTCACGCCTGCCGGCAGCGATGCCAGCCCAATACTCAACAGAATGCCCATTTTATAGGTGGGATTGGGCAACAGGCGGTACCACAGCAAATCTGAAGTCAGGCTGGAGCCGAACTGTTCGGCAGGATTACCTGATAGGAGGATATACGCTTGTTGAGCGACGAAGGCCAGCGCCGTCCCTGCCACAGTCCACACCGCTGGCGGCAGCAGGTAAGCGAAGAGCGCCGAGCGACGCCGAAGGGGCAGCAGCCACGCTGCCGTCTCAGGCTGTCGGAAACTGACTTCCAGGAAATAGAGCGCCGCGGCCATCAGCCCCGGCATGGGAAACCAGTTGATGCGGCTGAGGCCGGCCCACACCGAAGCAATCAGCACCCAAACCAGCGACTGCCCAAAGCGGCGCGGCTCTACCCCCCACAGAATCACGATCACCACGATCAGCAGGTGATAGTACACCGGCCCTTGCAACAGGAAGAGAAAGGCAAATAGCACGACCAGGGCGAGGGGGAATGGTCGCTCGCCGCTCGACGGCTGGCTGTTCAGCGTGGATGACCTCAAGCGTCTTGCGATCAAGAGGCTGGCGGCCAATGTCGTCGCCACCCACAGAAACACTTGCCAGGCGCGATGCAGCCACAGGGGGGTGTTGGGGATGATGAAGGGGATCGCTTGCAACAGGTAGCGGGTGGGATGCAACACCGAAAGCGGCACGGTTACGCCGTAGATGCGCTGCGCAAAGAACAGGGATGCATAGTAGTATCGGCTGGCTTCCGACCAGCCCAGCGAGAAGGGATAGGTGGAAATATCGGGGAGGAAGATGGCCAGGCGGTAAACGAAGCCGTTCGACAAGGCCGAGGCCAACAGGCAGCCGCGCCAGCCCCAGCGGGGGGCGAGGCCTCGCAGGAGCGCAGCGCCGCCAGCAGAGATGCCCGCAAATACCAGCAGGCGCAGCGGCAGGGCCTCGAAGTGCTCTCCCCATGCGCCCATCACCAGGTAGGGGAACACGCCCAAAGAGAGAAGCCACAGCATGGCGGCGAGGAGTTTTTGCCAACGGCTCATCGAGCGAATTATAGCGCAAAGGCCGGTTGACAGGGGAAGGTCAGCCGACCTGGTGGGTTTTGCCTAGCGGAGGGGGCTTGCCAACCGATCCGAACCTGTACGTTATTTCAGTTTTTCCGCGCTGGCAAATTGGCGGTAAAGGCTGAGCTTATCCAATACCTGACGGGCGTCATCGTCCAGCGCGCCGGTGATGAGTTTGCGCAGATACACTGCCAGGCCGGGGCCGAGCATGTAGCCCTGCCCGCACATCCCCACGGCATTGAGATAGCCTTTCAAGCCCTGCACTTCGCCGACGATGGGGGCGCCGTCGGGCGTCATGGGGTATAAGCCGCGCCAGGTGCGTCGCACTTTGAGGTTGCGCAGACGGGGCATGATGTCAATCATGCGGCGCGAGACCTGCGGCAGGAAAACGGAGGTTTCACGCTGGTCGGTGCCGTAAATGGGGGGGTTAGGGGTGATGCAGAAGATAATTTGACCGGTGTGATGCTGGTAGAAGTAGTAATTGGCTGAACCGGCCAGGCCCGCCGTGGCTTCCACCGGGCGGATGTCCACCACCATCGGGCGCAGGAAGGATGCTACCGGCTCGGTGATGCCGGCTTCGTGCGAATCAGGCTGCACCGGCACGTCCACACCGGCCAGGGCAGCCACCTCTTTGGCCCACGCCCCGGCGGCGTTGATCACCAACGGGGCTGCATACGTCCCCTTGTCGGTGGTCACGCCGCTCACCGTTCCATTGCGGCGCACAATGCCTGTGACGGCCTCGCGATAGTGAAATTCTGCCCCCAGGCGCTGGGCGCGGCGCTCGAAGGCTAAAGCCGATAGCATCGGCGAGGCGCTGCCATCGCCCGGCGAAAATGTGCCGCCGATCAGCCCCTGCGGGTTGAGGGAGGGGATGATGTCCAAGAAAGCCTGGCGGTCATACCAGTCAATATCCAGGCCGTATTGTTTCTGCACCGAGAGCAAATCTTTGAGGATTTTTTCCTCCCGCTGGCGGTAGGCCACGAAAGCATAACCGCCTTGCAGCCAGCCAATGTCGTCGCCGTAGGTTTCTTTCCAGGTGGAGAAAATTTCGATGCTCTTGAGGCAGATGCGGATTTTGGCGACATCCGAATGGGTGGCGCGTATGCCGCCGATGGCTTCCTTGTTCGAGCCTTGCCCCACGCTGGCCGAGCGTTCGATGACCAGGGTTTTGAGGCCGGCCTCGGCCAGTTGCCAGGCCAGCGGGGCACCCACGCTGCCTGCCCCAATGATGATAACGTCGTAGTTGTGGTTCATAAATCACTCCGGTTTGTGTGAAGGGAGCGGGCTATTCTTTGGCGCCTGCCAGCACACCCAGCGGCACTTCCACGAACAGCGGACGGGCCACGTTTTCGGTCACTTCGGACATGGGCACACCGAGTTCGCGGAAAGCGCGCTTGATGAGGCTGCCACACGTCTTGCCGCCGCATGCCCCCATGCCGGCGCGGGTGATGGCTTTGATTTCGTTCATGTCGCGCACCCCCGCACGGATGAGGTCCTTGATCTCGGCCAGGCTCACCCGCTCGCAGCGGCACACGATGGTGTCGTCTTCCAGACGCTGCACCCACTGCGCCAGCGGCTCGCTCACCCAGCCTTCTTGCACCTGAATCCCGGCGATTTTGGTGGCGATGGCGCGTGGGGCGCGCACCTTGACCAGCATGGTGCGGTCGGTAGCTTTGCCGAGGCGTGTGCGCAACACTTCCACCTTGCCCAGGACATGACCCGCCGTATCCAGCACGGTGACGAAATCGCCCACGTTGAGGCTGCCTTTCTCGAATTCGTAGGGGATGGTCACCTGGGCAAAATCGCCCGACTGGCGCAGGTCAACCAGGGTAATGGCCAGCCCAGGGCAGATGGTGACGCATTTCTCACAGGCGATGCAGGTGACGCCCAGTTTGCTGGCGATGTAATCGGGCACATGGCGGATGTCGCTTTCCTCGATGAAGATAGCGCCTTGTGAACAGACAGACGTGCATGGATTGCAAGGGATTTCCTGCGAGCAGTGCAATACGGGGAAGACGGCCCCGTCCTCTTCGGGAACGGTTTCGTGGGTCACTTGCCCCGGACGGGATTTGAGAATCTCAGCGGTGCGCAACCACTCGGCGGGGATTTCAGCCACGTCTTTGCCGAGATAGCGGGCGATCTCCAGCCCGCGAATCTTGCCCGAGAACATGGCTGCAGAGGCTTCGGCCACCTCGTCGGCGTCCCCGGCAGCAAAGGCCGGCACGCCAAACTCTTTGGCTTTGCGGTAGAACTCGTCCACCGGGTCTAGCCCCACGGCGACGAGCAATGTGTCGCAAGCGAAAGTGCGCTCACTGCCGGGGATTGGCTGCCATTGGTCGTCAACCCTGGCAATGGTCACCGATTCGACCGTTTGGTGACCATTGGCACTGACGACGGTGTGGGAGGTGTACACCGGTACGCCCATGCGCACCAATTTGTCCTTGTGAACTTTGTAGCCGCCACATTCGGGCAAGGCTTCCACCAGGCCGACGACCTGAATGCCGGCTTGCAGGGCGTGGTAACCGGCAATCAGCCCGACGTTGCCGCCGCCGACGATGAACAGCCGTTCGGCGGCGCGCACCAGGTCGCGGTTGACCAGCGTCTGAAACGCGCCGGCTCCGTACACGCCGGGCAGGGTATTGCCTTTGAAGGTCAGCGATTTTTCGCGCGCCCCGGTCGCTACCAGCACCACCTGGGGTTCCACCAGGACATACTCGCTGCGGCCACTTTCGTCTACCATCGAGCGCACCACGCCGACTTTCTTGTCGCTGAAGACGGCTACAGCGGTGGTGTTCAACCAGGTGGTCACGGAGGGATACCGCGCCACGTCGTTTTCGAGTTTGGTGGCAATGTCAATGCCGCGCGTGCCGGCGTAACAGGCGTTGATCGAGCCAAAGAAGCGATGGGTTTGCAGCACCAGCTTGCCACCCAGGCGGTGTTTGTCGTCCACGATAAGCGTTTGCACGCCGCGCTGGCCTAACTCAATGGCCGCCGAGAGACCCGCCGGCCCCCCGCCGATGATCAGCACCTCCACCGGCACGAGGCGCGGGGGGGCAAAATCGGCAGCCGCGGGGGCTTCGGGCAGGCGCGGCAGCCCCAGCACCGGCTCGACGCGCATACCCGCCCGCAGCAGCGTCATGCAGGCTTTGACCGGCAAGCCGTCGGCAATCACTGTACATTGGGCGCACTGCCCATTGGCGCAAAAGATACCTTGCGGTGAACCGTCCTTGGGATGATAGCCAAAGACGCGAATTCCATGAGCAAAGAGCGCCGCGGCAATCGTCTCGCCGGCAAAGCCCTCCAGGGTTTCACCTTTCCAACTGAAGGTCACTCTTTCACGTTGGGGGATGGGGAGAATGGGGTGAGCTTGGATACGATATTGGGTCATGGGCTAATGTCCTTGTTAGCAGCCGTCGAGGTCTGATGAACACCAGCAGGCCAGAGACAATTCCCCAACCTGCGCCATGAGCATAGCAAAAGACCGCCTGCCTGGCTAGTGACAATCATCACAAACTTCGGGTAAGGGAAGCTATGGATTAGGCCGCCCCCTAGGCGGGTGGATGAACCTCAACGGCTGGCTTTCTGACCCGCAATTAAGTCGCCCACGAACAATGCTCCTGGCAGACTGACCAACATGGGCAGCAGGCGCAGAAACAAGGCCAGCACCCCGGCGCTGGCCGCGCTCACCCCGCCGATGAGCGAGAAGAGCAGCGTCGCCGAAAGCTCTTGCCAGCCGATGCCGTTGATCGAAACGGGGAAGAGGGTCACGAAGTACACAATTGACCACAATCCGGCAATCAACGCAAGCGGCAGCGGCTCGCCCATCCCTGCCAGCAAGAGGGCGGCGATGAGAAAATCGCATGCCATGCGCACCCACGAAGAAGCCAGCGCCAGCAACAGGGCCGCAGGCTTGTGCAACCACAGCTCGAAGGCCTGCACAGTGCGCCGCACAGCCGCCACTGCTTTGTCGCGCCAGGTGGTTCTGCTCACCGCCGCCGCCAGCGGCGCGCCAGCCAACCCTGTTTCTTTCAAGCGGGGCACAATCTCCGGCAGGTGGCGGATGAAAGCCGGTAAGCCTAAGGGAACGGCCATGGCATAGGCCGCCATCCCCACCAGCCGATCCACCACCAGCGACGACAGGGTGATGGCGGGGTCGAAACCCATGCGCAGCCCGCCGCCCAGCCGCACGATGTCGCCGCCAACCGAGGTGGGCAAGACATTGGAGGCAAACAGACCGGCAAAAGTCAGGCGGGCCGTTTGCCCAAAGCTGGTCTTCACCCCCGCCGAGCGCAGCAGCACATGCCAGCGGGCGGTGACGGCCAGCCGTGAGACAACCATCAGGCCGAGGGCCAAGGCCACCCGCCACAACTCGATGCGCCGGAAACTCGCCGCTACCTCATCCCAGCCCTGCCGCCACAGCAACCAGACCAGGATGCCCAGCGCCACAAAGGTGCCGCTCCAGCGCAGCAGGGTCGTGGAACGGGATGACGGAGAGGAAGCGGTTTTCATACCCCCTTCTCCCCTACACGTCCCAACACTTTCTTCACCGTGTAGGTTGGTTTGTCTTGCGATTCGTGGTAGGTGCGCGCCAGCATCTCGGCTAGCAGGCCCATGAGGATAGATTGGAAACCGAGCATGAACAGCATCACACTCAACGAGAGCAGCGGATTGCGGTTCATGTGCAGGCCGCTCAGGAAGATGCGGTCGGCAATCACATAAAGCAACACCAGCACCCCGCTGCCGATCAATCCGAAGCCTACGCCGCCGAACAGGTAAATGGGCTTCTTGGCGTAACTGAGCAGGAATTTCACCGTGAGCAGGTCGAGGAGAATCTTCAGCGTGCGTTCGAGGCCGTATTTGGCCTTGCCGAAGCGGCGAGGATGGTGATTCACCTTCACCTCGAGAATCTTGGCGCCGACCATGTGGGCATACACAGGGATGAAGCGGTGCATCTCGCCATACAGCCGGAAACCGGTCAGCACCTCGCGGCGATAAGCCTTGAGCGTACAGCCGTAATCGTGCAGGTGTACGCCTGTCACCCACGAGATCAACCCGTTGGCGATGCGCGAGGGCAACGTGCGGGTGACAAAGGCGTCCTGGCGGTTGATACGCCAGCCGCTGACCACGTCGTAGCCTTCTTCCAGCCTGGCTAACAGCATGGGAATATCGGCGGGGTCGTTTTGCAGGTCGGCGTCTATCAGCACGATGATTTCGCCGCGGGCATGATCAATGCCTGCGGCAATGGCCGCGGTTTGCCCGAAATTGCGGCGGAACACCACAACGCCCACGTGCTGCGGGTCTTCGGCAACCAGCGTTTCCAACACTGCCAGGCTGGCATCGCGGCTGCCGTCGTCCACATAAATCACTTCCCATTGCAGCGGCAGGCGGTCTAAAGCTGTATGCAGGGCGGTATGCAAGGGGCGCAGGCTGTCTTGCTCGTTATACACCGGCACTACCACCGATAGGTTCATCGAAGCCTCCGAAAAATACGGATGAATGAAGCTGGCCGGCAGGGGGCCACCGGCGCTGTGGGGGCGAGGGCTGCAAACTCGCCGGACAGCACGGTGTCCTGCAACCAACCTTCGGCGAAGAACTGGTCCTCGATCAGGATGACATCGGCCTCGGCGGCCCAGCGGCGCGCCAGTGGCTCGGACCACCAGCCGTAGCGCAGGAGGGCATCGGGGTCGCCGCCCAAGCGGAAGGAATAATCCCAGTTCAATTGCGGCGGATAGATTTGCGCCGCAGGGAGGTACAACAACGGCACCGGGGATGTGCCGCCGCGCCAGTAGATTTTTGCGCCGGGGGGGATGGCTGCGGCGAGATGGGCGCCGGCGGCCTCGTAGGCTGCCAGCACATCGCCGCTGCAATCGTAGGTGTCGAACCCTCCGCCGAGCAGGGCGCCCCACGAGCAGGCAAAACCGACTGCCAGGCACAAAGCCAGCGAGCGCGCCGCCGGGCTGGCTTGCTCTGCCCTGAGAGCGGCAGCCGCTGGCCGCCAGCGGCCTGCCAGCAGTAAGACCGCCCCTGCCAGCAAACCGAAAAACGTCGCTGGCGTGAGGCTGAAAACCATGTTGAGCGTTTCGTAATCGGTGTGGAATTTGTTGCCGAGCAGTTCCCACAGACGCACCTGGCCTTCCAGCACTTGCAGAGATTGGATGCGCGGCACTTTGCGGTTCAATGTGTCGCGCACCCATAGCGGGCCAAGAGCGTCGTTGACGGCCAGGCGTCCGGCAAAGCCAATGCCGGTTGCCAGAAGCAGGATGATGAGCGCGGCGGCCCATTGCCGCCAGCGTGGGATGCGCCACTGCCAGGAGGGCAGCGAAATGGCGGTGAGCAGCAACCCTGAGCCGGAGAAGAAGGCAAAGTAGACGGGGAAGCAGAACACACAGTAATTCTTGCCCAAAGAGGCCCAGGCGTGCGCTGCCACCAACAGGGCGAACAACGCCGAGAGGAAAACAGCGGCGCGGAAGTGCGCCTGGGAGCGCCAAGCGGCGCGGCGCGGCCAGAGCAGCCAGCTGGCCAATGCCCCAACGACCGCCACGAAATGATAGCGCACCGCATCGAACAGGCTGAACAGCCGCAGGGTGAGCGTCATGTTGGGGTCCCAGCTTGGGGCGGCGTCGAAGGGCGGGCGAAAGGCGTTCAGGAAAGGGGTGAGGCCTGCTGGCAGCCAGTAGGCCCACAGGCGCAGGATATTCGGCCAGAAACCAGCGTGAACGCCGCCTACCGTCACCACGCTGATGACCGTGGCCAGTAGCCCGGCCCTTTTGCCATGCTGCCAGAAAACGTACAGGCACAACAGCGGCAACAACGGCAGCAGGTTGATGCGAATCATGATGAGGATGCCTGCCAGGAACGCCCCCAGGCCGATTTGCCACAGACGGCGGCCTTCGCCCAGGGTGAGCGCCAGCGTCCACATCAGCAGACAGGCCACCAACCCCTCTGAAATTGCCAGGCTGTAGAGTTTGAGCGTAGCGGTGTTGAGCGCCAGCACCCAAACCAGCCCCGCCGCCAGCCAGCGCCCGCTAAAGCGTCGCACCGTCAGCCAGCCGGCCATGACCATCAGCATCGCCAGGACGATGGCAAAATACCGCCCCGTGCGTAAGCCCAGCCCAAAGATGAGCTGGACGAGGCCGGGGATGAAAAACGCCAGCGGCATCTGGTTGGTCAGCGGCCCGTAATCCTGAAAGGGAACGTAGCGCCCGCTGACGAAGAGGAAGCCTTTGTAGAGGTACAGCCCCTCGTCGAGCACCGAGGCCTGGCTATGAGCGTAGAGCCACAGCCTCAACAGGCAGATGCCTGCCCCCAGCAGGGCCAGACCCTCGGCGGCCCAGGCATGGTCGAACAAGCGCTTGAGCCGGTCGAACATCGCTCAGCCTATCTCCTTTGCCAGCCGTTGCATATCGGCGTCCACCATCATCTGCACCAGGTCGGCAAAGCTCACCCGCGCCTGCCAGTTGAGTTTTCGACGCGCCTTGCTCGGGTCGGCGAGGAGAATATCGGCCTCCGCCGGGCGGTAGAAGCGCGGGTCTTGCACCACATAGTCGCGGTAATCCAGCCCCAGGCTGCCAAAAGCCTGCTCGCAGAACTCGCACACGCTGTGCGCCTCGCCTGAGCCGATGACAAAGTCTTCGGGGGTTTCCTGTTGCAACATGAGCCACATGGCCTCGACATAATCTCCGGCGAAGCCCCAATCGCGGCGGGCGTCGAGGTTGCCCAGGCGTAACTCGCGGGACAGGCCGAGTTTGATGCGCGCGGCGCCGTGGGTGATTTTGCGGGTGACGAATTCTCGTCCGCGGCGCGGCGATTCGTGGTTGAAGAGAATGCCCGAGACGGCATATAGGCCGTGCGCTTGGCGGTAGTTGACCGTGAGCCAATGCCCGAAAATCTTCGAGACGGCGTAGGGGGTGCGCGGATTGAAAGGGGTCGTTTCGCGTTGGGGGATTTCCAGCACCTGCCCAAACATCTCAGAAGAGGAGGCCTGGAAGAAGCGCGCTTTTGGGTGGACGAGACGCACCGCCTCCAGCAGTCGTGCCACCCCTACGGCGTTTATCTCGGCAGTGAGCACCGGCTGACTCCACGATGTGGGAATGAACGACTGCGCCGCCAGGTTGTACACCTCGTCGGGGCGATAGCGCTCAATCAGCTCCATCAACCCCTCCTGGTCGTGAAGGTCGGCCTGGAGGAGGTCAATCTCGTCGAGCAGGGGTTGGATGCGCTCGAGGGCAGCGAGGGTAGTCCAACGGTCAATGCCGACCAGACGATAACCCTTGGCCAGGAGCAACTCGGCCAGGTAAGAGCCATCTTGTCCAAGGATGCCGGTGATCAGTGCAGTGGGCATGAAAGTTCGAGCCGTTTCTGGGCTGAATTATAGCGCGAATACGCCACGCTCTCCCGGCCAGATTTGCGGCGTCATATGGTTGCGTCGCTGCCGCGCAACTCACCAGCGGGTGCGAACGCCTCGCGCTCTCCCGGCCAGATGCGGCAATCTGTCGCAGCGTAGCGCAGGCTTTTCGGCCTGCAAAGATACGCAGCCACAGGCTGGTTGGTCATTGGGCGGCTTTATCCCGCCGCCACCCCGTCAGGAGGATGATTGCGGCAGCCGCTAAATTGAAGGCGGCAACGATGAAAATATCCGGGTGAGCGAAGGTCAACGTCAGGCGGGTGATGTACCACCAGCTAAAAGAGATCACGAAGATAGCTTCGATCCACAGCCAGCGCGCCAGCCAGGGGTCGCGGCGCGTGCGCGCCCATTGCCAGGCCCAGGCCGCCAGGAGCGCTTGCCAGAGCAGAAAAATCGCCCGGTAACGGGGGTTATCCCACTGGTCGCCGCCGCCGTTGAGTGCTGCCACCACGATCCACAGCCAGTTGAAACCGCTCAGCCAGAGCAGTTGCAAACGCCGTTCGCTGGCAGGCGCACGCCAGCTTCGCATCAGGCCGTAAATCAACATAGGCGCCAGACTATACCAGCCAAGCGCCCTCGCCAGGCTGGCCAGGCGCATGATCCACAAAGCGTCTGTATCGCTGAACAAGACGGCAGGCAATACTGGCTGAGCCACACCATAAATCAGCAGCGGCAACCAGGCCCACTGCTCGCCTAACTTTTCGATGATGCCTTGCAGCGGCACAGAGACCTCGATGACATATCGGGATTGCCACCAGAAGTTGTTCTGTAGCCAGGCCAGAATTAGCTCCCAGGCATCTGCACCTTGCAGGGCAGGTAAGCTGGCCCATAACGACAACACTGCCAGGGCCGCCACGCTCAAAGCCCCGCCGAAGAGGGCGGCATGTTTCCACGAGAAGCGCCGCCCAGGCTCCAACAGCCACAATCCAAACAGCGCCAGGCAGGCCATCAATGCTGTCGGAGCGTGTATCAGCAAGAGCAGCGCGCCGCCAATAGCGAGCCAGGGCAGCCAACGCGCCGGTTTGTGCTGCATCTGCGTGACGGCGTAGAAAGCCATGCTCAGCGACAGCATCACCAGCGGCTCGCGCATCTGACTGCTGGCCAACAGCACCGCTTCAGGATAGAGCGCAAAAATCCAGGCCGCCGCGCCAGCCACAGCCACCCCAAACCACTGCCGCGCCGCCATCCAAAGGAACAAGACGCTGCAACCTGCCGCCGCCGCGTTCAAGATCACGATCAACAACTTGCGATGGGCATCGGGGCTGATGAAACGGTAAAGCACCGCACTGAGCGCAAACAGGCCGGGGTAACGATCCTGTGCGCCGGAAAAACCACCGCTGAAGGCCAGCCCGAGTGAGCGCCCCGAACGCGCCAACTCCCAGGATTGGTTATCGCGCACGCGGGCATCGTAGAACCAATAACCTTCCTGATGGACCTCGCTTTTGGGGTTGCCCACCACCGGCAGCGCCAGCCGCAGAGCAATGCCCACCCCCAGGCACAGCAAGAACGCCGTCACGGCTGGAGCTGCCGCAGAGCGCCCGCCGGCGCTGAGCCGCCACACCCCGTAGATGGCCCCCGCTCCCAGCGCCAGAACCAGCGAGTAGGCCGCCCAGCCTTGCAGCCAGTGCCCGGCGCTGTCCACACCGGCCAGGGCTGCCCCGCCGCCCAAGATCACCACCGCCCCCAGCCCTACTGTCCATTTGGAATGCCAGCAATTCATGAACTATACCACCTCTCGCTGTCTGAAGTCGCCGTTTCTCCATCGCAGCGCTGCCCCGATGGCCCAGATGACCACCAGCGATTGCAAAGGGATGAGAAAACGCGGGTTGTCGCCGTGATCGAGCAGGGTTTGCACCAGCGACGCCAGCCAGATTGTACCCGCCAGGAAGCTTGTGAAGCAAGCTAAGGGGGAAAAATCGCAAGCCCGGCGCGCCAGCCAGCGCCGCGCATCGAGGAGGGCCACCGCCAGCGAAGCGCCAATGAAAGCTAGATTCAAGCCAAAAAGGGCCACCCGCTCGGCGAGAATCAACGCCCGCAGAGCGGACGCCGCCTGCTCCCAACGCAAAGCCCCTGCCGACCAATAGACCGGCGCCCGCCAGAACAGCCACCAGCCCTCCACACAGTTGCGCAGATACCGGTCGGGATGTTCACGGATCAAACGCAGCGAAATGCGCGCCAGCGTGCGCGACAGATCGTAGAAGCTCAAGCCGGAGGCCCTTTGCATCTCTGGAATGGCCTCCCAAATTGTGTTCGCCTGCGTGCCGTAGCGGGCAATATGGGCATCCCGATAGCGGAGGTACGTGTCGCGCAAATTGGCGTACTCATCAGGCACATACTCGAAGAACACGCCGGTATGCTGGATGAGATGATAACCCGTCATCGTCGTCATCCCCCAATCGCCAAAGCGGGTGTGGATGAACGTCACCCACCCGCCCAGCAGGGCCATAACGGGCAGAATGAAAGCCAGCAGGGTGGGCAGGCGAAGCCTCCAGCCGCTCAGCCAGCAGGCCCAAGACGATCGTCCGCCCCTGGCTGGCAAACGCTTGGGCAGCAGAGCGACGAAGAGCAAAATCCACGCGGGAAGGTAGATGAACAGCGGGCGCGTCAGGGCCGATAGGGAGGCAGCAGCCCCCATGGCAAACGCCAGCCCGATGGAACGCTGGCGCGGCCGATACAGCCACAATGCCATACCCGCCACCGCCAGCGTGATCCAAAACGTGGTCAGCGTCTCGGTAAGCAAATTGGCCTCGAAGAACAATTGCCCCAAGTTGAGAGTGTGTGTCAGCCCGGCCACGGCCCCTAGCCAGGCGCGGCCGCTCATCTGCCAACCAAGGTAAAACATCAGCACACTGACGACAACCCCTAGTCCCAGTTGCGCCAGCCAGACGCGCCCTTGCCAACCGTCTGCGCCCGGCGCAAACAGCGCCACAAAGCCAGGGTAACCCGGCGTGCGTGTACCGTCGTACAGCTCCCAGCCTCCCAGGATGGCCAGCGCCGTGCGGTGATAGCTGTTGGTGTCGCTGTAAGCCACGGGAGCATAGGCAAACCACAGAAGCGCACGGGCGGCCAGGGCAACCGCCAGGGTGAGCGCTAACCAGGCGCTTGCTGCTGGCAGGCGTTGGGCGTGGCGGCTTGCTGGGCAAGGGGCGCTTGCCGAAAAGGGTGCCTCACTCATCGAACGCCTCCATTGCCCGCCGTGCCCGCTCGACCCACGTATAAGCCTGCACATCTGCCAAAGCCTGACGTGCCAGCCGTTCCCGCTGAGCGGTGTCGTTCAACAATTCGGCCAGCGCCTTTTGCCAAGCATCGGCATCTTGCGGTGGGCAGAGCCGCGCATTGTTCTCGTTCAGCACCTCGCGGATGACCGGCAAATCGCTCGACAGGATCGCCCGCCCACAGGCCATGTATTCGAACATCTTCATTGGGCTGGCATACGCCGCCGAGTTGCCCCCGCTCGAACCACTGATGGCGCGTTCGTATGGCATCAGCAGCACATCGCAAGCCGCCTGATAAAGCGGCAAACGGCTGTTTTCGACGAAGCCGATCAGTTTCACGTTGATCAGCGCTTGCGCTGCCAGCCGCGAACGCCACTCCACCACGTCTTGCGGCTGGCCGCCCACCCAGAGAAAGCGGGTGCGCGGGAAGCGCCGCGCCAGCTCCATCAGCAGCGTCGTCCCCCGCCCGGGGTAGAGATGGCCGCTGTAGCCGACCGTCGGCGCTTCGGGCAGACCCAAAGCGCGGCGCGCCTCCACCGCGCTTGGCAGGTGCAGGTAACGCTCCAGGTCCACCCCATTGGGAGAAACCCTCAAGGTTGCGCCCCCCCGCTGCAACGCACTGCCATAATCCCTGCGCAAGCTATCGGCCAACGCCTGGGTGATGGGCAGCAGGCGTTTCCTCACCGGCGAGAGCAGGAAAGCGCGGAAGAGCAGCGGGCCAAATTTGCCTTCTGGCGGGCCGTGCATTTCATACAAAACCGGCAACCCCTGCCAGGCGGCAAACAACGCCGCTTGCGGCAGCCACACATACACCGCATCGGCCTGTAGAGCCTTGGCCCGCCGCACCGCCCGCCAGCCAAAATCGTAGCGCCGCAATCTCCTCCTGGCCGGCAACCACTCCACCGGCAAGGCAACCCGCAGACCGTAGAACGCTTGAAGATCGAGCGAACCTTGCCCTTGCGCCTTCCACGGCGAAGCCTCCCCCGCCGGCGTCAGCAAGCGAATCTCATAGCCAAGTACTGTCAGCGCCTGACAGGCCTTCATCACCTGAATACTGTTGGCCTTCGACGAAGGCACATCCGATGCAGAAATGCACACAAGTCTCACGGCTGATGCTCCTCCCCCTCAGGTTGGCGCAAAGCCAACAGCCCCCGCCAAACGATAATCCCGATAGAGACCACGAAATAGCCCGACAGGATAGCCGCCTGGACGAGATAACCGCCCGCTGGAACCAGCCAAAACGTCAGGCCAAGCTCGAACACACCCACCAGCGCCATGACAGCCAAGGGGAAAGACGGTTGCCCAAGCGCCAGCAAAAGCGGGCGATTCCAATTCAGAATGTTGGCAAAACCATACCCCACCAGCAAGATGACCACTGCCGGGTAAGCCGGGGCCGATTGGGATTTGTACAACAGCGGGATAAGCCACCACCCGAAGGCTGCCAGCCCCCCTCCGGCGGCGAACGTCCAGCCGGCGGCAATGACGCTTACCCGCCGCAGCAGGCGGCGCGTCGTCTGCCATTGTCTCTGCGCAATCGTGCGGGTGATTTCAGCATACGTGGGCCAGATGAACGGTTCGATGGGCAGCATGACCAGGTTGATGATGCCGAGCGCCAGCTTGAAATAGCCCACCTCGCTTTGCGCCACAGCCGCTGGGCGCAGGGCGCTCAAATAGAGCGGTGCATTATCGCGCACCAGCAGATTGACTGTGCCGTTCAAATTGGTGTTGAGGGCAAATTTCGCCATCTCCCGCCAATCGCTCAGCCCTGTCAGCGGCGCTTGCCACCACCCGCCTCCCACACTGCGGTTGAGTTGCCCGGCAGCCGAAATCGCCACAGCCAAACCGCCAAAGACCTTTCCGAGCAGGTAAGCGGCCAAAACCTGCCATATACCGCCTTCGAGCAGATAGGCGCTCAAGATCATAGCGGCGGTAAGAAGACTCTGCGTCGTGTTGATGAGCGCCAATCGGTCGAAACGCCGCGTGGCTTGCAAAATGCCCCGCGAGGTCTCATACACCCCATTGGCCAGCAAGCTCAAGCCAAAGACGGCGAACAGGGGGGCAGCCTGTGGGTCTTTGGCAAAAGTGCGCGCTGCCCATGGGCTGAGCGACAAGAGCACGAGATAAGCCAGCAATGAAGTGGCCGCTTCCGCCAGCCCCACGCCTTTAGCGATGGCGGCGGCGCGTTGGTGTTTGCCTTCGGTCAGCGCCTGGCCAAAGTATCGCACCACCATCTCGCTCATGCGAAACGAGAGAAAGCGGTTGACATTGGAAGCAAATGTAATCACGGTGCCAGAGACCAAACCGTAACCGTCCACACCCAACAGGCGGACGGCAAAAATGCCCTGCACGAAGCTCAGCATTGCTGTCAGCGCATGACTGCTGAACAGGTAAGAGCTGTTTTTGACCACTCCCCGCAAGAGCGGGTCGTGTTGCCAGGCGCGTAAACGTGAGAGCATGGGGCGGTGTGAGAGAAACGGCGCGACGCCCGCTGGCAAGAAGGGGCGGCGTGCTGCTGGGGTGGGGTGATTAGTCGGTTTTGATCTGGCTGGCCCAGCGGCGTTCGGCGTTGTACCAGCTCACCAGGCGGCGGATGCCTTCGCTCAGGCTCACTTGCGGCTGCCAGTCCAGCAAGCGGCGGGCCTTGCTCACATCGGCCCAACTGGCCAGCATATCGGCGGCTATCGGCGGCCCATATTGGCGGCGCGCCTGCTTGCCAATGACCTCTTCGAACAGGCGAATCAGTTCGTTGACCGTGATGGTTTCGTGACCGCCGAGGTTGATGATCTCGTAGCCCAGCGGCTTCAGCGCGGCCAGAGTGCCGCAGGCAATGTCGTCCACGTAAGTGAAGCCGCGTGAGGCTTGCCCATCGCCATGCACCTTCACCGGCAGACCCTCACTGATCCACTGACAAAAGCGAAACATGCTCATATCAGGCCGGCCGGCAGGGCCATAGACGGTGAAGTAACGCACCACGCTGACATCCACGCCGTACAGGTAGTGGTAACTGTGCGCCATGGCTTCGGCGGCCTTCTTGCTGGCGGCGTAGGGTTGCAGCGGGTGGCTGCTATCGGCTGTTTCGGGGGTGGGCAGAGGCGCATCGTTGCCGTAAATGCTGGAGGTGGAGGCCAGGATGAATTTGGGGATGTCTTTCTGGCGGCATAATTCCAGCAAGTTGAGTGTGCCGGTCAGGTTGGTGTCCACATAAACCCAGGGATTCTCCACCGATTGGCGCACGCCGGCGCGGGCCGCCAGGTTGATGACGGCGTCGAATTGCCCGTTTCGCAGGGGCGAGTGGGTGGCGAGAATTTGGCGGTCGGCGATGTCCACGCGGTGAAAAACGAAGCCCTGGCGGCCACGCAGCCGCTCGAGGCGGTATTCCTTCATGCGCACATCGTAGGCATCGTTGAGGTTATCTACGCCCACCACGCGGTGGCCGTCGTCGAGCAACATCTCGGCCACACGGGCTGCAATGAAACCGGCTACACCGGTCAGCAAATAGTTTGCCATAGGTAGGTGCCCACTATCAGGCTCCAGTCACCAGGCGGGGGATATACCCGAGGACTGGAACCTGGTAGGTGCGTGCATTGGCACGCTGAATCACAGACGCACGACCTTGGGGTGACCTTTGCCCATCTTCCCCAGGGCGTTGCGGGCGTCGAAGATGAACTTGGCCGCCTGCAAAATGGCGGCGTAATCGTAAACCTTATGGTTGGTGATGATGACGACGGCATCGGCTTGCTGCACAGCCGCCATGACGTCCGGCTCACTGTCCATTTCGATGCCATCGTGCGTGTGCAAGTGCGGGATGTAGGGGTCGTGATAGCTGACCCGAGCGCCTTTCCTGAGCAACAGGCCGATCACGTCGAGAGCGGGCGATTCGCGGATGTCGTCAATATCTGGCTTGTAGGCTGCTCCCAAGACGAGCACTTTGCTGCCTTTGAGCGTCTGGCCGCGGTCGTTGAGCGCATCCATGACACGCTGGACGACGTAGCGCGGCATATTGGTATTGATGTCAGAGGCCAGTTCGATGAAGCGGGCTGTGTATTGGAAAGCTTTCATCTTCCAGGAAAGATAGAGCGGGTCAATGGGGATGCAATGGCCTCCCAGGCCGGGGCCGGGGGTGAATTTCATGAAGCCAAAGGGCTTGGTCGCCGCGGCTTCGATCACCTCCCACACATCCACACCCATGCGCTCACACATGATGGCCAGCTCATTCACCAGGCCGATGTTGATCATGCGAAAGGTGTTTTCGAGTAATTTGGACAGCTCTGCCGCCTCGGCAGACGAAACGGGGACGACCTTTTGCAAAGCCTGCGAATACCAGGCTGTGGCCACCTGGCTGCACGCTTCGGTGATGCCGCCCATCACTTTGGGTGTGTTGATGGTGGTGAAGTCCTGACGGCCGGGGTCTACCCGTTCAGGCGAGAAGGCCAGGAAGAAATCTTCACCCACGGTGAGGCCCTTCTCGGTGCCGAGCTTGGGCAGCAGAATCTCGCGAGTGGTGCCGGGGTAGGTGGTTGATTCCAGCACCACGACCATGCCGGGGTGCATGTATTTGGCCAGCTCGTCGGTGGCCGACAGGATGAACGACATGTCGGGGTCGCCGGTTTTGCGCAGGGGGGTTGGCACACAGATACTGACGGCGTCGGCTTGCTGGAGGATCGAGAAATCGGTGGTGGCGATGAGTTTACCCGCTGCGACCAGGCGCGCCACTTGTTCGGATGGCACGTCCTGGATGTGACTCTCGCCGCGTTGGATGGTATCCACTTTGCGCTGGTCGGGGTCCACGCCGAGCACGGTAAAGCCGGCCTCGCCGAAAACGGCTGCCAATGGCAACCCCACGTAGCCTAGCCCAAGGATAGCTACCTTAGCGCTGTGGTTTTGGAGTTTGTTGATAAGGTTGTCACGGTAATTGGTCATGTTTTTTTTCTCTTTCTGTTCTGGAAGTTTTCACCGGGTGGTGTTGATGCGCAAAGACACAGGCAGCAACAGAGCCCCATCTCCAGGCAATCGCTAAGATTTAGAATAAGCTCAATTGCTTGGGCTGGGCTTTCTCTACAACAGGTTTTGACTCTTCGCCAGCGGTTTCGTCGGCATAACGGGGAGGGTCTTTGGCTTTGTTGATCAAGGTCGGCAGGCTGGCGAAGTCGCGCTCGACATCGGCCTTGAGGGAGGGTTGGTGCAAGGCGGCTGCGGGGTGGTACATTGGCACGATGAGCCGCCCATTCACCTGGAAGGCTTGCCCATGCACGGCGCTGATCTTGGCATTGGGGAGGAACTTGCCCATCGAGTAGCGCCCCAGGGTGACGATCACTTTGGGGTTGATGGCCGCAATCTGCCGGTCGAGGTATTCGCTGCAAGCGGCAATTTCCTCGGGCATGGGGTCTCGGTTGCCCGGCGGGCGGCATTTGACCACGTTGCCGATGAACACCTCCTGGCGCTTGAGACCGGCGGTGGTCAGCAGTTCATCCAGGAATTTGCCGGCTGCGCCGACGAAGGGCCGCCCCTGCTCGTTCTCGTAGAATCCCGGCCCCTCACCGATGAAGACGATGGACGCGTTCGCTGCACCTTCGCCAGGCACAGCCTTCTTGCGGGAATGGTGCAAGGCGCACTTGGTGCAAATGGAGACTTCTTCAGCCACTTTCTTCAAAATGTCTTCAGCGTTCACACTCTACCTCCACTAACCGTTAGTCTGGCTGCATGGCTCGAGGCGTTCGAGGGCGCCAGCGAGGTCTTTGATGGTCATGATCAGGGCATCTTCCTGCGTGTCTTGATAATACCGCGGTCGGCGGCCTACCATCTCGAAACCGAGTTGCTCGTAGAGCCGAATGGCGCCCACATTGTGCTGGCGCACTTCCAACGTGGCCGAGGTGGCTCCTTGGGCGAGGCCTGCCCGCATAGCGGTCAGCATCAATTGCCTGCCAATGCCCAAGCGGCGAAAATCGGGGTGCACGGCGATTGTGGCAATGTGCGCCTCGTCCAAGACCAGCCACATCACCAGCATACCCACCACCAGGGGCTGGCCCTCGTGCAAGGTTTCGGCCACCCATTGCAGCGAATGCGGGTTTTCGAGCAGCTCGAAACGATAGGAGTGATGCGGCCAGGGCATGCTGAACGATAGGACATCCAGTTCATGCACGCGGTCAATATCGTCGAGCTTCATGGGTCGGATGGTTATCATGATTCGCAATAAACTCTTCGCCTGGCTTTGCCCGACTTTACCCGTCTTCTTCAGCCAATCTGCCCGGATTGGGGGCAAAGGCGAGCGGCATCCACGAGGTGTTGCGCTTAGCCGGGAAGCGGCTCGCCGTAATGGAGGTAGATGGGCGCCAGGCTGGCTGGGTCATCCACACGCCCGCTAAGCCAGCGCTGCCAGGCAAGCTCGGCCAAGAAAGATGGGCGGCGCAGCGAGCGCGCCGGCGAGGCCAACAGGACGTTCTTGTATTTGCGTGCCAACAGGCGGCGCTCACTTTCGCTCAATTCGCCGCACACCAGGGTGGGCTGCTGGATGCGGCGGCACAGCGCCTCGATATCCAACACTTCCGCGGCGCCATCAGCCTGCCAGCCTTGTGCTTCACCATGATACCAGCCAACGGCCAGCCGGCCGCGCCCGGCTTGCAACACCGCAACCAATGGCGTACCCTGCAGCGGCTGACCGGCAGCCAGCACATCCAGCGTGGGTACGCCGATAAACGGCAGACCTCGCGCCAGCGCCAGGCCCTTGGCCACGGCCAAACCGATGCGCAGCCCGGTAAACGAGCCAGGGCCAATGGCTACGGCCAGAACTTGCAAGTCGGCCACGCTTGCGCCCGCCCGCTGCAAGGCCTGTTCAATGGCCGGCGCCAGCGTCGCTGTGTGGTGATCGTTGTTGCTCCACACGCTTTCGTTCAGCACGCCTTCGCCGTTGTAGAGAGCCACGCCCATGGCGCGTGTAGATGTATCCAGAGCCAGAAGCACTCAGCCTCCAAAAACCGCCTTGCGAAAAGATGCCAGCAGCGCCTCATAGCGCTGACCACGCGCCTGCATGACCATATCCCGCTGACTGTCGCTGACGTAAACCAGCCTGATTTGCAAAGCCTCAGCCGGCAGCGCCCCAGCCACGCGCTCAGCCCATTCCACGACCAGCGGCCCGCTGCTCAGCATAGCATCCAAATCGAGGTCTATGGCCTCCGCCGCGCTGGCAAGACGGTAAGCGTCCAGGTGATACAAACGTTCTCCTTGGGGGCGACGGTAAACGTTGACAATCACAAAAGTTGGGCTGGAGACCGGGTCCAACGATCCCCAGCCGGCAGCGATACCCTGCACCAGGGTAGTCTTACCGGCCCCCAGGTCGCCCACCAATCCCACCACATCCCCCGGCTTGAGCAGCGCTCCCAGCCGCATCCCTACCCGGCGGGTCTGTTCTGCGCTCCGGCTGATGAACTCCAGGGAATGAGCATCCAGAATGGGCATGCAGCGATTATACCAAAGCGGCGCCCCGCATTGGCAAGCGGCTTCCTATTTCACCGACAGTTTAGCCATCGAAGCCAGCACTCGTTTCAAACCCATGTTCTCGAAGAACACATCCACGATTTCGTCGTTATCTTGCAAACGGCTACTGAGCACCATGCCTTCGCCCCACGTCTCGTGGTGAACACGCATCCCCGCCTTGAACTGCGGTTTCGAGAGGGAGGCTGCGGCAGGAGCAGATTGCCAGCGGGCAGGGGCTGTTCTGTGGGCGCGGCCCGACCGTCGCGGGGCTTTCTCATCCAGCAAGTCTGGCGAGATGTCTGCCAGAAAGCGGGAAGGGTCGGCTGGTTCGGTGTAACCGTAGGCGCTGCGATTCTGTGAATAGACCAGATAGAGATGGTCTTTAGCGCGGGTAATTCCTACGTAGAGCAAACGGCGTTCTTCGAGCATGGCTTCAGGATTGTCGAAGGAACGCGCATGGGGCAGCGTGCCATCGTTCAGACCCACAATGAACACCCTGGAGAATTCCAGGCCCTTGGCGGCGTGCAGAGTCAACAGGGTGGGGACGTTAGCTTGGGTGTCGAGGGTGTCCTGATCGGCTACCAGAGCGACATCCTGGAGAAAATCACCCAAGGGGCGATCCTGGTATTCGGCGGCCAGGCGGCGCAGTTCCATCACGTTGTCCCAGCGGTCCTGACCCTCCTCGCTGCCGTCGTCTATGTAGGCGTGATAGTCCACATCGTCGAGAATGCGGTCCATGATAAGCAGCGGCGAGGCTTCGGCAGCCAGGGCAATCCAAGCCGACAAGCGTGCGCCGAAGGCAGTCAATGCGGCCAGGGCGCGCCCGCTGAACAGGTCTTGCGCCGCGGCAGTGTTACCGCGCCCCAACGCCAGCAGGAATTCGCCGGGGCTGGCCGAGACTTTTTGCGCCTGAGTGCGCAGGGCGATGAGGGTTTTATCGCCAATGCTGCGCGGCGGCACGTTGATGACGCGCGTCAGGCTGAATTCGTCATTGGGGTTGTGCACCAGGCGCAAGTAGGCAATCACATCTTTGATTTCACGCCGCCCATAGAAACGTTGCGCTCCCACCAGTTTGTAGGGCAAATTGGCGTGCAGGAAGGCCTCTTCGATCAGGCGGGACTGGGCATTGGTGCGGTACATGACGGCAAAGTCGCCCGGGCGCGCCGTCTGACGGGCAATTTGGGCGCTGATGGTATCTACGACGAATTGCGCTTCGGCGCGATCGTCATAGGCTTCGTGAAGTACCACCTTGGCCCCTTCCCCCCGATCCGTAAACAACTTCTTGGGATGGCGGTTGGGATGGCGGTCAATGATGGACATGGCCACGTTGAGAATGCTTTGCGTGGAGCGGTAGTTCTTCTCGAGCAAGATCACTTGGGTATCGGGATAATCTTTCTCGAAGCGCAAAACATTGCGGTAGTCGGCGCCTCGCCAGGCATAAATGCTTTGGTCCACATCGCCCACACAAAAGATATTGCGGTGGAACGAAGCCAGGTGCTTGAGCAAAACATATTGTGCCATGTTGGTATCCTGGAATTCATCCACCAGGACATGCTCATAGCGGCGGGCATATTTCTCCCGCACCGCAGGTTCACTTTCGAGCAGTTTGGCCACCCACAACAGAAGATCGTCGAAATCCACCGCATTGTTGGCCAACAAAAGCTGCTGATAGCGCGTATAGACGCGCTTGACAAGTTCGTCACCGTAATTGTGCACAGGGTAATCGTCGGGCAAGACCAGCTCGTTCTTGGCGTTGGAAATGGCAGCGTGCAGAATTTGCGGGCGGTAGCGTTTTTCGTCGAGGTTCAAATCGGCCAGGACGCGCTTGAGCAGCCCCAGTTGATCATCCTCGTCGAAGATGACGAAATTGGCATCGAAAGGCAGATGTTCGGCCTCGCGGCGCAGCAGCCTGGCGCAGAAGGCATGAAATGTGCCCAGCGCCACGCCGCGTCCCTGCTCGCCAAGCAGGTTGACCACGCGGGATTCCATCTCGCGGGCGGCGCGGTTGGTGAAGGTGACTGCCAGAATGTGATAGGGACGCACCCCCAACAGGCCAATCAGATAAGCGACGCGATGGGTCAGCACCCGCGTCTTGCCCGAACCAGGCCCGGCCATCACCAGCACAGGGCCTGTAGAGGCAGAAACAGCTTGTTGTTGTTGAGGATTCAGGCCGGCGAGGATGTCCATAAGCGGCCTGATTGTACTGGTTGAACTGAACGGTGTCAATCGGCAGATAGCTACTGAACAGCAATTCGCCGCCGGACTAGAACACCGCCAGGCAGACCAGGCGGTAAGGCGCCAGCGTCAGATTGCCAGCAGGAATGACCTCCCCGCTGAGCAGGTCGGTGACGGGGGCAACGATACCGCTCAAGCGCAAGACATTGGCCGCTACGGTCTGTTCGCCCTCGGTGAAGTTAGCAAAGATCAGCACCTGTTGGCCGTGTGAGGCGCGTGTATAACCGAGCACATGCTCGTTGCCCGTTTGCATCACCTCGAGCAGGCCGCCAGCCAGGGCGGGGGTGGATTTGCGCAAACGGATGAGACGCTGCAAGCCCTGGAAAATGCGCCCCTCCAGCGTGCCAGCGTCGTGCCGACGGGCGTAGCGCTCCCAATCGGCGGGGGGACGATGCACCCAGCGGCTGTCGCGCGCCCGTTCGGGGTGGCTGCGGTAGGTGTAATCATTCAGCAAGCCAATTTCATCGCCCAGGTAGATCAAGGGAATTCCCCCGGTGGTCAGGATAATGCCGTGAAGGAGCAAAATGCGGCGCACAGCCAATTCCACCTCTTCGGGGCCTTCCTCGCGCAGCGCCTTTTCCAGCCCGGCCAGCGAGGCGCAGGTGCCGGAGATACGGCAATCGCCCGTGCGGGGATTTTCCTGGAATGGCAAACCGCGCGCAAAACTGCCCGCAAAGCGACCGGTGTAGAAGTCGTTGAGAAAACGACGGTGATCATAACCCTTGATACCCAGCCGCGCCGCGTCCTCATCGGAGAACGTCCAGCCAATATCGTCGTGGCAGCGCACATAATTGACCCAGGCAGTGCCGGGCGGCAGGTTGTGCCGCTCGCACAGGGCCAGTTGCAACAGGCGCACCTCGCGGGTGGCCAGCGAGTTCCACAACAGCGCCATCAACAGCGGATTGTAGGACAACTGACACTCGTCGGGGTGAATGTAGCCGATCACATCATCGGGATGAACAATGGCCTCCGATTTGAACAACAGGCCCGGCGCAGCCATGCGCGCCACGGCATTGAAAGCCTGGATGAGCGTGTGTGCCTTGGGCAGGCTTTCGCAGACGGTGCCAAGCTCTTTCCAGGCAAAGGCCAAGGCGTCGAGGCGCAGGACATCGGCGCCCAAATTAGCCAGGAACAACATTTCGGCTGCCATCTGGTTGAAGGTGGCCGGATTGCTGTAATTCAAATCCCACTGGTAGCGGTGGAAAGTCGTCCACACCCACTCGCCGGTCGGCTCGCCATTTGCCGACAACAGCGGCGAGAACGCCCCGGCATGCTCTTCGGGGAAAATCTCGCGCAGGTGGCGCTCGTAGGCGTCGGGCATCTGGCGGTTGGGGAAAATGTAATAATACTGACGGAAATAAGGGTCACCCTGGCGGGCGCGTTGTGCCCACTCATGATCGTCGGCAGTGTGATTGAGAATGAAATCCAACACCAGACTGATGCCAGCGGCCTGCAAAGCGTCGGCAAGTTGGCGCAATTGCTGCATGGTGCCGAGGGGGGGATGCACACGGCGGTAGGAAGTGACTGCATAACCACCGTCATTCTCGCCGGCGGGTCGCTCGAACAATGGCATCAGGTGCAGATAAGTGATGCCCAGCTCCTGGAAATAGGGGATTTTGGTGCGCAGGCGCTGCAGATCGCCGGCGAACAAGTCCACGTAACACACCCCCCCGAGCATGTGATGCGATTGGAACCAATCGGGATCGGCCTCTCGCTGGGCGTCCAAATCCCGCAGGGCTGGGGGACGTTCGAGCCAGGATTGCGCCATCAGCGCCAGCAGTTCCTCCAGGTAGAAGAAGAAATCGTAGTGACCCTGGTATAACTGGCGCAACAGACGCAGCAGACGGGGAAAATGCTGCTCGACACGGCGCAAGAAAGCCTGCCAGGCGGCTGGTTCAGCAGCAGCGCTGGCGGCCAGACGCGCTTCGAGGCGCGGTAACAGCCGCCCGAGGGTCAATTGGCTATCGAAATCGGCCATTTCAACCTCCTGCTGTCATGGCCAGGGCAATAGCTCCCAACACGCCGGCGCGCCCCCCCAACGCAGGCGGCACGATGTAGCGTTCCACCTGTTCGAGGATCAGCGGCGAGCGCACATAGCCGTTGAGCAACTGTTGCACTTTTCGCCGGATGTGTGGGAAGAGATGCGTTGCCTGCATCACCCCCCCGCCCAGGATCAGGCGTTGCGGCGAGATGGTCAGGATGAGATTGACCAAAGCGAGAGCCATGTAATGGGCCTGCAGTTCCCAGGCGGGATGGTCACTAGGGAGCGTTTCGGCAGGCTGGCCGCAGCGGCGGGCGAGTGCGGGGCCGCTGGTCAGGCCCTCCAGGCAATCGCCGTGATAGGGGCAAATGCCGGGGAAAGGGTCGGCCTGGGGGTCGCGCGGCAGGCGCAGGTGGCCCATTTCGGGATGGATGAGGCCGTGCATCAAACGTCCGCCGACCATGCCGCCGCCGCCCACGCCAGTGCCGAACGTCAGGTAGAGGAAAGTATCCAGCCCTTGGGCGGCGCCCCAGCGCCATTCGCCGAGCGCTGCGCCGTTGACATCGGTATCGAAGGCGATGGGCAGGCTGAAGGCCTGGCGCAGCGCGCCGACGAAATCGGTATTGGCCCAGCCGGCTTTGGGGGTGGAGGTGATGTAACCAAAGGTGGGGGAGGCCGGGTGGGGGTCTAGCGGCCCAAAGGAGGCGATGCCGATGGCGCTCAAACGGCCATAGCGTGCTTCCTGTTGGTGGAAGAAAGCGATGGCTTGCGGCAAAGCCACTTCCGGGGTGGCGGTGGGAAAGCGTGTCTCGGCGCGCAGGTCATCGGGGCCACTGCCCACGGCACAGACGAACTTAGTGCCGCCGGCCTCGATGCCGCCAAAGAGAGAGGGGGTCATGGGGCTTCTCCTGTGGAAATTTCGAGCCAACGGTATTCATAAGGCTCCAGCCGGAGTATACCCTGCGGGATGGCTGCCGGCTGACCTGTCAGCAGATCGCGAAAGGCCAGGGGAGGGTTTAGCGGCTGGGGTAAGCGCACGCTCTGAGCGGTGGCCGACAGGTTGTTGAAAATCCACAGCTCGGCGTCGTCGAGCTTGCGGCGGTAGGCGGCCACTGCCGTTGTGCCGATCTCCAGCCAGGCAAAGTCGCCGCGCCCAAAGGCTGGCCGCGCTTGGCGGGCGGCGATCATCCGGCGGATAGCGTGGTAGAGCGAGGCGGGGTCGCGGCGCTGAGCAGCAACGTTGACGCGCAGCGGGCTGTACTCGCCTGACAGGCAAGGGGCGTAGAGGCGCTCTGGCGGCGCGGCCGAGAAACCGGCGTTGGGGGTGTCGTCCCATTGCATGGGGGTGCGCAGGCCGGCGCGGTCGGGCAGAGTAATGTTATCACCCATGCCGATCTCATCGCCGTAGTAGAGCACAGGTGAGCCGGGCAGGGTGAAGAGCAGCGAGTAAGCTAATTCGATGCGGCGGCGGTCGTTGCCGAGCAGGGGGGCCAGGCGTCGGCGGATGCCCAGGTTGAGGCGCATGCGCGGGTCGGGAGCGTAGAAATCCCACAGGAAACGCCGCTCCTCGGGGGTGACCATCTCTAGCGTCAGTTCATCGTGACAACGCAAGAAGGTGGCCCACTGGCAGTTGGACGGCAGGGGCGGCGTGCGGGCGAGGATATCGGCGATGGGCGTGCTATCGCCTTTGGCCATGGCCAGATAAAGGCGCGGCATGAGCGGGAAGTGAAAGTTCATGTGCATCTCATCGCCGTTGCCAAAGTAGGGGCGCACATCTTCAGGCCACTGGTTGGCTTCAGAGAGCAACATGACGCCGGGAGCGTAGGCTTCGACAAAGGCGCGCAGCCGTTTGAGGAAGGCGTGGGTCTCGGGCAAGTTCTCGCAGGAAGTGCCTTCGCGCTCGAAGAGATAGGGCGGGGCGTCGACGCGGATGCCATCGGCCCCCTGATCAATCCAGAACTGCACCACGCGTAGCATGGCGCGCTGCACTTCGGGGTTGTCGTAGTTCAGGTCGGGTTGGTGATGGAAGAAGCGGTGCCAGTAATATTCACCGCGGCGGGTGTCGAAGGCCCAATTGGAAGTCTCGCTGTCGAGGAAGATGATGCGCGCCTGAGCGTAGCCATCGGCGGTGGGCCGCCACACGTACCAGTCGCGGTAGCGGCTATGTTCGGGGTGAGCGGGGTCGCGCGAAGCCTGAAACCAGGGGTGTTGGTCGGAAGTATGGTTGGGGATCAGTTCGACGATGAGTTTCAGCCCACGGCGGTGGATTTCGGCACTCAGCCTGCGGAAATCGTCCAGCGTGCCGTAGGCAGGGTGAACGTCGAAGTAATCGCTGGTGTCGTAGCCGTCGTCGCGCCAGGGGGAGGGCGTGATCGGCAACAGCCAGATGGCCGTCACGCCCAACTCTTGCAGGTAATCGAGGTGCGCGCTCACCCCGGCCAGGTCGCCAATACCATCGCCGTTGGCATCGGCAAAAGCGCGCACATACAGCTCGTAGATGACCGCGTCTTTGTACCAGAGCGAATTTTCCATTCAACCCTTGATGGAACCGGCCAGCATACCGCGCACGAAGTAACGCTGCAGGCTGAAGAACACGGCCAGCGGCAGGAGCATGCTGATGAATGCGCCGGAGGTGAGCAGGTGCCAGTCCTGACCTTTCTCGCCAACGATAGAGGCCAGCGCCACGGTCATGACGCGCATCTTGTCCCCCAGGATGACCAAGGCTACCAGGTAATCATTCCACACCCACAGGAACTGGAAAATGGCAAAAGAGGCCAGCGCCGGCACGGAGAGAGGCAAAATCAGGCGGGTGAAGATGGTAAAGTTTGAGGCACCGTCAATGAAGGCCGATTCGAGCAGTTCGCGTGGCAATTGGCTGATGTAGTTGAACAGCAGATAAATCGCCAATGGCAAGCCAAAGCCGGTGTGCGCCAGCCACATGGCCAGGTAGGTGCCGTTCAGGTCGAGCTTGGTATAGTCGCGCAGGATGGGCACCAGGGCAATCTGTAAGGGCACCACCAGCAAGGCCACAACCAGGATGAAGAGCGTCTTGCGCCCGGGGAAGTTCAACCAGGCAAAACCGTAGGCGGTAAAGGCCGCAATTAGGATAGGAATGATGGTGGCCGGTACAGCTACGGCAACAGAGTTGAGAAAAGCGCTGCCCAGATTGTTGCCTTTGCGCAGAATTTCATTGCCAGAAGCATCCTTGAAGCGAATTTCCCGCCCTGACAGCGTGTTTTTATAGTTGTCCAACGTCAGATTGGCGGAGAAACCTACCCACTTTTTCTCGGAGACGATGATGGTGCGGGTGCGCTTGTTGCCATACCAGACGAGCTTGCGACCATCCGCTAGGGTGATGCCGTTGCGCAACTCCTCAAAAGTCGCTGTAATGCCCTCGATTTGAATGGGCGCATTGACATCTACAGCCGGATCGAGGACGATCTTGCCGGTCTCAACGTCCTGACGGTGGGGGAAAATCGTCCACCAACCGGAGCGGAAGATGTCTTCGCTGTTGCGGAAGGAGGTGATCAGCACGCCCAACGTGGGAATCAGCCAGATCACGCAAATGAGGCTGAGAATGCCATTGACCAGCAGGCTGGAAAGCCATTTTCGCTGAGCGTAACTTCGAAATTTGGCGGCCATTAGAACGCCTTCCTTTCCTGGAATTGGCGCAGGTTGTAGACAATCACCGGCAGGGCCGCAATCAGCAAGATGACGGCAATGGCCGAAGCACGCCCGGCGTGATTGTAGGTGAAACTCTGCAAATAGAATTCATTGGCAATCACGTTGGTGCCATTGTTGCCCCCTGTCATCACCCGCACAATGTCGAACAGCTTCAGGCTGAAAATGACAATGGTGGTCGTAACCGTGATGAGCGTACCCTGAATGTAAGGCACGGTAATGTTGAAGAAAGCCTCGATTTCTGAAGCGCCGTCAATGCGCGCCGCTTCCAACAACTCGGCTGGCACGCCCTTGATCGCCGAAGAAATGATCACCATGGCATAGCCCGTCTGCAGCCAGACCATGATGATGATCAGCAGGAAGTTGTTCCAGGGGGGAATCTGCAACCACGGCTGGGACTGCCCGCCCAGTGCCAGGACGATGGCATTGAGCAGGCCGATCTCCTGGATGCCGGCGCCTTCTCCCTTGTAAGTGTAAACAAATTTCCAAATCACGCCTGCACCGACGAAAGAAATGGCCATTGGCATGAAAATGACGGCCTTGTAGAGCGCCTCGAACCGGCTGCGGTCGGCCAAAACCGCAATGAGCAGTCCCAGCCCCACGCTCAACGATGTGCCGACAACCATCCATAACAGATTGTTACGGAACGCCTCCAGCATCACACGGTCGCTGAGGGCGAAAATATAGTTATCCATGCCTACCCAGGCGGTGCTAAGCTCGTTCTGAAAACTCAGCAACAACGTGCGCACCACCGGCACGGCCAGATACCATGTCAGGATCGCAATCCCCGGCCCAATGAACACAAAGGGCTGTAAGCGGCGCGTCCACACCGCTGGCAATTGCTCCACCAGCCAGTTGGAAACCAAAAACAGCAAAGCCACCCCGCCCACGCCCCATAAAATGGCTACCAGCACGATGACGATTTGCGGCGCATTGCTGTCACGCAAAAAGATGAACCCTTGCCACAAGATGAGAAAGGTGACCACCGGCACAAATAACGAAACGAGAATGCGGCCCAGGTTGGTGGCCACCCACGTCAGGACACCGCCTTTGGCGTTTTGCTCTCGATCTGAATAGTCTTGCATGCCGATCTCCTTGGAGAACTTTGCATCAGCAGGGTCAATGTTGCTCTGTGCAACCATCAAGCCTGGCTGGGGATTGTTTGGGAGAGGAGCAGAGCCTGATGTGCCTTGCCCTGCTCCTCTCGAGCCTGTCTTGGCTCAAGGTCGAACCAACAAGATCAGCCTGGCTGTTGAGCTATTTCGGCCAGGAGGCGTCAATTTGCTTGAGGGCGGTATCGAGGTCAATCGAACCGCTGACGTAGTCGGTCATGGATTTCCAGAAGGATCCCGCGCCGACTGCGCCGGGCATCAGGTCGGAGCCGTCGAAGCGCATGGAAGTGGCGTTGAGGATGATTTCGGCCACTTTGCGGGTGGCAGGGTCCTGATACCAATCGAGACTGGAGTCGTTGTGGGGTGAAATAGCGCCGCCGGCGGCAACCCAGCCCTTGAGCGATTCGCCCATGGAGAGATATTGCATGACGGCGCGCACTTCTGGCCGATCGCGGAACATGGCGTAGATGTCCCCGGCAACCAGGACGGGTTTGCCGTACTGGGGATCAATGGGCGGAAGGTAGAAGAAGTCGTAATCCACACCGGCCACCTTGCCTTCGGGGAAGAAGGTGGTGATGAAGTTGCCCTGGCGGTGCAGCCAGCATTTGGGGGGTGTGTCGAACATCGGCTTGGGGGCATCGCCAAAGAAGGTAGTGGGGATGGATTTGCGGCCGCCATAGACGTATTGGTCGTTGAACCAGATTTTGGTGACGTAGTCTATGGCCTTGCGCACTTCGGGGGAATCGAACTTGAGGCTGCCGGCAACCCATTTGTCGTAGTTGTCCAGCGAGGTGGTGCGCAGCATGGCTTCCTCGATCCAGTCGGTCATCGCCCAACCGGTTGCAGCACCCGACTCGATGCCGATGCACCAGGGGGTGTCGCCATCGCTGGCGATCTGGTCGGTGAGGGCCATCAGCTCATCCCAGGTTTCAGGTACTTTGTAACCGGCGGCGTCGAATTCCTTTTTGGGATACCACACCAGCGACTTGCCGTTGACGCGCGCCCACACGCCCGCCATGATGACGCCGTCGGGTGATTGCATGGTTGCCATATCCAGCCAGGATTGCTTGAAGTTCTGCTTAAGCCAATCTGGGTTGATGACCTTGTTCAGGTCAATGACCTTGCCTTTTTTGACCTGCGTGTTGAGCAGGCCAGGCTGAGGGAAGTCCACGATGTCTGAGACGTTACCGCCATCCACGCGGATGGAAATGGTGGCTTCGAATTCCTTGGAGCCGGTGTATTGGATGTCAATGCCGGTCTTGGCTTCGAATTCCTTGACGGATTCATCGAACTTGACGGCGTCGTTATCGGTGAAAGGCCCCTCCATAGTGACGACGGTGCCTTTGTACTTACCGGCCATAGCCTCAGCCAACTCGGCGCCCACCTTGCTGTAAACCGAGTCGGTTGTGGCCGGCGGTTGAGTTGCTGGCGGCTGGGTAGGCGGCGGGGCTACGGTGGTGGCCTTAGCGCACGAGGCCAGCAGCATGGCAAAAATCACCATCAGGCTGACGATGGTCCAGAGAGATTGTTTCTTGGTCATTGCTCCTTCTCCTTTTCTTGTGTATTGTGGGTGATTGGGTTTGGCGGGAGTTCAAGGGGGAATTTCGTCTTGGACAGGCGGCCTCCTTTCTACGACTTCGAAATGGGGGTGGCTAGGGGCGAGGCGTGGCTGTTTGTGCGCCGCAGGAGGCTCTCACCACCAGATGCGCCTCCAGACGCACATCGGTTTCGGGCAGCGTTTCGTGGTGGATGAGTTGCACCAACATCTCGGCGGCGCGGGCCCCCAGCTCGGTTGCTGGCAGACGAACGGTGGTTAGAGGAGGGTTGAGATAGCGGGCGAAAGGCACATCGTCGTAACCGACAAGGGCCATATCCTGCGGGATTCTCAGCCCCCGTTCGTTGATGGCGGCCATGGCGCCCACAGCTAAGACATCGCTGGCCACGAAAACGGCGCTGATAAGCGGCTTTTCATGCAAGAGGCTTTGCATCTGGTTGTGACCGCTTTCAGGGTCGAAATCGCCGTAGCGCACCAGGGCTTCGTCATAAGGGATACCGGCGGCCTCGAGCGCTTGGCGATAACCCTGGAGACGCTCCACGGCTGCATTGTAAGAAGGCGGAGCATTGGTGATGCAGCCGATCCGTCGGTGACCGAGGTTGATGAGATGCGTCACGGCCTGCTGCGCTGCAGTGGAGTTGTGGACATCCACCGAAGCAAACGGCACGCCGGGCATGGCGCCGATCAAGACGGTAGGGAAATTCTGCCGTACCAGCCCTTCCAGGGCCACATCGTCGAAACGCGGCCCGGCCAGAATCAGCCCGTCAATACGCTTGGCGCGCGCCAGTTGCAGGTAGGTTTGTTCCTGGTGTTCTCGTTCGACAATATCTAGCAGCAAGCGCATGTGGTGCGCTTGGGCCACGGCCACGATGCCGTTGAGCATCTGGTTGAGGAAAGCATCGGTGCTAACTTGGTAAGGACTGCGGATGATGATGAGGCCCATGGCCTGTGAGCGGCGGCTGGCCAGGGCCTGGGCGGCTGCATTGGGCTCGTAGCCTAACTCCTTGGCGGCAGCAAAGACCCGCTGGCGCGTCTCTTCACTGATCTGCATGCCGGGGGTGTGATTCAGGACGAAAGAAACGGTGGTTCGAGAGACCCCTGCCAAGCGGGCGACATCGCGACTGGTGACTCGTTTAGTGCTCATAGCCGCCTTTCTTTTAAAAACTAACACGAATTAGTAATTCGTGTTAGTAGTATAGCAAATTGACGCCTGCAAGTCAAGTCGTTCTCCCCCAGGGCGAACGTTCGTCAGCGAAAATTTTAAGATTGTCAGGCGCTCTTCGCCGGCTGCAATCCCCCAAAATAGGCCAACAGTTCCTGCAACGTCACCCCCTCCAGGCTTGGCCGCACCAACTCGGCCCGCCCCACCCGCTCGCTAGGCCCCAAACCGAGCGTGTGAAAGCCTCCGGCCAGGGCGGCCTCGATCCCAGCCGCGGCGTCTTCCACCACCACACATTCTTCCGGCGGCAAACCCAGTTGTCTCGCAGCGTGCAAGAACAGGTCGGGGGCCGGCTTTTGCCGCACCACGCTATACCCGTCCGAAATCGCATCCAGCAGGGGGCGGATGCCCAAACGCTCCACGACTTCAGCAGTGTTCTTGCTTGCCGAACCGATAGCAGCCTTCAGGCCGGCAGCACGAATTTGTTCGAGCAGCTCTCGCGCCCCAGGCAGCAGGTCGGCGGGGGTGATGCCGCCGATGAACTCCAGGTAATAGCGGTTCTTGCGTTCCATCATCTCGCCGAGCTGCTCTTCGGGGTAGACGCGCCCCTTGAGAATCAGTAGGAGCGATTCGCGGCGGGGGATGCCGCGCAGCGCTTCGTTGTCCTTGCGGCTGAAAGGCAGGCCCTCTTCGTCGGCCAGCCGTTTCCAGGCCCGGTAGTGGTATTCGGCCGTGTCGGTGAGCACGCCGTCCAGGTCGAAGATAAAGGCACGGATCATCTCATTCCTTGTCGGTTATGAAGCAGAACAGGCAGAGCCGATGGCCTAGCGGGCGCTGCTCTGCTCTTGGTTGACTTCGACTTGCTGCAATTTCCCCTGTTGATAGAAGCGAAAGGCCACACGCTGCCAGTGGGCAGGCAGGCGGGGGGTGACCGTCCAGCCATTGGGTGAGAGGCGCAGGCCGCAGAAGCCAAAGACCACAGCCTGCCAGGCGCCGCCCGCCGAGGCGCCGTGGATGCCGTCGCCGGCATTGCCGCGCACGTCGCGCAAGTCGGCGCGCACCGCACGCAGAAAATGCTCATAGGCCTCATCCACTCGGCCCAGCCAGCAGGCCAGGATGGCCTGGATGGAGGGCCCCAGCGACGAACCGTACGTGTGGTCGGTGCGGGGGGTGTAGTAGTCGTAGTTGATGCGCAGAGCCGTTTCGTCGTAATCCTGGCGCAAGAGGTATGGCAGCATCAGCACATCGGGTTGTTTGATGGCCTGGTAATGGTTGGCGGCTTCGATGCCCAGGATTTCGTGCATGGAGCGGGTGCGGGGTTCGTAATCGGCCAGGTTGAGGTCTTGCAGGGCGCAGAAGCCGTCGAATTGCTCGATGAAGCCGTTTTCCCCCACGGGCAGGTAGATTTTGTGGGCCACCTCCCCCCAGCGGTTCAGGCGCTCGGTCGAGAGGTCGAGACTCTGGCGCAGTTGAGCCGCTTTCTGGGGAGCGTGGGTCTGCAACCAGTTGAGGGTCTCCAGCCCGATTTGCAAGTTCCACTGCGCCAGGCGGTTGGTGTAGGCGTTGTTGTTGACGTGATCGTGGTATTCGTCGGGGCCGATGACGTCGGTGTATTCATAGCGGTCTTTGGCGGCGTTCCATTCGGCGCGGGCGGCCCAAAATTTGGCGGTATCGAGAATCAGCTCGGCGCCGCGTTCGATGAACCAGGCGTCGTCGCCGGTGATTTGCCAGTATTGGTAGGCGGCGTAGGCGATGTCGCCGGAGATGTGGATGGCCAGGTCGCCGGTCCAGACGCGCGCCAGGCGGGTGCGGTCGTGGAAATCGGGGATCCAGGTAGGGGTGACTTCGTCGCCGCTGTCGGCGCTTTCCCAAGGGAACCATGCGCCTTCGAAGCCGGCGGCGCGGGCTTTGGCGCGAGCGGGGGGTAGGCGTTGCCAGCGGTAGTCGAGCAGGTTTCGGGCGATGTGAGGGGATGTCAACGTGAAGACCGGCAGCATGAAGATTTCGGTATCCCAGAAGGTGTGGCCGCGGTAGCCAAAGCCGGAGAGGGTCTTGGCGCCGATATTGACGCGGTTGTCTTTGCGGGGGGCGGCGATGAGCAATTGGAAGAGGTTGAAGCGCGTGGCAATTTGGGCTTCTTCGTCGCCCTCGATGACGATATCGGCGCGCTGCCATTCGGTTTGCCAGGCCTGAGCGTTGGCTTGTTGGGCAGCCTCCCAGCCGGGGCAGGCGTTCACCCGCTCGATTGCCAGTTGCAGTGGGTCGGCTGTGTCGCGGCAGGTGGCGATGCCGACCAGCTTGTCGGCGATGAGCGGCTGGCCGGGCACGGCTTGGCAGGTTAGGCTGAGCGTGGGGGCGTTGTCGGCGTCCCAGAAGCGGCATTCGCTGGGGGCAGCGGCCCCGCTCAACAGCCGCATGGCGCTGACGCAGTCTATGTGTGTGGCGCGGGTGCGGTTGTGGAGATAGACGGCGCCGTGTTTCTGCCCCTGGGCCACCCAGCGCCAGTGCGCCAGCCCTTCGTTATCGGTGCAGCCGTGCAAGGCGGCGCGAAATTCGATGGTGCCGCTGAAGTGAGGGATGACGCGGCAGCGGATGGCCAGCAGGTGTTCGTCAGCCAGCGAGGCAAAGCGCTCGAAGATGATCTCGGCCGCTTTGCCGTGCGGTGAAACCCAACTGATGCGGCGGGTGAGCAGGCCGCTGCGCAGATCGAGACTGCGTTCGAAGCGCTCCAGGCGGCCAGTGGCCAGCGAGAACCGTTCGCCGTCGAGGTAAACGGAGAAGGGCAGCCAATCGGGGGCGTTGGCCAGCTCGGTGAAGACAATGGGCGCATCGTCGAAGACGCCGTGGATGAAAGTGGCGCGGCGCTCGCCCGGATAACCTTCCTCGAAAGCGCCGCGCGTGCAAAGGTAGCCGTTGCCGATGGTAAAGATGGTTTCGGTATGATGGATGCTGTGGGGGTCGAAGCTGGTTTCGTTGAGGGTCCACATAGTGCGAGTCAACCTTCTTTGGAACCGGAGGTGGCGATGCTTTGGATGAAATACTTTTGAAAGGCGAAGAACAGGACAAGAATGGGGATGGTGTTGAAGAGTGAACCGGCCAGGATGATGGAATAGAGGGTGTAATACTCGCCGCGGAACCATTGCAAACCGATGGGCAGGGTAAAGTTTTCGGGGGTGCGCAGGATGAGCAGCGGTTCCATGAAGCGATTCCACTCGCCCTGGAAGGTGAGCAAAGCCAGAGTGAGCAGTTGCGTCTGACTGATGGGCAAAACGATGCGGAAGAAGGTGCCAAAGCGGCCAGTGCCATCCATGGCGGCGGCTTCTTCCAGTTCTTTGGGGAAGCTCTTGTAGAACTGGGTCATCATGAATACGCCAAAAGCATCCACCATGTGCGGCAAGATGACGCCCTCCAGCTTGTCAATCATGTTGAAACCGGTGGGCAGGGTGAGCGCGCCCAGGTGGAGGCCGCCTTTGATGATGCCAGGCCCGATGATGAGGAACTTGGGGATGAGAGTGACCACGCCGGGCATCATCATCGAAACCAGCATGGCGTTGAAGAGCAGGTTCTTGAAAGGGAATTCCAGCCGCGCAAAGGCGTAACCGGCCATGGCGCAGAAGAGCACGCGCAAGATGGTGGTCACTACCGAGATGACGACGCTGTTCATCAGCCAGCGGGGGAAGAGGTCGAAAGATTGCAGAACGGTGCGGTAATTGTCCAGGGTGAAGGGTATGGGGAACCACAGCGGGGCGGTGTAGGCGTTTTCGACCGGTTTGAGCGAGAAGACCAGCGTGAAGTAGAGCGGCGCCAGGCACAGGATGCCCCAAGTGATGAGGATGGTGTAAAAGAAGGGCGCCTTGAGGCGTTCCCAGAGCAGGTAGAAGCGGTCGCCGGTGGTGAGCGATGGACGAGATGGGGAAAGGGTAGTCATGTTGGCCTCCTTCAGCCGGTGCGTGAGCCGCTACCTTCGATGATGCGGCGTTGCAAGATGGTGACCGCCAGGATAATGAGGGTCAGGATAATCGCCAGCGAAGACGCCTGCCCCATCTTGATAGTGGTGTCACGGAAAGCCCATTTGTAGATCAGATAGGTGATCGTCGTCGTCGAGTCCAAAGGCCCACCGGAGGTCATCACGAAGATTTGGTCGAAGACCTGAAAACAGCCGATCACGCCAACGGTCACCACGAAGAAGATGACCGGCCGCAACATCGGCACGGTGACGTAGATGAGCTGCTGGAATTTGCTTGCCCCGTCAATGGAAGCGGCCTCGTAGATTGACGGCGAAATATCTTGCAGACCTGCCAAGAAAATGAGCATCAGGGTGCCGCTGGTCGTGAAAATGTTCATGCCCATGATGACGTAGAACGCTGTGCGCACATCGTCGAGCCAGTTCACCGCCAGCCCAAAGATCTGATTGATCACCCCCTGGGCGGCGAACAGCCACACGAAGATCAGCGAGATCACCACCGAGGAGGTCACCGAGGGCAGGTAGAAAATCGTGCGAAAGAAGCGACGGAAGCGCAGTTGCTGGTCCATGGCAAAGGCCAGAATCAGGCTCAAGACGGTTTGAATTGGCACGACAATCAACACATACTTGAAAGTGTTGGGCAGCGCCTTTTTGATGAATAGGTCATCGCTCAAGACGCGGCGATATCCCTCCAGCCCCCACCATTCCGGGGGGCGTAACAGGTTGTACTTGGTAAACGACAGGTAGAAGGCATAAACGATGGAAAAGGCAATGAACGTAAAGAAGATGAACAGCCAGGGAGAAATGAAAAGGTAGCCGGTAAGGGCTTCGCCAGCGCGCTTGAAGCCTTTGCGCTTGCGAACCGGAAGTGCCTGGGTGGTTGTTGCCATGGATCGAGCGCCTCCTGCGCACGGAGGGGCGGGCGTGACGTCCGCCCCTCGCAAGGAGAAGTCTGCCAATGACCTGTTTGGCAGTGGGTAAAGGGTTCTATTGGTTCTTCAGCGCGGCGCGAATTTTCTCGGCAGCCTCTTTGAGCGCATCGGCTACCGCCTGGTTCTCTTTGTAAACGCGCTCCAGGGCTTTGCTGATTTGATCGTTCACGTCCGAGCCGACCGCTCCCCAGAAGAAGGGTTTGGCGCCTTCCAGCGAGCCGCGGAAAATGGCCGAGGCCGCCGGGTTGTTCTTGAGGTAATCGCTGTCCTTGAGCGAGACGCGCGACGGCAGGGCAAAGCCGCTTTCCAACACGGTCTTCTGGCTGGTTTCATTGGTGAGGAAATTGACCACTTTCCAGGCCGCTTCAGGGTTCTTGGTGTTAGCCGAGACGCCCCAGGCCACGGTAAAGATCAGGTTGCCCTCGCCCGCAGGCCCGGCTGGCGGCAACACCACGCCGTATTGGGCGTTTGGGAAGGAGTCGCGCAGGTAGGGGATCAACCAGCCGCCTTCGTAGACCATGGCAAACTGACCCTTGCCAAAGACCGTCCCTTGCCAGCCCTCGCCCACATCCGAAGGCAAGGCGCCGATGCCGTCTTTCTTGAAGCTGGTGTAGAATTCTGCCGCTTCGACCGCTTTGGCATCGTCCAGTGTCGTGTCGCTGAAATCGGCGTTCATCACCGTGCCGCCATTTTGGAAGATGAAGATGGGGAAACGCCCCGGATCAGGCGGCACACCCAGGCCGTAGATGGGCCGGTTCGGGTCGGAAAGATCGGTCAACTTCTCGGCGGCGGCTCTCAAGTCCTCCCACGTCCAATCGTCGGTAGGATAGGCCAGGCCGGCTTTGTCGAACAGCTCTTTGTTGTAGAATAGCCCCAGGGTGTTGAAGTCTTTGGGAATGCCGTAAATCTTGCCGTCGTAGGTGAAGGCATCTATCAGGGCGGGGATGAAAGCCTCTTTCTTGACGCCGTCAGCCGCCATGAGGTCATCCAGGGGCAGCAAGACCTCATTCTTCGCCAGTTCTTGCCACCAGAAGATGTCCATGTAGAAGATGTCCGGCTCGGTGCCAGAGGCAATGGCGGTCAGCAAAGCCTGCTTGTAATCGCCGGTAATCGGTTCGTACTTCACCACGATATCGGGGTTTTCGACCGAGAATTTGTACAACAGCGATTCGAGCAAGGCCGTCTCGGCCGGGCTGGAAGCCCAACCCGATAGGCGCACCACGCTGCGCTCAGCAGGAACTTGCACTTCCTGCGTCTCGATCACTTTCTTCTCGACCTCGACCGTTTTGATCACTTCTTGCGTCTCGACCACTTTCTTCTCGACTTCAACGGTCTTGACGACTTCGACGGTTTGGGTTGCGCCGCATGCCGACAGAAGCAGGCTCAGCACAACCAGCATTGAAAGGGCAGCAAATGTCTTTTTCATTTTCGAGTTCTCCTCTCTTTTTCAGGGTTTGTTAGTGCCTAACCCATGCCCTCCTTGCACAAGAAGCAAGAATTTGCTGGATTAGCGCTCGGGTCGTTCCGCTTTAGGCGGTTTAGGAAAAGGTGCAAATAGGATTGGTGAAGGTAACGAGCGGCAGCCTCCTTTCGCCCAGCTTTCGAGCAGCTCCTGAGCGGCTCAAACGCCGAGCGCATTTGTGAATTTCGAATAGATGCATCGAATAGCACCCATAGGTTCCGCTAAACCCAGGGCGGATTGGTCAGTCAATACCGTTGCGGGGATTAGGTGATTGGCCCGCCGCTCGATTGGCGCACAATCAGGCGTGGCGGGATGAGCACGCAAGCTGTTTGGGGAAGCCGGTCGTCGAGGACATCCAATAGCATCATCATGACCCGTTGACCGATCTCCCATACCGGCTGACGCACAGAGGTAAGTGAAGGGCGTAAATACTGCACCATTGGGTGGTCATCGAAGCCGGTAATAGCCACGTCGGCGCCTACACGCAGCCCCCGCGTTTCAGCCGCGCGCATGGCGCCGATAGCCATAATGTCGTTGAAGGCCACGATCGCCGAAGGGCGCTGGCCAGCGGGCAGATCGAGCAATCTGGCAGTGGCCGCCTGCCCAAAATCCACCACACCCGGCCCGCGTTGAATCCACTCAGGGCGCGGTGCAATGCCGGCAGCTTGCAGCGCCGCCCGGTAGCCCTCCATGCGGTTCTGCCCCACACGCGAGTCCTCCGGCCAGGCCAAGGCGGCAATCTGGCGGTGCCCCAGGTGCAACAGATGCTCGACCACTTGCCGCATCCCGTCGGCGCCGTCCACGTCCACGCAAGGGAAGTCCCATTCGGGGTTGGAACGCCCAAAAGCGACAAAGGGGAAGTTCTGCTGGCGCAGGAAACGGACGCGTTCGTCGTCGAATTCTACGCTGGAGATGACAAAGCCGTCCACGCGGTGGGTCTCGATGAGATCGCGATAGGCGGCAATCACATCACCCTCGCTGCGGTGAGGGAAACACAGCAGATGGTAACCGGCCCCCTCGGCGGCCTGTGCCATGCTTTGCAGGAACAAATCGAGAATGGCATTGCCCTGATCGGGGGGGGCTGGCTGCCACGAGTAGCCGATCAGGCGCGTGCGCTGCTGGCGCATGTTGCGGGCAATCAGATTGGGGCGATAGCCCAATGCCTCGACAGCCTGGCGAATGCGCTCCTCCGTCTCTTTGGAGACCTGAATTTGCTTGTTCAGAACTTTCGAGACGGTCTGGTAGCTGACGCCGGCGCGGGCAGCGACTTCTTTGAGGGTGACCTGGTGCGGCATAGGACTCCTGGGTTGCGAACGTTCGTGCGAACGTTCGCATTAACTATACATAAAAATTAACTTGTTGTCAAGTAGGAATTTTACTATAATACCCCCATGCTGATTGATTGACAAATCTTATGTGATTTCAAGGTTCTGTTCAAAGATCATAGCAATGGGTCTGGCCGCCTGAGACTTTGATGCGATAGCCGGATA
>Ga0209018_1000349_pt1 | contig 43979 bp, 40 predicted proteins | sample YNPBryBLVA2012_FD_185814 | JGI IMG/M metagenome (GOLD analysis project Ga0209018, IMG submission 185814) | Anoxygenic and chlorotrophic microbial mat microbial communities from Yellowstone National Park, USA - YNP Bryant BLVA 2012 (SPAdes)... ...
GACGCGCACGCCCTCGCCCATCCCGTCGAACACGCCCACGCCGACCGTGCGCCCGTCGAACACGCCGACTGCGCGTCCGTCCAATACCCCGACGCCGCGCCCGTCGAACACGCCGACCATGACGCCGACACGCACGCCGTCGCCCGTCCCGCCCACGCCGACCCCCATCCCGCCGACCCCGACGCCGGTTAGCGGCGGGCGCACCTTCTATGTTGCGCCGAACGGCTCGGACTCCTATCCTGGCACCGAGCAGCAGCCCTGGCGTACCCTGGCGAAGGCCGCCGGTATGCTTCAACCGGGCGACCGGGTGTATATCCGCGCAGGCACGTACAACGAGTTCATCGACCCGGCGCGCTCCGGCACGGCCAGCCAGCCGATCACCTACATGGCCTATCCGGGCGAGCAGCCGATCATCGACGGCGGCAACCGGATTCAGAAGAACATCAACCTGATCGACCGCCGCTACATCGTGTTCGATGGGCTGCGCCTGCAACACCCGGCGGGCGAGTGGGTGCACATCGAGAATAGCGATCACATCACCCTGCAAAACATGGTGTTCACCAACCCGACCTATCCCTCGTCGCTCCAACGGGATTTCCAGGGGCTGTTGATCCGCTACAGCTCCTACAACCGGGTGCTCAACTCGACCTTCGACCACTGGGGGCGCTACCAGAACGGCGACCAGGAAGGCAACCATATCCGCATCATCGGCGACCTGACGCGCGGCATCTACAACCTGATCGAAGGCAATACCTTCACCTACGGGGCGCAGGGCTGCATTCTCGTCAACGCCTCCTACAACGTCATCCGCAACAACATCTTCAACAACGAGTGGCAGAAGGGCATCTATATTGGCTGGTTTGTCAACCCCGGCGACGAGCCTCCTGGTACAGAATGGGTCGCCGCGCACAACCTGATCGAGGGCAACCAGTTCATCCGCACCGGGATGTCGCAGTACCAGCACGGCGGCATGGCCTACGAGGAGACGTCGGTCGGCTCGATCTTCCGGCGCAATATCATCCATGACATGGCCTACGCCGGGATGCAGATCACCGTCTTCGGCGATCATGCCCAGTTCGATCACCACAACCGCTGGTACAACAACACCATCGTCTACAACGGCCAGTCCCGTACCAACTACGGCGGGATCGCCATCGAGATGAGCAACTGGGGCATGGGGCTGGAGTTCCACCACAACGTCTTCAAGAACAACATCGCGTGGGGCAACCTGCCGAACTCAAACAACCACCCCTTCCAGCTCTCTATCGATGTGTCCGGCAGCAGCAACGCCCCGCCGCTGGCCGGGTTCGTGGTGGCAGGCAACCTGTTCGAGAACCCGCGCGCCAATAACTGCACCCAGAACCTGCGCTACAACAACGGCTACGGCGAGTGCCCGATCTACGTCAACGGCATCGCCGACGGCGACTCGGCCTGGTTCAACAGTCGCTATGCGAACAACTTCTGGGGCAACGTGGAAGGCAACCCGAACTTCGTGACTTACAACCCCAGCGGCGGCAGTTACGACCTGCGGCTGCGCGCCGGGTCGCCCGCCATCGACGCGGGCGTGGACCTGACCTACACAGTCGGGGCCGGGTCGGGCAACGTCATCACGGTCGAGGATGCCTGGTACTTCCACGACGGCTACGGCGGCATGATCGCGCCGGACAGCCTGCGCGTCGGCAGTGAAACCGTGACCATCGTCTCGATCAACTACACCACCAATCAGATCACGGTGGACCGCGCCATCTCGTGGGGCGCGCGGACACCGGTCAACCTGCCGTTCAACGGCAGCAGGCCGGACATTGGCGTGTACGAGAGCGTGAGCGTGGGGATGCTGCCGGAGGTTCTCCTGCCTGCCGTCGTCACGACGGGGCAGAGTGATCCCTTCGGTCTGCCTGCCGAATGGCTGAACATCGGCCAAGTGAACCGGGCGGCAGACGCTCCACAGCCGTAAGCGGCCAGGCAGACCTTCAACCCACTGGGGGCGGTTCACAGACCGCCCCCACGCATTTCCCGTTCCAGGGTGTTTTGCTCAACTCCGCGCGGAAAAGTTTACTTTTTAGCGCATTTTGGTGTGTAGCCAGCCGATCACGAGCGCCGGGTGCGGACACGCAGGCTGAAGATCGCCAGTGCGTACATCGCCACCGCCAACAGCAGGCAGGCTACTACCCCTTTCAAGAGGGCTTCGGTGTCCCAGCCGGTATTAAGCAGGCTGCGCATGGCTTCCAGCACGTAGGTGATCGGGTTGAACTGGGCCGCTGTTTTCAGCCAGCCGTCCAGCAGCGCCAGTGGTACGAAACTGGCCGTCAGAAAGGTAAACGGGAAAAAGATGAAACTGGCACCCTGTGTGGCCGCAGCGCTGCCGCTGCCCAGGGCCGCCGAGACGGTGAACCCGGCAAAGCCCGTGCCGAGCAGCACCGCCAGCCCGATCACGGCCAACAGGCCGGGCAGACCGGTTGCCGATTCCAGGCCCATCAGCAGGGCTGCGGTGATGACAATGCTGGCCTGCAGGCCCAGAATTACCGCACCTGCGAAGATCGGTCCCAGCAGCAGCGCGGCCCGGCTGATCGGCGTCAGCAGCAGTTTGTTAAAGTAGCCGCTAGAAACGTCACGTACCAGGTTTTGCGCGGCGATGCCTGCTCCAGACAGCGACGAGCTGACGATAGACAGCGGCAGGATGAAACCCAGGTAGCTGCTGCCGCTTAGCCCCGGTAGGAAGTTTGCCGCGCCGCCCAGGGTTGAGCGATAGATCACCAGAAAAAAGATGCTGATGGCGACAGGGGGCAGCAGGGCCTCTGGTGTGCGGGAAATCGTGACCAGACTGCGCCAGGTGATAAGACCGATTTGCAGCAGCAACGGCAGTTTCCGCACCCCGGCTTGAGTTGCCTGTGTCCTGAACATGTCTGTTGCGATAGCCATGATGTTTTCTCCTGAATAATAAAAAGATGTCCCGTTGGTTGCAACCGCCCTCAGGCGGCCTGGGCTTCCTCGGTCGTCTGCCCCTGGAAGCGCTGGCCCGTTACGGCCAGGAAAACGTCGTCCAGCGTGGGCTGGGTGATCGTGAGCGAAATGGGGTCCAGCGCGGCCCTTTGCAGCTGTCCAACGATGGCGGGTAGTGTCTCTGCCGCGCGGCTCATGTACAGCCGCAGCACCTTGCGGTCGGTCTGGACACGGTCGCTTATTCCTTCCAGGATAGCACGGGCCTGCGTCACGGCGGTTTCGTCCCGGAACGTGATGTTGATCGACTCTGAGCTTAGCTGTGCTTTGAGTTCCGTTGGCGTGCCTTCTGCCGCGATCTTGCCCCGGTCGATAATGGCAATACGGTCGGCTAACACGTCGGCTTCTTCAAGATACTGGGTGGTCAGGAAGATGGTCATGCCGAGCTTTTTATTGAGCCGGCGCACTTCTTCCCATACATCCCGGCGGCTGGCCGGGTCCAGACCGGTCGTTGGCTCGTCCAGGAACAGGATTTCCGGCTCGTGAACCAGGGCCAGCGCCAGGTCCAGACGGCGGCGCATCCCACCACTATATTTACCCACGCGGCGTTCTGTAGCATCTGACAACCGCACAAGGTCCAGCAGTTCACGGGCACGCGCCCGTGCGGCTTTGCGGCTTGCGCCGAAGAGTTGTCCCTGGAGCGTGAGCAGCTCCATCGATTTCATTAGCGGATCCAGGCCGACGTCTTGTAGCGCCACACCCGCGATGCGCCGTACCTCTTCAGCCTCACTCACGACGTCGTAGCCGCCCACACGGGCTGTGCCTGATGTCGGCAGAGAAAGGGTGGTCAAGATCGAGATCGTCGTGCTCTTACCTGCGCCGTTCGGCCCCAGGAAGCCGAAGATTTCCCCGGCACCTACGTTAAACGAGATCCCGTCCACTGCAACCACACTGCCGTTAAACCGTTTGACCAGGTTCTCAACGATGATTTCACGGCTTGACATAAGTTCTCCTCGGTTTCGACCTTTTTCTGATTTGATCAATCGGTTCATTCAATACTGGGGATTAAGCGCGCGCGGCCCGACCCAGGCGGGCGGGTTGGCCGGGATTCCGGTGCTGCCACAGGCTCAAAACCAATACAGTCAAGATCACCGCGCTCATCGCCGCCGCCGTGCCCCACACCAGCGCCGTGTCGCTCTGCTTGATGACGATGCCCACGAAGGCCCACAGGATCGTCAGGGCGTAGGCGACGTTGCCGCGCCCCCGGTAGATCACCAGCGAGGCGATCAGCGTGCCCGCCGCCAGCATGATCGCTGCCCAAACCGCGCCGTCGATCCCGAACAGACTCTCGTAGCCGGCGGCGTAGAGCGATTGGGCGATGTTGGCGATGGTCGCCACCGTGATCCAGCCCAGGTAGATGCTGAACGGAATCTGCATGGCCCACTGCACCGCGCGGGAAACGCCCGGCTTGCCCACGTCCAGCCGCAGGTAGATGGCGATCAGCAGCCCTAGCAGAACGAGCATCACCGGCACGCTGGCAAGAAACTGCTCCGTCTGGAAGAGCGCCAGCCAGCCCGCGTTGGCGGCGCTGCTCAGCACGAACAACCAGCCGATCTTGCTGGCATAAGGATTATTCCGCTGGGCAGGGAGGGCCTGGTACACGACGAACACGGCCAGCCCCAGGTAAATGACGCCCCAGATGGAAAAGGTCAAGTTGGCGGGCACGAAGTAAACGGCGTAACTGTTGCTGATTTCGGCGGTGGGCCTGCCGCCCAGCGCGCCGGTCGTCGCCATGCCGTTGAATACCAGGGTCAGGGCGAACGCGGCGATGACGGCCAGCTGCCGCACAAGCTGCTTGTTCACGATTGTAAACTCCTTGTTTGTCCATGTTTTGTACAACTATATTATACAATGATAATCGAAATTGGACATGAAGATTGGATGAGAAAAACAGGCGTTGGGGAAAACAAAATCCCCGCAGTTTCGTGGGGGGGCAGGGGATATTAACGGAAAAATTTAATCGCTGAACACAGGTACCTTACCGTAAGTCCTGGCAGTACGTCAAATCTTTGGGGGGCAAAGGCGCAATTCAGTGTTATGATTAGAACGTGTGTTCAATCCCCTGATTTGCCTGAAAGGAAGTGGACTATGTCTGACCAGATGTCTGCCATTCGTGCGTACTACGCTCAGCCCGGCCCGATGACGATCACAGACGGTTACGACGATCTGCTGGCCGGCCTGCCTGCCGAAGTGCCCGGCCTAGTCAAGGCCGTGCAGAACGTCTTGCTGCACGTCTTCTGGGCGGAGCAGTACGGCGTCGAGCTGACCCCTGCGCAGCAGCAGGAGCCAAACCTGCGCGCCGTTGCACGCACGCTGGCGCGCATCCGCGAGCTGGACGCCCGCCCGCTGACCGTCGAGCGCCCGCTGAATCGGCGGGTGATCCACAACTGCCGCAACTTCTCCACGCTGCTCACGGCCCTGCTGCGCCGCCAGGGCATCCCGGCGCGTGCGCGCTGCGGGTTCGGCGTGTACTTCTTCCCGGATGGTTACGAAGGCCACCCGCTCTATGAGGATCACTGGGTCGCGGAATACTGGAACGCCGATCAGGGCCGCTGGGTGTTGGTGGATGCGCAGATGGACGAGCTTCAGCGGCGGGTGCTGCGCCTCCCCTTTGACCCGCTGGATGTGCCGCGTGACCAGTTCCTCGTCGCAGGCCAGGCCTGGCAGATGTATCGCAACGAGGGCGTGAATGGGGACTGGTTCGGCATCTTCGATTTCCGTAACTGGCACTTCATCCTGGGCAACCTGATCCGCGACCTGGCCGCGCTGAACAAGGTCGAGACGCTGCCCTGGGACGGCTGGGGCCGGATGTTGGGGCCGGACGATGCGGAATGGTTGGCGGAGCTGGATCGGGTGGCTGCCGTGACTTTGAGGCCGGACGAGTGCTTCGACGAGCTGCGCGCCCTCTACGCCGACCCACGCTTCGCCGCGCCGGAAGAGTCCGCGCTGATCGACCTGCGGCAGTAGCGCGCCGCATCCCGCAGGTTCACCGCAAAGGGTGCAAAGATCGCAAAGGCTGATTGGAGAATCTTTGCGCCCTGTGCGATCTTTGCGGTGAGATATTTTTGTCCTCGGCAGCCTGAATGCGTCCGCTTGCCGCAGGTCACTGCTCAGGAGTATGATCAAGAGCGGCGGGGCCACTTCCGCCGGAACATCTGTCTTGAAAGCCGGAATGCCATGAGTAGCGAACAGCCCACCGTGATCATCCGCCGCGAGCGCGAAAGTGCTGTCATCCATCACCATCCCTGGGTGTTCTCCGGGGCGGTGGCGGGCGTGCGCGGCGACCCGCCGCCGGGCGGCATCGTCCGTGTGCAGAGCAGCCGGAGCGAGTTCCTGGCCTGGGGGTATTGGAACGGGCGCTCCCAGATTCAGGTGCGGTTGCTGTCGTGGGACGAAAACGAGATCATCGACGCCGACTTCTGGCGGCGGCGGCTGGAGCGCGCCATCGCCGCCCGCGCCGAAGATAACCTCATTTACCAGCACGGCACGCCGCAGGCCTACCGCTTGGTGAACGCCGAAAGCGACTATGTGCCGGGGCTGGTGGTGGACCGCTACGGCGACTGGCTGGTGATCCAGGCGCTGACGCTCGGCATTGAGGTGCGCAAGCGTGAACTGGTGGCTCTGCTGGCTGAACTGCTCAACCCGGCGGGCATCTACGACCGCAGCGATGCAGACGTGCGTCAGCGCGAAGGGCTGCCGCCCGCAACCGGCCTGTTGTGGGGCCGCGAGCCACCCGACCTGATCGAGATCGACGAGCACGGGCGGCGCTTTCTGGTAGACGTGCGGCGTGGCCACAAGACGGGCTTCTACCTGGACCAGCGGCCCAACCGTTTTCTGCTGGGCAACCTGCTGCGCAACGACCCCGACAGTCCTAAAAAGACGATCCTCAACCTGTTCGCCTACACGGGCGGGTTCACCGTCTACGCGCTGGAAGCCCTGGCCGGGCGGGTGATCACGGTCGATTCGTCAGGCGAGGTGCTGGCCCTGGCCAAACGCAACGTCGCGCTCAACGGTTTTCCCGTGAACGATGCCGACTTCGTGGAAGCGGACGTGTTCCAACAGCTTCGGCTGTACCGCGACTCGGCCCAGCAGTTCGACCTGATCATCCTCGACCCGCCCAAGTTCGCCGCCGTGCAGTCGATGATCGACCGGGCGGCGCGCGGCTACAAAGACATTAACCTGCTGGCTTTCAAGCTGCTCAAGCCGGGTGGCCTGCTGATGACCTTTTCCTGCTCTGGCGGCGTGAGCCTGGACCTGTTCAAGAAGATCGTCTTCGGCGCGCTGACCGATTCCGGGCGGGAGGCGCAAATCTTGCAGACGCTTGGGGCGGGGTCCGATCACCCCGTCGCGCTGACCTTCCCCGAAGGCGAGTATCTCAAGGGCCTGTTGCTGCGCGTATTGTAAGCGACCGGACGGCGCGCTATTCCAGGCGGGCCAGGTCGCGTTCAAGATCGGGTAGGGTCAGCAGCAGCGTGTTTTTGTCCAGTTGGGCGGCGACCTGGCGTGTCTCCGGGGCAAAGCCTTCGCGGGCGAAAAAAGCGTAGTGCACCTGCCAGCCCTCTCCGCCGTCCGGCACGACTCGCCTGGCGCGCTCAGCCAGTCGCGCGACCACGTCCGGCTCGACCCGACGGTTGCCCCACTTACACTCGCCCAACAGAATGGCCTTTTGCGCGTGGTTGATCGCCAGCACGTCGATCTGCGCGTCGCGGCCCCAGTGCGCCCCAACCACCTCCGGCATAAACGGCAGTTCGCCCGCCCGCGCTTTTGCCAGCACCCACTGGCGGCACACGTCTTCGTAGGCTTCCCCGACGAAAGCGCGCAGGTTGTCGGCGATGTGTTTCCACAGCGCGTCGCCCAATTCCTGTTCCACCAGGTGCAGGTTTGGGTGGATGAAGCGGTAGTAGAAGCGCAAGTAGGCATCGCGCAGGTAGTAGCGGACGGCGCGCGTTTCCTGGCGCCTGGCCGGCGGCACCAGCGCCGACACCCGCCGCTCGACCAGGTGCAGGGCCGTCAGCCGCTTGAGATAGGGGCTGACGTAAGACGCCGACAGGTTCAGTTCGCGCCCGATGGTTTCGGGCGTGTGCGCGCCCAGGGCAATTGCCTTGATGATGCGCTCATAGGTATCGGTTTCGCGCTGGATCAGGTCGCCGATCAACACGAACGGCTCGTCGAGAAACATGGCCGTCTGCCGGACGAACAATCGCTTGATGTTCTGCCCGACGGATTCGCTATCGCGCCAGCGGGCCAGGTAGCCGGGGATGCCGCCCATCATGGCGTAAACTGCCATACGCTGATACACATCGTAGCCCGGCAAGAAGCCCACCGTCCCCGCGAAGGAGATCGGTTCGACCGGCAGGCGGGCAGTGAAACGCCCGTAGAGGGGGGCCTGATATTCGGTCGTTTGCAGCATCATGCCGATGTGCGAGCCGCATAGAAACCAGCGCACCCGACTTTGCTCAAACAGGTGATCCCAGGCTGCCTGGATGTAAGATAGCAGCGCCCGGTCGGATTCGGCGGCGTAAGGCAGTTCGTCGATGACGAAAATGACCTGTCGCTCGCCGATCAGTTTGGCTGCCGCCTGGAAGATTTCCGGCCAGTTGGTCGGGCGGATGCTGCTCACGGGAAAATCGGGGTCGGCCCAGCGGTACAGTGCCTGGGCGAAGTTGGCGCGCAGGTTTTCCGGTGTGTCGCGCCCGGCGACCCAATAGAACAGGGGCAGGCCGGTCTGACGCGCCCAGTGCAGCAGCAGGGTGGTTTTGCCCACCCGCCGCCGTCCGTAAACCAGCACGAACTGGGCATCCGGCTCGTTGTTGATCTCGTCCAGCAGGGCGAGTTCCTGCTGGCGGCTGACGAAGCGTTTTTCGGTCATGGCAAATCAATCAAAGCTGTTTAGTCTAAGCTATTTCGATTATAGCACGAAAACCGGTGTTGTAAAGTTATCTAAGCAGATTAGTCTAATCTGCTTAGACTATTCAGCTTAGATGATGTTCTGACTGCACAACCGTTTTGGGCAGCCCTCACGTTGACACGCCCGCCTGCTTTTGCCTACACTGAAAATGGGAACTGCCCTCCGATCTTCCCCCAGATGTCACATCTCCCATCCGGGCTGTTTGCTTTCTGGGCATCAAGTGTTCAGGAGAGAGAACCATGTGCAGGCGAATCCTTTTGCTGCTCGTCGTCTTGATGCTGCTGGCCTCCGGCCAGAGCGCGCCCGTTCAGGCGCAGGCCGACGCCACGCCGCGTATCGCCGTGATCAGCGCGTTCGACGCGGAACTGACCAGGTTGTTGGAGCAGACGGAAGTCGAGGAGACGATCACGCGGGCCGGCCACATCTTTACTACCGGGCGGCTGGCCGGGAACGATGTGGTGCTGTTCCTGTCCGGGGTGAGCATGGTCAACGCCACCCTGACGACGACGATGGCGCTGGAGAACTTCAATATCACGCACATCGTCTTCAGCGGCATCGCGGGCGGTGTCAGCCCGGAGCGCAACATCGGGGATGTGGTTGTGCCGGAGCAGTGGGGCAACTACGGCGAGACCTTCTACGCACGGGAAATTGCGCCTGATGAGTGGGACTTCGGCTGGCACGCCACCCCGTTCGGCCACTACGGCATGATTGTGCCCCAGGAGTCAGATGTGTTCAGCGACGCGGCCCCGATGCCCGAAGGGGAAAGCCGCTTCTGGTTCCCGGTGGATGCCGGGATGTATGCGGTCGCCGAAACGGCGGCAGCGGGCGTGGAACTGGCCGATTGCACGGCGGAGAACGTCTGCCTGGACCCCGCGCCGGTGATTGCCTTCGGCGGGAACGGCGTCAGCGGTCCAACCTTTGTGGATAACGCGGCCTACCGTAGCTGGGTGTGGGACACGTTCCAGGCCGTCGCGCTGGACATGGAGACGGCGGCGGTGGCGCACGTCGCGTATACCTACGGTGTGCCCTATCTGGCTTTCCGCTCGCTCTCGGACCTGGCGGGCGGCGGCCCCGGCGAGAACGAGATCGGCACGTTCTTCCAACTGGCGGCGGATAACTCCGCCAGCGTGGTGCTGGCCTTTTTGGAAGCGTGGGCGGCGCAGTAGGGAAGCGAGTTCGGAAAAAGAGACCACCGGGGCGGCTTTACCCGCCCCGGTACTTCGGAATTTCGCCCAGCACGGGCAGGGCCAGGGCTTCTTCGATCTCGTCACGGTAGCGGAACGAGTCGTCCAGGTATTCGGCCAGCACGGCCAGGGCTACGCCTGCCGCCAGCCCCAGCGCCACCTTGAGCAGCGGGCGGAAGCGATCCGTGACCGGTGGAGCTGCCGGGGCAGGGGCGATCTCATCCAGCAAGATCACCTCGATTGGGTGCGCGGCGAACTGGGGGAAGTAGGCTGCGCTGCGCTGCTGCAACACATCCACCATCGCCTGCGCGATGATCCCGATCTGGTCGCCGTCCGGCCAGGAGAGATAAAGCTGCATTACGCTGCGGGCGTTGTCGGCGGCGACAGCCGCGCGGATCGCGCCCGGCTCGATCTGCTGGCCACGTTCGGTCAGCGCCGCGCTCACCTCGCGGGCGAAGCTGCCCGTGCGCACCCAGTCGGCCAGGGCGTTCACCACATATTCCGACGCCAGCCAGGGGAAGTAGCCCGCGTCCTCGTAGGTCGGTTCGTCGCCGGACGTGGGCAGCGCGGCGGAAAAGTTCAGGGTCACCGTCCAGCCGCCGCCCGTGCCGCCGCCCCGGAACGCCGCCAGCAGTTCCGGCGCGATCAAAACCGCGACGACCCCTGCCGGAAGCAGAATCAGCCACCAGCGCCGCAGAAACATCCGCCACAACGCGATCAGTTCCATAAGGGCATCCTCCTGGCGGTGTATTATAGCAGCCTGTTCTGGGTACGGGGAGCGGCGTCTGCCGTCTCAAGCGCCTGGCGCACGTAGTCGCCGATCTGCTGCGCGAAGACCGTCGAGTCGAACTGGAGCGCGTGGGCGCGCACCCGCGCCGGGTCGTAGCGCGCCGGGTCGAAGGTGCGCAAAACGGCGCACAGGCTCGCGACGGTTTGTTCCGCGAACAGTTCGCCTGTTACCCCAGGGATGACCGTGTCGAGTGCGCCGCCGCCCGCGAAGGCGATCACGGGGCGACCCGCTGCCTGCGCCTGCACCGGCGCGATACCGAAATCCTCCAGCCCCGGAAAGAGGAATGCCCGGCAGCGCGCTATCAGGTCCGGTAGGGCCTCGTCCGGCACGTAGCCGAGGAATTCCACCGTCGGCCCGGCCAGCGCCCGCAGGCGATCCAGGTCGCGCCCGCTGCCGCCGATCTTCAGCGGCAGGCCGAGTTCCGTACACGCCCGCACGGCCAGGTCGATCCGCTTGTAGGGGATCAGCCGCGAGATGACCAGATAGTAATCCCCCACCTGCTCCGGGGGAACCGGCTGAAAGCGCGCCGTCTCTACCGGGGGATAGATGATCGTGGATTCGCGCCCGTAAAAGCGCCGAATGCGTTCCTGAATCTCCCGGCTGATGGCGATGAAGTGATCCACGCGCCGCGCCGCGTTTTTGTCCCACGCGCGTAGCAGGCGGATGAGCGGCTTCAGCAGCGCCACCTGCGCCGGGCTGAGGCCCTCGCGCTGCACGTAGGACTCGAACTGCCAGACGTAGCGCGTCGGCGTAAGGCAATAGCAGATGTGCAGTGTGGCGGGGGAGTGCCGGAAGCCGTGACAGAACCCGCTCTTGTTGCTGATCACCAGATCGTAGGCCGAAAGGTCCAGACCGTTCCAGGCCAGCGGATAGAGCGGCAGGTAAGGCTGGTGGTGGTCGTGGATGCCGGGCAGGCGGTCCATCCATAGCGGGCGGATGTCCCAGGCGCGGAAGGCCGAGGGCATCTTATCCGGCGCGTAGATGCTGGTGTAGATCGGCGCGCCGGGGTAGAGGGCGGCCAGGTGCGCCAGCACGTCCTCTGCGCCGCCGACCTGGTTCAGCCAGTCATGGACGAGGGCGAGGGGCATAGGTTCAGAGTCGCCGCCTTTATGGCAGAGCTTACGCATACCGCGCGAGGATTGTAGCGTCGGCTTCAAGCCGATGCCACCGGATACGCCGTCACTTTCCCTGGTAGGTGAAGATGTAGAGACACGTCCCCGCTATTTCCGCGTCATCCTTGACACGAGCGCCACGCCTGCCAGCAGCGCGATCCCGATGGCGAGCGAGCAGATCGACGCGACGTATTCGGCGCTCGCGCGCGGCACGGAGATCACCAGTAGCAGCGCCAGCACGGTGATGAACATCCCGGCGCGGAAGAACAGCTTCAGCCCTTCAGGAGCCATACAGCGTCAGCTCCCGTCCTTCGGTCAGCGGCGTACAGGCCACCTCGACGCCGCCGTTGACACCGGGGATGCGCTCCAGGCGCGGCACGACCTGCTCGCAGACGCCCTCGACGTACCAGGGGCAGCGCGGATGAAAGGCGCAGCCGGGCGGCAGTTCGGTCAGGCGCGGGATGTCCTCGCTGCGCAGGGCGATGTGCTGCTTGGCGCGGGTCAGCGCCGGGTCGGGTTCGGGGATGGCCGACAGCAGCGCCTTCGTGTAGGGGTGCTGGGGATGTTCCACGATGGACGGCGTCGGGCCGATCTCCACCACGCGCCCCAGGTACATCACGGCGATGCGCCCCTGCCAGGCGAAGTACTTCGCCAGCGCCAGGTCGTGTGTGATGAACACCAGCGTCACTTCCAGCTTGTCGCGCATCTCCATCAGCATGTTGAGCAGGCTGATGCGGATCGACACATCGACCATGCTCACCGCCTCGTCGGCCACGATGACCGTCGGCAGGGTCGTCAGGGCGCGGGCGATGCTCACGCGCTGGCGCTGCCCGCCGCTGAGCTGGTGTGGGTACTTGTCGATCACATCGCCGACGGGCGTCAGGTCTACCGTGTCGAGCAGTTCGGCCACGCGCTCGCGCGCCTGGGCGGTGGTGTGAACCATGCCATGCCGGAACAGCGGGAAGCTGAGGATTTGCGCGACGCTGTGGGTGGGGTTCAGCGAGGCGTAAGGGTCCTGGTGGATGATCTGCACGGCGCGGCGGTAGCGTTTGAAGTCCGCGCCCTTGAGCGTGCGCACGTCTTGCCCCTCGAACAGCACTCTGCCGCTGCTGGGCGGCAGCAAGCCCGCCAGCACCTTGCCGGTGGTAGTTTTGCCGCAGCCGCTTTCGCCCACCAGACACAGGAACTCCATCCGGTTTACATCCAGATGGACGTTTTGCAGTACCGGGATGGTCGTGCGGCCCTTTTTGAAGGAGCGGCTCACATCGTCAAGCTGAAGAATCGGCGTCGGCATGGTCTCTACTTCCCTCAAAGACAGGTACCTACCGCAAAGAACGCCAGGAGCGCAAAAATGGCGTCCTTTGCGACCCTGGCGGTGAAATACATTCACCGGCTCTGTTGCAGTTCGGCGTGGACGGCGATCACGCGATCCATGTGCCAGCAGGCGGCGCTGTGGCCCGGTGCGTGCTGCTCGAACGGCGGCGTCTCCTTGCGGCAATGGTCACTGGCGAACTGGCAGCGTGGGTGGAATTTGCATCCCGGCGGCGGGTTGATCAGGTCAGGCGGATTGCCGGGGATACTGATCAGCTCGTCCTGGCCGTGACTTAGCTTGGGCACCGAGCGCAACAACCCCAGGGTATAAGGATGCAGCGGTCGGTAAAAAATGTCTTCCACCGCGCCGATCTCCACCACCTCCCCGGCGTACATCGTGGCGACGCGGTCGGCCATCTCGGCAGCCAGGGCCAGATCATGGCTGATGAAGATAATGCTGAAGTTCAGGCGTTCCTGAATCTGGTTTAGCACGTCGATGATGGCCCGCTGCGTCAGGATGTCCAGGGCCGTCGTCGGCTCGTCCAGGATCACGATCTGCGGGTCCAGCAACACCCCCAGGGCCAGCAGGGCGCGCTGCCGCATCCCGCCGGAAAGTTCGTGCGGGTAAGCGTCGTACACGCGCTGGGCGTCCAGCCGCACCAACTGGAACAGGTCCAGCGTGCGTCGGCGCACCCACTCGCGGTCGTTCAGGCCGTGCGCGCGGGCAGTATCCATGAACTGATCGCGGATGCGCAACACCGGGTTGAAGGCGTTCTGCGCCCCCTGAAACACCATCGCACAATCCCGCCAGCGCAGCGTGCGCAGGTCGCCGTCGCTCAGTTCGAGCACGTTTCGCGTCACGCCGTCGCGGGTGTAAAGGATTTTGCCGGAGGTGATGCGCGCGTTATCGGCAAGCATCCGAATCAGGGCCAGGCTGAGGGTCGTCTTGCCGCTGCCGCTCTCGCCGATCAACGCCAGGGACTCGCCTTTGCGCAGATCGAACGACACGTGCTTCACCGCCTGCACCGGCCCGCGCCGCGAGCGGTAGGTGACGGATACATTTTCGACTTGAAGGACGATGGTGTTGTTATTCATGGCATTCTTGTCTTGCAGAAGCTCGTCACACGCTCGTGCGCAGGCGCGGGTCGAAAATCTCCTCCATCGCGCGCGCGAACATCACCATGCTCACCTGGAACAGCGCAATCGCCAGCACAGGCGCCAGGACCATGCTGGCCCCATCCGGGCTGAAGAGCGTCCCGCGCGTGCGGCCAAAGTAGAGCATCACGCCCCAGGTATAATCGTTGATCGGGGCCATGCCCAGCAGCACCAGCCCCACCTGCTCGTACATGGCGTGGGTGATGGCGAAGATGAAGTTGATCGCCACGAAGCTGATCATATTGGGCAGAATCTCGCGCAGGATGATGTGGCGCGTGCCCAGGTCCAGCGCCACTGCCGCCTCGACATAGTCGCGCTCGCGCAGCGAAAGCACCTGCGCCCGCAGCGCCCGCATCAGCGACGGCCACGACAGCGCCGCAATCAGCGTGGCCAGCAGCACCACGTTATTCAACTGGATCAGACTCGCCAGCACCACCAGCAGCGGGAAGCGCGGGATAACTAGCACGAAGTTCGCCAGCGCGGTCAGCCCGCGATCCACTATCCCGCCCAACAGCGCCGCCAGCGATCCGAGCGTGACGGCGATCAGCGTGGAGAGAAATCCGGCCAGCAGCGCGGTAAAAATCAAGACGCTGCCGCCGTTGACGATGTGGCTGAAGATGTCGCGCCCCTGGGTATCGGTGCCAAACAGGTGCACCGGGCCGAGCGCTGGGTTGGAGACAACCAGATCGGCAAAGGTTTCGGCCTGGGCTGCCTGCTGGGCCGACGGTGCGGTGATGTAGCGCCGCACCGACTCGGAGAAGATCACCAGCGCGTCGATCTCCCCTGCGGCGAGGGCTTCCAGGGCGTCCGGCACGCCGCGCCCGCCCCGCCAGCGAAATTCCCGGACGGTGAAGGTCCCGGCATAAGGCGCGACCAGAGTTGCGCCGCCTGTGTCCCGCACAACGCCAACCGTCCGCCCCGCCAGGCTTTCCAGGCTGGTGTACGTTTCGGCGTCAGCGCGGCGTGTGAGCAGTTGGTCGCGCGATCCCGGCGGCGCGGCGATCTGGTCCAGCTTGACCTCGGCGTCGAACGGGACCAGGCGCGGGCCGACCGTGATCAGCAGCAGGTAAAACACCAGCCCACAGAACCCCAGAAAGCCCGCCTTGTTGCGGATTAAGATTTTGAAAAAGCGCCGCATACTCTCCGCCAGTCCGCGCAGCGGGGAACGGCGGGGCGCGGCGACCTGCGCCTGTGCGGTCATGATCACTTCTCCCCGGAAATGCGGATGCGCGGATCGAGACGGCTATACAACAGGTCCGCCAGCAAATTCGACACGACAACGGCGATAGTGATGATCAAAAAGACGCCCTGCATCGAGGTGTAATCGCGCGCCGAAATCGACTGGAACAGGAAGCTCCCCAACCCCTTGTAGACGTATAGCTCCTCGATCAGCACGCTGCCGCCCACCACGAAGCCGATGCTGATCGCCAGCAGGGTGAACAGCGGCAGGCTGGCGTTGCGCCCCACATAGGCCGTCAGGATGCGACGCTGGGGCAGCCCACGCGCCCGCGCCACGTTGACGTAATCCTCCCCCAACACGCTGACCGTGCTGCTCTTCATACTCAACATCCACTGGCCCAGCGTGCCCAGTACATAGGTCAGCACCGGCAGAAAGGCGTGCTTGAGCATGTCGAGGAAGAACTCCAGCGTGAAGGCGGGCGTCAGGTGTGGGTCGTAGGTGCCGCGCAGGTCGCCCACGCTGAACCAGCCTAACTGCACACTGAAGATCACCACCAGCAGCAGCCCCAACACATAGTTCGGCACGGCGCTCATGATCGATGAAAAGAAGGAGAGCACATGATCCAACGGCGAGTTGCGGAAGTAGGCCATCATCATGCCCAGCAGCACGCCCAGGCTAAAACTCACCAGCAGCCCCAGCCCGGCGCTGAACAGCGTCCAGGGCAAAAAGCGCAGGATCAGGCTGAGCACCGGCGTCCCGGTGGTGATCGACTGGCCCAGGTTGCCCTGCAACACCTGGCCCAGATAATCGATGTACTGCTCCAGCGGGGTTGCGTCGGTGTCGAAGGCGAACTGCGCCGCAGCACGGGCATAGGCTTCCTCGTAGGTGATGTTTTCGGTGTTCATCAACTGCGAGATGTAGATTGTCACCGGGTTGCCGGGCATCAGCCGGATCAGGAAGAACGTGAACGTGATGACCGCCCAGATCGTGACAAGGGCTTGCAGCACCGTGCGGGTGACATAGCTGCCGGTGAAACGCTCCCACCGTGCCCGCCAGGAAATCGGGCGGGGCGCTGCGACAGTGGGCGTACCGACGGAAAGATCGCGGGTGGACATAGACCAACTTCCTGGCAAAAACAAGGCGGTCGTCGTAGGGGCGAGACATGCCTCGCCCCCTACAAGTGAATCGGATGACTGGCCGGGCCGGGGCGCAGCGCGCCCCGACCGGATTGTACCGCTTACATCTCTGCCGGGCCGATGCCGCCGGTCATGATCAGATAGGTCATGAAGAAGTCCGCACCCGCGTTCAGCCAGATCGGGTCGTCGGACGGCGGCGCGTCCAGGTATTGACGGTTCAGCGGGTTGTTGCCGTAGCGTTCCCACAGCGGGATGCACGGCAGCAGCTCGTTGAACGACACGGCCAGCTGCTCGACATAGACACGCTGCTGCTCCACATCCAGGCCGGCGTTGGCTGCCAGCGCCGTGTCGTAGACGTTGATCTCGCCACCGCTGTAGGTCACGTTCGGGTCAAAGCGCATCCCGCCGCCGGTAGCCTCGCCTGCCAGCACCCCCTGCCCGTTATAACGGTTATAGGGTTGCAGGTAGCTAAAGCCGGGGAACGGGTTGCCCACGCCCCAGTTGCGGATCGCCAGCTGGAAGTTGTTGTCGTAAACGTCCTGCTCCTGCTGCTGCCATTGCACACCGCGCGCGGTGATCTCGAAGCCGAAGTCGTTCAGCGCCGCGACGGCGTTCTCGGCAGCGGCGGCCCAGTCGGTCCATTCCGCCGGGAAGATCAGCTCGAAGGCCAGGCGGTTGCCCTGGTCGTCGATCCACACCCCGTCCTCCCCCTTCGTGAAGCCGATGCCTTCCAGCAGGGCGGCGCCCGCGTCGGGGTCATAGTCGTAGGTGTTCAGCGCGGCCAGGGTTTCCTCCGACAGCCACAGTTCGGCCAGGTTGTCGCTGAAGCCCATCATATACTCGACGGCCACACCGGACTCGCCCAGGCTGACGAAGCCGTTCTGCTCGCGGTCCACCGCGTAGGCGATGGCCTGGCGCACTTCAACGCGGTTGAGGGGGTAGATGGCGTGGTTGACATAGATGGCAGGGCCGTTGTAGAACGGGCCGCGAATGATGTCGATGCCCTGTTCCACGAACGACGCCTCCGTCGCCGGCGGGAAGCCGTGCGTGGCGTACCACACATCGCCGTTCGCCACCAGCGGCGTCACGGCCTCGGTCTCGCCGTTCCATAGCACCACGCGGTCGAAGCGCACGCGGTCGGCGAAGAGGCCGCCCTCATTCTTCACCAGCGTCACGCTGGCGTCGCTGATGCTGGCCGGGTCCAACACGTAAGGACCAGAAGCCACATAAGTCTCCGGGCGGAAGTTGGTCAGTTCGTCCAGCAGGGCCGCCCAATCGGGATCGTCGGCGCTGGCCCGCCCCTCGTCCATCAGGGCCTGGGCGCGCGCGCCGAAGTCACCGTAGACGCTGGCCGGACGCACCGCCGTGACCAGAATTGAACGCTCGACCGAGTAGCCCGGCGAATTGAGCGTGAACTTCACCGTCATGTCGTCCACCGCCTCGACCCGGTCGATGAAGGCCCACTCCGACCAGTTCAACAGGCGGCCAACCTGATAGGTTACGACGAGGTCCTGGGCGGTGACGGGCGTGCCATCGCTCCAGGTGACGCCATCGCGCATGGTCACGAGGTAATTGTTGTCGGCGTCGAAGCCGAATTCCGAGGCCAGGAAACCTTCGTATTCACCGGTGTTCCAAATGTATACCGCCGACGGCGGCTCCATCAGGTCCTGGTAGTTGCCCATGCTCAGCGCACGGCTAGCGAAGCTGTTAAAGTGCCCATCGGGGGGGAGCGAATAGGGCCACGCGCCGTAGAAGGTGGTGGGTTCCTGAGAAAGCGCGGGAATAGCGGAGAAGATCAGCAGTGAAAGAACCATCAGCACAATAAACAGGGTCGACTTCTTGTGCATCTTTCTCTCCTTAGAAGGGTTGCAGGTGTGCTCACATACAACATCGGAAATGCCCTCAAGTGGGTTGAACGATGTGCACCTCCTCTGACTTCCGACGGCAATCAAAAATACAAGGTTCGGGGGAGCGGCACGGTTGTTTCAGACCGTCGCCCTGGGCCAACATGCCCAGGCTGTTTTGTGTATTCTGGTATAGACCTCTATACCGGATGATACGGATTTTGCCCGTCCTGTCAATAGGCAGACTGTGTAGAAAGCCGCCGGGGGTATAATGCCGCCCGTGTGGATGCTCCGATTGTGAGGATTAATGTCTATCCAGACCGCCGCTTCCCCTTCTCTGCGCCACAACCCGGAATACCCGCTGATGGCCGCGCTGTACGCGGCAGCCTTCGGTTCGATAGCGCTGGTTTTCCCCTACCTGACGCCCTACCTGCTGGGCATCGGCTTTTCCGGCGCGGACGTGGGCAATGTTAACGCCATTGGCAGCCTGCTGCTGTTGTTGACAACGCCGCTTTTTTCGGCCCTGGCCGACCGCACAGGCCGTCACCGGCGGCTGCTGGCGGTGTCCCTGGTGATCGGCAATGGCGCACTGGTCGGAATCGCCCTGCGGCCCTCGCTGCTGACCGTCGCCGTGCTGCTGGTCTTGAATACCCTGGCCGGGAGCGTGGCGATGACGTTGCGCGACCGCCTGGCCCTGTTCTGGCTGAAGCAGCAGGGCAGTGTCGCCTTTGGGGCGCTGCGGCTATGGGGATCGCTGGGCTTCAGCGTGATCGCACTGCTCGGTGGCCTGGTCGCCGACCGGGTCGGCGTCGAACCGCTGCTGATGGTCAGCGCTGCGATCAACATCTTGTCGCTGGCGCTGCTACGTCCCCTGCCGCAGCGTTTGCCGGTTCAGCCTGCCGCCTTCGACTCCGTTGGGCGCAGGCTGGCGCTCCCGGCGGTGATGTGGGCCGTTTTGCTCACCACGCTGGTGATCGCCCTGGCACGCACGGCGTACTACGGCTGGAGCCTGGATTTCATCCAGAACGATCTGGGGGGCGGGCGGAGCGCGGCGGCGCAGTACACCGCGATCACGGCGCTGTTTGAAATCCCGCTGATGGTCTTTGCCGACCGGCTGATCCGGCGCTGGGGGGCGGCGGCCATGTGGGGCGCCAGTCTGCTGCTGCTGGCGGCGAGTTGGGCCGGGCTTTCGCTGGCACAGACGCCACTGCAAGCCCTGCTGCTGGCCGTGCCGCTGGGAATCGCGCAGGCATTTTTCTTCGTCGCGCCTGTCGTGCTGGTCGGACAGGTCAGCGCGCCGCACCGGGTCGCCTTCCACCTGGCGCTGACCAACGTTGTGACCGGCCTGGGCACGACGCTGGGCAACCCGGTGGCTGGCCGCCTGTTCGACGCGCTCGGTGTGCGCCCCCTGCTCCAGATCGGGGCGGTGAGCCTGGTGATCGCTGCATTGACCATCGCCTTGAGTGGGCGCGCCTACGCCGCTGCCCGTGCGCCGGAGCGGCCCGCCGCCGGATGACGGCGTTTCAGGCCGACGTGACCGCTTCGAGGCGTTCCAGCAGCGCCGCGACGGTTGCATCGGCCAGGCCGTTGGGCAGGCGGACATGCGCCCGGCCCACACGCTCTTCCGGCCCGATCCCCACTGCGAACGCGCCGCCCGCCAGCGCCGCCTCCACGCCCGCCTCGGCGTCCTCGAAGACGGCGGTCTGCATCGGCGGCAGGCCCAGCCGCCCCGCCACCCATACGAACAGGTCCGGCGCGGGCTTGCTGCGCGCCACGCTGGTGCCGTCGCCGACGGCGTCCAGCTGGTCCAGAAGGCCCAGGCGGGTCAGCACGTCCAGCGCGTTGCGGCTGGCCGACCCGACGCCCAGCTTGATCCCCCGTGCGCGGGCCTCGCCCAGGAAAGCCGCCACGCCCGGCAGCAGATAGTCCGGCGTGATCTCTGTGAGAAAAGCACGGTAGTAAGCGTTTTTGCGCTCCATCCACGCCTGCGCCTGCGCCTCGGTGATGGCGCGCCCTTTGAGCAGGCGGTTCAGGCTTTCGCGGCGAGAGACGCCGCGCAGCGCCTCGTTGTCCTGCCGGGTGAAGGGGATACCTTCCTCGTCGGCCAGGCGCTTCCAGGCGCGATAGTGAAACTCGGCGGTGTCGGTCAGCACACCGTCCAGGTCGAAGATGAAGCCTTGAATGTCGGACATCCTTGTTCCTCGTGTGTCTTTACAGAGCACCCCCCTCTTGGAGGCGCTTGCTTAAATCGACGGAATTTGTTAAGGTAAGGGTGTGAAAACATCCGTTCGGTTTGACCCGATTAACCCGGCAGGCCGCCATGTCTACCATCCGGCAGCTTCCTTTAATCCCCACCGAAGACGGCCTCAACCCGGCCCTCACCCGGCACAGTCCCCTGCGCGAGGCGATTGTACCCTTTCAGCAATACCTGCGCTTCCAGGGCAAGACCGCCAACACCGTCACCGCCTTTACCTCTGACCTGCACGTGCTGGCCGAGTTCGCCGGGCCGGACAAGCCGCTGGGCATGTTCAGCACGGCATTCCTGCGGCGCTTTCTGGACTGGCTGGAAGCCGGGCGCGGTGTGCCGTGTAGCCGCAAGAGCTACGCCCGCCGCGTGACCACCCTCAAGGTCTTTTTCGATTACCTGTACAAGGTCGGCGTGCTCACCGCCGACCCGGCCAAACCGCTGGTGCAGCGCTCCGGCAGCGCGCCGCTGCCTAACGTCCTCACGCCCGCCGAGATTCAAGCCGTGCTGGACGCGACCGCGCGCCTGCGCTTCGACCGGGAAAAGCCCGATGCCCGCCCCGACCTGCTGGTGCGCCTGCTGCTGGACACCGGCATCAAGAAGAGCGAGACGGTGGCCCTCAAGCCGGGCGACGTGGACCGCTCCCAGCCGGGCCGCCCGGTGCTCAAGGTCCGTTACGACAGCCAGCGCAACGCTTATAAGGCGCGCGACATCCCGCTCGATCCCGACTGGCCAAACGTGTTGGACGAATATCTGGCGCAGTATCAGCCCCGTAAGACGATCTTCGCCTGCACGGCGCGCAACCTGGAATATGTGCTGCGCGACGTGGGCCAGGCGGCGGACCTGGCCGGCTTTTTGCTCTCTTTTGAGACGCTGCGCTGGACCAGCGCCCTGCGCGACCTGCGCGGCGGCATGGCCCCCGATGACATTCGCGCAAAGCTGGGCCTCAGCCGTGTGAGCTGGTACGAGACCTACGCCAAGCTGCAAATCCTGCTGGCCGGGCAGACGTCTGTGCCCCGCTGAGAGGCGCAGCCCTGCTCGCCAGCGCCCCATGTTTGAAAATTCATACCGCTATCATCCCCCGGCTGGCGCAGGGATCGACCTGTTGCTACACTCATCTAAGTAGAACAAACCTTTTCAGAGAAGATCGCCAAGAGAATGAAGCCGTTCAGTTTTGTCCATCTTACCGATACGCACATCGGCCCGACGCGCGACTATCGGCGGTATGGCGTGCCCTCTTATCCCTGCGCCGAGCGCCTGATCGAGATCATCAACGCCATACCCGAACAGCCGGCCTTCGTCATCCATACCGGCGATGTGACCACCGACGGCGGGCCAGACTCCTACAGGCTGGCGGCAGACCTGTTCGCGCGCCTCAAGGCGCCGCTGTATTACGTCCCCGGTAACCACGACGACCCTGCCCTGATGCGCCGCTACCTGGGCGCGCCGGCTGCTTCAGACGGCGATCCCAACGCACCGCTGGATTACGCCTTTGAGGTGAACGGCGAACGTTTTGTGGCGCTGGACCTGCGCGGCCCGGTTGATCCTGGCGGGCACGCCAGCGAGGCGCAGTTGCGCGCCCTACAAGCGGAATGTACCCCCGACGGGCCACCGCTGACCCTCTTTATCCACTACCCGCCCTTTGCCATGCACTCCCCCTGGCTGGACGCGCACATGCTGATCGACAACGGCGAGGCGCTACACGCCATCCTGCGCGGCGCGCGCGACCGGCTGCGCGGCGTGTTCTTCGGCCATGTGCACCGCAGCGGCCAGCTTGTGCGCGATGGGATCACCTATATCTGTGCGAACAGCGCCTTCTCGCAGTTTGTCTGGTATCCCTGGACCAGACAGCCTGAAACGGACCATCACCACCCGCCCGCCTATAACCACGTCCACTACCTGCCCGGCTATATGGTGGTGCAGCAGTATACCTTTCCCCGTCCGTAAAACGCTCCGATACCGGGGACGATGCAGCCCGGCGCTGCTTAACCCGCGTGGCCGGCGCATCAAACAGGCCACCGTCGGCATCAGGAAATGGCGTTGCCGGGCAACAACTAGCCGCGGACGGTGTTTTCTCTTGCAGAAGATATCGCTTTGCTCACGGGCCTGATCTGAAGTTCCACCGGAACGGGGATCGTCAGCGCCAGACTGAGCCGCCCCGTGTGCATCTGGGAGCCGACCCAATGTGCGCGTTTCAACAACGGCCATGTCTGCCCCGGTCGCCGGGGGTTCAAACCCCCCGGCTAAATCTGCAAAGTCCGCTGAAGCGGACTACAATGCCGGGCGAGACGACGAATGACAGTCCACTTCAGTGGACTTTACGCCCGTAGCCGGGGAATTCATTCCCCGGCGCCGCAAACCTGCCCATTGGGTCAGCAGACTGACTGAGGGAAAACGCCATGACTGTTTCTGCCGAAAGCTGGGCCATCCGGCAACGCCGCGTCTTCGATTTCCGCCGCCGCTTTATTCGTAGTGTGCTGCTGCGCGGGCTGGGCTTCGGATTGCTGTGGAAAGCGACCATCACCGGTGTGGAGCACGTGCCCGCCAGCGGGCCGACCATCCTGATGATGAACCACATGACGGCCATCGACCCCCTGCCGATCATGGGGTTGCTGGACCGCTTTGTGGTTCCGATGAGCAAGATCGAGAACTTTCAACATCCGCTATGGGGCATCCTGACGCGCTCCTGGGGCTGCTACCCGGTACGGCGCGGCGAAGTGGACCGCGAGGCCCTCAAAATCACGATTGACCTGCTGCGGGCAGGCGAGCTGGTGCTCATCGCGCCGGAGGGCACGCGCAGCCCGGCGCTCATCCGCCCCAAAGACGGCCTGGTGTATGTAGCCCTCAAGACCGACCCGGTTATCGTTCCATCGGCGGTCTTCAACTGCGATGGCTGGGTGCGCGATATGTTCATCCCCTGGAAGCGCACACCGATCCATATCACGTTCGGGCGGCCTTTTCGCCTCAAGCAGGCCGGGCAGCGCCTCTCCCGTGAGGAGATGGCCCGTATCACCGACGAGATGATGTACCAGCTTTCGATTCTGTTGCCGGAGCGCAACCGGGGCGTCTATGCCGACCTGAGCAAAATGTCGACGGACAGCCTGATATTCGTGTAGAGTTGTCTCAGCGTGACCGCTGAGACTAAAAGCGCCCTGGAATCTCCGGGGCCAAGCAAGAAGGGGGTAAGGCGCGTCCGCTGCCCGGTCCGGCAGACCCATTTGCCAGCAGGCAGTCTCCTGCGCCGTTCTCTATGAGAAAAATGTTCATACCGGCTCTGCTCCTCGCCCTGCTGCTGGCTGCCTGCGGCACGAGCGAACGGTCCATCCAGACCGGGCGCCGGATCGACTCCTTCGACTTCACCGATCCGGGCAGCTTTGAGGAAGGCCACTATCCGGGCGCGACCCTGTCGATTGTTGGGGGGACCTACCAGATCGACACGCAGACCCAGGGCGTGATCTGGGGGCTGGGCGGCGAGCTGCACACCGACGTGTCTATCCAGGTCGAAGGGCGGGCCAGCGCCGCCGACTCCGATTTCGGCGTGATGTGCCGCGCCGACCCCGACAACACCGGCAACGGCTACCTGTTTGCCATCTCGCCCGGCAGCGGCAGCTACACCATCCTGCGCGGCGAGAGCGGCGGCTATCGCGGCCTGGCGGAGGGGAACGCGCCCGCCGGGGTGATCAACAACGGGCCGAACCTGCTGCGCGCCGTGTGTGTGGGCAATTACCTGGCGCTGTACGTCAACGGGCGCTTTGTGGCCTCGGCAGAAGACGACGCTTATGTCGAGGGGCGCGTCGGGCTGGCCGGGCGGGCCGGGCCGAGCGGGGCGGCGCTGCTGACCTTCGATAACCTGGAAGTCTCCGGCGCGCAGTTCACGCAGTAGCGAACGCATTCACGCCGTTCTTTGCAGGGATGCGGTGGCTGCGCCCCTGCGGCGCCCTTACGGCCCACAGGTTCCGGTTTTCCTCCTTGACGCCCATTCATTCCTGCGCTACCATAGGTTATATGTAACATATACACCCAGGAACATAGGGAGGAGCGGAAATGTCGATCCGACACGCGATCCTGGGCTTTTTGAGCTGGACGCCGCTCACGGGCTACGACCTGAAGAAGCTGTTCGCCGAGTCGCCTACCCTGCCCTGGTCGGGCAATAACAACCAGATTTACACGGCACTGGTCGAGCTATATGACGAGGGCTTGGTGAGCAAGGAAGTGCAGCAGCAGCAAGACCGCCCGCCGCGCAAGGTCTACAGCATCACGGCGCAGGGCCGGGCCGCACTCCGCCAGTGGGTGCTCTCGACGCCGGAACTGCCGCAGATCAGGAACACCTTCCTGGTCCAACTGGCCTGGGCCGACCAACTGACCGATGGCGAACTGGACGATCTGCTGGCGCGCTATGTGGACGAGCTGCACGTCCAACGGCTGATGCTGCAAGAGCAGCGGCAGCGCGGCTATGCTGCCCCGGCGCGGACGCCGCGCGAGACGTTGCTGTGGGATGCGATCATGGAAAACCGGATTTCCGGCTACGAAAACGAACTCGCCTGGGCGCGCAAGCTGCGCGAATCGCTCGCCGGGCACGTGATGGCGTTTCTGGCAGGCGAAGAACAATAAGGAGGTTTTGTGAACATTCCCTGGATCGACATCCCCGCCGGGCGGGTGACGCTGGCAGCGGGCGGCTACCTCGCCGGGCCAACCCCCTTCGAGGTCCCGGCGTTCGCCATCGCACAGTATCCCGTAACAAACGCGCAATTCGCGGAATTCGTCGCCGCAGGCGGGTATGCTGACCGTGCGTGGTGGACCGTCGATGGCTGGGCGCGGCGGCAACGAGAGCAGTGGTCCGAGCCGCGCTTCTGGCAGGCCAACGACTGGAACCGCCCGCTCTGCCCGGTGGTGGGCGTGTCGTGGTACGAAGCGCTGGCCTTCTGCGCCTGGTTGAGTGAGGTCAGCGGTGAGGCGATCACCCTGCCGACCGAGCAGCAGTGGCAGCGCGCAGCGCAGGGTGACGACGGGCGGGAATTCCCCTGGGGAAACGCCGACCCCGACGCACACCTATGCAACTGGAACCGCAACGTAGACCAAACGACCCCGGTAGACCGCTACCCCGACGGGGCGAGTCCCTTCGGCGTGATGGACCTGAGCGGCAACGTGTGGGAATGGTGCCTGACCGGCTGGGACGGCGATACGTCGGTAGCGGGTAGCGGCGCGGCGCGTATCCTGCGCGGCGGCTCGTGGAGCAGTGACAGTCCCCTGAGCCTGCGCGCAGGCAACCGCAACGGCAGTGATCCCAACGCTCGCCTCGCTCCCGGTTACCGCAACCATGTGACGGTCGGCTTCCGCTGCGTGAGGCTGAAATAGTTTCACGCGCAGCCGTCCCACGCCGTGTTGCGTGAGGCGGGGGACGGCTGCCGGGAAAGCGCACGGGAATTCGCCGTCAGTCGTTTTGGGCCATGAAGTTCAGTACCAGGGCGGCAATCGCGCCGGGAACCCACCCGGCCAGCGTCAGCGCCAAGACGATCAACACCGTCCCGCAGCCCCGGTCGATCACGGCCAGCGGCGGAAAAACGATGCACAACACGGCTCGCAAGCAGCTCATCACACACGCTCCTTTTTCTACGTTACTCTCCTATACGCATGGCGCGGCGGCGCGTTGCCCGCCTTGACGCCGTCTTGCGCAAATGGCATACTTACTCAATGCCGAACGACGGTTTGATCGGCAGTTTGCCAACCCAATGGGCAGCATTAGAAGGTCCATGTCGGGCTGATTGCCGGGCGGCAAGTCCCCCGACGATTGGCTACCTTGTATTGACATTTGCACATCGCCTATGCGGCGGCTAAGGGCTGATTGTTGACTGCTGACACAGTGTGCAAGTTTCAAAAACGACCGGGTTTGCCCCGGTCGCCAGGGGTTTAAAACCCCTGGCTAAGTCCGCAAAGTCCGCTGAAGCGGACTAAAAATGCCGCTCAAGACTGAGGCCGCCAGTCCACTTCAGTGGACTTTACGTCCGTAGCCGGGGACTGAAGTCCCCGGCGCTGAAAACCTGCACATTGGGTTGGCTGACCGCTGACCGCTATCCTGGGAGGACCCATGAGCAACCCGACGAGCGCCACCCGGCCTATCGACGATGACCTGCTGGAAATTTTGCGCTGCCCGGTCGCCGTGCATTACAAGGACAAAGGCGACGATCCGGGCCGTTTGGAACTGATCCAGCGGCCCAACGGCGACTGGTGGCTGACCTGCGCCGATTCCGGCTATAAGTACCCTGTCCGGGATGGCATCCCGGTGATGTTGATCGAAGAGGGGGAAAAGTGGAAAGACACGGCGGTAGACGACCTGCCGCCGATTGCCAGTATCTTTAAGGACTGAGCCGGGCAGGGCCGTGAGCAGCCCGGCTCGAACCCTGCCCCCCGGCGATAAGTTGCATTCACGCCGTGTTCGGTGTCATGCCGCCCGCCGGAAGATCACGCCTGCCCCATAGCCGACCACGTTCCGATAGTTGCCTGTAACGTCGCCGGAGGTGGCGTAGTGTAGCACGCGGGCCGAGTCGGCCCCCAGGTCGCGGGCGGCCCACAGCGCGGCGGCAATGGCCCCCCGCCCGCAGGCGAAGCCTTGTTGCCGTTCTTCCGCCTCCAGCACGCCCAGCGGATCGAACGCCGCCACCCGCCCCAGCATGTAGCGGTCCAGGCGGTTGGCAAGGTCTTGTGGATAGTAGTGTGACAGGTCCGAACTGGCGACGATCAACGCATTCCTGCCGCGTAACACCTCTGCCAGGGCATGGCCCAGCCGTTCGACGACCGCGACGGACTGCTCCACCAGCATCAGCGGCAGCAGGGTAAACGGTTGAGCAAGCGCGCGCTGCAAAAAGGGCAGCTCGATCTCCAGCGAATGTTCCTGGTCATGGCGGACCTTTGCCAGCGGAACCCGCGCCGCCAATGCCTCGACTGCTGCGCCGTCCACCGCAATGTCGCCCAGCGGCGTCCGATAAACGTGATGGTCGGTGGTCAGCAGCGGGGCCGGATAGAGGCGGTGCGAGGGCGACAACACGGCCACCAGGTCCGGCTGAAGGGTGCGCGCCAGGGCGAAGGCATAGCCCGCTACCGCACCGGAATATTCCAGGCCGGCGTGCGGCGCGATCAGGCCGATGATCTGGCCCGGTGGCGGCTCCACCGACACATTCAGAAATCCGTCGATCATCTGGCTCAAGGCGTGTGCACTGCCGGGATACCACGCTGTCCCGGCAATGGGCGAAGGGCGCACATCTGGACTGGGTTGCTCGGTCATGGTTTGTTGCTCCCACAACTGTGCGACAAGGGGTATCTGCATTGTAACATGTCCGCTGTGTCTGTGATCGGGGTGAGCCTTTTGGTCGCCGGGCGTGTATAGACGCACATCGGATAGACGTGGTAAACTATCCCCTCGTTCACATGTGGCCGGACAAACACAGTAAGTTCACTCGCAGGAAGGTATCAGGGTCATGCAAGAGTTACTCCATTCGCTGGGCGACCTGGAAGGGCTGATCAGGAGCATCGGGTATATCGGGGTGTTCGCCATCATCTTCGCCGAATCGGGGCTGCTGATCGGCTTCTTTTTGCCGGGGGATAGCCTGCTGTTCACAGCGGGCTTCCTGGCGTCACAGGGCTTTTTCAGCCTGCCGATCCTGGCGGTCGGCTGCTTCGTCTGCGCCGTTGCGGGCGATAGCGTGGGTTACTGGTTTGGCCATCGCGTCGGGCGGCGGCTGTTCCAGCGCGAGGACTCGCTGCTGTTTAAGAAAAAGCACCTCTATAGCGCCCAGGCGCTCTATGAAAAGCACGGCGGCAAGATCATCTTCCTGGCGCGCTTTATGCCCATCGTGCGGACCTTCGCGCCCATCGTGGCTGGCATCGGCGTGATGGACTACCGCCATTTCATCACGTATAACCTCTTCGGCGGGCTGGCGTGGGCCGTTGGGGTGGCGGTGGCCGGGTATTTCCTGGGCAGCGTGATCCCGGATGTAGATAGGTACCTGCTGCCGATTGTGGCCCTGATTGTCCTGATCTCGGTCGCGCCGCCGGCGCTGCACTTTTTGCGCGACTGGCTAAGCGAACGCCGCGCCAAGCAAACGGCGCAGGCCGCCCCCCCGGTGGAGATCGACCCCGCGCCGTAGTCAGCCGATGCGGTGTGCAGATTTTCAACGCCGGGGATTTCAATCCCCGGCGCACATTGGCCCATTGGGTTTAGCGGCCGCTACGGAATGACCAGCACTTGCCCGACGTAGATCAGGTTGTAGTTGTAAATGTTGTTGGCTGCCGCCAACGCCGGCACGCTTACGCCGTAGCGTTGAGCGATGCGGAACAGGTTTTCCCCCGCCTGCACGGTGTGCGTCCGATAGCCGGTCGTGCCGCCGGTCGTGCCGCCGGATGTCTGTGGAACCAGTACCTGCGCCGGAGGGGCCGGGGGCTGGTTGGCAAAGGCAATCGGCAAGATACTCAGCGGAACATTGGCCGTGACATAGCGTGTGCTCACCCAGCCGCGCACACCGGGCAATACATCGACCAACACCCACGAGTTATCCACTGTGCGGCCCACCAGATTGACCAGCTGGTTGATCTGGATGCGCGCCACGATGCCATAGGTGGCGCTGGGGCCGGAGCGCACGTTGAGGTAGTATGCGCCAGTCACGCGGGCCACCGACCCCGGCGGCACTGCCGGCTGCGGCTGGCTCTGCCAGGTGATGGGCAGGCTGTCCAGCGGCACGGTCGTCCAGATATACAGGGTGCTGACCCAGCCCTGTGGCCCGTTGGGAACCTGCACCTGGAGCCAGGTGTTATCGGCAATGCGCCCGATCAGGTACAGCAGGGTGTTCAACTGTACCTGGATGACGATAGGGTAGTTGTCGTTGGGGCCGGTCCGCACATTGAGCGGCCCGCCGCCGACCACGACCGCCGTCGGGCCTTGCGCGGCGACCAGCCCAGATGGGAGCAGCTGCCCCACCAGCAGCGCCGCCGCCAGGGCAAACGCCGCCAATCGGCCAAGACGTAAATGCGCAGTTCTGGTCATTATCCCTTCCCCCAAGCGGTCCGTGACTCGCCTTATCTCCATCCATGACACCGGATTGCGGTTTCCCTTATCTTAAAATAGTCCCCTGTTTCGCGCAATGCCGGAGGCGCTCGCATTGACACGAGGGGGGTTGTGTGTTAGGTTTGTCGCCAATACCTCGTTTTGCACTTCACGCGAAAAAACATGCTCAACCCCGTGCATCATGCAGCAGAAAGGAGTCCTATGAACTGAGCACCTCCCAAAGTTGATGTCTGGGTTTGCTACTGCGAATACTTTGTACGGAGGAGAAGCCATGTTGAAGAAAGTATCCGTCTTGTTGGCCGTGCTGCTGATCGCCGGCTTTGCCATTCCCTTTGCGGGTGCACAGGAAGCCACGACCGTCCTGCGTTACCCGATCAACCCCGACCCTGAGCATCTGAATCCCTTCACAGCAACTACTATTGCCATCGGCACCATCAACCGCAACATCTACGAGGGTCTGGCGCGTCTGGACCTGAATACGATGGAGCCGATCCCGAACTTGGCCGAAAGCTGGGAAGTGTCTGAAGATCATCTGACGTACACCTTCCATCTGCGGCATGGGGTGTTGTTCCATGATGTCGAGGGCGTGACCTACGAGAACGATGACCGCGAGTTCAAGGCCGACGACTGGATTTGGGCCGCGCACATCGTCAATAGCGCCGATGAGACCATCTCGCAGCACCCGGAGATCATGGAAGGCGTGGTCGGCTGGGAAGCGCATCGCAACGGCGAGGCCGAGACGATCTCCGGCATCACCAAGATCGACGATTACACCTTCCAGGTGCAGCTTGAGCGGCCTAACCGCCTGTTCTTCACCGTCGGCGCAGGCACTGTGCCGGTCGTCTCGCCGGAAGCCTACGAACAACTCGGTGAGGACTTCGCCAATCATCCGGTAGGCACAGGGCCTTATATGTTTGTAGAGTGGCAGCGCGACGATCACATCACCCTGCGTGCCAATCCTGAGTACTGGCGGCAGGATGTGCCGTCGGTGGATGAGATCCGCTTCATCAATGTGCCGGATGCCAACACGCAGCTCTTGATGTACCGCAACAACGAGCTGGACTTCCTGTTCGGCTTCCCCACCGGCCAGCTTGCCGCCGTGCGCGAGGAGTTTGCGGACGAATATCACGAGCGGCCCGGCCTGAATACGCGCTACTTCGGCTTCAAGTGGGACCAGGGCTTCTTCGCAGAACATCCGCTGGTGCGGCAGGCCTTCGCCCATGCCTTCAACCGCGACCTGGTCTGGAACGACCTGATGGAAGGCGCCCGGCTGCCCGGCAACCTGGGCGTGCTGCCGCCCGCGATGCCTGCCTCGACGCCCGCCATCACCTATCCGTATGACCTGGAACGCGCCGCCGAACTGCTGGCCGAAGCGGGCTTCCCCAACGGCGAAGGCATCCCGCCCATCCAGTTGTATGTGTTTGCCTCGGCCCGCGACGAGCTGTCGCTGCCGGTGTTCCAGGAAGACCTGCGGCAGTTGGGCGTGGAGCTGGAGATCGTGGCCGAAGACTCCTCGACTTACTGGGATCACATCGGCGAGGACGACGTGATCTTCTTCCTGAGCGGCTGGAGCGCCGGGGTCGCCGACCCGTCGGACACGCTCAACTACCTGTTTATGAACGCGCGCGACGACACTTACTACGACAATCCCGCCGTTAATGTTCTGCTGGAACGGGCGATGGAAGAGTTCGACGCCGGCGTGCGTGAACAGCTTTATCTGGCTGCCCACAACCTGATCATGTTGGATTGCCCGGTGATCGTGTCGGCCTACAGCAAAGTGATGTGGCTGCAAAAGCCCTGGGTCGAGAACTTCGTCCCCAGCGGCGGCGGCACATACACGGCCCCGCTGTGGAACGTGACGATCAACACCGAACTGTTGCCGTAAACCAATGTACAAGTTGCCAGGGGTTCAAACCCCTGGCTAAGTCCGCAAAGTCCGCTGAAGCGGACTAAAAATGCAGGTCGAGACCGAGTCCGGCAGTCCACTTTAGTGGACTTTACGTCCGTAGCCGGGGACTTCAGTCCCCGGCGTTGAAAACCTGCACAGCGCGTTGCCGTAGTTGTCGGCTGACCCTCTCTCCCCTTGCCTGGTATGGGAAAGGGGGGCGCTTTCCCCCGGTCGGGCGACAGCCCTGGTGTCTGGGGGCTGGGGGAAAGCGACTGAGGGCCGCTGCCCTGACGCCAGCTTGAGAAAGATCGGCCATGTCAACGTATATCATCCGGCGATTGATCCAGATCATCCCGACTCTGTTCGGCGTCTTTACCATCCTGTTCATTCTGGCTTACCTGATGCCCGGCGATCCGATCCGGGCCGTGCTGGGTGAACAGTACAACCGGCTCGACCCTGCCATCGTCGAGGCAGTGCGCGAGGAAATGGGCCTGAACAAGCCTTTCTTGCAGCGGTACGTCGAGTTCCTGGGCCAGATGGTGCGGCTGGACCTGGGCAAGTCGTTTATCCTCAACCAGCCGGTGTCGGACATCATCAACTATCGCTTTCCCCGCACCGTGCAGTTAATGATCGGCGCGATGTTCGTGGCGCTGATCATCGGTATTCCTGCCGGGATCGTCGCCGCCGAAAAACAGTATTCCTGGGCCGACAACCTGCTGATGGTCGTGGCGCTGTTGGGCGTGTCAATGCCGGTATTTTGGCTGGCGCTGCTGGCCCAGATGTTCCTGACCCAGGACCGCTACGGGATCGCCCTGTTTCCGGTGGCGGGCTACGCCGAAGGCTCGATTAGCCATATGATCCTGCCCTCGCTGGTGTTGGGCATGGTGTACTCGGCCACGCTGGCACGTGTGACGCGCTCCTCGATGCTGGAGGTGCGCTACCAGGACTATATCCGCACGGCTTACGCCAAGGGCCTGCGTCACCGCTATGTGTTGATCGTCCACCAGCTTCGCAACGCCCTGATCCCGGTCATCACCGTGATCGGGTTGAATATCAGTGGGCTGCTGGGCGGAGCCATCGTCACGGAGACGATCTTCAACTGGCCGGGGCTGGGCCGGGCGATTGTCCCGGCGATTGAGCGGCGCGACACACCGGTGATGATGGGCATCCTGATCTTCGGCGCGTTCCTGACCATCGTCATCAACCTGATTACCGATCTGGTTTACGCGGTGATCAACCCGCGCATCCGGTACTCGTGAACAGAGGTGCCCGATGACTATCCCAGCGAAGCCGACCAAGCTAGACGACCGGGCGCGCCCCGTCGATCTGGAGCCGGCGCGCGTGACCAACCGCGCGCGCTTCTGGCGGGAATTTCGGCGCAACCGCGTGGCGCTGGCCGGGCTGGCGATTGTGACCACGATGATCCTGGGGGCGATCCTCGCCGACGTGATCGCGCCCTTTAACCCCATCGAACCGCATTACAGTGACCGGCTCGTGCCGCCGGGAAGTGTCTATCCATTAGGCACAGACGAACTGGGCCGTGACCTGTTCAGCCGTCTGCTGTACGGCGCGCGCATCTCGCTGGTGATCGGCTTCGTGGCGCAGGGGGTGGCCCTGGCGATTGGCATCACCCTCGGCCTGATCTCCGGCTGGTACGGCGGCTGGTTTGACGACCTGATCATGCGCATCGCCGACATGGTGTTTGCCATTCCGGGCCTGATGTTCCTGATCGTATGGGTGGCGATCTTCGAGCCGGGGCCGGTGAGCATCTTCCTGGCCCTGGGATTGATCGGCTGGCCGGGCGACGCGCGTATGATGCGCAGCCAGGTGCTCGCCATCAAGGAGCAGGATTACATCCTGGCGGCGCGGGCCATCGGCATTTCTACGCGGCGCATCCTGCTGCGCCACGTGCTGCCCAACGCCATCGCGCCGATGATCGTGCTGGCGACGCTCGGCGTGGCCGGGGCGATCCTGAGCGAATCGACGCTGAGCTTTTTGGGCCTGGGCATCCAGATTCCCACGCCGTCGTGGGGCACGATGGTCGAGATCGGGCGGAACTACCTGCCGACCGGCAACTGGTGGTACGCCATCTTCCCCGGCCTGACGATCATGCTGGCGGTGATGGGCTTTAACTTCCTCGGCGACGGCCTGCGCGACGCGCTCGACCCGACGCAGTACAACCGCTCGTAGCGGCCCCTCTCGGTGGGCGCACGACGATGGGCAGCGGCGGCACACCTTGCAGAGCCGCCGCTGTCTTTTACGCTGCACAAGGCCAGGCAGCATGTTACAGTGATCACACCATGTGCGGGTTTTCAGCGCCGGGGACTGAAGTCACCGGCCAGGAGTATAAAGTCCACTGAAATGGACGGATGCCCGACGCTACGGGTTTAGATTTCTTCAGCGGCGAAAGGCTTTACACCTCCACCTTTTCCAGCGGCTCAGGGTAGTGACCATACTGCACCTGCGGGCCGCCGGAAGGCGCCGCCCACCCCACCGCATTCAGGATCACGCGCTGCACGACCGGCAGGTGATAGGTGGGGTAGGTCTCGTGGCCGGGGCGGAAGTAGAAAATCTTGCCGTTGCCCCGCTGATAGCAGCACCCGCTGCGGAACACCTCCCCGCCCTCGAACCAGCTCACGAACACCAGCGTATCCGGCGCGGGGACGCCGAAGTGCTCGCCGTACATCTCCTCCGGCTTGATCTCGAAGTATTCCGGCAGCCCGGCGGCGATGGGATGCCCCGGCTCGATCACCCAGATGCGCTCACGTTCCCCGATCTCGCGCCACTTGAGGTTGCAGGTCGTGCCCATCAGCCGCCGGAAAATCTTGGAGAAATGTCCGCTGTGCAGCACGATCAGCCCCATGCCCTCCAGCACGCGCGCCTGCACGCGGTCCACCACAGCGTCCTGGACCTCGTCGTGCGCCATGTGCCCCCACCACAGCAACACATCGGTTTCGGCCAGCACGGCGTCGGTCAGGCCGTGTTCCGGTTCGTCGAGGGTGGCCGTTTTCACAGCCAGGCCTGCCGCTCGCAAGGGGGCAGCCAACGCCTCGTGAATGCCGTCGGGATAAACCCGGCGCACGTCCTCGTGGCTTTGCTCGTGCCGGAACTCGTTCCACACGGTCACACGCGGTAAGGCGGCCATTGGCTTTTTCTCCTTTAAAATCTTCACCGCAAAGTGCGCAAAGAACGCAAAGGTCCTCAAAACCGGGTCCCCAGCCTCTCCCCGCGCGCCGGAACGCGGTTTGGCCGGTCGCTTCGGCGCTTGCCGCTGCGACGCAGTTACAGCGCCGTCGCCTGCACGGGCGCGCCGCCCTGTGCTGCCGATGCCTGGATCGCGTCGTACAGGCGGGCCATGCGCAGCCCGATTTCCGGTGGGCTGGGGTTCTCCAGCACGCCGCTGCGGACGGCCAAAAACTGCTGCCAGGGGCCGATCCAGGCGGGCACTTTCACCGGGCGGAAGGTCTTGCGCCCGTATCGCTGAAGCGCCAGCCGTTCGCCCCACTGCCCGGTATGCAGGATGCCCTTTGTACAGAACACGCGGATGTCCGACGCGCAGGACGGGATGGTTTCGCCACAGGCATGGATCGTCACCAGCGCGCCGGATTGGAGACGGCCCATTACCACGCCCATCGTCTCCACCGGGCGTCCGTTGTAGTGATCCAGCCAGGCGGCCACTTCCGCGAAGTCCTCGCCCGCCAGGTCCGAGACGGTATTCAGCATGTGCGCGCCGGTATCGAACAGAAAGCCGCCGCCGGAGAGGGGCGGGTCCTGCCGCCAGGTGCCCACCGTGTTCGGCCCCCAGTTCTGCCACACCGTGCCGCTGATGGAGAGGATCGGGCCTAGTTCGCCGGAGCGGAGCATCTTCACCGCCGTGCGAATCTGCGGCGACAGGCTGCCCTGAAAAGCCACCACCAGCAGCCGCCCGGTGCGGTCGCGCGTCTGGATCAGGCTGCGTGCCTCGGCGGCGTTCAGCACCATCGGCTTTTCCAGCAGCACATCCAGCCCGGCTTCCAGGCAGGCTGTGGTCTGGTCGTGGTGGAGAGCGTGCGGCGTGATGATGAAGGCCGCATCCAGCCGCCCGGCGTATTCGGCCAGCAGGCGGCTCAGGTCCGGCTGATTGGGCGGCGGCGGCAACCCGGCGTCGGTGAACACCTGTGCCGCCAGCGCGTAGGCCTGCGCCGACGGCTCGCACATCACCACGATCTGGGTCGTATCCTGCTGCTGAAGCATGGTACGGATGTGGTGGCGCGCCATGCCCCCCACGCCGATCATGGCGACCCGGACAGAATCGGACATCGCGTTCCTCCTGTGGAACTCACGCACAAGCGCCGGAAAGGGCGCGAAAAGCCATCCCCTCCGGCAGAGATCAGCGATCCCCGGCACTGCCGCGCCGGGTCAGTCTTCCTTGACCACGCGGATGTGCAGTTCTTCGAGCTGCTTCGGCTCGACCTCCGAGGGCGCCCCGGCCATCAGGTCGGTGGCCTGCTGGGTCTTGGGGAAGGCGATCACCTCGCGGATGTTCGGCTCGCCCGCCAGCAGCATCACCAGCCGGTCGATGCCCGGCGCGATCCCGCCGTGCGGCGGCGTGCCGTACTCGAACGCTTCCAGCATATGCCCAAAGCGTTCCTTCGCCACCTCCACGTCCAGGCCGATCAGGCCGAAGATTTTCTCCTGCAACTCGCGGCGGTGGATACGGATGCTGCCGCCGGCCACCTCGTAGCCGTTGCACACCAGGTCATACTGCTGCCCGCGTGCCTGGCCGGGATCGGTATCGAGCAGAGGGATGTCCTCCGGCATGGGCGAAGTAAACAGGTGATGGGAGGGGTCCCAGCGGTGTTCGTCGGCGTTCCACTCGAACAGCGGGAAGTCAATGATCCAGCCAAAGGCGATCTGTTGCGGATCGGCCAGGTTCAAGCGGGCGGCCAGTTCGCGGCGCAGCGCATCCTGCACTGCGTAGACGACCTTCGGCTCGTCGGTGACGAACAGGAGCAGGTCGCCGCCAGTCGCACCCAGTCGGGCGAACAATTCGGCCTTGAGCGCGTCGTCGAAGAACTTGCCCACCGGCCCTTTTACGTCGCCGTCTTGCAGGGCCAGCCAGGCCAGGCCCTTTGCACCATGCTCTTTGGCGAGCGCTTCGAGTTCCTCGGCCTGCTTTTTGAGCTGGCTGCCGCTGCCCACGCCCGCCCCCGGCACGCGCAGCGCCTTGACCGGCTTCCCAGCGGCGGCGCTATCCTGGAACACCCCGAAGCCGCTGCGCGCCGCGAGGTCGGTCACGTTGACCCATTCCAGGTCGTAGCGCAGGTCGGGCTTGTCCGAGCCGTATTTGTCCAGCGCCTCGCGGTAGGGGATGCGGGGAAAGGGTTTGGTGATCAGGGTGCGGTCAGAGACATCTTCCACAATGCCGATCATCAGCCCTTCCACGAGGGCCATCACGTCGTTGCGCTGGACGAAGCTCATTTCCATATCGAGCTGGGTGAACTCCGGCTGGCGGTCGCCGCGCTGGTCCTCGTCGCGGAAGCAGCGCGCGATCTGGAAGTAGCGTTCATAGCCGGCCACCATGAGCAGTTGCTTGAGCTGCTGGGGACTCTGCGGCAGGGCATAGAACTGGCCGGGGTGCACGCGGCTGGGCACCAGGTAGTCGCGCGCGCCTTCGGGCGTGGTCTTGAACAGGATTGGCGTCTCGATCTCCACAAAGCCACGCGCATCCAGGTAGTCGCGGATGTACTTGACGACGCGGTGGCGCAGCACCAGGTTACGCTGCATCCGTTCGCGGCGCAGGTCCAGATAACGGTATTTCATGCGCAGGGCTTCGTCCACCTTCGCATCGCCGTAGATGTAGAAGGGCGTGGTCCTGGCCGGGTTGAGGATGACCACCTCCTGGGCCTCGACCTCCACCTCACCGGTGAGCAGGGCGGGGTTCTCCATGCCTGTCGGACGGCGGCGGACGCTGCCCTGAATTTGCAGCACGTACTCGCTGCGCGCCTCGGCGGCGACGGCGTGGGCCTGCGGGGCGCTTTGCTGGTCTACCACCACCTGGACCGTGCCCCAACGGTCGCGCAGGTCGATGAAGATCAGGCCGCCCTGGTCGCGGCGGCGGTTGACCCAGCCTGCCAGGGTGACGGTCTGGCCGACGTGTTCGGCGCGCAGTTCGCCGCAGGTGTGCGTTTTCAACATGGCTTGTGCTCGTGTTTCTCTGGTGGGAAAGGCGTCAGTGCATCGGCGGAGAGATTACCACACCTGGCGGCAGACGCCAACGAACAGACTCACCGCCGAGCGCACGAAGGAAATGCTTCACAGGTTTTGAGTTCTGAGTGCTCGGATTGGAGATCCCCCTCAAAACCCCGCACGTTCGCTGCGCGCGCTCTGCGGTGAGATAAAAGGACGGGCAAAAAAGGCAGGCCGCTAGGCCGCGCTCTCGAAGGCGTCCACGATGCGTTTGGCATTTTCATATTCGGGACTGCCGGGCGCGGCGGATTCGAGCGTTTGCGTGGCCGCCAGGTATTGCTCAACCGTGATCTCCTCCCCGGCGCGGTTCATGCGGTCATGCACCTCACTGGAGATCCAGATGCGTTCCTCGTCGGTCATGACGCCCAGCTCGCCCTCGACGCTGCTGATCTCCGCGTCTGAGAGCGTGCCCTGGGCTTCCAGCATTGCTTTCAACTTGTCGAAGGCTGCGGTCATGCTCCATCCTCCGGGCAAGAACGATTCCAGGTCGCAAATGCGTGTTTTTAGGCTATCCCAAAATGAAGCTGGCGACAAGGGGCAGCAGGTCCAACCAGCGAATTTTCCCCCCGGTCTGGCGCCGCACGGCTACACATCACCGGCGGCGCTATCTTTGGCTACACGCCTCAGTCGGGCCGCCCGGCGTTCTCGTCGATGAACACGGGCAGGTGGCCCAGCGCGATGATGTCGGTCCAGCGGGCACGGTCGCCCTCGGTGAAGATGGCGGCCTGGGCAACGACGTTCGCGCCGACCTTGTCCATCAGCACGCGCATTCCCTGGAGGGTGCTGCCGGTGCTGATCACGTCATCGACTAGGGCCACGCGCCGCCCGCGCAGGAGGGCCTGGTCCTTTTCATCCAGATAAAGCATCTGCGGCGCGCCGGTGGTGATGCTGATGGTGTGGGCTTCCAGGACCTCGCCCATGTAGGGCTTGTAGGACTTGCGCAGCACCACATAGGGCAGCCCGGTTTCTACCGCCAGGGCGTAAATGAGCGGGATGCTCTTGGCCTCTGCCGTCACCAGCACTTCGGGCTGTGTCGGCGTTAGTTGAGGAGCCAGGGCCTTAGCGACAGCCTGGGTCAACTCGGTGTCGCCCAGGATGTTGAGGATAGCGATGCGCACCCCCGGCGCGACCTGAAACAGCGGCAGGTCGCGCTTTAGCCCGGCGACGGTGACGGGATAGACTTCACGTTCTTGCGGCATGGGATTCTCCTTGCACAAATAAACGCGCACCTGCGGCGGTACGCAAACCCGCCGAATTATAGCGCGTGCCGTCGTGCTGTCTACGGCGCCCAGTCGTTCGCCATGTCGTAGAGGTTGTCTACAGTGACCTGGTAGTTGGCGTAAGTCGCCACCTCGACGATGTAGATTTCCCAACTGCCGCCGCTGCGGTTGGACGAATAGACCAGGTAGCGGCCGTCCGGCGACCAGCGCGGGCGCACGTCGGCAAAGGGCGTATCCACGACCACTATCGGCGTGCCGCCGCTGACCGGCACCAGATAGATGTCCGGGTCGTCAGGCGCGTCTGCCGTCGTCGCTTCAAAGGCGACCATTGTTCCGTCCGGCGATACGGCGGGATTGTTCTCGATGTACTCGTTGCCGTTGTTTGTCACGGCCACGATGTTACCTTCCAGACTGATCAGGTTCAGGTCTACCGTGCCGTTGTTGGCACGGCCATCGGCCACATACACCAGGTGGCTGGACCCGCCCCAAGAGGGCGCCGTGCTGTTCACATCGCCCTGCGTCAACCGCCGCAGCGCGGTGTTGATGTCTTCCGGCGGCTGCCCCCCGCCGATGATGCCCGCTGTGGTGAGCGACAACACAAAAATGTCCTTAACCAGGCTGCGTGGCTCGCGCGCCGAAAAAGCCAGTTGATTGCCGTCGGACGAAAAGCAACCATCGTCCTGATCATCCAACACGCGCATCCCCAACACCTGCGCCAGCAGCAGCGGGCGGCGCGAACCGTCCAGCCAGGCGAACTCCAGGCCAACGTTGTTGGTCGCGGCGGAGTAGCGGGTGTAGACGATCAGATTGCCGTCCAATGACAGACTCGGCCTGGCGCCGCGCCCGCTGGCCGGATTGGTCGAATCCAGGATCGTGCGCGGCACGCCGCCGGCCAGCGGTATCTCCACGATGGAGACATAGCCGGTGTTCGTGATGTCCTGTCCAGAGGCTGCCAGCAGCCGCCCGGTGAACATCCCGGACCCGACGACCGTCGGCAGCGGCGTATCGGTGGGACGGATGGCTGAGGTAGGCGAAGGCAGCGGCGTCCAGGTGGGCGGCAGGGGCGAACTGAACGGCGTCGGTGAGGCGATTGCCAGCACGGCGGCCTGGGTCGCTGCGGCATTGGCCGTTTCCGTCGCACGGATAAGTGTCTCGGCGGTGGCCTGCAAGGCGGCAGCGGTGGCCTGCTGCTCAGCAGCGACGCGGCTATTGTTGCTGATCACCAGGGCGATCACGCCGCACAGCAGCACCACAATGATGGCGAACACGCCCACACCGATGATCAACATCTTGCGGCTGACGCCCGGCGCGATCTCCTCGGCGCTGGATTTTTCTTCGGCGCGTCGGGCTTCTAACTGCGAGAGCAGCTTTTTGGCGCGCTCGTTGGCCGGGTTGATGGTGATGACGTTGCCCAGACAGACGCGGCGCTCCTCGTCGGTTTCGACCAGCGAAGCCAGCCAGAACCATGCCTTTTCGTTGCGCTGATCCAGTTCTGTGATCTGCTCGAACAGCGCGCGGGCGCGGGGCTTGTCGCCCTCGCGGGCGGCGGCGATGGCATCGCGTAGCAGGGATTCGAGATTGCTCTTGTTGGTGCTCAAGATACCTTTCCTCCTGTGGTGCTATCCGACCGCCGCGACGCCGCGTGGCTGCTCAGCGGCCCGGCCAGGCCGGTTCCAGATCGTCCCCGGTGCTGCGCGTCACGCGCAGCAGATTCCCCCCGGCAGGATCGATCAGGTAAAGCTGAAAGACCTCGCTCTGGCGGTTAGAACTGAAGGCGATCCAGCGCCCATCAGGACTCCAGGCCGGATCGCGGTCCTCGGCGCTGCCGTCGTCGCGCGTCAGCAGGCGCTCGTCAGAGCCGTCGGCGTTCATCACGTACAGGTCGGCGTCGCGGTCGCGGTCCGAGATAAACACGATCCGCGCTCCATCCGGCGACCAGGCAGGCCGGAAGCTGCTGCCCCCGGCGTCGGTCAGGCGGACGATGGCCGTGCCGTCGGCGTTCATACGGTAAAGCTCGGTCTGGCCGGGGCCGTCGCGGTCGGAGGCGAACACGATGGCGCGTCCGTCCGGCGACCAGGCCGGGTCGCGGTCGGCCACGCCGGCGTTGTTGGTCAGGTTCGCCAGGCCGCTGCCGTCGGCGTTGACGATGTACACGTCATCGTCGCCGTCGGCGTCGGAGCTGAAGGTCAGGCGCAGGCCGTCCGGCGACCAGGACGGGCGGCTGAAGCGTTCCCCGCCCAGGCGGAGGATCACCTGCGGCGCGGGCGCCTCGCCATCTCCGGCTTCCCCGGCCGGCTCACCCAGTGGAAAGAGCGCCAGTTCCGGCACAGCGTCTTCGCCGCCGCTGCGCAACACACAGGCAGCGCGCAGACCGTCCGGCGCGGGAACGGGCGCGCGCACATCGGCGGAGTCGTCCGTCAGGCGGCGCTCGCCGGAGCCGTCGCCGCGCACGGTGTAGAGATTGCGACGTTCGTCGCCCGCGCGGCGGCTGCTGAACAACAGGCTGTAGCGGTCCACTGGCAGGGGCGTGACGGTGGGCGTCGGCGTGATCGAGGCCGTCGGCGTGGGCGAGGGCGTCCAGGTAGGCGGCTGGAGCGATTCCTCGACTTCGGCGGGCAGCGTGATGAGCACGCCTGTGGGGGGCAGGGTCGCGGTCGGCGTGGGCGAGGCCAGCAGCGCCAGGGCGGTGGCAAGCTCCGGCGTGGGCGTGGCGGTGGGTGGGGGCGGCCTGAGCGCCTCCGAAGCGGCGATCACGACGGCCATCACCAGCGCCGCGCCGACGGCGATCACCAGCAGCGTGCCCAAGAATACCGCCATCCGTCGCAGCCAGCGCCGCCGCATCTCGCCGGCGAAGTCGTAATATTCCACCGGCTCCGGGGCAAAGGGGGCCGGCGCGGCCTCTGTCACCTTCTGCTGTTCCCGCCGGGCCAGCTCGATCAGACGACGGACACGCGCCGCCTCGATCTCTTCGGGCGAAGGCGCAGGCGAGGGCGGTGGTGGTTCCGACGCCGGACGCCGGACGGTGGGCTGAAATTCGCGTTCGTCGGCGGCCTGGCCGCCGATACGGGCCGCCAGCCAGGCCGACTGGCGTGCCTTACGCCCGGCGCGTGGCCCTCCCAGGCGTTCCAGCGCCTGGCGGGCGGATGCGTTATCCGGGTTGATTTCGAGCACGATCTCCAATGCCTCGCGGCGCTGGGCCTTGTTCTCCGCCACCGCTGCCATCCACATCCAGGCCAGTTCGTTGTATTCGTCGGCCTGAAGCACCTGTTCCAACAGCACGCGGGCGCGCGCCCGGTCCCCGGTGCGGGCCAGTTCAATCGCCTGGCGAAGGAGATCGTGCTGTTCGTGCTGGCTTGCCAAAGCGTTTACCCCGGCTGGAGAACGAAGGAGACACCCTATGTTAGATCAGGTTGCGCCGGAATGCCAAAGGCATTCACAGCGCCGGGAGGACAACAAACAGAAACACGCAGGCCAGCACGGCCAGCAACAGCAGCACGCCGATAAAGATGCCGCCGTAGAGCAGGGTGCGGTTCGTGCTGGCTTCCTGCGCGCGGGCCATGCGGCCCAGTTCGCGTTTGGCTGTGGCGTTGTCGGGGTTCACTTTCAGAGTCAGGGTCAGGTAGCGGCGTTTTTCCTTTGCGCTCTCTGCCAGATAAGCCAGCCACAGCAGAGCGCGCTCATTGCGCGGGTCCTCGTCCAAAATCTTCTGGAACATCACGCGCGCGCCAGGGGCATTGCCGGATTTCGCCGTGCGGATACCCAGTTGCAGCAGTTCTTCACGGTTCAGGGCGTTTTCGTCGTTTGAGGCTACCTGCTCAACCATGTCCGATGCCTTTGTATTGTCAGGGAAGTTTGATTTTTGTTGACAATTCATCGACACACTCTACGTCTAGTATACAGTCAAGATGCCACTTGTTGACAAGAGGGAAAATAGTGGGGATCGGGATAGGGTTTCTTAACAGTTATGGGGAAATTGTGCAGGCCGCCATCTGGCAGAAAGACGGCCAGGGACACGGCCGGTCGTGTCCCTGACAGAGCGTATCCGGCGTTGCGGCAACGGGCGCGTCAGCCCGTCACGGGGATGTTCGCCAGCGGCGTGCTGCCCTCCAGTGTGACGTAGGCCGCCGCAATCCAGCCGGTCACGCCGTTCGCCAGGCGGATTTGTAGCCAGGTCGAGTCGGCAGTGCGCCCGATCACCTCGGCGGTCTGCCCGCGCAAGAGCGCGCCCCGGCGGTTGCTGGCGGTGCTGGGCTGGCTACGCACGCGCAGGCTGGCGTTCGAGCGCGCCTGGAGGCCCGGAATTGACGAGTTCGCGCCCGTCACCGGCACCGATGCCAGGTTGCCGCTGATGGTCACATAGCCGGCGTTGACCCAGCCGCTGATGCCCTCGCCGCTGATCTGCACCCACGTGTTGTTGCTGTTGCGCCCGATCACCATATAGGCTTCAAACTGGCGAACCTGGGTCAGCGCGGTATAGGTGACGCCCGGCCCGTTGCGCACGTTGAGCAGCGGCGTGGCGATGGTGGCTATCACCCCGGACGGCGCGGGCGCAACGGCGGCGGGAACCGGCGTTGTGGTTGGAATCACCGCGCCGGGCGTCCAGTAGACCCGCACGCGCGCCTGATCGAGCAGTTCAAAGTACTCCACGCGCACGGTGTGCACGCCGGGGCTGAGCGTGATCGTAGCGGTGCGCTCGCGGTACATCCCGGAGGTCCACAGGTCGATG
>Ga0209018_1000351_pt1 | contig 43884 bp, 22 predicted proteins | sample YNPBryBLVA2012_FD_185814 | JGI IMG/M metagenome (GOLD analysis project Ga0209018, IMG submission 185814) | Anoxygenic and chlorotrophic microbial mat microbial communities from Yellowstone National Park, USA - YNP Bryant BLVA 2012 (SPAdes)... ...
GATGCGTCTGCTGGCCGGTGAGGCCTAGACGGCTGCCCAACAGAACGGAGAACAACGTCATGCCAGTCAAGCGACTGATCCAAGTGATACTGCTAGGGCTTATCCTGGCATTCCTGATGGGGGCCGAATATCTGAACGGCACGGCTGCTGCCGCAGCCGCTTGCGCCGACTGCAACAGCCCTCGCCAGGCTGATGCCCCGCTGGCAGAGCGGCTGGCAGCCGCCGGGGAGCAGCTCCCCCTTCAGGCCACCCCTACCCCTGGAGCAGCCCAGCGCCTGGCCGAAGCGCAGAGCCGCCACGCCGCTCTCATCGTCGGCGCGGCCATCCCGGTGGCGGTGGTCATCCTGGTAGTCCTGCTCAGTTATCGGCGCAAGGCGCGTGGACATTGACAGACCTCCCCTCCTGAGGTATCCTTCGGGCTGCCTCCGGGTGGGTCCGGCGCGGCAGAAACTTGCGAACCCCGTCAGGTCCGAGAGGAAGCAGCGGTAAGTAAGCCATTCTGGGCGCCGCCGGGTTGCCTGCCCGGAGGTTTTACGTAGGGAGCAAAATCACCGATATCCCCTTACCTGCGAGGTCCAATGAGCAAAGTTGCAGTCATCACCGATACAGACTCCAGCTTGCCAGCCGAGCTGGCCGCGGCTTACGACATCCGCCAGGTGCCGCAAAGCATCCACTTTGGGCAAGAAACCTTTCTTTCCAGCATCGAAATAGACGACGAGCGCTTATTTGCCCGCATTGACCAGGAAGGTAAACTGCCCAAAACAGCCGCCCCCGCCCCCGGCCAATTTGCCGAAGCTTATCGAACCGCTTTCGACGCTGGCGCCGAGCAAATTCTGTGCTTTTGCGTCAGCAGTACAGTAAGCGGCACCTATAACGCCGCGCTAACAGCAAGCGAGTTATTCGCCGGGCGCGACATCACCGTTGTAGACACCCAAACGCTTTCGATGGCGCAGGGCTTCATGGCCTTGTGCGCCGCCGAGGCCCTTCGGGCAGGCGCCGGCAAAGACGAGGCGCTGGCTCAGGCCCTCGAGCTGCGCGGGCGGACGCACCTCTTTGCAGCCCTATCCACCCTGAAATATATTGCCATGAGCGGGCGGGTGGGGCATCTGGCCGCCGGGCTGGCCTCCTTGCTGGATGTGAAACCCATCCTGAGCATGCAAAACGGCCAATTAGACTTACTCGAACGCGTGCGCACCCGCCACAAAGCCTGGCTGCGTGTGGCCGAGCTGGCCGCCCAAGCGGCGCAGGACAAGCCCATCGAGCGCGCCGCTATTTTGCACGTGTGCGCCGCAGAGGAGGCGCGCCAGTTTGGCGACCTCTTGCGCTCACACATCTCCCTTCCCCTCGACGTGCTATATGCCCCCCTTACCCCAGGCCTTTCGGTGCACACCGGGGCCGGTTTGGTCGGTATCGTCCTGGTCACGGCACGTTGAGGCCTCACGGGCGCGCCTCGGCCAACAGCTCCACCCGCTCGATGGGCGCCCCCAGGCTGAACACCGTCACCGCAAAGGGCAGGCTTTGCCAGCCCTGCTCGTTGGCAGCAGCGCTCTTTTCCCACTTGCGCACCCCCACGGCGTATCCCGCCGCGTCGTAGGCCACGGCCACCACCCAAAACAGCCGCGCCGGCGGCCCGTCTTGAGCCACCGAAACCACGCCCTGCAGCGTGGCGCTCCACCCTGATGGAGCGATATCGCTCTGCTCGATAAGCAGCGTGGTGGTCAGATAACGCTGCTCATCGGGGAGCGCTGCAATGGCCGAGAGCAACTGCGCTTGGGGAACAACCGTCGGCGGCAAGGGCGGCGCAAAATAAGCGGCAAGCGGCAGCGCCTGCCCTGGCAAAAGCAAATTCAGCAAAGGCGCAACCTGCTGAGCGACCAGCAAATCCCCTTGCAGCGTGTAGAGTTCGAGCCGCGCCGAAAGATTTTCGACGCCAAACGTCTGATCATTCGAGACCAGGCACAGGCACCACAGCCCGCCGTCGGCAACAGGGTAACAACGCGGGACCTCCGTCTTCAGCGGCATCAGCGTTGGCGTGGGAGCAAGCAGCAGCGCGTCCTCGCCGATGGGGATAACCAGCGTCTTGCCGGGTGAGAGCAGGTACGGGTCCACCCCAGGATTGGCCGCCATGAGCGCATCCAGGCTGACGCCGTAACGGTAAGCGATAGACAGCAAGGTATCGTCAGCGCCGATGACGTGCAAAAACGGCGTGGGCGTTGGCAAAGGGGGTGAAGTTGCCCTGAGCGGCGAAGGCCACGGGGTGAGGGTGCGAGTTGGGCTTGGCGAACGATAGGGTGTGAGTGCGCCCCGCCGGGTAGGGGTGGGCGTCTCGGAGGGTGAGGCCTGAGAGCAGGCGCTGGCCACGATCACAGCCAGCATACAGAAAAGCGAAGCGAGATTGCGTTTCGAAACAGCCATGCCACGATTATACTCAATGCTCCATTCAGTGCCATTCGCCACTTGCCCACAAAGCCAGGCTGTGCTAAACTTTTTGCAAGGATGACTATGGCTAACGAAGCGATGTTTCAAGAAGCTCAGAACGCTCTGGCCGCGGGTCAGCGTGAACGCGCCAAAGATTTGCTGACGCGCCTGCTGCGCAACGATCAAAACAACGCTGAATATTGGCTGTGGATGAGCGCGGCGGTAGAGACGCCGGGCGAGCAGATTTTCTGCTTGGAGAAGGCGCTCAAGATTGATCCCAACAACACGGCCGTGCGGCGGGGGTTGATTCTCTTGGGGGCACTGCCCCCCAATGAAGCTCTGCAACCAGTAGCGCCGGCGCGGCGCCGCCGCGTGGGAGAAATTGCCGCCGAGCAGCGTATGTCCATCAAGGTTTCGGTTGGCAAACCCGGTAGCCTAGCAGGCGGCGGCTGGGAGCAAATGTGGGAACAACCGGCGATACGCTATACGCTCATCGGCGTGGGCGGGTTGGTGGCGTTGGCACTCATCGTAGGCATCATCTTGGGGCTGTCGCGCAATGCTCGGCCGGTGGCGCGCCTCACCATCACACCCAACCCCACCCCCACCGGCGCATCGCCCACACCCACCATGTTGCCAACCCCCTCGCCGGTAGTCAAGTCGCCCACACCCACCTTCATCGGCCCAACGCCATTGTGGATGTTCCTCGAAGCCACCTACACCGCCACGCCGCGTTACATTGCCACCCAGCACGCCATTCTGGAATCGTATCGCGCCGGCCTGCGCGCCTACGACCGCGGCGATTATGCCAGCATGGCGCAGCATCTGCAACAGGCCAGCCGCGACGACCCCGGCGCAGCCGATATTCTCTACTATTTGGGCGAAGCCTATCGCCTGCTCGGCAAATATTCCGATGCGCTCGACACCTTCAATCAGGCTATCAAAGTCAACCCTGGCTTTGCCCCGCCTTACCTGGGGCGCGCCCGCGCTCGCCTGGCGCTCGACCCCAAGGCAGATGTTTCCAAAGACCTCGACCAAGCCATTGCCATAGACCCCAACTTACGCGAGGCTTATCTCGAACGGGCCGCCTTCCAAATCTCGAAGAACGATCCTCAAGCAGCGCTGGAAGACTTGAGCATCGCCGAGGCGCTGCCCCTGCCGGTTGACCCCATGCTATACGTGTGGCGCGCCCACGCCAATCTCCTGGCAGGCGAGAATGCCGCCGCCCTTGCAGACGCCCGCCGCGCCCATGAATTGGACTTCACCTTATTGCCCGCCTATCTGGCCATGGGGCAGGCTTACCTGGCCAATGGCGACCTCGCCCAGGCTGAAGAAAACACCGAAATCTACCTGCGTTATGTCACCACCGACCCGCAGGCCTATCTCTTGATGGGGCAGATCTACGAGCAAAAACAAGATTACCAAGCCGCCCTTGAGGCCTTCGACACCGTCCTGAGGCTGAACGAAAACCTGATGGAAGGCTACTGGCGCCGCGGGCGCATTTATATCGCCCTAGGGGAGGGAAACAAGGCGGTCAACGACCTTGTCAAAGCCCAGCGGCAAAACAACCAGTCGTTCGACATCAACCTTGACTTGGGGCGCGCTTTCATGGTGGCCGAGCGGCTAAATGACGCCTATCGTCAGCTCACGCTGGCCGAAAAACTGGCCGCCTCCGATAGCCAGCGGGCTGCTGTGTATTTCTGGCGCGCCCAAGTGCTGGAATTGGCCGCCAATAAGCGCGCCGCCGAGGCCGATTGGCGCGCCTTGCTGGCTTTGCCGGCCGAGGCCGTGCCGCCCGAGTGGTTGACCTTTGCCAACGAGCATCTGCTGATCCTCGTCTCGCCTACACCCTCCGCCACCAACCAGCCCAGCGCCACCTTCACGCCCGAACCGACAGCCTCCCCCTCGCCTAGCGCCACAGCGTCCCCCTCTTCCACACCCACAGCCACGCGCAGCCCAAGCCCGCTTGCGCCTTCTCGCACTCCCACTCAATGACCTCACCCGCTAATGATCAAGCCCTCGCTCAAATCATCTTCTGCTATCTATCGCCTGGCGATTCTGCTGATTAGTGTGGCTTTGTTGCTCTTCAGCATCTTACACACCCCGCCCCGTCTCAATTGGGGCTGGCTGCTGATTCTGAGCATTGCCGTTCAGGTCAATTTCCCGCTGAGTTGGCTGCACAATGAGATCAGCCTGATTCAGGCGTTGACCCTGGGGCTAGGGTTGTTGTTTGGCCCTGCCGAGGCGGGTTGGATAACGCTGCTCGGCGTTGCCGTGGGGTATATCTACCGGCAAGAGCGCAACCGGCTGGAGCAACGCCCCCTCGCCAGTTGGCTGGATGTCGGCTTCGCCATCGGTATTCAAGTGATCCCCCTGATCGTGGCTTTGCATGCTTTAGGCTGGGTGCAAGGGACAGCCAACGATGCCACCATCACCATCTGGCCAGACATTTTGGCCCCGGCGTTGCTCTTCGCGCTGCTGCAAACGGCTCTGCTCTTGGGAGATGTCTTCCTGCAGCCAGCGCAGCAAACAAGCGATATACGCCACAATCTTCTCACCCTGGCTCTGGTGGAATTCTTGCCGCCGCCCTTCGTGGTGGTCATCGTCATCGCTTATAGCCAGACACCCGGCGGCGTCCTGATTGCGCTGGGAGGCATCCCTACCCTCTTAGCTATTCTGATGAGCCGCATGGGGGCAACCCAACTGGAGTTGCAGCGCCGCCTGGAAGAGCTTTCCACCCTGGAGCAGGTGAGCGGCGTCTTGCGCTCGACGATTGACCTGGACAAACTGCTGAACGTGATCCATCAGCAAGTTACCCACCTGCTGAAGATCGAGAACTTCTACGTTGCTCTTTACGACCGCGAACAGGAACGCATCTGGCATCCCCTGGCAGTCAAGTACGGCCAGCGCCAAAACTGGGCGCCCCGCCCGCTGCAGCCCGACCGCCTGACCGACCGTGTAATCGTCGAGGGCAAGCCTATCATCATCACACCGCAAAATCAGGATGCCTTGCCGCGAACCGGCCTGCCGGTGAGCGTGGAAACACCTGCGGCCTGGATGGGCGTTCCTCTCATCACCTCCGACCAAACCATCGGCTGTTTGGCGGTGTTCTCCACCTCTCCTGAAACCCAATTCAACCCCGAGGACCTGAACTTGCTGGCCATCCTCTCCGGGCAAGTCAGCGTGGCAATTGACAACGCTCTCTTACTCAGCCAAACTCAGCGGCGGGCAGCCCAGCTTGAGAGTCTCACCCGGCTGACAGCCCTGATCACCGCCAGCCTGGATACCAAAGAGGTGCTTTCTCAGGTTTGCCGCGCCGCGGCGCAAGTGGGCGGCGCTCAGCGCAGCGCCGTTTACCTGGTTGACGAGGCAAAGAACGAAGTGGTCTTGGCGCATGCCTTTGGCCTATCTAACAACTTCGTCCATCGCAACGAGCGTTTCCCCCTGTCGCTCGATGACCGTTCGCGTTGTCTGCGCAGCGGACGCGCTGAGCTGACCGACAACACCGGCCCCTCCCCTCTCGATCAATGGTTCCTGGACAGTTTGGAGCTGGAGGGCATCCACGCTTTTGGCGATTTCCCGCTCATTACCACCGAGGAGCGGCTGGGCATCTTGTCGGTTTATTTCGAACAACCTCACGCTTTCAGCGCCGAAGAAGTGCACTTACTGCAGACTTTTGCCGCCCAGGCCGCCTTGGCGGTCTCGAATGCGCGCTTGTATGCCAGCGCCGACCGAGCCCTGGCGCGCCGCGCTGACCAGCTCGCCATTCTCGAATCGGTGGGGCGCGAATTGGCAGGGGCCATCAGCTCATCGCGGCTGTTCGATATGATCCTCAGCTATGCGCTCAAATTCACCAACTCCCCTTGGGGCGAACTGAGCCTCTTCAACCCGCAGAGCAACCTGCTAGAAGTCAAGGCCAGCCGCGGCTACATCAACCCCAAGCCGATCTTTGCCCTGGATGAAGGCATCTCAGGCCAAGTGATCAAAACCCGTCAGCCGCTCAACGTGGGCAATGTGCAGAGAGAACCAGGCTACATTGACCAAACCAACGGCGCCTCCCGCTCACAATTGAGCGTCCCCATGATACATGAAGAGCGCGTCCTGGGCGTACTGACCATCGAAAGCGCCGAGGAGAACGCCTACAGCCCAGCAGACGAGACCTTCATCGGCCAGCTGGCCACCCAGGGGGCAGTAGCCGTGGTCAATGCCCAACTTTACAGTGAAACGCAGCGCCGTCTGCGCGAGCAATCCATCCTGTACCTGATCAGCTCCCATCTGGTCGGCAACCCCGAATTGGAAAGCGTTCTGCAAATCGTGGTGCGCTCCATGGAAGCTGCCGTGCCGACGGCAGTCGTCGGCGTCTATCTGTGGGACGAAAACGCCAAGACTTACTTCGCCCGTCACATCTCGCCGGTGCCGGCGCGGCCAAACTGCCATCCCCCTGCCGAGATTGCCGAGCAAAAACTCACTCCCATCCGCCAAGCCCTGATGAACACCGGCTTTCTGCACCCGCCCCGCCAGCAAGAAACCAATGCACTGTTGGACCAGTGCCGCGAATGCCAGGCGGTGGTTTTGCCCATGGTCGTCAAAGACCAGCGTCTGGGGATGGTGCTGTTGCACATTCCCCAAGAACAGGTTATCCAGGAAGAAGAAATCCAGCTCTTGCAGGCCATCATTGCCCAGGTTTCCATCTCCCTGCAAAATGCTCTGCTCTTCCTGGATGTGACCAACGGCCGCGACCGCCTGGCAGCCGTGCTCAACTCGGTCGGCGAGGGTTTGGTCATGCTGGACAACAACGGGCGCATCCTGCTGGTCAATGCGCCGGTGCAAGCCATCACCAACCTGACAGCCGATGAGTTGATCGGCAAACAGTTGAATCAGTTACCGCCACAAGCCTTGCAACCGCTGGGCTACACGCAGGACGAAGCGGAAACCCTCACGCGCAGCCCCGTCGAAAGCCAGACCTTCGTCTCGCCCAAGAAAACCATCCGCTTGAGCGAAGCCAAGCCCGAAAAGGTGCTCGAACGCTCGACCCTGCCAGTTTGGGGGAGCGGGAAACGCATCATCGGCTGGATGATTGTGCTGCGAGACATTACCGAAGAGCACCAAATGGCCGAGGCGCGCGAGCTAATCACCCAAACTCTCGTCCACGATCTGCGTTCGCCAGTCGGCACCGTCCTTTCGGCCATAGACATCCTCGAAAGCACCGTTTCCTACGACCCGAACGATGAGCTGCCTGTACAGGCATTCCGTGTGGCGCGCATCAGCGCCAACCGCGTCCTGGGGCTGATCGAATCGCTGCTAGACATTGCCCGTCTGCAAGCCGGCAAGATGGACCTCAACCTGGTAAAACTCAACATCCATCAAATGGCTGCCGACCTGGTGAACGAGTTCCTCGCCCAGGCCAACCACAACGATATTACGATACGCAACGATATTCCTGCCAATTTCCCCTTGCTGCACGCCGACCAAAGCAAAATCAGCCGTGTGTTGACCAACCTGGTGGACAACGCCCTGAAATTTACCCCCGCCAATGGCTTGGTCATCCTCTCAGCAGAAATCGGCCCGAACGGCATGGTTACCGTGCAAGTCAGCGACAACGGGCCGGGCATCCCAGAAGAATTCCGCGAAAGAATCTTCGAGCGCTTCACCCAGGTGCCCGGGCAAGCTGGCCGACGACGCGGTTCTGGCTTAGGGTTGACCTTCTGTCGCCTGGCGGTCGAAGCCCATGGCGGGAAAATCTGGGTAGAGCCGCGGCCGGGCGGGGGCAGCCTCTTCAAGCTGACCTTACCGCTGGCCAAGTGAACGCGGAGAGCAAGCAACCATGAGTGAAGCTCCCTTTCACCCCCAAAAAGGCCCTTACCTGCGGGATATGCAGCCGGGCGATCGTTTCATCGGCTTCTATGTCCTACGCCACAAGCAACTGGAGCCATTTCGGGATGCCTCGCGGGGGGTGTTCCTGACCCTGATCGTCAGCGATCGCAGCGGGCAGCGGCTGGCGCGGGTGTGGGAGGAGGCCGAGGCCGCCGCGCAGGAGCTGGAAACCGGTCAGGTGATCAAGCTCGATGGCGAAGTGGAAACCTATCTCGACCGCCTGCAGATTCGCGTGCACCGCGTGCGCCCAGCGCGACCCAACGAGTACGACCGCCGCGATTTCATCCCAAGCTCGACACGTGACCTCGAAGCGCTCTTCGGCGAGGTGCAGGCTGTCATCGAGCAAATCGAAGACCCTCATTTGCGCCGGCTGGTGAACCACTTCTTCGAGGACAAGGAATTCGTCGAGCGCTTCTGTCAGGCGCCGGCCGCCCAGCGAGTCCATCACGCCTACCTGGGCGGGCTGCTCGAACACACTGTCGAAATCCTCGCCCTGTGCAAGACGCTGCTGACACTCTATCCGCAGATTCACGCCGACTTGCTCTACACAGGGGCGCTGCTGCACGACATCGGTAAACTGCGGGAATTCACCTGGGAACTGGATATCAGCTACAGCGACGAGGGCCGTCTGCTCGGGCATGTCGTCATGACCGACGAGATGGTGATGACTGCCCTGCAATCGCAACCCGACTTCCCCCCAGAGCTGGCCTTGCGTCTACGGCACATGCTGCTCTCACACCACGGACGATACGAGTGGGGTTCACCACGCCGTCCGCAGACCCTGGAGGCCATCGCCTTGCATCACGTCGAGAACCTGGATGCCCAGGTCAATCGTTTCGATCTGTTGTTGCAAAAGCGTCCTGCGGGCGAGTCCTGGACGCCTTACGATCGGCTGCTAGGGCGACAGCTCTACGCCGGTGCAGACGACGACCTCACCATCGAGGAGCAAAGCTGGACGGAATGACCGTCATTCGTTAGCATTTTGTAAGAAGTGGCGCTATTCCCTTGCCAGTCTTCTTGCGGCGCGCTATAATGCGGCCTTGCCTGAGCTAACAGGCAGAGGTAGAGGTGTATATGCCTATCTACACTTATCGGTGCGAAAACTGCGGCATCCAATTCGAACGCCAGCAATCTTTCAGCGAGGCGCCGCTGACGCGTTGCCCAGAGTGCAACAAGAAGGCCCTGCGCAAGGTCTACACCCCCGTGGGGATCGTTTTCAAAGGCAGCGGCTTCTACGCCACCGATCACCGCTCGCCCTCCGGAGCAGGGCGTTCTAGCAATGCCAAAGCCAACGAGGCCAGCAAAAAGACCGAGACAAACAACAGCGGCAACACAGCCGATACCACCCACAGCAGCGCCAAAACGGAAGATTAGCCTGGCAGGCCACTCCATCAGCGCAATTGCTTCACCAAAGACGGACGTTTCACGCCCGTCTTTGGTTTGAAGAGACTCGACGAACACCCCGCCATAGCCAAGTTCGCCGGCGTGATGATTCTCATGATGAGTCCAGGATTAATTTACTTGACACTTGCAAGTAAGTTGTGGTATTTTATGGCATGTTCAGCCCTGGCTCAGAACGATGACTTTCACCCTCAACAACGTATCGAAGTTTCATAGCCCTCGTTCACTTAGCGTAGCGAGAAGAATACCTGTCAACTGCCCAGACGAGTACGGGAATCGGTCGTGACGGTTGTCAACCGCCTGCTTCAGCCCATATGCAACGTGATCTCCCTGGACGGAGTTTGTTCTGCTTGCCTGAGCGCCACGCTGGTAAGCAGCCCCATTCAGCCAATCTGCTTAGTGCATGGAAATCCGCTCAAACAGACTACGCCGCTGACGACGGAAGTAGGCTTCCAGCCAACTTCCATGTGCAGAGACAGTGGATTGATCCCCCTTCGCTGGCTGGGAAGCCCGCGCTAACCCACAGGCTGGGAAACCTGCGCTAGCGGGGAGGGGCGTATTTTTGGCATTTGATGGTCTCGACAAGCCAGACCGCCTGGCTGGAAAGGAGTTGCTTGCCCAGAAGAAAAAAGTTTGCCCCGTTTTCATACGACTACGCCGCATAACCACTCTCTAGGAGGATAATCTTATGAAAAAATTTCGCATGGTGATCGTTTTAAGTGTTTTGCTGGCGTCACTCAGCATGGTAACGGTGGCGATGGCTGCCGCGGCCAGCAAGGATTCAGTCAGCACCCCAATAGCCGACATCGCCCCTATAGCCCCCCTGGCTAACATCGAAGCCACAGTGTGGTGGGAAGGCTTCGACAACCTGCCTTTCCCGCCAACGGGTTGGGGCACCACCATTGTCACCGATGCTGGATCAGGCACTCCAACCTGGTCGCGTGAAACAGTCGGCACATATCCAACCATAAGTCCGCACAGCGGCGCGGCTATGGCAAAGTTCAACTCATTCAACGTGGGAGCAAACGATGGAGCGCGCCTCTACACCCACGCCTTCAGCCTAACCGGCGTGTCCAACCCCGCCATCAGGTTCTGGATGTCTCACGATACCGGCTATTCCAGCAGCGCCGATCGCATCAAAGTTCAGGTTTCTACAGATGGGGGGACTTCTTATACCACCATTGGCACTGTGAACCGCTACGATGCATCTTGCACCACGCCCTGCTGGAAAGAACATGTTTTCAGCCTGTCTGCCTATAGCGGGGAAACCAATGTGCGCATCGGTTTCCTGGCGCACAGCGCCTATGGCAACAATATGTTCCTCGATGATGTCAGGATCGAGGTAGATGGCGCTGATTTGAGTTCTTCTACCAAAAGTGCTCCTAGCGCCGTTTTGGTGGGTGAACCTATCACCTATAGCATCCACATCATCAACACCGGCAACCAAACCACCACCCACGCCACCCTGACGGATGTCATCCCTAGCGGAACAGAATACATCACCGGAAGCCTGTCCTGCTCGGGCGGTAGCTGCACTTATCTGACGGGCAGCGACACGGTAACTTGGACAGGCACACTGGCACCCGCCGCGGCAGTGACCCTCACCTTTGCGGTAGATACCGACCTGACGCCCTGTGGGAATATCGTTAACAGCGCCACGATCTCAGACACCGGCCTCATCGGCGGTGCGGTCGTTCGGCAAGCCACCACGCAAGTGATCTACTACCCGCCTATCCTAAAGGAAAGTTTCGACGACGCGACCTTCCCGCCCGCTGGCTGGGGCACAACCGACGTCACCGGCACCACCGTGACCGATTGGACGCGTGAGACCGTTGGCTCAGCCCCCACCATCTATCCCCATTCGGGCGCAGCCATGGCGCGGTACAACTCATACTCGATCACCTCAGGCAACAGCACGCGGCTGTACAGCAAGGTGATTGATCTCTCCACGCTGACGCACCCCATGCTGACCTTCTGGATGTCGCACGACGATCTCAGCGCCAACAACGACCGCCTGCAGGTGCAAATCTCCACCGATGGCGGTACAACCTACACCAACGTGGGCGCACCCATCCTTCGCTTCGACAGCAACAGTTGGATCGCAAACTGGCAAAAGCATACCGTTGACCTGTCAGCTTATGCCGGTCAATCGAACGTGCGCATTGCTTTCCTGGGCATCAGCGCCTACGGTAGAAACATCTTCCTCGACGACGTCACCGTAGCCGACCCCTGGTCACCCTGCCCACACATCTCGTTCGACGCCGATCAGCATCAGATCGAATGCGCTGGCAAGGATACCCTCTACAACATCACTGCTCTGAATGCAACACCGACGACGCAGACGATCAGCCTCAACTACTACAACGGCAGTTGGCCGCTGCAAACCGGCCCGGCGTCGGTGGTGCTTGGCCCGGCGCAAACCCAAACCATCAATACCGTGGTACACATCCCCGGCGCAGCCGCCCGTTACAGCACCGACACATTCTCTATGACCGCTACGGCAGGCATCTATGGCGATGTGTTCACCGGCGTCACCGAAGCGGGTCTCATCAGCGCTTCTAGCGACAAAGCCAACTTGCCCACTGGACGGTTGACACGCGATCATTCGGTGGTGTACTACAACGGCAAGTTGTACCGCTTTGGTGGCTATGATTACACGGCCGAACCCTACGTTGACATCTATGACATCGCCACCGACACCTGGTCTACCGGCGCTAACATGCCTGGGGCACGCTATTGGATTGACTGTGTGGCGATCGGCAGCCTCATCTACTGCGCCGGTGGTTATTCCACGACAGGACAGACCACGCTCTACATCTACAACCCCAGCACCGACTCATGGAGTACCGGAACGACAATGCCGGAATCGCGCTACGCCTATGCCGGGGTTGCCCTGGGTGGCAAATACTACGTTATCGGCGGTTACACCACCAGTGTGCAGAACACCGTGGTCGTCTATGACCCGGTACTAAACACCTGGTCTAATGTGGCCTCCATGAACACGGCCCGCCGCTACCCGATGGCTGGCGTCATCAACGGCAAGATTTATGTGGCCGGCGGTTATAACGGCACGGCGATCACCAACACAGCCGAAGTGTACGACCCGACAACAGATACCTGGTCGTACATTGCCAATCTGCCGGCGACGATGACCAACGGAACACCGATCCCAGGCTGGACACGCGGCGCAGACGCGGTGCTCTTCGACCGTTATCTAGTGATCGTTGGCGGGGCTTCGTCAGATAGCAGTGTTTCGAATGTATCCAATACCCTGGCTTACGACGCTGTAAGCGACCAGTGGAAGTGGCTGCCCAACTATAACCACAAGGTCTACAGCGCCGCAGCCGACAGCGACGGCAGCAGCGTTTGGGTGGTCAGCGGCCGTATCCATGAATACGGCGCTTTCGCGTATAGCAGATACACCAGCAAATTGCTGGCCTGCGGCCCAGCCGACGCTGATTTGAACTGCCTCAAACTCGATGTCCAAGACCCGGTCACCTTCGGCGCGCCCATCACTTACACGGTTTATATCACCAACAGTGGTGTCAGCGACACCTGGAACGCCGTCATCACCGACACGCTGCCGGTCAGCGTCACCTTCGTCAGCGCCTCCTCCAGCTGCAGCCATACCCTGGGCGTCGTCAACTGCAATTTGGGCAATCTGTCCAGCGGACAGAGCACCTCGATCACCATTGCAGTCACCGCCCCCTCTGTGGCCACCGTCGTCACCAACACGGTCAGTGTTAGCTCGGACGAGATTGATCTCAATCTGGCCAATAACACAGATGTCGAGACCACCGCGGTGACCAACGCCTCTATCGCCCTGACCAAGCTGGCCTGCACCGACCCGCTGAATCCGTCTACATGTGGCACGACCATCAACGTGCTATCCGGCGCCACGGTGTACTATCAATACATTGTGCAGAACACCGGCCTGATAACCTTTACCACCCACACGCTGGTGGATAGCCAACTGGGCACCCTGCTCTCTAGCGCCCCTTACACCCTAACACCTGGAGCGACCTTCTCGGTCATTACCTCGACCGTGATCCTGACCGACACCACCAACACGGCGACATGGACAGCCAGCGATGGCACCTACACGGTGAACAACCAGGCCAGCGCCACGGTGAATGTCGTCCCAGCCAGCATTATTCTGGAAAAAACGGTTGGCACCGACCCACAGGTGTGTGCAGCAACGAATACGGTGACCATTGGAAGCGGCTGGAACGTGACCTACTGCTACAAAGTCACCAACACCAGCCCCGCGCCGCTCACGCTGCACAGTCTAACGGACAGCGAATTGGGCGTCTTGCTCAACAATTTCACCTACACGTTAACCAGTGGCGCTAGCGTCTTTGTCACTGAAACCGTCAACATCACCCAGACAACGGTCAACACCGCCACCTGGACGGCGCAAGACGGTCTTGGACACACGGCCATCGCCACCGACACCGCTTATGTGAACGTGGTGCCAGTGTTGCCTGGCTGCGGTCTGCCGCTGGAAGATTTCAACGCCGGCACAGCAGGTTTCCCGCCTGCCGGTTGGGAAGTGATCAACAACGGCGGCACTTACGTCTGGCAAAGCTCGCAGTTCACGGGCCGCTCGAACCAAACCGGTGGTACAGGCTACGCGGCCGATGCCGACTCGGACGAGGCTGGCTCGAGTGGCTCGATCAACAGCGATCTAAAGACACCCTTCTTCAGCCTGGCCAGCGCTACCAGTCCGGTGCTGGTGTACCGCTATGACTACTACGATAACAACACGGGTGATACCGGTTACGTGGACATTTCCACCGACGGCGGCGCGACCTGGACCAACCTAAAAACCTACACCATCAGCGATCGCGGCCCGAAAACAGCCTTCGTAGACCTCTCGGCCTACGCCGGGCAACCGCTGGTGCAGATACGCTTCAAGTACGTGGACGCCAGCTGGGATTGGTGGTTCGAGGTGGACGACGTCCAGGTGGCTTGCTCCAACGCTGCCGACATCAGCGTCACCCCCTCCTCCATCAGCAAAACCATGTTAGTTGGCCAGACCGACAGTGAAACGCTCAACATCGCCAACCTGGGCTTCACTGCCCTGAACTGGATGACCGACGAAGGCTGCGGCACGCCGGTTGCCTGGATGGAGATCAGCCCCACGCTGGGCACCGTCAACCCCCTTGCCAGCCAGAACATCGCCGTGAACTTCGACACCACAGCTCTCAGCGCAGGTGTCTACAACAGCGCGATCTGCGTCAACTCAGACGACCCAGACGAACCGACGGTGACCATCCCCGTCACGCTGACCGTTTCAGGCCAGCCGGTGATCAGCGTCACGCCCAACAGCCTGAGCGCCACGCAGTTGCCCGACCAAATCACCACCCAGCCAATCACCATCACCAACAGCGGCAACGTCAGCCTGACCTGGCAACTTTACGAAATCCCCGGCGTGGTCCGCGCCAATCCTGAGGCCACAGCCGCCGCCCGCGCCGCGCAGACCCAGGCCCTACGGCCCGAGGATGCCATGGAAGTTGTCGGCGGCAGCGAGACGCCTGCCAGCCTCACCGCTCCCGCTCCAGTGGTGGTGTTTGCCCCAGAAGCGGTACTGTATGACAACGGCCCGCTGATCACCCACCCCACCGGCGGAGCAAGCGGCGCGGCTGCCAGCGCTTTGCAAACAGCTCTGGGGATGAGCACCTATGGTTTTGGTCATAATCAGGCAATTAGTTACTCCGTAGCCGATGACTTCGTCGTTCCCGCGCCGGGCTGGCAAGTGAATTCGCTCACCTTCTTCGCATACCAGACCGGTTCCTCCACCGCCTCGACCATTACAGGCGTGTACTACCGCATCTGGGATGGCGATCCCCGCAATGCCACCAGCAACATCGTCTTTGGAGACCTGACCACCAACCGTATGACCGCTACCACGTGGTCGGGCATCTACCGCGTCCAGGATAGCTCATTGACCAACACTCAGCGGCCGATCATGGCCAACACCGCCAGCGGCGGTTTCGTCCTGCCGCCCGGACACTACTGGGTGGAATGGGGTCTCACCGGTTCGCTCGCCTCCGGCCCGTGGGTGCCGCCCATCACGATCCTCGGTCAAACGACCACAGGCGATGCTCTCCAGAACCAGAACGGCACGTGGGTGGCGCTGGCCGACGACGGTACAAACACCCCGCAGGGCTTGCCCTTCATCATCGAGGGTGAAAGCCCCTGCGTCTCCACGGATGTCCCCTGGCTGAGCGCTACGCCCATCAGCGGCACGGTCGCCCCGGCAGGCGATGAGCAAGTGGTAATCACCTTCGACTCGACCGGCCTGACGGCCAACACCTACACCGCCCAAATCTGCCTGCTCACCAACGACCCGGTCAATCCCATCGTGACCCTGCCGGTCACAATGACCGTGGAATTTGCGGCTGTACCCACCTGGCAGAAAGAGGTGTGGATCAACGGCGAGATGTTCTCCCCCAGCGACAGTCCCTTCGACGTGGCCAACGGCACGACCGTCACCATCGTGGACAAAGTGCTGGTCACATCCAACGATCCCGTCACTTACACGCTGGAAGAACTGCTCACCGGCAACCTCGAACTGGTGGATGCCACAGCCGACTTTGGCGTGGTCATCACCGGCCCCAACAGCATCTCCTGGGAGGTTTCCGGCGGCCTCGGCGGCGAGTGGTACCTCATCACCAAGACCTTCATGGTGAATGCCGACCTCGGCTGGCTGGGCCACATCACCGAGACGTTGAGCGTGGTCAACGGTCCTGACCCCATTGTCGTCCCGCTGGACTTCAGCATCCCGGCGATAGTGGACAAAGAAGCCCCGGCGCAGGCCTACCCCGGCGACGTTATCCCCTACACCATCACGATCAACACGCTCGACCCCCTGTCGGGGACAGCCCTCCTGACCGACACCCTGCCGGCTGGTGTGCAGTTTGCCGGCAACCTGACGGCCACCTTTGGCACTGCCTGGTACGATAGCGGCGCCGTTTACTGGGCCTACAGCGGAAAGGGCGGCCAGCCCAAGGCAGATGTCATCCAGGATGGTTCCTTCGAGCTGGGCACCCCCAACCCCTACTGGACGGAAACCTCGCTGCACACCTTCCCCCTGATCTGCGATGCCAGCTGCGGTGTCAACCTGCCGCATACCGGCAGTTGGTTCGTCTGGCTGGGCGGATGGGGCAACGAAGCCGAACAAGGCTCGGTGGATCAGGATGTGACCATCCCCAATGGTGTGGCCACCCTCAGCCTGTGGCTGCTCATGGGCCGCTCCAACACCGCCGATGTAGGCTTCATGACCATCGAGATTGACGACACGCCCGTGTACACCGTCACTCAGGATGACTACCCGCTCTACAACCCCAACTACGCCCAAATCGTGGTGGATGTCAGTCAGTATGCTGATGGCGGCGTTCACAACGTCAAGATCTACGAGGAGAACCCGGCGGGCAACCCCGGCAACATCAACTTCTTCGTAGATGACGTTGTCCTCGACGTTGTTGCCCCGCCCAACCCCACCGCCATCACGATCACCTTCGACGTGAGCGTGACGGCCACCAGCGGCGTTGTGGTCAACACTGCCGAGCTGAACTTCAACGGCACGATGACGGAGGGCGACGCTGCCACCACCATCATCCCGGTAGCCGATCTCTCCGTCACCAAGAGCGACTCTGCCGATCCGGTGTTGGTGGGTGACATCTTCACCTTCACCCTGGCGGTGGAGAACCTCGGACCGTCTGCGGCTGCAGATGTCGTCGTGCAAGATACTTTGCCCGCGGGCGTCTCGTTCGTCTCAGCGGTTGGCTGTACCCACAGCGCCGGCACGGTGAGCTGTAACATCGGCGCCCTCGGCAGCGGCGCTAGCGCTCTGCGCTACATCGCCGTCCAGGCCGAAACGACCGGCGTCATCACCAACACGGCTACCGTCAGCGCCAGCACGCTTGACCCCGACACGGCCAACAACACCGATAGCGAAACCACGCTGATCAACTTGCCCGAAGCTGACCTGGCAATTGCCAAGCACGCCCCCACCCTGGCCTACACCGGCGACATCGTCACTTACACCATCGTCATCACCAACCTCGGGCCGAATACCGCCCTGAGCGTCGTGGTGACCGACACGCTGCCCTCTGGCACATCGCTGGTGCATGCCAACAGCACACACGGCGCTTGCACAGGCACAGGGCCGGTGGTCTGCGAGCTGGGTGATCTCACTTCCGGCGAGTCTGCCACCATCACGCTGAGCGTCACGGCGCCGGGTGTGGCCGGCAACATCACCAACACCGCCGAAGTCACCACGGCTTCGCACGATCCCGACGCAGACAACAACAGCGCCTCGGCAACAACGAACATCCAAGAAAAACACAAAAAGCTGTACTTGCCTATCATCCTGAAGGGTTGAATGCGGTAAGGCCGACCCCTTAGTTTGATTGGCTCGATGGGGCTGTCTGGTTTTCAGGCAGCCCCATTTCATTCCCCGCCGAACGGTCACAGCACAGGCCTTCATCACCACCAGGGGGACAGAAGGCCCCGCCCACAGGGCGCGGCGTCCGCAGGGCGCGGCGTCCGCAGGGCGCGGCGTCCTAGGGGCACGGCGCCGCAGTGATATAATTACCTCGACAAAAATCATCCGAGCGTAGCAAACTGGAGCGAGGCAAAATGGACCAAGACAGCCCTACACCACACGATCAGGCCGCAGAGCGGCAGGTGCGCCTGGCGCTAACGCTCACAGGCTTGGTGTTGCTAGTTTTGGTTCTCAGCCTGCCCATGCTGAACGGCCAAGCCTCTCGCTTGCCTGGCGTCAACCAAACCACCCCTTCATCGGCCAATTACATGCCGCTCGTGCTGAAGGATTATCCCCCCTCCCCCACCCCCAGCGCCACCGAGACCGCTACGGCCACCTACACCTCCACCGTTACCGCCTCGCCGACGATTTCGCTCACCCCCACCATTTCCCGCACACCCACCAAGACCGTCACCGGCACCCCGCCCACGCTGACACCCACCCCCACCATCTCCCTCACCCCCACCAGCACCGCCACCGGCACCATTACCCCTGCTCCCAGCCTTTCGGTCTCGGCCAACCCCACACAAGCCAGCGTCAACCAGATCATCACCTTCGTCATCAAACTGACCAACAAAGGCCTGGCGCCAGCCGACGATGCGGTCGTCAGCGATTCCTTTCCCACCTACGTGGACGTTCTTTCGGTCTCGTCCAACAAAGGCACTTCCACCAAGACCGCCCATGCCCTCACCGTGACCATTGGCAAACTCTTCCCCAATGAAGAGGTCAAAATCTCTGTAGATGTCAAGATCAACAGCGGCGCCACACGCAACGAGACGATTGCCAACGTGGTCACCCTCACCTATGCTCCCAACAAATCGCTGACGGCCAGCGTCAACTACAGCATCAAGGTTTCCGGTTTGCCGGGGACAGGTGAATTGCCCATCGAGCCTGAAGTCACGACGATTGATTGGTCATTGCTCTTCTTGGCTGTTGCGCTGGGCATAGCGGGCGTTTTCATTGTGTGGTATGGACTATGGGTGCGGAAGGAACAACCACGCCTGGCTGAATGGTGTCTGGGAGTGGGTGTTCTGTTGATCGCCGGCGCTGCGCTGATGGGTCTCTTTGGACTTGGCCGCTTGGGGCAGCGCAACCCCGAGAGCGATTCTGCTTTCGGGGTGACACCTTCGCCCAAAGTCGAGCAATTGGGCGGTTACGACATTGCCCCCGCATTCATCGCCACCAGCACCCGCGTCTCGGCCTATCACTTTGCCACCCCCGAACCGCCGCTCACTCTGCCAGATTACCCCGTGCCATCGCCGACCTTCGTGCCTACCCCCGTCAGCAGTGCTGAGCCTCAACCCGATTCCAGCGCGGTGACGCGCCTCATCATCGGCAAATTGTCGCTCGACGCCGTGGTCAAATATGTGCCCTACGAAGAGGAAACCTGGCTGATCGCAGGCCTGCGCGAAGAAGTGGCCTGGTTGGGCAACACCTCCTGGCCGGGTCTGGGCGGCAACACCGCCCTGGCGGCGCATGTCACCGTGCGCGGCCTGGGCGATGGCCCCTTCCGCCACCTCGACCAGTTGACTGCTGGCGATGAGATCGTTCTCTTCACCGAGCAGGCCATCTACACTTACCGCGTGCGCGAACAATTGGTGGTCAACGCCGACGAGCTTTGGGTGACGCAGCCCACCGAGAACAGCCAGCTCACGCTGATCACCTGCACCGATTGGGACAGGGAGCTAGAAGCCTACCTCAAGCGGCTGATTGTTTTTGCCGACTTGCAAAGTGTGGAACCGATGGTGCGACGCGGCAGCCGCTAACCGTTAGACAGCGCGGTACACCCATTCCCCGCCGACCATGGTGGCCAGGGGGCGAATGGCCGGCAAGGCGTCGGGCTCACAAGTAAAGGGGTCAGTGTCCAAGACGAGCAAATCGGCCAAGAAGCCGGGGGCAAGCTGGCCGAGGCGGTCTTCCATGCAAGCGGCGTAGGCTGCGCCAAGGGTATAAGCTTGCAGGGCTTCCAATACCGACAAGCGTTGTTCAGGATACCAACCCTGGGGCGCAGGCGTCCCATCCAGACGGCGGCGCGTGACGGCGGCGTGCACTCCCCAAAAGGGGTTAGGTGATTCCACCGGCGCATCCGAACCGAAAGCCAGCCGCGCTCCGTGGCGCAATTGCGTCTGCCAGGCATAACTCAGCGCGGCGCGCCGTCCCCAGTAGCGATCGGCCATCTCCATGTCGGAGGTGGCATGAATGGGTTGCATCGAGGCAATCACGCCAAGCTGCGCCAGGCGACCGGCATCGGCGGGGTGCAGAAGCTGAACATGCTCGATGCGGTGGCGCAAAGGGTGGGTGTCGAAATGGGGGTGCTGAAGGTTGCGTTCGTACTGGCGGAGTCTTTCGAAGCCGTCGAGCATTTCGTGGTTGGCGCGGTCGCCGATGGCATGAACAGCCAGGCTCAAGCCGCTTTCCACGGCCAGTCGTCCTTGCTCGAACAGTTCTTCGGCGTCTATGAAAAGCATGCCGCGGTCGTCACCGCTTTTGCCTTCATAAGGCTGCAACATGGCAGCAGTCTGCGGGCCAAGGGCGCCATCGGCAAAGGCCTTGACTGCGCCGATGCGCAGAAAATCGTCGCCGAAGCCGGTGCGCAAGCCTAAGGCGGCGGCATGAGGAAGCAGCTCAAGGGGGATGCTTTTGAGCACGCGCAGGCGCAGCTCGCCGCGGTCGTTCAGCCTCTGCAAGGCAGCAAAACACCGCCGCCGGTCGAAATCGTGGACGCCGGTCAGGCCCATTTGCCACAGCGCCGGCTGGGCGGCGCGAATTGCCTCGGCAACCATCTCGACAGATGGTTCAGGCACGGCTTGAGCCACCAACTCCATAGCGGCCTCATACAAGATGCCATTGGGCCGCCCGCTCTCGTCGCGGCCAATGCGCCCGCCGGGGGGATCGGCTGTGGCAGGGGTGACGTTGGCGCGGCGCAAGGCGGCAGTGTTGGCCCAGGCGGCATGTAACGACTTGGCAGTGAGATATACTGGCCGATCGGGGGCTATGGCATCGAGGTCGGCGGCGCAGCCGTAACCCGGTTGGCGCAAGCCACCCGTGGAAGGTGGCACGTCTTTCCAGACGTTGTGGTTCCAGCCATGCCCCAACACCCATTCACCGGGAGGGGTAAGGCGCACGCGCTCGGCTACACGGCGCAGGCATTCGGCCAGCGTGGGGGTCTCACAATCCACCTTTTGCAAGGCCAGGGCAAAATGTTCCAGATGCAGGTGGGCGTCGGTGAGGCCGGGGATCAACGGGCGGCCACCCAAATCCACTCGTTCGGCAGCCCCGGCCAATGCCAGCAAACCCTCGTCTCCCACGGCGCGGATGCGCTCTCTCTCGATGAGCAGGGCCGAGGCTTGCGGCTGATCAGATAACAGCGTGTAAATTTTGGCGTTGTGAATCAGGATCATCTTTGCTGTTCCTTCAAATCAGGGCAAGACATACTGCCATACGCCGGCGTTCTCGATGGCAACGGCAAGCTGGAGAGGATCCAAACGCAGGGCAAGAGCTGCGAAAGCCGGTTGATCTGGCAGTCCAGAACGGGGAAGCGCCTGCCATTGGAGGCCGCCATCGAGGCTGCACAGAACGCCAGCCGTGCTGGCCAGCAGGCACACCGTATCCGCTGAATGAGACGCGACGGTGAGAGAACGCGCCGCGCCCAGGTTGTCGCCGGCGTTCAAATGGAATTGCGGCGCAAGGTTATACCAGCTTTGGCCGCCATCCAGCGATTTGAAGACATCGCCGTAGCCGCCAGCAGCGTAGATCACCTGTGGGTTGCTGGGGGCAATGGCCAGGGCGTTGATGCAGTAATCGGGCATGCCGCGGTTCGCCGGCGACCAGCTCTCGCCGCCATCTGTAGAGCGGTAAACGCCAAAGCATCCGCCCACAAAACCACCCGTTCCGGCATAGAGCAAATTGGCGTCGGTGGGGTCAACAGCCACCGTTTGAACAAAGACATTGAGTTCGTCGTGCGGCAAACCCTGGCTCAGCGTCATCCAGGTTTGGCCGCCGTCCAGGCTGTGGGCCAGACCGCTGCCCACCGAGACAGCGTAGAGACTGTTGGGGGTGGAAGGGGCCACCACCAGGCGGCGGTCGAAAGCACCCCACAAGTCAGGGGACCCCTGCCAAGTCCAGCTATCGCCATTGTCGCGGCTGACGTACACATCACCCTGCATATCGGCGCAAGCGTAGAGCAAGCTGCCATCGGCGTTGATGGCCAAAGCGGTGACGGATTGGTCGGCGGGCAAGCCTTGGGCAGCCTGTTGCCAAGTCTGGCCACCATCGCGGCTGCGATAGACTGTGCCAGCTTGTCCCAGCGAACCCGAGCTGGCAAACAGGAGTTGAGCGTCGAGCGGATGGACGACGAAGGTGTTTACGTCGCGCGGCAGGGTCGGCGCTTGTTGCCAGTTTCCAGGGGGGATAACTGTCCCGCTGACAAGGACAGGCGGCAGGGTGGGTGTGGGCTCGAAGGGCTTCTGTTCAGAGGTGTAAAGCCAGCCCCCGTTGCGCTCCAAGCCGATCAGAAGCGAGACCTCCTCATGGAAGCTAACGCTCATGGTGGTGAAGCTGGTCGCCTCCTGTTGCGCTGGCCGGCCCAATAGTTGCCAGCTTTGGCCGCCATCCGCACTCATAAGCAGGCCGAGGTTGTTGTCCAGCAGATAGATTGTGTGCGCATCGGCAGGCGAAAAAGCTATGCCGACAATGGCGTAGGGATGATCGTAGCCCACGCGGATGAGTTGGCTGAGGTTTTGCCAGCTCTGACCGCCATCGTCGCTTTTGAACAGAGCGCCATCCCCCGAACCCGCCAGGACGATATTGGGGTTTTGGGGGTGAACCGCCAGGGCGGAGATGTTGTAATCCACCATCCCCAGGTTGGCAGGCGACCATGTCTGGCCGCCATCTGTGGATTTGTACACGCCATAATCAGACGTGCCGGCGTAGACGATAGTGAGATCACTGGCCGAAAACGCCAGGGTGGTGACGATAGGGTTACCAAGCTGGTTAGCAGGCAGGCCCTCCTGCGATGGCAACCAAGATTTTCCCTCATCCAAGCTGCGGGCGAAGAGTTCGTAGCCGCCGGTGACAAAGAGGGTCTTGCCATCTGGTGAAGCAAACAAACCGCGCCGGTATCCCATGGCCAGAGCGTCACATCGGCCCTGGAATGTCCAACTGGCGGCGCCGTCGGTGCTGAGGTAAATACCGTCGCCCACGGCGGCATAGATTTTACTAGGGTCGTTGGCAGAAACAACCACACCAACGACTTCCTTGTTCGGCAAACCCGAAGAGGCAAGTTGCCAGGTGAGGCCGCCATCTCCGCTCTTGTAGATGCCCGCCCCCGAGCCGACATAATCTCCCGTGGCGGCGTAAACGATCTGCGGATTGGCGGGATTCCAGGCAAAGGCATTGACCGTGCGCGGCAGATCGGACAAGTATCGCCACACGCCGAACGATGCTTCGCCGGGGGTGGCGACAGGGGTAGGCGACGTGGGCGATAGGCTTGGTACAAGCCCGCGCAAGGAGGGATCGTTGGTCGGGGTGGCCATTCCCCGACCGCCAGAGGTGGGCGAGAGGCGGAGAGCCGTTATGCGGGGGCGGGGAGTTTCACTAGGCAGCAAGCCAACTGAGCCGCCGGGGGTGACCTTGCCGCCAGAGGCTATCAGACTAGCCGCCAAGCCGCCCAGAAGGATGACTCCCGCCAGTACAATCGCCGCGCCCAGGCAACCCAACGCCCACATCCAGGCTGCTGGTTGGCGCTTCGCGGGCAATTTGGAAGGCTGTCCAACAGGTGAAGCAACCGGCACAGGCGAGGGAGGGGGAGATTGCGGCGAGGGAGGCGAGGATACGACCGTCGAAAACGGTTTGCCAATCGGCATCATTTCGGCCTGGGAGAGGCCAGCCGCCTTAGCCAGAGCTTTTGCCAAATCGCCGGCAGATTGGTAACGGTCGTTGGGAGCTTTAGCCAGCGCCTTGAGGATGACAGTCTGCACAGCCTCAGAGAGAGCGGGGTTGAGGCTGCGTGGCATGGGCAGGGGATCATGCACATGTTTGATGACCACCGCCATAGGGGTCTCGGCATCATAGGGTGGGCGGCCAACCAGCAATTCATAGAGCATCACCCCCAGGGAATAGATGTCGCTGCGGTGATCCAGCTCACCGCCTAGGCACTGTTCGGGGGAAGCGTAAGTGGGCGTGCCGATGAAAGCGCCGCTGGTGGTGAACTTGGGAGAGGCTATCAGCACCTTGGCCAGGCCGAAATCGGACAACAGGCAGTTGCCCTGTTTGTCCATCAACACATTGGAAGGTTTGACATCGCGGTGAACCACGCCGCGCGAGTGGGCGTAATCGAGGGCGGCGGCAATCTGAACGATGATGGGGACGACCTGTTGAACAGGCAAAGGTTTGCCGGTGATGAGATCGTTGAGGGTGCCGCCCTCCACATAGCGCATCACCAGGTAAGCGAAACCGTCGCTCTCGCCAAAATCATACACCGGCAAGATATTGGGGTGTTCCAAGCCAGCGATGACTTTGGCCTCATGCTCAAAACGCCTGACGAAGGTGGGATCGGCGGCAAAATGTCTGGGCAAAACCTTCAACGCCACGTAACGATCCACACTGGGTTGGTAAGCCTTATAAACAGCCGCCATTCCCCCCTGGCCGATTGGCGCAACCACGCGGTATTGTCCAAATTGTCTGCCGCTCAAATCTTCCATAGTTGCGCCTCCGCGCAGGCCGCCTCAAGACGAGCCATTTTGCTAGGAACTGTCCTCGTCCCCCAGAATCCGCTGGATCAAAGCTTGCAATTCTTCATCGGAGTAGTAATGGATCGTCATGGTGCCGCCCTTACCGCGGCGGTTCAAGGTGACTTTGGTGCTAAAGTGACTGCGCAGGCGTTCCTCCAGGGCCTTGATTTCGGGCGGTACGGTCGGTTTTGGCGGGCTGGCCGGCTTTGCGCCGCTCAAGCGTCGCACCAGTTCTTCGGTTTGACGCACGTTCAAGGCATGTTCGAGCACGGTTTGCAGGGCAGCAATTTGGGCTTGGGGGGTGGCCAGCCCCAGCAGGGCGCGGGCATGGCCCTCGGTAATTCGCTCATCGCGCAGCGCCTGCTGGACGGCAGGAGGCAATTTGAGCAAGCGCAGGGTGTTGGTGACGGCGGCGCGGCTCTTGCCAACACGGGCGGCAATCTCATCATGCGAGAGGCCAAATTCTTCGTCGAGCTGGTGGTAGGCAAGCGCCGCGTCCAAGGGGGAGAGGTCGGCGCGCTGCACATTTTCGATCAGCGCCAATTCAAGCCGCTCTTGCTCAGAGGCCTGACGCACAATGGCTGGGATGGTTGCCAGGCCGGCCTGTTTAGCCGCCAGCCAGCGCCTTTCGCCAGCGATGAGCGTGTAAGCGCCAGGCGTATCGCTGCTGGAGACGATGATCGGCTGGATAAGGCCATGGGTGCGGATCGAGTCGGCCAATTCAGCCAACTCGGCCGGATCGAAGCGTGTGCGGGGCTGACGGGGATTAGGCGAGATGGCGGCCACCGGGAGCTGCAAAACGCCCGCACGCGTCTCTTTCTCGCTCGTGGAGGTCTCTTCGAGAGGGATCAGGGCGTCGAGGCCGCGCCCCAAGCCAGATTTCTTGGTCATAGTCACTGATTTTCTTTAACGGTTCACTCCTGCTGCGCCGCAGGGAGTTTGACGCCATCGCCTGCCAAAACTTCGCGCGCCAGAGCGTCGTAGGCGCGGGCGCCGCTGGAGTCGGGAGCGTAGAGCGAGATCGGCTGGCCGTAGGAAGGGGCCTCGGCCAAGCGCACGCTGCGGGGGATGACGGCGTCGAAGACATGCTCGGGGAAATGGCGGCGCACCTCATCCACGACATCGTTGCTTAACTTGGTGCGGCGCTCGAACATAGTCAACACCACCCCGCGGATGAGCAGCTCAGGGAAAATCGCCTGGCGCACGCGGTTGAGCGTCGCCGTCAACTGACCGATACCTTCCAACGCCAGGTATTCGCATTGTACGGGGATGATGACACCCTGGCGGGCGGCTACCAGCCCGTTGAGGGTCAGCAATCCCAAGGAGGGGGGGCAATCAATCAGGATGTAATCATAACGCTCGGATAACGGGCGGATAGCTTCTTTCAAGCGGCTTTCCCGCGCCAGTTCAGCGACCAACTCCACCTCAGCGCCGGCCAAAGCGGGGGAAGACGGCAACAACGAAAGCTTGAGGCGCGGGTTGTGCAGGATATGAACACTGGCCGGAGAAGCGCCGATAAGGACATCGTAAGTGCCGCCTTTGACGGTGCGCTTATCCACCCCCAGGCAGGAGGTGGCGTTGGCTTGCGGGTCGAGGTCCACAATCAACACACGCTGGCCATAATAGGCCAGGTAAGCGCCGAGGTTGATGGCCGTGGTGGTCTTACCGACGCCGCCTTTCTGATTGACGAGAGTATAGATACGTCCCATATTCACAGAATTTCCATCATAGAGCTTTCGGCCTCATCGGGAGTTGGCACGCCCTCCAAGCCGGGACGGGTGACGGAGGTAGCGGCAATCTGATTGGCAAAACGCGCCGCCTCCCAGGGGTCACGGGTGGTGTAGAGACGAGCGAAGAAAGCGGCAGCGAAGATGTCCCCTGCGCCAGTAGCGTCAACTTCGAGTACGGTTGGTGGGCGAAAACGGCGCACGTCGCCATGCCAGTACAGACGCGCCCCCAATGAAGCTTCTGTGACGGCCAATACCGGGCAAGAGGAGGCCATTTCTTCGATGCGGGTTTCATCGCCTGCAACATCTTCCAGGCTGAGCACCGCTGCTCCAGCTTGCCGCAGGACAAAGGTCGCTTCGGGCCATTGCGCCGCATAAACGCGGCCGTGGGTATCCCAAGCACGCAACCAGCCCTGGAGGGTAAGCCCGAGCAACGCCGAGGGGAAATGCCGCACCAGGGTCGGTTCGACTTCCTGAGCGACAGGGGCAAGGTGGACGATTGGCGCATTGCGCCACGCTTCGGGGATATGGTAGTAGTCCAGGGGGGGCGCCACGTGATGCAAAATTTGGATACGCCCTTGCGGGGTAGAGACATTCTCGAAAGTGGTGCTGCTTTCAGCCGGAAACGTGGCGATAGGGACGCCGAGCAGGGGGTCGAGGGGGAGTTCTGCGCCCCAGGCAGTGACAATGCCGACGCGCAAGCCCAAAGCGCGGGCAGTGAGGGCAGCATAGGCCGCCGTCCCCCCCAGGCGTGCGCCAGCGGGGGTCAGGTCGCAGGTAAGATGCCCAACGACGAGATAATCTACCGGTTCCAGGACTGCCAGGTCAAGCATGGGTGCATTATACCTGAGGAGGGGGGACTCATAGCGCCTCGAGGAGCCGCTCCACCTGGTAGCCAACGGCTCGGGCGACAGCTAGCAAGTTTTGAAACCGAGCGTATTGCTGAGCTGTCCGCCCGGGCAGCCAATTCCCATTGTCCTCGAATGTCATCCGTCGAACGAGGGTCGCGGCAGACAGCCACCAAAGCCATGCCTCGAAAGCCTCCTTATTGAACCACAACACGCCTTGATAGCGGTTCACGCCGAGGAAACGTTGCAACTCGCCATCAGCCAACCAGGATTGCAACAGAGCAGACAAACTCTGCGGCGGTTGCTCGAGTAAAGGTACATGGCTGATGAGCAATTTGATCAGCAACACCGAACGCCAAGCAGAGGCTTCGTCCTGGCCGATATCTTGCAGGGTGGCGGCAATGATTTTGCCCAACAGCCATTCGTCAATCCAACTGCGGCTGATTTCGGCAGCATGGTCAGGCGAGACCGCGCCCCCCAGCTCCGCCGCGCACAGCCAGGCCGCCAGGATAGCGCAAGCAGTCTGGTCGAAGTGCAAGGGCCCTGTGGTCAGGCGCGAACGACGGCGCGAGGCAGTCACTTTTCTGTCCGCGCCTAGCAGGTAACGCAAAGCCTGCTGATATTTAGGCAAGCGCGGCCGGGGGTAAAGCTGGCCGACCGCCGGCAGAGCCAGCAGAGCTTGCAGGTTGGTGCGCAAACGAAGGGAGAGCGCGGCCACGTCGCCGGCGCCCTGGGTGAGGCGCTGAATCTCAGCGAACAAACGCGTCGCTTTGTCGCCCGCCTCATCCAGAGCCAGCGTTTGCGTGGCCGGGGTGCATAACCCCGTTCCGTCGGGGGTGGTCTGCAAGCGGTTATCCCACAACCAACCGAAGAAACCGGCATTGACCAGCTCATGGAAGTGATAGTGAACCGGTTGCAGGAAAATCTCTTTGAGTGCTTCGTCAATGCTGGGGACGCCGCGCCCTTGCAAGTAATCGGTCAGTTGACGATATTGCTTCCAGGCGTTGTCTTGCACCTGGCGAAAATCGAGGAAGACATGGCAGCGGTAGGCCTCCAGTTCCAGGTAAAGGCCCTTCTCCCACAGCTCCTCGTTGGGGCGGATGTATTCCAGGCCGGTGAATTGATCACGGAAAATGGTAAAGGTCTGGTCGTCGAGCGCCAGTGAAAGGCCCTCGCCAAGCGACTTCTGCACCAGGACTTTGTCGCCTGTGGGGGTTTTGACGGCGCTGGCCACCGAGGTCTTGATCCAGCCACGGGTAGAAGCGTAGCGGTTGTGGTAAACCACCAGGGATTTTTCCTCCCCCGCCCGGTTCGAGTAGGCAAAGACATCTTCGTTGACGCGGCCTTCAGGGGTGAAGAAGTCATAGAGCAGGAAATCCTTGACTTCAGCGAAGAGATAGCGTTTACGCAGCAAGGGAAAAATCTCGCGCACATGGCGGTCTATCAGCCAGGCATCGGGGGTTTCATCCCAATAGGCGCGGCGGTATTCCATGCCATATTTTTCGGTGAAACCTTCGATCTGGCCATGGCCAAACATGGGCAAGCCGGGCAGGGTGACCATGAGCGTGCAAACGCCGAAGTATTTGTCGCCTTTGCCGAATTGGTCTACAGCAGTGCGTTCGTCGGGGTTATTCATGAAGTTGACGTAGCGCTTCATGATTTCGGGATCGAATTCGAGGGTGTTCTTCATGACCAGGCGGTATTCGGCGTTCTTTTCGTCGCGCAGCATGTTCATGAAAGCGCTGTTGTAGACGCGGTGCATGCCCAGGGTGCGGACGAAGTAACCTTCCATGAGCCAAAAGGCTTCGGCCAGCAGGAGGGTATCGGGCACCTCCTGGGCCACGCGGTCCACCACCTCACGCCAGAATTCAACAGGCATAGCGGCGTCGAACTGTTCTTTGGTGAGGCCGAAGTCGGCGCGGGAGGGGATGGCGCCGCCGGTGCCGGGTTCGGGGAACCACAGTCGCTGATAATGTTTCTTGGCCAGGGTCATGGCGGCGTCGAAACGGATGACGGGGAATTTGCGCGCCACGTTGAGGATGGTCTGAATGACGGCTTCACGAACTTCAGGTTTGAGGTAATTGAGTTGGGCGGTGTCATTCCAGGGCATGGAGGTGCCATCGTTGCCGTGGTAGATATAGCGCGCCTGGTTGGTGCGGTAATCCCACAGTTTGAAGACGACGGCGGCATCGGTATTGTCGAAGTAGTGGTCTTCGATTTGGATGGCCACGCGCGGGTCGGAGGAGAAATTGGGACCGTTGAAGGTGTAAGATGGGAAAGGGGGGTAGTCGAGGGAAATGAACCAATCGGGATGTTCCACCACCCAATGGGAGTCGATGCCCATATGGTTGGGGACCATGTCAGAGGCCAGGCGGATGCCGCGTTGCCAGGTGCGGGCGCGCAGGTTCTCGTAAGCGGCGTCGCCGCCCAGGTCTTTGGCGATCTCGTAGCCATACAGGGAATAGGCCGAGGCCACTGCGTCGGGGTTGCCGCGCATGATTTTGATATTCTTGGAGGCCGTCGAACGCTCCCAGAGGCCGATCAGCCACAGGCCGGTGAAGCCCCAGCGGGCCAGCGAGTCCAGTTCTTCATCGGGGATGTCGGCCAAGGTGGTGATAGGGCGGTGATATTTCTTGGAGAGTTGGTCGAGCCAGACGTAGGTATTCTTGGCGATCAGCACCAGGCGGGGCATCCAATCGCGGTCGGGGCTGAAGCGTTCAGGTTCGCCCTCCAGGCCGCCGAATTCGTACACACGCGCCGGCCCAGGGCCGAGCAAGCCGCCGCCGAAGAGGGTCTTTTCTTCCTCCTTGATGAGGTCGAGGCTGGATAGCAAGCGGTAGAGGTATTTGCCGATGAGGAAGCCCCACTTTTGGCGAATGTATTCCAGCTGGCCAGTGAGCGAGTGCGGCACGGCAATAGCCGGAGAGCGCAGCATATCTATCAGATTTTGGTTGTCGGGGCCGAAGGGGGGTTGTGTGTCGAAAAAGGCGTGCAGCAGGGGGATGATTTTGGCGTAAACGCTTTCTTTCTCGAGGGTAGCGTGGTCGAACAATTCGAGGAAGGGGCTGAAAGCGGGGTTGGCGTTAGCTAGCCAGAGCAAGAGCAATTCTTCGAGGGCGATATAGCGGTTGGGGATGCCGCCTGTTTCGCCGTTGAGATAAGCGTCGAGGGTGATTTCGCGGCGGTAAACGGCCAGCGGCGGAAACTCTTCGCAAAATTTGCGCAGAGCGGCGTCCACGTCTTCTTTGCCGAGCATGCCGTACAACCAATCGAGGGCATCGGCCATCACCTGCGGAGCCGCCTGTTGACGGTAGAGGCCGACAACGAGGTGTATGATCTCGTCAATCAATCCCATAGCGTTGAGGTGCCCGGGGCGCACGGCCTGTTCGGGGAAATGCATCAGATCGCGCTTCTGGTTCATCTTTTGGGCGAAGAGGCGCGTGGCATGGAAATTGGCGAAGATCAGATTGCCGCTCAGCGAGAAAAGGCTTGCGTCGAACTGGTAATAGTCGCGGGCGCGGCGCGAGACATGGAACTCGAATATCGGTTGGGGGGTCATAGCGTCTCCACAGGGCTTGGAATTGTTCTCCATTTTACCTCTTTTTCACTCGCCGATGATCTTGACCAGCACCCGTTTTTGGCGGCGGCCGTCGAATTCGCCGTAGAAGATTTGCTCCCAGGGGCCAAAATCCAGCCTGCCCGCCGTCACCGCTACAACGACCTCACGCCCCATCACCTGGCGTTTGAGGTGGGCGTCGGCATTGTCCTCGCCAGTGCGGTTGTGCCAGTATTTACTGACCGGCTCGTGGGGGGCCAGCGTCTCCAGCCATTCCTCGTAGTCGTGATGCAGGCCGCTCTCGTCGTCGTTGATGAACACCGAGGCGGTGATGTGCATGGCGTTTACCAGCACCAACCCCTCTTTGATGCCGCTTTCCCTGAGACAGGCTTCGACTTGCGGCGTGATGTTGACGAAAGCGCGGCGGGATGGGATGTTGAACCACAATTCCTTACGGTATGATTTCATATCAGCCTCCTGAAGACTCTTGCGCCAGGCGCATGACAGTCGCTATCTTGCTGCTGGACGCAAATTTAGCCGCATTGGCGCAATTTGACAAGGGCAGGAAGGATGTCGCCCTGCAACGAGGGCAAACCATCACGCCCGGCAGCAGAATTGAGTCTGGAGTTAGCCAGCAAGGAATGAGGAATTATGATAGTATTAATCTGGATCAAGGAGGCGCACAGCATGAATACCCAATCCAGGCACCTACTCGGGCCTATCACCGAATTCTTTGGGCGCCATTTTTGGCCCGGCTCTGTTCGCTTTGCCGAACACGAATTGGTCAAAAGCTCCGAGGATATGCGCGTGTGGCCGATATTCGGCGCTTATCTGGGCCTGCCGCCCAACGTGGCTGCTGTCGTCACCAGCCGTGATGGTCAGCAAAGTCAATACCGCACCGGCGGGCTGCTGAACCTGCCGCACGGCTTGTATAGTTTGCAATACGTGGACATGCGCCAGCAGCGCACCATCCTATACGACATCCACGCCGATACTCTCGACGCCTGGCAAGTGACCCTGACACTGGAGATCATCTGGCAGGTGCGCAGCCCCTTGCAAGTGATTGCCATCCACCGCCCATGGCAGGCCTTTACCAACGAGTGCCGCGCCGCGGCGATCAACTTCATCCAATCCCACAACCACGACACACTCATCCCGGCACGGCAGAGCACCCCGCTGGAGGATACCGAAATTTCCGAGGCGATCCAGAATCAGGTGCGCGCCAGCCCCACCTTCAACGGCTTCCAACTCTTGGGCATCAAGGTCCTCGAGCGGCGTGGCGATCCCTTGCGGCTGGATAAGATCCGCGCTTCCAACGAGCAGTTGACCACCTATGAGCAGACGATACTTGTCGAGAACGAGAAGCTCAAACTTGAGCTGCAAAAGGTTCAACAAGAGCTGATGCTGGTTCAGCAAGGGCGGGATGTGGATTTGGAAAGAGCGCGCACCCGCATGCTGGTCGAACGCACCGAAGCCGAAATGCAGGCCGAAATCTTCAAAATCACCTTGGCCATGCGCGAGAAGACTATTGAGTTAGAGAACGCTGCCCGTGCGCAAGCATTGCGGCAAGAGCAGATCATCGAAGGCATGAAAATGATCAAAGATTTTGCCGAGATGTTTGTGCAGATGCAGATGAACCCCGGCCTGCAACGCACCATTGACGACAGCGCCATGCGCACCATGATGCAACTGGTGCAATCCATGCTGCAATCCTCCAGCGGCGGCGATGCTCACCCGTTGCAAGGAAAGTTTCTTCCCCCCGTCAGACCTCGCAGCCTTGACAGTTGAGGGCAAGTTACCATGGAAATTGGCTGGGTGGAAATTACCCCGGGAAGACAAGCTGGCTGGGAACCCGTCGAAAGTCTTTTCGCACAGCCGGTTGGGGATGGTTGGCACGCCCAATTTGCGTCACTGGTGCGTATCCGCCCGATGAGCGAACTCTCCAAGCGCAAGTGGGGGTTCAACCTGGGGGCGCTGCTCGAAGAGGCCGTAGATCGTCAGCGGCAATTCATCGAATCCCGTCACTTCAGCAGGGAATTGAACGCCGAAGACGAACCGCCCGAACGCCGTACAATCGCTTTGCGCGCCATCCGCCGGCCGGGCTGTCCTAGCATTCACCTGGCGCTGCTTGCCAAAGTATGGGCGCCCAGCATGGAGGCGGCCCGCCAGGCAGCCAGTGAACACTTTGACGACATCCACGCCAGTTTCCCCACCGATTACGAGCTGATTCCCGCCCGCACACCCGAAGTTTTCCGCTCCCTGGCAGGCTGGGACCTCTTGCAAACTGCCGCCCACCCCAAAGCGATAGCCGAGATTCAACGCTATGAATGGGTGCTGCGCGCCGCCAACACCCCACTCTACCTGTTAGGGGCATGGAAATTCAACAACACCTCCAACGAGCAAATCTGGCGCGCCCTGTACAACACCGACCGCGCCGTGCTATTCAACGTCACCTTGCGGCCAACGCTGCTCGACGAGAGAGAACAAAACGCCCTGCTGGTCATTGCCCGGTTTGCCGAGCAGCTTGCCGAGCAGCCCACCCCGCCCCAGGTCAAATACTATGCCGAGTTCGCCGCCAAGAATTATGCCAACCTGTTGCAACAACTGCGCCGGCCCTACCTCGTCCAAACGCATGTACTTGCCCCCGATGGCTTGCCAGAATACCTGCCGCGTCTCATCGGTTCGGCAGTGACCCACCGTGCTGCAGGAGAAGCGGCCACCCCAGGCTTTGATGTCATCTACCCGCTCGACCCTCTCCAGGCAAGCAAATGGTGCGCCAACCTGGCCTGGCTCGAAACGGATGTGGGCACAACCCCCGTCATTGATGCGCGTTTCGTGCGGGTGCGCAAAATGAGCGACGCTCACGAAGCGCGGGGGCTGTTCGCTCTGCCTTTCCCGCCCGAAAGCGGCCTGCCCGATGTAACGTTTGCCGAAACACTCGAAAACCTGGTATGACCCCCAATACTGTCGCTTTCACCGTTGTCAAACACCTGCCCTTTGGTCTGCGCGTACAGCTCGAAGATGGGCGCAGCGGCGTGATTCGGGTGCGGGAAACCTCATGGAACAGCGAAGAGCGCCAGAAATGGCAAGAGTTGTACCCGCCGGGGTGGAAATCGCGGGCGGTCATCCTGCGCATGGGCGACGACGGTCATCTGGAATTGAGCCTCAAGCTGGCGCAAAACGACCCCTGGGAGCAGGTGGCAGGCCGTTACCGCAAGGGGCAGGTGGTGACGGGCATCGTCACCGGCGTGGTGAATTTTGGCGCTTTCGTGCAACTGAGCGAGGGGGTTACCGGCCTGTTGCACGTGTCGCAGTTGCCTGTCTGGGTGAAACCTAACCCGTTGGAAATCTTCTGGCCGGGGGATCACGTGCGGGTAAGGATTGATCGGATTGACCTGGTGAACCGCCGCATCAGTCTGGGGCTTGCTGCCAACAGTGCGCCAGCCGTCCCGCAAGATAGCGTCGAGCGCCCCGCCTGGCCTGCCAACAGCCCGCTAGGCCACCGCGCCTCGCCGCGGCCATCTCTCGATCAATTCTTACAGGATAACCGCCCGCAACAATTCCTGCTCATCGTCGAAGACGATGCCAACCAATCCACCGCGGTAGCCACCTGGCTGCGCAAAGTAGGCCAGCGAGTGGCCGTGGCCCAAAATGCGGCAGAAGCCCTCACCTGGCTGGAGCGCGCGGTGCCCGACATTGCCCTCGTAGACCTGGGGCTGCCCGATATGAGCGGGCTTGAGGTCGCCCGGCAACTTCACCAGGCCTGGCCGCAAACGCGCTGTGTCATCGCCACCGATTGGGCACGCGCCAACGAACATGCCGCCGAATTAGAGGCCGTCAGCGCCTTGGGGATCGGTTTATTGCTCAAGCCTCTACTGCCCGACGATCTCCTCGACCTGTTACAGAACAACCCCCCGCCAGAGAGCTGGCCAGCAGTGCCGCCGGAATCGGCCAGCCTGCAAAGCGGCTTCCCTGCCCCCACAGCCAGCGGGCAGGCCCTGCAAACCGCCCTGGCCGACTTGCTAGAGCAGTGCCGGGCGCAAACGGGTTTCGAAATGGCGATCTTGTTCGCACTGGACACAGCCCAACGCAATGTGAACATCGTGCAACGCAGTGGCAGCAGCGCGTTCAACAAAAACGCCTTGCCGTCCATCATCTACAGCCCCGTGCGCGACGTGGCCGAAGATGGTGAAATGGTATCACTCGAAAAGCTGGGCGAACACGACCAACGGCGTTTCCGCTACCTGCTCGAATTCTACAATCTGGCGGCCTGCCTGGGCGTGCCGGTGCCGCTGGCAGGGAGCGTGAAGTACGCCCTGATGCTGCTCGACAGCCGGCCGCGCACCATTACCCGCCAGGCCACGACCTACGCCCGCTCAGCCGCCTTGGCCGTTGGGGCGCTGCTCGACCGTCAGGCCTTTCAGGAACAGGCTATCCTCATCCAGCGCACTGCTCTGCTCGGCCACCTGACGCGCGGGCTGGTGCATGAAATCAATCATCAGCTCAACCCCCTGATTTTCTCCGCCGACAGTCTGGAAAATGTGTTGAACGAAATCGAGAAGTGCGCTGCCTCGCCGCACAAGGTCAACGAGAAAGTGCGCGAAGGCCGCGACTTCCTGGCAGATATTCAGAAATCCGCTCTCTCGCTCACCAGCACCACCCGCCAGTTCGGACGCATTCTCACCCAGCCGCAGACCCAACTCTTGAGGGTGGACGAGGTGGTGTTGGAAGCGTTTTACCTGCTCAAAGATGCCAGCCATCAGGCCAAAGTGAAGCTAGAGTTGTTGCCCGTGCAGGAATTGATTCTGGTGCGGAGCCAGGGATCAGCGCTCGAGCAAGTGTTGCTCAATGTGCTGCTCAACGCCATTCAGCAAATCAGCGAGCGTCAACCCGGCAGCGGAGGCTGGGTGCAGGTGCGCATCGAGACACGTCCGGCCACCAGCGGGCCTTTGATGTGCTGTATTTCGATTGAAGATAATGGCCCAGGCATTCACCTGCGCCTTTGGGAGTCCATTTTCGACGTGGGCTTTTCCACCCGTAAGGAAGGCAGCGGTATGGGCTTGTACATATCCCGCAGCCTGGTAGAAGCGATGGGGGGGAAAATTTACGTCGCCGAGAGCCACATCTTGGGCGGGACAACTTTTGCGGTGGAGTTACCCTGTCAGGTTTGAGAGGTTATCATGTGTCGCGTGTTGATTCTTGACGACGATCCGCATTTTTGCAAAACCACCTCCAACTTGTTGCGCCAGGTGGACGAAGGTCATAGTTATCAGACAGCCAGCGCCACCTCGGTCGAAGAAGCCATCGTCCAGGTCAAGCAAGCAGTGGCCAGCGGCAAGCCTTTCGATGTGTTGCTGATTGATCAACGCTTGAGCGACAATCAGGATGGCATCGAAGTCATGAAAACCTTGTTGCATCTCAGCCCCTCGTCGGATGCCATCATCCTCACCGGCCTGGACAGCCCCGATGCGGGCCTGCGCGCCTATCAGGCTGGCGCTTACCGCTACATGTACAAACCCATCCAAACCAAAGAACTGGTGATGCTGCTACAATCGCTGCGCCACTGGCGCAAGGTGCAGCGCGAGCGCAATTGGTTGCAGGTGTTCAACGAGGTAGCCGAAGATGCCTTGCGCTGTCAGACTTTCCAGGACACGGCGCAGGTCTTTACACGCGGCGCACTGCGCTTGGGTTTCGAGCGGGCGAGGCTGTTCGAATTCACGCCAGATTACCCCGATGTGTTGGTGGGCGTCTGTCAGGCGGGCGAGGAGCATTTGGATGGCTTCGAGGGCATCTTCCTAACGATCAGCGAAGCCGCTTACTTCGAGAAAGCTATCCGCACCCGCGAGATTCAATTCTACAAAGGGCGCGAGTTGGGGCCGGCCTTGATGGAAAAAGTATTTGGGGAGGCGTTTTCCCCACCGGTAGGCGAATGGGCCGTCTTGCCGTTGTGGATTGGCGAAAAATTTGTCGGTATCATGGTGGTGGACAACGCTTCGCACGACCGGCGTATTCACGAAGAAGACCGTAAGCAATTGCGGCTCTACGCCCGCCTGGCAGCGGGCAACCTGGAGCGCGCCCGCCTGTACGAGCAAGAGCGCGCCAGCCGCCAAAGGATCGAGCATAACGCCCAGCAACTGCGCGAGATCGCCCTGCGTGAGCGCGAGGACGCCGAGCGCCTGCAGCTCTTGCAGCGCGCCAGCGTGGAACTGATGAACATCGCCGATAGTGACGAGAACAAGTTGTGGCTCACCCTGCTGACGCTGGCCACCGCCAATTACGCCCTGGCCTTCAACCGTGCCTGGCTCTTCCTGGCCGAGGCCGGCAACACCCGTCTGCACGGTAAACTGGGGGTGGGGCATCTCGACTCGCGGCGCGCCCGCCAGGATTGGGAAAAAGACCTGGAGAACCAGATGACTTTCGAAAAGTTCCTCCAGCAGCTCCACGACGGCACAGTCAAACATACCCCGCTCGAAGAGCTGACGCGCGATTTCGTGTTGGACATCGGCCTTTTTGGGGGCGTTCTCAAGGAGGTGCTAACCACCGGCAAACGAGCTGTATTGCTCAACGAGGAGGTAGAAGACTATTTGCCCAAGGCGTTCTTCCAGCGCTTTGCGCCGGGCGATTGCGCCATCTTACCCTTCCGCGGCGGGCGCACCCCCATCGGCCTGGTTGTGGTGGATAACAAGCACGACAACAAACCCATCTTGCCCAACAGCCTCGACCGGCTGGAGACCTTTCTCAATATCGCCGGGCTGGTTTGGCAGAATCTCATCCAGCGCCGGCAAAGGGAGGCTTTGCTGGACGCCTCGAACGTCATCCTGGGCAAGGCCAGCCAACAGCCGCTGGGCGATACTTTGCGCCGCATTTGCGAAGCGGCGCGCACGGTCACCGGCGCCGATTGGGCCATCATTTACCCCCTGAAGCCCGGCGGGCCACCCTATGCCTACGATGTCCCCCATGTGGGCTACTCGGGCGATTTCAAGCTCGGAGAGATCAAAGACAAGCCGCGCCAGAAAGGCCTGGCCGCCCACATCCTGCGCAGCGGTACGCTGGTGGTGCCAGATGTCAACTGCGCCGAAAACTCGCCCAGTTTCATGAGGCTCTCGGAGCACAAATTCATCCAGCGCAACAAGATTCGCGCCCTAATCGGCACCCCCATTCGCAGCCTCGAGGGTGAAGGCGTGCTTGGGGTGCTGTTCTTGAACTATCGCGATGCGCAGATTTTCGGCTCGGGCGAGACGATGCAAGCTGAGTCGTTCGCCAATCTGGCAGCGCTGGCCATCCTCAATGCCCGCCACGCCGAAAATGTCAGACGCCATTTGAGCGAAGCCCTGTCACGAGGTGAGGCCAGCCAACGCGAATTGGAACTCATCCAAGCCGTCATGGCCGATTCGCTGGCTAACACCACCGAAGCAGGCGTGATCAAGACCTTGCTGGTCAATCTGCGCCAGGCGCTCGGCCAACCAAAGCAGGGGCCGGCGCTCGTTTTGCGGCATTGGGTGGCTGAAACGCTCGAGGAGGAACCGCGCGAAATCCTGGCCGAGTTCCTCATCAATCCGGCAGACGAAATTACCCAAACGCAACGCGAGGTCAACGATGACCCTGCCATCCATGCTCTGCTTCACGCTTCCCATCCAGCATCTCGAGCGGTGGGACGGAAGTTGTATTCGCCTATCGCCATCGGCCACACCGTGATCGGCGCGTTGTATGCTGTGGACAGCGCACCTCAGGCTAGGGAATATCAGCCGGTGATGGAACGTTTTGCTGCGGCGGCTGCCTCGGCCCTCGACAATGCCCGCCAGAAAGCTCATTGGCTTCATGTCCTGGATGCTGCTAAAGCTGTGACGGCGCCGCTCAGCCTGAGCCAGACGCTGACGGCGATCATGCAAAGCGTGCGTCAGGTGTCGCCAGACATCTCGGCGCTGACGCTGTGGTACCGTGACCCCGAAAGCCAGCAAATTCACATGGGAGGCTCCTTCGGCGTGCGCAATCGCGCCGATCTGCTGCGCCTGGAGCCTGGGCCGGAGAGCATCGTCTCCAAAGTGATGCGCCGCCAACAGCCCATCTGGGCGCCCCGCCTGAGAAAGCGCCACATGCTGTGGGGCCGTTTCGTCCAGGAAGAGCAGATCGTCTCGGTGGCGGCCTTTCCCTTGCAGGCAGACGGGGTAGAAGTGGGAGCGATGTTCTTCAACTACCGCAATGAGCATTATTTCACCGACGAGGAGCGCGCCATCTTCAACATTCTGGCCGAGATTAGCGCGGCCAGCATCCGCGATGCCCTGCATCTCGAAGCCGAACGCAAAGAACGCCGCCGACTGGATGCCGCCCTGCGCACGACCGCCGCAGTGGGTGATTCGCTGAGCCTGATCCAGATTTTGCAAAATGTGCTGGCGCTGTTACGCGAGTCCTTCCCCGATACCAATCCCTGCATTCAGACTTTCAACGAGGATGACCGCTTGTTGGAATTCATCCCTGCCGTATGGGAGTATTACCACATAGACAACGATGCCTATCGCGACGCGCGCACGCTGCGGCTGGACGATCGCGCCATTGCCTGCCGCGTGGCACGCCACAGCCTGGCCGAGAAACGCATGATTGTGGAGAATGTCGGCGATGTGCGCAGCGACCCCGATTACCTGCCCCTCATCAGCCAAACCTTGTCGGAGTTGTGCGTCAGCCTGGTTTCTAGCGAACATCTGTTGGGCGTGCTGGTGTTGGAACGCGCCCGCCTGAATGGTTTCGAGGCCGAAGACGTGGAATTGGTCAAAGCCATTGCGCAACAACTCAGCCTGGCCATCGAGCGCTCCCGGCAAAGCGACCAGCTTAGCTTTCGCAGTACGGTGGCCGCGGCTACCGCTTGGGCCGCCGACATTGCCCACGACATCAACCGCGAAGTGGGCGCCATTCGCGGCTACGCCTACCTAGCCAAAGCCAAAAAGCACGAAGCCGACACCATATACGACTTGGCGCAGAAGATCGAGGAAAGCGCTGCCCGCCTGGCATCGGCTGGCCCCTGGCAAATCCCACAACCCAAAGTAGTGCCCATTGATGACTTCATCCAGCAGTGGGTGGATTCGCTGACCCGCAACAAGGGCATTGTCGTCCAATACGATTTCAATTGCCGAGACATCAACATCTTACTCAACCCCTTTGCCTTCCAGCGCATCCTGCGTCAATTGGTGCGCAACGCCATCCAAGCCATGGAGAAACAAAGCGACCGGCGTCTGGTAGTGCGCACCTTCCCCCCTCGGGAGGGGACGATCGAGATTCGCTTCGAAGACAACGGCCCAGGCGTGGATGAAGCCATCCGACCGATGATTCTGCAACGGCAGGTGAGCACCAAAAGCGGGCCGGGCGGCTATGGGCTGCTGCTCATCCGGCAAATGATCGAAGACATGGGGGGCAAGATTCGCCTCCTGCCCAGCCAGCCCAATTCGGGCGCTATCTTTTCGATCAAATTACCTCTCCAGCCCACTCACCCCGTTCCGTAAAACCCACAGCAGCTTCAGGAGGTCTTGCTACTTATGGAAACACCTGCTCAGCCAAGGCTTGGCTTACCCTATTCGGCGCGTGTTTTGGTGGTGGACAACGAGGAAGAATATCGCCAGCTTTACCGCATTTTGCTCGAGCATTGGGGGTACAAGCCTTTCGTCGCCACAGGCGAAGGGCAAGCGTTATTGGAAAATGCGGTGCACACCGCCCAGGCCAACCGCTGTCAATTGGCGCTTGTGGACATGCGTCTCCTCGACAACAACGATAGTGACGACTTGAGCGGTTTGGAGTTAATTCCCCGCTTGAAACCCACGCAATCCATCGTGGTCAGCGCCTTTGGCAATCACCGCAGCGCCACCATCAGTATCAAACAAAAAGGGGCAGTGAGCTTTGTGGGGAAAGAGGAAGGCGCCGACCGCCTCCAGGAAGAGTTGACGCAGGCGGCGGCGCGTTATTGCGTTGGCTGCCGCCAGTTGGACATCTTGCCCGCCGACCTCGGTCAGCAAGTCAACCAGAGGCTCTTCCCCGGCAGGGACGATGTCGCCGAAGACGAGCCGGCCGAACTGCTGGGGCGGCTGTTCCCCGAAGCGCGCCGTCTCTCGCTGGAACGGCTAGACGACCCCGAGCGGCAACCGAGCAGCCGTGTGCCGCGCCCCCGCTCGATGGTGCTGCTTGCTCGCCCGGACGACTTCCAGCCGGTAGTGGTCAAACTGGCCCGCGCTCACAAGGTCAAGAAAGAAATTGATCGCTACCGCGAATACATCGAGAACCGCCTGTACGGCAACTTCAGCCCGCCCCTCAAGAATTGGGATATGTTGTGGGCCGTCGGGGGGATGGTTTACCCGTTCATTGGCGCCACCTCCGTCGAGACTTTCACCCGCTATTATGCCGCTGCCTCGCCCAGCGCCATCGAACGCGGCCTGGAGAAATTCTTCAAACGCACCTGGTCGAGCCTGTATGCCGCCCCGCGGGGCGAGCGGCGGCCAAATATTTTCGAGGCCTACTGCGCCGTGTGGGATCGCGATTGGTTCGATCAGCGCCTGACAAAATGTCCGTTCATTCTGCCCCCTCAGGGGACTTCAGCACAATGGCAACACCTGCAAGTTCCTAACCCGTTAGCCTGGTTGAGCGAGCGGCTGCGTTACCCCGCCGACTTGCCGCAAACCGCCCTCGCCATCACCCACGGCGACCTGCACGGCGACAATATGCTGGTGGACGACAACGGCAACATTTGGGTGATTGACTTCGAGCGCAGCGGGCCGGGGCCTGTCTTGCAAGATTTCGTCGAGCTGGAGACCGATATCATCACCCGTTTGGTCAATCTGCCCGAGGAAGATTTCGGCAGTTTCTACACTCTATGCTGGCTGGTTTCCCAGCCGACTAGACTGGGAGAGCACGATTTCCCTGCAAGCATCCGTCATCCGCAATTATCCAAAGCGGCGCAGGTCATCGCTGCCCTGCGGCGGTTGGCCAGGGAATGCACCGGCGAGTTCGACAGCTATCCCTACCTGTGGAGCATGCTCTTGAATGTCCTCTTCCGCATCAGTCTGCTAGATGCTGAGGCGCAGCAGCGCAGTTATCAGCGCGCCGTGATGTTCGGCAGTATCCTCTGTCATCGGCTGGAGCATTGGGGCGAGACCTGGCCGCCAGCCGAATGGCCTATCCCCTCGCTAGAAAGGCAATCGTCATGTTCGAATACGGCCCACAACACCCCTTATCTTACCGGCAAGATGTCTTAAGGCCCTTATTCGAGCGCATCCGCGCGGGTGAATCGTGCGCGGTTGTTGCTCCGGCCAGCATGGGCAAAACCCGCCTGTTGGATTTCATGATGCGCCCGGATGTCCAGGAGCATTACCTGGCCAATCAGTCGGATGAAACGCTCATTCTGCGCGCCGATTGCAACCGCATAGATCAGCTCTCCGAATGGGGACTATACGAATTACTCCTAACCGCCATTGTGGAGGGTTCAGACCAACGGCAGCGCGCCATCCCCCACCGCGCAGAGATCAACACTTGGCGTGAAACGGTCATTCTCAATAAGGAACATAACCTGCTGGCCCTGCGCATGCTAGAGCTGGCAGCACGCGTGTTGATTACGGATGGGATGAAATTGTGCTTCGTCCTGGACGAATTCGATGAGGCCTACCGGCGTTTACCGGCGCAAGCCATGGCCAAGCTGCGCGCCCTGCGCGATCAGAACAAGAACCGGCTATGCTACGTTTTGATGATGCGCAACGTTCCTGAAAAGGTGCGTCGCCGCAGCGATTGTGAAAGCTTTTACGAGTTGTTCTCGCGCTACGTCATCGGGCTGGGGCCCTATCGAGAGGAGGACATGGCGCGCATTGTGACACAATTGGAAGAACGCCGCAAACACACGCTGGGCGCCCCGCTCAAGAGTGCCTTACTGCGTCTAAGCGGCGGGCACGCCGGCACTGCCTACGCTTTAATGGATATTTTTAGCCAGCATCCCGAATGGGGGCTAGATGAGGCCTACCTGCCTCAGCTGGCCAGCCAACCGGCCATTGTGGAGGAGTGCCGCAAATTATGGGAGAGTCTGCCCGAAGATGAAAGGCGCGGCCTGTTGGCCATCCAATCCGGCAGCCCTATTCCCGACTATATCGCTGCGCGGCTTGCCCTCAAGGGCCTGATGAGCACCACGTCTGGGACCGCCAAGATCACTCTCCCGATGCTGGCGCACTATGTGCAACAGCTTGGCCCGTCGGCGGGGGAATGCATCTGGCTGGATGAGGACGCCCACACCATTCAGATTGGGGAGCGCAAGGTAACGGATTTGTCGGCGCTGGAGTTCAAGCTGGCCGCCTATTTCTACGAACGACTGGGGCAAGTGTGCCACAAGGATGAAATCCAGGCGTACCTGTATGCCGACGCCCCCTCACCGGCGGCTGGCGACGACAAGCACGTGGAAGCGCTGGTGCGTCAACTGCGTGAGGCCATCGAGCCAGACCCCAGTCACCCGCGCTACCTGGTGGCGGTGCGGGACGTGGGATACAAGCTGAACGCCCAGCCCGAGGCCTGACATCCGTGCCCAACAGCGGGAGATGAAGGGCGTCTCTGTGCTGTTGGGTTCAATCCGCCGTTCACCCCTGCACAATCAACATTGGCGAGAGCCAGGTGAGGTCGTCTTTGTTCTCCCCCGCCAGTTTGCGGCGCGCTTCAAGCAGCGCTAGTTCAGAAAATTTAAGTCTTCCCCTAACTCACATAGCCCCCTCGGCGTGCTATAATCCGACCAGAGCGGTTGTATTCACCTTTCCCGACAGCACCTATGGAC
>Ga0209018_1000352_pt1 | contig 43782 bp, 42 predicted proteins | sample YNPBryBLVA2012_FD_185814 | JGI IMG/M metagenome (GOLD analysis project Ga0209018, IMG submission 185814) | Anoxygenic and chlorotrophic microbial mat microbial communities from Yellowstone National Park, USA - YNP Bryant BLVA 2012 (SPAdes)... ...
TGCGCGATTTCACGGTCTTCGGCGAAACCGGTTCGGGCCTGGTCAAGATCATCGCGGGCTACCACCAGTTCCATGCGGTCAAGAAGGCGGTGGAGCAAACCATCCGCGCGATGCCGCCCGCGAACCTCGTGCGGGAAGACCCGGCCCGCTATGGCCTGCCTTCGGTCAAGGACCAACGCCCAGGCGACCGCCGCGTCGGCGTCATCTGGCACACCCAAGGGTCGGGCAAAAGCCTGTTGATGGCGTTCTATGCGGGGCAGTTGGTCAAACACCCGGCACTGGAAAACCCCACGCTGGTGGTGCTGACCGATCGCAACGATCTGGATGACCAGCTCTTTTCGACCTTCTCCATGTGCCGCGATTTGATCCGCCAAACACCGGTGCAGGCCGAGGGGCGCGAACATTTGAAGGAACTGCTCAATCGCGCCTCGGGCGGGGTGATCTTCACGACGCTGCAGAAGTTCGGTGAGATCGACGGGCCGCTCACCACGCGCCGCAATGTGGTCGTGATCGCGGATGAAGCGCACCGCAGTCAATACGGCTTCAAAGCCAAGGTGGACGCCAAGACCGGGGAAATCTCCTACGGCTTTGCCAAATACATGCGCGACGCCCTGCCGAACGCATCCTTCATCGGCTTTACCGGCACGCCCATCGAGGCGGACGACGTCAACACCCCGGCAGTGTTCGGTCACTACATCGACATCTACGACATCAGCCGGGCGGTGGAGGATGGCGCGACGGTGCCGATCTACTATGAATCGCGGCTGGCGCGTATCGAACTCGCCGAGGACGAAAAGCCGAAGATCGATGCGGAAATCGAGGAACTGCTCGAAGACGAGGCGGAGCCGGTGCGCGAGCGCGTCAAGCAAAAATGGGCCACGGTCGAGGCGCTGGTCGGCGCGGAGAAGCGCCTGCGGCTGGTGGCGGAAGACATCGTGCGCCACTTCGAAGACCGCGTCGCCGCGCTCGATGGCAAGGCGATGATCGTCTGCATGAGCCGGCGCATCTGCGTGAAGCTCTACGATGAGATCGTCAAGCTGCGCCCGGACTGGCACAGCCTTGATGACAACGCGGGCGCGGTCAAGATCGTGATGACGGGCGCAGCGAGCGACCCGCCCGAGTGGCAGCAGCACATCGGTAACCAGGCGCGGCGGGATTTGCTGGCCAAGCGTGCGCGCGATCCGAACGATCCCTTGAAGCTCGTGATCGTGCGCGATATGTGGCTGACCGGTTTCGATGCCCCCTGCATGCACACGATGTACGTGGACAAGCCGATGCGCGGCCACGGGTTGATGCAGGCGATTGCGCGCGTCAACCGCGTGTTCCGCGACAAACCGGCTGGGTTGATCGTCGATTACATCGGCATTGCGCAGAACCTGAAGTCGGCGTTGCAGCAGTACTCCAAGAACGATCAGGAAAACACGGGCGTCGACGAAGCGCAAGCCATTGCGGTGATGATGGAGAAGTACGAGGTCGTGCGGGACATGTTCCACAGGTTTGACTACGTCTCCGCGTTGAACGGTACGCCGCAGGAGCGCCTTGCGATGATGGCGGGGGCCATCGAGTGGATTCTCGACCTGCAACAGAAGCTGGCAGCGAAAGAGGAGACCAAAAAAGGCAAGAAGAACGCGCACCGTCGATACCCGGACGCCGTGCTGGCCTTGTCCAAGGCGTTCGCACTGGCTTCCGCCTCGGACGAGGCCCGCGAAATCCGGGAGGAAGTCGGCTTCTTTCAGGCCATCCGTGCCGCGCTGGTCAAGAGCGGCACGGGCTCCGGCGTAAGCCAACAGGAACGCAAGCTGGCCATCCAGCAAATCGTCAGCCGGGCCGTCCTCTCCACCGAGATCGTGGACATCCTGCGCGCCGCGGGGCTCAGGAGTCCGGACATCTCCATCCTCTCCGACGAGTTCTTGCTCGAGGTGCAGCAGATGGAGAAAAAACACCTGGCGCTGGAAGCCTTGCGCAGGCTGATTGGCGACGGCATACGCTCGCGCAGTAAGGCCAATGTGGTCGAGACCCGCGCGTTCTCTGAGCGGTTGGAGGCAGCGTTGGCACGCTACCACGCCAACGCCATCACCACCGCCGAGGTGCTGCAGGAGCTGATCGAGCTGGCCCAAGACATCCGGGCAGCGCGTCGCCGCGGCGAGGAACAGGGGCTTTCGGACGAGGAGATCGCCTTTTACGACGCCCTGGCCGAAAACGAGAGCGCGGTGCAGGTGATGGGCAATGACCAGCTCAAGGTGATCGCCCATGAGTTGCTGGTGAGCCTACGCGAAAACGTGACCGTCGATTGGGCGCACCGCGAATCGGCCCGCGCGCGCATGCGCGTGCTGGTCAAGCGCATTCTGCGCAAGTATGGCTACCCGCCCGACCTTCAGGACAGCGCGGTGCAAACGGTGCTCGCGCAGGCCGAGGCGGTGTTGTCGGGGTGGTCGGTTTCGCATCGCGTAACCCGCTGATCGAAACAGCCAAGAAGGCGCAGAGAGATGGCCCGCATCGAAAATCACAAATTACATCATCGAGGAGGGGTTCCAAGAATGCTTCTACATCGTCCCGGACTACCAGCGTGAATATGCCTTGGGACAAGGAAGTCCAGCATCTGCATCGCCAAGCTCGAGACCTTCACCCCGGGCTCCCCCTGTGTGCTGGGATCCCGGCTGGATGGACAACCCTACCAGGTCGAACAGGACCTCTGCTTCGGCTGCCCCTCTCGGTGAGGCAGGGGAGGCTATTTTCTTGTACTGTACTGAGACGGGGAACTCAGGCATCGACCCGACTGACTAACGCAAGCTCGACTCATGGCATTCAATATTTGGAGTTTCCATTGTGCAACACTTAGTCGCGTTTATGCTACTTTTATTGACCTTTGGGTCCACCCTGGCCGCGACCGAGGTCCACGAGCGTCGGCTCAACAATGGACTCAAGATCCTGGTCAAACCGGATCATCGCGCGCCCATCCTGACCTCGCAGGTCTGGTATCGCATCGGGTCGAGCTATGAATACGGCGGCATCACCGGTGTCTCACACCTCCTGGAACACATGATGTTCCAGGGCACCGAGCATCTGGCGCCGGGTGAATTCTCGCGCATCATTGCCGAGAACGGTGGTGAGGAGAATGCCTTCACCGGGCGCGACTACACGGCCTACTATCAAAATCTCGCCAATGACCGGCTGGAGGTGGCCTTTGAGCTAGAGGCTGAGCGGATGCGCCATCTCAAGCTCAGCGAGCCGGAGTTTCTGAAGGAACTGGAGGTGGTCAAGGAAGAAAGGCGTATGCGGACCGAAGACGATCCGCACGCCCTGACCTACGAGCGTTTCAGTGCTGTGGCCTATGACGCCTCGCCCTATCGCCATCCGGTGATCGGTTGGCCGGGCGATCTGGAACAGCTCAGTCTGGATGACCTGCGCAATTGGTACCGGCTCTGGTACGCACCCAACAACGCCACCCTGGTGGTCGCGGGCGATGTCGAACCCGAGTCGGTCTTCGCGTTGGCCGAGAAACACTTCGGACCGCTCGCCGCCGAAGACATCCGCCCGCCCAAGGCCCAACTGGAGCCCGAGCCGCTCGGCGAGAAGCGCTTGCGCCTCAAGATACCGGCCAAGGAGCCCTATCTACTGATGGGCTACAAGACGCCCGCGCTGGCCACGGCCAAGGCGCCCTGGGAGCCCTATGCGCTGGAGATGTTGTCTTATATCCTCGACGGCGGCGACAGCGCACGCCTGGCGCGCGAGCTGGTGCGTGGGCACCAGATCGCCGCCTCGGTGAGTGCGGACTATAGTGCCTTCGATCGTCTGCCAGGTCTGTTCTTGTTTGAGGGCGTGCCGGCCAAGGGGCAGACCGCTGAGACGCTCGAGGCCGCCTTGCGCGAACAGGTCGCGCGCCTCCAGTCAGTGCCGGTCGATCCGCTCGAACTAGAGCGGGTGCGCAATCAGGTGATCGCTGCCAAGGTCTTCGAGCGCGACTCGCTCTTTTATCAGGCAATGCAGATCGGGCTCTTGGAGACCATCGGGCTCGACTGGCGTCTGGCCGATACCTATGTCGATCGGCTTGCCGAGGTGACGCCTGAACAGATCCAGGCCGTGGCGCGCACCTATCTGACCCCCGAGCGACTGACGGTCGCCATCCTCGACCCACAACCCCTGGGCTCCAAGGCCCAGGCCGCTCTCTCTTCTCACCAGGGAGGATCGACCCATGTGCGTTGAACGACAATCCGACCGGATCGAGCGCGCCATCCGGACCCTGAGCGCCTGGCTCGCCGGGACCCTATTGTTCACCAGCCCGCTCCTGACTCAGGCCACGCCCGAGATCCAGACCTGGAACACCGAGAATGGCACGCGCGTGCTCTTCGTCGCCGCGCCCGAGATCCCTATGATCGATGTGCATCTGGTGTTCGCGGCGGGCAGTGCACGCGACGGCGGGCGTTCCGGTCTGGCCGCGCTGACGGCCGCCATGCTCAGCGAGGGTGCGGGCGACTGGGGTGCCGATGCCATTGCCGACCGGCTCGATGGCGTCGGCGCCGTCCTGAGTACCGATGTCGATCGCGACATGGCCACGGTCGCCCTGCGCACCCTGACCCGTCAGCCGGCCTTCGACACCGCCATCGATACCTTCGCGACCCTGATCGCACGTCCGACCTTTGCGCCCGAGGCGCTGGAGCGGGTACGTCAGAATCGACTCGTCGCCCTGCGTCAGGAGGATGAATCGCCGCGTCGCGTCGCACAAAAGGCGCTCTATCGTGCGGTCTTCGGCACCCACCCCTATGCCGCCGACCCTTCAGGTACGCCCGAGTCGGTGGCAGATCTCAGGCGCGAGGAGCTGATCGCCTTTCATGCCCGTCACTATGTGGGTTCCAACGCCGTGCTGGCCATCGTCGGCGCGCTCGACCGGGCCGGGGCAGAGACGCTGGCCAATCGACTCGTTGGCGGCCTACCGAGGGGCGAGCCGGCCGCCCCCCTGCCCGAGGTGCCGCCACTGGCCGAGGCCACCCTGACCGCGATCGACTTCCCATCGAGCCAGACCACAGTCTTGGCCGGTCAGCCGGGGATGCGGCGCGGTGATCCGGACTATTTCGCGCTCTATGTCGGCAATCACATCCTGGGCGGGAGCGGCCTGATCTCCATCTTGATGGACGAGATCCGCGAGAAACGCGGCCTGTCCTACAGCACCTACAGCGCCTTCCTGCCGCTCGCCCAACCCGGACCCTTTCTGATGTCGCTTCAGACGCGTAACGATCAGGCCGAGCAGGCACGGTCCGTGATGATCGATACGCTCAAGCGCTTCATCGAGCGGGGACCGACCGAGGCGGAACTGATGGCGGCCAAGAAGAACATCACTGGCGGCTTTCCGCTCAAGATCGCGAGCAACAGCAACATCGTGCAGTATCTGGCCGTGATCGGATTCTACGGCCTGCCGCTCGACTATCTCGAGCGCTTCCGCGAGCGCATCGAGTCGGTCACGGTCGAGCAGATCCGCGATGCCTTCGCGCGGCGCCTCCACCCCGAGCGGCTGGCCATCGTCATGGTCGGGGCACCCGCCACGGGGGCCCCGGGCGATGCCGGGGCCGCGCAGGTCTCACTGGCCCGTGGCACGCCCTAGGGCGCGTCTTGCCAATCAGTTGCGGATCATCGGCGGCCGCCATCGCGGGCGCCGTCTGAGCTTCCCCGACCAGCCGGGACTGCGTCCGACCCCGGATCGGGTGCGCGAGACGCTGTTCAACTGGGTCGCGCCCCTGATCGAGGGGGCGCGCTGTCTCGACCTGTTCGCCGGCAGCGGGGCGCTCGGCTTCGAGGCCCTCTCGCGCGGCGCCGGCGAGGTGGTGATGGTCGAGCGCGCTGCCGCCGTCGCCCGCCAGCTGCGCGCCAATGCCAAGCGGCTCGGTGCCGCCAATCTCCAGGTCCATGAGGCCGATGCCCTGGTCTGGCTGGAGCAGGGCAGCGAGCAGCTATTCGACCTGGTCTTTCTCGATCCGCCCTTCGCTGAGGGTTTGCTTGCCCCGGCGATCACCGGGCTTGACCGTCATGGCTGGTTGGCGCCTGAGGCCAGGGTCTATCTCGAGGCTCAGGTCCAAAGCGGCTTTCCGCCCTTGCCCCTCTCCTGGGAACTGATCCGCGACAAGACGGCTGGGCAGGTCCGTTACGGCCTGATCAGGGTCAGCCCGTTCTAGGCACGTCTGCAGGCACAGGTGCTGCGCACCGATCATCGGTTTAGATCCTCCGGGTGGAATTCTGGCGTTCGTTCAGCCCGCTGGGTTTGTGCTATGTTGCGCGCCGGTGGTCCGAAGGGGGCTTGGCCATATCACGCTCGACCACCGAGCAAAGTCGCCGTCAAGCCGAGCACGTCAACTATTAAAGGAGCCGACGCTTGCGCACCGTGGTCTATCCAGGAACCTTCGATCCCATCACCAAAGGACACGTGGATCTCATCCATCGCGCGGCCCGGCTGTTCGATCGAGTGGTTGTGGCGGTTGCGGCTGACACTGGCAAGACGCCGGTGTTCTCGATCGAGGAGCGCGTAGAGCTGGTGCGTGGCAGTGTCATGGATCATCCCAATGTCGAGATCCTGCCCTTCGAGGGCCTGCTCGTGAACTTCGCGCGTGCCCTCGGGGTTTCGGTCATCATACGCGGGCTGCGGGCCGTCTCGGATTTCGAGTACGAGTTCCAGCTCGCGGGTATGAATCGACACATGGCTCCGGAGATCGAGACGCTCTTTCTTACCCCGTCCGAGCAATATGCCTATATCTCTTCGTCGCTGGTACGCGAGATCGCCCGACTCAAGGGCGATGTCTCGGCCTTCGTCACGCCAGCGGTACAGGCTGCATTGCACGCCCGGTTTGGATAAGATCTACGCTACACTCAACCCCAGCCAGATTTGTCTAACTAAAAAGCAGCAAGGAGTATTCCGATGGCCTTGATGATTACCGATGAGTGCATCAATTGCGATGTGTGTGAGCCCGAGTGCCCCAACGGCGCCATCTCGCAGGGTGACGAGACCTATGTGATCGACCCCAATCTCTGCACCGAGTGTGTCGGTCACTACGAGACCTCGCAGTGCGTCGAGGTCTGCCCGGTCGACTGCATCATTAAGGATCCCAACCACGAGGAGAGCGAGGAAGAGCTGCTCGCCAAGTACAAGCGCCTCACTGGCGAAGGCTGACTCCAGCCATCCGGGGAGGATCACGCTGAAAGCGCCCTCCGCCGCGGGGGCGTTTGTTATGAAAACACCTTTGGTGTCGTGCGGACCATCGGGCCGTCGTCGAAATTTCCTTGCGTGTCGGGCTTGTTGTTCTTAGGGGGCCGATCTATGCTGTAGCACCATTGGTCGCTGCGACCCATGCCTCCTGTCCGGGAGGCGTTTTCCGGCCCCCGCCGGTAGATTTCGGTAGGACATCAGAATCTAGTAAGTCCCAGATCAACGGCCGTTCATGGTCGACTGGGTGTCCGGTGTTCGTTCTGTCTCCAGTCCATCCCTCAGCCAGCGGAATTTAATCCATGCTTGCGGCCGAAACCTCGGTCGAGTACTACCTGATACTCGGCCTCGTCATCCTCGCACTCTGTTCGCTCAATCTGATCGTGTTGACCCTGGTGCGCCGCTTTATACCCGATCGGCGGCTCGCTGTGGCCAAGTTCGCCGACGCCGAATGTCCGCGTGTCCTGGTGCAATTACCGCTCTTTAATGAGGGCGATCTGATCGAGCGCCTCCTGGGAGCGGTCATGGCGCTCGACTGGCCGCGCGATCGACTGGAGATCCAGGTGCTCGACGACAGCCTCGACGGTTCGCTCGCCATCAGCCAGCGAGCGGTCGCCGCACTCAAGCAGCAGGGCGTGCACATCGAGCTCCTGCACCGCGTCCAGCGCACGGCCTTTAAGGCCGGGGCGCTCGCCGCTGGACTCGAACGCTCCAAGGCCCCCTTCGTCGCCATCTTCGACGCCGATTTCGTACCACCACCCGACTTTCTGCGCCGGACGGTCGGCGCACTCGTCGCCAATCCCGACCTGGCCTATGTCCAGACCCGCTGGGGCCATCTCAATCGCGATGAGAGTCTGCTCACCCGCGTTCAGGCACGCCTGCTCGACTCGCACTTTGGCGTCGAGCAAGAGGCGCGCTGGCGTCTGGGTCTGCCGCTGCCCTTTAACGGCACCTGCGGGTTGTGGCGCCGCGCGGCCATCGACTCGGCTGGGGGCTGGGACGGCGACACCCTCACCGAGGATCTGGATCTGAGCCTGCGCGCCACGCTCGCCGGCTGGCGTTCGGGCTTCATGGGCGATCTGGTGGTGCCCGGCGCGCTGCCGACCTCGCCGCGTGCCTGGCGTGTGCAGCAGTTTCGCTGGACCAAGGGCTTTGCGCAGTGTTTTATCAAGCTGATTCCGCTGGTCTGGCGGAGTCGGCACTTGGCTGCCTGGCAGAAGCTCATGATCAGCTTCCAGATTGGCCAGTCCTTGGCGTTTGTGGTGGGCGTGGCCTGTCTCATCATGGGACTGCCCTTCATGGCCGGCGCCGTGGTCGGCGGCTCCGGGCTGAGTCTGGTGGCCTTCGTCACCTCGTTTCTGGGCTTCGTGGCCCCCATCGCGTTTCTGGCCCAGGCTGGGCGCGGAGAGGGTCTGCATCTGACCTTCATCGAGATCCTGAGCGCCCTGGTGCTGACAAGTGGTTTGTTGCTGTCGAACGCGCGTGGCGGTCTGGAGGCCCTGCTTGGGCATCGCACCGAGTTCGTGCGCACACCCAAGGCCCGCGATCGCAAGACAGGGTACGCGCCCATCTGGCGCAATGGGGCACTGGAACTCGGTGCGGGTCTAGCCTTGCTCGGATTCGCCCTGGTCGAGCAGCCCGTCGCCGTGCTCTATCTGGCGATGCTGATCGGTGGTCTGGTCGGGATCGGCGCCATGCAGGTGATCGATGGTCTAGACCTGGCGCGACCAGCGAGCCTCCGGAACTGATCCGCGTGCGGGTTTGCTTATAATAAGCCGGATATTCGAATCGCTTTGTCGAGGACCCGCAGGCTCGCCAGACCAGCTGGTTAGCTGGAACGCGGTTCGACACCAATCTGTCGATAAGGAGCCGAGTGGTTTATGTCTAGCGACCCGAAAGCGACAGGCCATGCTGATCAGAGTCCGAGTCCAGGACGATTTGACGGCTATGTGGTGGCCATCGGCGCCTCGGCCGGTGGGCTCGATGCCCTGGAGCGGTTCTTCCAGGGACTGCCAGCGGACACGGGCGCGGCCTATGTCGTGGTCCAGCATCTGTCGCCCGACCACAAGAGCATGATGGCCAATCTGCTTGCGCGTCACACGCGCATGCCGGTGGTGACCGTCGAGCACGACATGCGTATCGAGGCCAATCGGGTGCATCTGATCCCGCCGGCGAGCCTGATGACCGTCAGCGGCGATGTGCTGCGTCTGAGCCCCAAGAATCCGCGCGGTCTAACCCTGCCGATCGATCTGTTCTTTAGTTCGCTGGCCAAGGAATTCGGTAATCACGCCATCGGCGTCATCCTCTCCGGCACCGGTTCGGACGGCACGCGCGGCGCCGTGGCCATCAACGACGCCGGTGGCTTCCTGGTGGCCCAGGATCCGGAGACGGCCAAGTTCGACGGCATGCCGCGCAGTGTCATCGCCACCAGTCTGGTCGATGCCATCCTGCCGCCCGAGGAGATCGGGCCGCGTCTGCTCGACCATATCCATCAGCGCCCCCAGCCCAAGGTGCGCCCGCCCTCGATGGCGATGGAGATCGACCGCGACAGCGCCCATGAAGAGGTCATGCATCTGTTACAACATGCAGGCGGTATCGATTTCCGCGAGTACAAACCGGCCACCGTGATGCGGCGCATGGAGCGCCGGATGCAAGTACGCCAGACCCCGGATCTGCTCAACTATGTGCGGCTCCTGAGCAGCGATCGCGGCGAGCTGGCAACGCTCAGGCGCGAGCTGCTGATCCCGGTGACCAGCTTCTTCCGCGATCCAGACGCCTTCGAGGTGCTGGCCGAGACCGCCGTGCGTACCATCGTCAGCGATCACAACGGCAATCAGCCAATCCGGGTCTGGGTGCCGGGTGTGGCGACCGGCGAGGAGGCCTACTCGATCGCCATCCTGTTTGCCGAGGCGTTCGAAAAGGCGCGTCGCTGGCCGAACTTCAAGCTGTTCGCCACCGATGTCGAGCCGCAGAACATCGAGGTCGCCGGCGCTGGGGTCTTCACCGAGGCCATCACCGCCGAGATCTCGCCCGAGCGCCTGGAGCAGTTCTTCATCAGGCGCGGCAATCACTTTGTGGTCAAGACCGAGATCCGTCAGAGCATCGTCTTTGCGCGCCACAATCTGCTCGAGGATCCACCCTTCACCCGGATGGATCTGGTCTCCTGTCGCAATCTACTGATCTATTTCCGGCCCGAGGCCCAGGAGCGCGCCCTGCGCCGGTTGCAATATGCCCTGGCGCCCGGCGGTTTTCTGTTCCTCGGCCCGAGCGAGACCATCGCCAACCTGCATACGGATTTCACAGCGGTCAGCTCCAAGCACAAGATCTATCGCATCCTGCGCCATGTCGCCCTGCCGTTGGACGCGACCAATCCGCCACGCGCACGTCAGACGGCGATCGCGACCACGCCGCCGCGCCCAGGTGTGCGTACCCATGGCATAGCAACCGATGCCGCCGCGATCGATACGGCCCAGGGGTTGCTTCTGCACAGCTATGCACCGACCAGCCTGCTGCTCAACCAGCACCACGACCTGCTGCATGTCTTTGGCGACGTCGGCCCCTATCTACGCATCGGCGAGGGCAGCGTCAGCCTGGATCTGTCCAAGCTCCTGCCCAGCGCCCTGGTCGCCGTCGCCAAGGCGCTCCTCTACAAGGCCGCGCGCGATCGGGTACCCTTGCGTTCGGACATCATCGGGCTGACGCTTGCCGACGATCGCACCGAGCGCCTGCGTCTGGTGGCCCGTCCGGTCGAGCCGCCGGGCGGCGAGCTGCATCTGCTGTTGTCCTTCGAGCCAGTGACCCGTCATGGCCCGAACGATGTGCTGCCGCCCGAGTCGGGTCCGTTGCGCCTCATCGATGGCGAGGGCGCCGAGAAGATCGAGACCATCAGTCTGGATCAAGAGACCGTCCAGCGCATCGAGAACCTGGAGCGCGAGCTGGCCGCGACCCGCGAGAGCCTCCAGGCGACCATTGAGGAGCTTGAAACGGCCAATGAGGAGCTTCAAGCGACCAACGAGGAGCTCATGGCCTCCAATGAGGAGCTGCAAAGCTCCAACGAGGAGCTGCAATCGGTCAACGAGGAGCTCTATACCGTCAACGCCGAAAACCAAGAAAAGATCGAGATCCTCAACCGGCTCAACGCCGATCTCGATGGCATGGCCAAGGCCGCCTCCATCGCCACCGTCTTTGTCGACTCGCAGCTCCGTCTGACCCGCTTCACGCCCGAGGCCACGACGCTCTTCAAGATCCGCGACGGCGACCTGGGTCGTCCGATCGATGACTTCACCAATCTGCTCCAGTACCCGGACTTTATCACCGATCTGCGCCAGACCATCGACCGGGGGGAGATGTTCGAACACGAGATCAAGGCCGCTAACGACCGTCAGTATCTGGTGCGCGTCCTCCCCTATGCGGTGCGTGCCAGCGAACCGCGCGGGGCGGTCGCGACCTTTGTGGATGTGACCACCCTGCGCGACATCGAGCACCTACAGGCAGTGCTCGATTCTCTACCCGAACATATCGCCGTGCTCGACAGCAAGGGTGTCGTGACCATGGTCAACAACGCCTGGCGTGATTTTGCGCGCGCGCACGGCGATCCCGATCTTAAAGAGATTGGGGTCGGGGCCGATTATCTCGTCGCCTGTGAAAACGGGCGGCTCGCGAGTGCGCCCCATGCCGCCGAGGCGCTGGAAGGGATCAAGCAGGTCATGACCGGTGAGCGTTCTTCTTTTTGTCTGGAGTATTCGGCGCCGACCGACGGTGTGACTCAACGGTATCTGATGTATGTCGCACCGATCCGACATGTCCGCGGTGGTATCGTCGTCAGCCACATTAATATCACGAGTTGGGTCGAACGCAGGCATGACTAGCCGATCGCCTGTTCGTCCAAGCCGTGGCAAGGTAGAGTGAGCACCCCACACTCAGCGCGAAAAAGGCCGCTTGTTGCGGCCTTTTCGATCGATCCTGTGGCTTGCGAATTACTTCGAGAGACCCTGGATATATTGCGACACGGCGGCGATCTCCTGGTCGGTCAGTCGCGCGGCGACACCACGCATCATGCCGTTGGGATCGTTGGCGCGCTCACCCGAGCGGAAGTGCTCTAGGGTCTGCTTGACATAGTCGGCGTGTTGGCCAGAGATGCGCGGGAACTTCGACAGACCCTGGCCCATACCGGCTGGACCGTGGCAGGCGCTGCACGCAGGCACGCCGGTCGCAGGATTGCCTGCTCGATAGAGCACCTCGCCCTTCGCGGCCAGTTCAGGATCGGCCTGGCCACCGCTCTGAGTCTGGGTCGAGAAGTAGGCCGCTACGTCACGGATCTCCTGCTCGGTCAGCGGCATCGCCATGGGCGTCATCTGGACGTTGTAGCGTTCTCCAGCCTTAAAGTTCGTCAACTGCTTGATGATGTACTCAGGATGCTGGCCGGCGAGTTTGGGCCACAGGGGTACGATGCTATTGCCTTGCGGTCCGTGGCACGCCATGCAGATGGCGTTGGCCTTTGCTTCGCCCCGCGCGGGATCTGCCGGTTGGAGCCCCTCTGCGGCCCAGGTCGAACCGCTCGCCAAAACCGCCACTACTGAAACCGTTGTCAGCCAAGTCTTCTTCATGCGAGTGCCTAAAATGTTTGTTCGTATTCGCGGCCGAATCAGGCCAACGCCCGAGGGAGGGGAGTAAAAATCCGCTAATGTATATCAGACGCTTGACCCTTGGGTCAAACCGGATACCTGGATAGCTTGGTGGATCAAGAGACATTCGGTGCAGAGAGACCGCGTCCGGCTCAAGATTACATGGCGGGCGGCATCGACTCGATCCGCCGCACTGGCGCCTGGATCACCAGGCGCTCGCCGTCGTCCTGGATCAGTGTCAGCTCGATCCTTTGACCGGGCGTCAGCTCGGACTTGAGTCCGATCAGCATGAGATGGAGTCCGCCGGGTGCCAGCGTCTTGGTCTCACCGGCATTCACCGCGATCCGCTCGAGGCGGCGCATCCGCAGCATGCCGTTTTGTTCGACATGGGTGTGCAGCTCGACGGTCTCAGCGGCTGGACTCTCGGCGCCGATCAGGGCGCGCGCCTCGGTGCCGGGGTTGTGTAGCCTCATGAAGGCGGCACTGTTTGGCTGTCCGGGTGGTACGGCGCGGACATAGGGGTCGCCGACCTCCAGACCAGCGGCGCTGAGGGTCAGGCTGGTGCTCGACAAAAGGGCACCGACAAACAGGGTGCGGATCTGGTGCATCTTCGAAGGTCTCCGTGATGTCGATCAGGATTCTGGGCCGAATGCTCGGCGGATCGCGGCCCGGATGGTCTCGGGAGGACTGGCATGCCCGAGCGTCTCAACCAGTCGCCCGTTTGGGTCGATCACATAGGTGAAGGCCGAGTGATCGATCAGATCACCGAAGGCCGAGTCGCTGTCGGCGACGCGCCGATAGGCCGCGCCATAGCGTTTGGCGATCTCGGCCAGCTGCTCAGGTGTGCCTGTGAGTCCCAGGATATTGGGGTGAAAATAGGCGACATAGCCCGCCAGACGCCCTGGATCGTCGCGCTCGGGATCGACGCTGATGAAGAGCACGCGGGTACGCTCCAATTCGCTCGGTTGCAGCGAGCGTAGGGCCTCGGCAATCTGGACCAGATTGGTCGGACAGATGTCTGGGCAAAACGTGTAGCCGAAATAGACCAACACCACTTGTCCACGTAGATTGCTCAAGCGCACCGGGCCGGTAGCCGAATCTAGTGTAAAATCCCCCCCGACCGGCGGAGCGGACAGTTCCAGCGACGCCTGGTCGGCATCCGGCCCTGGAATCCCTGACCAGTGAAACAGAAACCCGATCAATAGCGTGGCGACCACCAGGAGCAAGGATTGGCCGATGATCGAGATCCTATTCTCGCGTGTCTGCATGCTGGCGTGTCTGAAGTGTGTTTTAGTCATTATCCGTGGTGGTGTCTGGCCTGTCGAGCCGAGGCCGCGTTAAATCGAGGGATTGGCGGATGTTTGCTGGGCTCCTGATGGCGATGCTGTCTTTACCGTTTTAGCGATCACGGCCATCTGCCGTCATCCGGCCTGCTCTGAAGAACACCCAGCCGAGCAGCCGATAACCGAACCACACCAGCAGTAGCGACGTGAGCACATCGCTCAAGAAATGCCCGCCCGCGACCAAACGTGCCACCCCAATGGCGAGTGTATAGATGAGTGCGATCCACACCCAGGCTGAACTGGGCCCCGCCAGGGTGGCGGCCACAGCTACCAGATAGGCCGCCGCCGCGACGTGTCCCGAACAGAAGGACCCTCCACCTTGGTCCGAGGGCACGAAGGCCGGGGTAAAGGTCTTGTCTCCTCCAAACTCGACTACGGTGACCGGTCGTGCCCGTCCCCAATGCCCCTTGAGGCCCTGGTTGACGATTAGACCCGGCACTAGGATCAGCAGACAGAGTAAAAACGCCAGCTTGCGCCCGTCAAAGTTCAGCCAGCGCCGCCCCAGGCGCCGGTTGAACCACCAGAGTGTGATCAGCGCCGGATTCACCACCACCATCAGGACTGCGACCGACTCATGGAGCGCGCGCTCCCAGGGGGTGCCTTTGAGCGTGAATCCGGCGCCGGGCGTGTAAAACAGCCCGGAGACGGCCAAATCGAGGCTTGGAAACGCCCAGAGCAGCAGCACAAGGCTACCAAGACCGATCCAGATGGAAGGACTCGACGGGGGCGGATGCAGATTGAACGCTAGACCCATGGATCAGTGCGATGGAGATTCGGAAGGCGGATCAGGGCGATGCGCCGACGGCTGAACCGGAATCCGCAGACTAAAGCGGCTGCCCCGTCCGGGTTCGCTCTCTAGGCTCAGGGTTGCGCCCAGTGCCTCGGCCAGACGGCGCGCGATGGCCAGACCCAGCCCGGTGCCGCCATAGCGGCGCGTATGCGAGCCGTCGGCCTGGATGAAGGGCTCGAAGATGCGGTCATGCAGCTCGACCGGAATGCCAATCCCGGTATCCGTCACATCGATGACGAGCCAGAGACGGCCATCGATGCCCGTCTCGGTGTCGAGCCAGGCGGCAAACCGGACCTCGCCTTCGTGGGTGAATTTGACGGCATTGGCTGTCAGCTTGTCGAGTATTTGGTGCAAGCGCCCCGCATCGACGACCACGCATCCAGGTGCTGGACGGTGGGTGTCTAGAACGAGGGCCAGTCCCTTTTTCTCGGCTTGGGGGGCATAGACGGCCATGACATCCCGCACGATCCGGAGCGGATCGCAGGGGCCCGGCTGGATCTGGAGTTGCTCGGCGTCCATGCGGGTGTAATCCAGGATGTCGGCTAGGATGGCCAGCAGCGTCTCGGCGGAACGCTTGACGGCATCGAGCTGGCGACGCTGGCGCTCGCTTAGGTCCGATTCCAACAGCAGTTCGGTCATGCCCAGGATGCCGTGCATGGGCGTGCGCAACTCATGACTCATGGTCGAGAGGAAGGTCGTCTTGGCGCGTGCGGCACGCTCGGCGTGCTCCTTGGCCGCCAGCAGTTCGATCTCGTGACGTTTGCGTTCGGTGATGTCAGAGGTGACGCCGACATAGTGCTTGAGCTCGCCCTGTTCGTCGCGCACGGCATCGATGGTCAGGATCGCCGTATAGAGTTGGCCATCCTTGCGACGGTTGACGATCTCGCCGCGCCAGTGACCATAGGTGATGACGGCGTCCCAGAGGGCGCGATAGAAGGCCTGATCGTGTAGCCCAGAGGAGAGCAGGCGCGGATTACGGCCCAGCACCTCTGCGCTGCTGTAGCCGGTCATGCGCTCGAAGGCCGGATTGGTCGAGAGGATCTCGCCTGTGGGCGTGGTCAGCATGATGGCGTCGCTGCTGGCCTCGAAGACGCTGGAGGTCAGCCGGCGCTGGCGCTCCAGCTCGGCGCGCTGCTGTTCCAGATGCCGGCTTCGTAACCACAGCAGGAGAATGGCGACCGAGAGCGCCCCCAGGATCGGCACGACGATCATCGACAGCCGGTGCACCTCGCCGAGCCATTGGCGCTGGATGAACCGGCGGTCGAGATGGACGGCGATCACGGCTGGGTAGAGGCGCGAGACCCGATAGGCCGTCAGAACCCGATGGTTGCCAGTGAGTGTCTGTTCCAGCTCGCCCTGCTCTTGGTGCTCGAGCTGGGCCCGCACCGCGCCAGCCTGATCGTATCGTCCCGGGATGTCGTCAGGGCTGGACGAGAGTAGCAACAGGCCGTCGTAGCGTAGGAGCTGGACGCGACCTTCCTCGGTCGGCAGCCCCTGGCTGAAATGGTCGATGAAGTCGTCTGGGTTGAGCGCGGCGAGCCACCAGTAGGTCCCTTCATGGAGGCGAAAGCTGTACATGACTGGCACCAGACTCGATGAACGCGGTGGCGGCGGATCACCCGTGCTCGGCGTCGCGTTCGCCAGATCCCGTCCGATCCAGGGCCGACCGATGCGCAATTGCGTGCCGGCCAGACCGGCATCCGGATAGAACCCCCCCAGATCGATGCGCAGATCCAGGTTGCGCGCGTCCGAACTGGCGATCACCCGTCCCTCCGACGTCAGGATCGACAGTGAACGCAGAAAGGGCGAGGGACGCAGCAATGCGGTCAGATAGGCCGCGAGCGCGCTGTGGTCGGTCAGATCCTGGTCCGGCGGCAGATTGCCCACGCCCAGCTCGATGACCTGGAGTGTCTTGGTCAGAGAGTCCTCGAAGTGGCGCGCGTGCATCTGCGCCGCGATGAAACCGTCGTTGATGGCCTTGGCATGCAAGCGCCAGAGCGTAATGCCGAAGGCCGCCATCCAGCCGCTCGCCAATAAGACCAGGGCGGCCAGGATCAGGCCGTGTCGCTGTGATTCGCGGTGCGGCATGAATACGGCCAGATGCCAGGCTGGCTCAATGCACCACGATGGGTTCGAGTCCGTGACGCCGCGCCGCCTCCAGGAGTCGGCCATCGGTCTTGATCGTGGTGATGAAACGCTCGACGCGAGCGTAGAAGGCGTCGTCGCCAGGCGCCATGGCCCAGGCGTAAGGCGTGACGTGATAGCTTGCGCTCGGCGAGACGAGCCGCGCCCAGTCATGGTGTTTGAGCATACGTCGGCTGTAAGGATAGTCGGTCATGAAGACATCGGCCCGTCCCGATCGAACCTCCTGCTCGCGGGCATGGGGGGTATCGAACACGCGCAGTTCGGCGTACTGGAGTTTTTCGCGCATGATCGGCTCGTGCAACGTGCCCTTGGCCACGGCGACCACGGTGCCCGGTTGGTCGATGTCGGACCAGTCGCGGATGCGCCGATTGGTGCGGGTGGTGATGGCGTAGATGTCGCTGGCGAGATGCGGTTGGGTAAAGCGCAGGTGTTGCTGACGCGCCGGGGTAATGCCGATGGCGAACATGGCGATGTCGCAGCGGTCGCCGAGCACGTCCTCGATCAGGGTGGCGAAGCTGCTGTCGACGAATTCGACCTTGACTCCGAGTTCATGGGCCAGTTCGTGTGCCAGATCGATATCGATCCCCGAGAGTTGGAGCGTCTTGGGGTGGCGAAACGAGATGCCGTAGTAATCGGGCCAGATGCAGACACGCAGGGTCTGGGTGGTCTGGATGCGCTGGAGACGGTCCGCGCCGGCCATGACCAGGCCGTTCATGACGATCAGCACTGCCCCGACGAATAGCCTGAGTGTACTCGACATGGTGACTTGATCCTTGAAACTGTCTTGATAGGGACCATCGAGGCGCCCTGTGCGTGCAGATCGCCTCTGGATTCGCGCCCCGGCTTGACCTAGCCTAGGACCTACCCATGGTATCCGACCTCGAAGAGGGTTCAGTCCCATGCGTCTCTGGCTCGGCGCGCTCGCGCTCTTCGTCTCGTTCGACCTCTCGGCCGCGATCCCGGCCACACCCGTGATGACGGTCTACAAGTTCAACGGCCCACTGGACGTCCCCTATTACGACGCCGACCGCTTCGCCAGGGTCGGTACTGCCGCTGAACCTGCCGGGACCCTGGCGCAGGGCACCTCACTCATCCCCTGTCTGATGATCCGCGACGGCGAGCCGCTGACCGACAGGGATGGCACGCCCTATGTCGGCTTCGAGGTCGTGGTCGATCCGCGCTCGGCGACCCCGGACTCGACCGAGATCTTCAAGCGCGCCCTGGCCGAGCGCAAGGGACTCCAGGTACCCAACCATCACTGCCCGGCGAGCGTGCGTAACGTCATCCATGTACGCGAGCTCTATGCACTGGAAAAGGCGCCCTTCTTCGATCCGCCGCGCTCGGGCGGGCGCAGCGACTCGGCGGGCGGTGTCAGTGAACTCGACCGCATCGTGCGTGCCTTCCATGATTCCAACGAATGCGCCTCGGTCAACGCGCGTCTGACGCGCCGCCGTCAGGCCCTGGAGCGCGCCTGGGAGACGTTCATCGCCCGGCGCTCGGATCTCGGCTCGCCGACCATGCTCGAACGCGCCAAGCATCTGGATTACGCCATGCGCACCGCGCTCTACGAGGGCCATCTGGGACGGGGCTGTTCGGCCTATGGCGCCTGCGAGCGCAGTATCGTGGTGTTGTCGATCCGCAATCGCGCCCTCCAGTGTCAAGTCCGTCAAGGCTGTCGCTTTCCAGGCGACATCCAGGGCGTCGCTTCTACACCCTCGCAATACAACATCTGGGACGAGTATCTGACCCAGATCTCGGGGTTGACCGCCTGCTATCTGCGTCCGGATCTGGCCGAACACGACAATTATGCCAAGCTCCAGGCCATGTATGCCCAGACCGTGCCGGATGCCGAGCAGATCCTCTATGGCGGTGATTCGGGTCTGCGCGCCGTCTTCCCCGGCAACAGTCTGATCGAGTTGACCAACACGCGCCATTACTACCACGCCCCGGCCATGGGCCAATGCTTTCCCAACCACGACCGGGTCGAGTACATGACCGGCGCCGTGGCGCGCAAGGATGGTGACTTTGCGCTCATCGCCAATACCCGGATCGAGGTCGGGATCAAGTCCGGCTGGGGCTATACCTTCAAGGAGTTCCTGGTCACTCAGGAGCCGGATCGCGATGTCGTCCGCGTCCAGGACAGCTATCCGGGCTTTCTGGTCGATGCGCGCAAGGTCTCGCTGAAGCGTCCGGATGACTGTTTGCCCTATGGCATCCCGGGCGGCTGTCCTTCGCTTGGTACCGGACGCTATCGCAAGGTGCCGAACTGGCTCGGTTCAGGCGAGCCGGTTGAACTCCATTGCCGGATCGCCGATCGCGGCGAGACCTGCCAGGGGGCGGGTACGATGCGCGCGGTGAGTGTCGGCGGTACCTGTGACAAGGAGATGCGTCCGGTGGCGCGGGTGCCCTGAGACGCGAATTTGGCCTCGTCGTCGGCAGTCAGGTCAACCATATCCGTGCCCTGTTCAAGCACTACGGACACCGCGAAGGGCTGGATCTGCTGGACCGGATCGAGGACGAGTGCTGCTTGAGTCGGCGTCAATCCCGTCGGTTCAGGTGTCGCGGCAGGATCTCGCCCAGCGCCTGAGCCGTCTCGATGAGCGTGATCCCTGGGACGTGATCGACGAGCCGGGTGACGGTCAGTCCGACATAGCCGCAGGGATTGATGCGACCGAAGGGCTCCAGGTCCAGGTCGACATTGAGCGCCAGACCGTGATAACAGCAGCCATGACGCACGCGCAGACCCAATGACGCGATCTTGGACCCGGCGATATAGACGCCAGGTGCATTGGCGCGCCGCTCGGCCGCGACGCCGTGCGTGGCCAGCAGCTCGATGATCGCCTGTTCCAGTCGATTCACCAGCCGTTTGATGCCGATCCCCGCGCGGTGCAGATCGAGCAGCAGATAGGCAACGAGTTGCCCCGGACCATGATAGGTGACCTGCCCGCCGCGGTCGGTCTGGATCACCGGAATCTCCCCAGGGGCGAGCAGATGCTCGGGACATCCGGCCTGACCGAGGGTGAAGACCGGCGGATGTTCGAGCAGCCAGAGTTCGTCCGGCGTATCCGCCTCGCGCGTATCTGTGAAGGCGCGCATCGCGGCCCAGGTCGCCCGATAGTCCTGGAGCCCGGGCAGATAGCGGATGCGCAACAGACAGGGTGGTGTGTTCACAGCGCCCAGGCCACCAGCTCGTGGGCGCAGAGTTCCTGATAGATGGCGTCGAGCTGGTGTTTGCTGTGGGCCTCGAAGGTCAGGGTGACGGCAATCCATTGGCCCCCTCGGCTCTCGCGCACCGAGATCGCCGTCTCGTCGACGCCCTCGGCATGACGGCTGACGATCTCGACCACCACCGCCTCCAGACCGCGCCCGGACGGTCCCATGACCTTGAGCGCAAAGCGGCAGGGAAAGGTCAGCAGGGTTTGCTGTGGATCAGACATGGCCTTCAGGCACCCACGCCTTGTCGTCTTGATAAAGCGCATCCATCCGCCGCCAGAACGACCCTGGACGCCCATCGCCCACCGGCTCGCCTCGAAGCCGCGTCACCGGTAGAACCTCGCGCGTCGAGCGGCTGAGCCAGATCTCGTCGGCCGCACGCCGGGTATCGAGCGCGATCGTCCACTAGAACATCCGCAACACGCTGTCCTTGACCTGACGCCAGAGACCGCCCTTGGGCAGATCCTGGAGGGCGATGAGCGGAATGCGCGTAATCTCCTCCTCGCCCATCAAGACGACGATATCACCGAGTCGCTCGCCCCGGGCGATGGGGGCGTTCATGTCCGAGGTCTTCTCGATGCGCGCGCTGAGCTTGGCATACTGGCCGCGCGGAATGGTGGCGACCACGTCGCGTTCCGGACCCGCCGGCAGCGTTTCCTGTTCGCCAAACCAGACACGCAGGTTCTGGATCGGCTGACCGACCGGATAGAGCTTGTGACTCTCGTAGGTCCGGAAGCCATAGTTGAGCAGCGCCAGGCTGGCCTCAGCGCGCGCGCGGGGCGTGGGCGCACCCATCACGACCGAGATCAGGCGCATGTCGTCGCGTTTGGCCGAGCCGATCAGACAGTAACCGGCCGCCTTGGTGTAGCCGGTCTTGATGCCGTCGGCCGTGGGGTCGCGTCTGAGCAGCGGGTTGCGGTTCTGCTGGGTGATTCCGTTGTAGGTGAACTCAAGGGTGGAGTACCAGGCATAGTACTCGGGGAACTCGCGGATCAGGGCCGCGGCGACCCGGGCCATGTCGCGCGCCGTCGTATAGAGCTCCGGGTCCGGCAGGCCATTGGGATTGGTGAAATGACTGTTGGTCATGCCAAGCCGCTTGGCATGGGCGTTCATGAGATTGGCGAAGGACTCGACATTGCCCGAGACGTATTCGGCCAGGGCCACGCTGGCATCATTGCCCGACTGGATGATCATGCCCTTGAGCAGATCCTCCAGACTGACCTGCTTGCCGACCTCGATGAACATCTTGGAGCCGCCGGTGCGCCAGGCGCGCTCGCTGATCGTCACGCGATCGCTGAGACTGATGCGCCCCGAGGCCAGTTCGCGAAACACCGTATAGGCGGTCATGATCTTGGTCAGGCTCGCCGGCTCGACCCGCTCATCGGCATTGAGCTCGGCTAGGGCCTTGCCTGTATGGAAGTCGACCAGTAGATAACCCCGGGCCTCCAGCTCGGGTGGGGCGGGCGTGGTCGTTTGCGCGCCGACGGGCAGGCCGAAGTTGAGCAGCAACAGGAACCACGGGAGCAGGCGCTTGATGGCTGATTTCATGGATGATCCGAACACTCGGGGTGACGAGGGAGTTTGTCGCGTATTTTACCGCTTAAATCGTAAAAATGGCACAGTGTTTCAGTTTTGCAGCGCAGCCGCGGGCTGGGTTGGTCAGTTGGTGTCGGTCGATCGCTCGGCCCGATCGGCCAGGAAGGATAAAAGGCCCCAGAAGCGTCGCCTGGGTTCGATGGCCCGTACCTCGACCCGCGCCGTACCCTGGTTTTTCATCCCGAGCTTGACGGCGGCCGTATAAGAGAGGTCGATGACGCGATCATCTTGAAAGGGACCGCGATCGTTGATCCTTACCACGACGCTGCGTCCGTTCTCGAGATTGGTGACGCGCACATAGGTCGGCAGAGGGAGCGTCTTGTGCGCCGCGCTCATGGCGTACATGTCGTAGGTCTCGCCCGAACTGGTCTGGCGACCATGGAAGGGCTGCCCATACCAGGAGGCCAGCCCGCGTTCGACATAGCCGCGCGCGGACTTCTTGATGTAATAGCGCCGTCCGAAGACCACATAGGAATCGGGGTTGCCCAACCTGGCCAGTGGCTCGAACCTCGGCACCGCGTCCGGGATGCGGGCGATCGCCTCGTCGTCGAGTTCACCCCGACTGGCACAGCCTGTCAGCGCGAGCAGCAGGAGGGCGCTGATGGGGGTTAGGACGAGCATAACACGCATGATCCGACTCATTTTTTGGCACGATGGGTCTCGATCGACATCAGTATCCCGAAACCGGCCATGAGTGTCACCATCGAGGTGCCTCCATAGCTGATCAATGGCAGAGGCACGCCGACCACCGGCAGCAGGCCGGTGACCATCCCCGTGTTGACGAACAGATAGATAAAGAACACCAGCGTCAGCCCCCCGGCGAGCAGACGCTCGTAGTTATCCTGGGCGCGCACGGCGATCATGAGTCCGCGTCCGATGATGAACAGATAGAGTGCCATCAGCGCCAGGATGCCGGTAAAGCCGAATTCTTCGCCGATGACGGCGAAGATGAAGTCGGTGTGGCGCTCGGGCAGGAACTCCAGATGCGATTGGGTGCCGTTGAGCCAGCCCTTGCCCGAGAGCCCGCCCGAGCCGATGGCGATCTGTGACTGGATGATGTGATAACCACTCCCCAATGGATCGGACTGCGGGTCGAGCAGCGTCATGACACGCTCGCGTTGATAATCGTGCATGTGCATCCAGACCAGAGGCATCACGGCAGCCACCAAGAGCGCCATTCCGAGGATCATGCGCCAGCTCAACCCGGCGATGAAGAGCACCATGACGCCCGCGCTCAGCACCAGCAGGGCGGTGCCCAGATCCGGCTGCTTGGCGATCAGCCCGACCGGGATCAGGCTCAGGACGGACGCCAGCAGCACGCCCAACAGACGTGGCGGCAGCGGACGCAGGGACAGCACCCAGGCCACAGTCATGGGCACGGCGAGCTTGAGCAACTCCGAGGGTTGGAAACGCACCAGGCCGAAATCCAGCCAACGTCGAGCACCCTTGCCGATGTCTCCGAAGAGGAGTACGGCCACCAGCATCAGAACACCGAATACATAGAGCCCCAGCGACCAGCGCTTGAAGTAGCTGGAAGGCACCTGGGCAATGGCCAGCATGAGGCCGAAGGCGACGACCAGTCGTGCCAGCTGGCGCTCGATCATCAACCAGTCCTTGTCGCCGGCGCTGTAGAGCACCATGAGACCGAATCCGCACAGTGCCAGCAGTCCGGTCAGGAGCGGGGCGTCGATGTGGCGCCGACGCAACCAACCCTCGTCCGTGGTCTCGATCTCCCAGATCGCCCGTGAGGACAGGGGATCAGTCGCCATCGTCCTTCGACTCCGACGCGTCTGCCAGCGGCCTACCGCCGAGATAGGCATCGATCACCCGGCGTGCGATCGGCGCGGCGGTCCCGCTCCCTGAACCGCCGTTTTCCACCATCACGGCCACAGCGATGCGCGGATCCTCGACCGGGGCGAAGGCGATAAAGAGGGCATGATCGCGCAGACGTTCCGAGATCTTGGAGGCGTCATAGCGTTCCTTCTGGCCGATGGTGAAGACCTGTGAGGTGCCGGTCTTGCCGGCGATGCGGTAATCGTTGGAACGGATGTGTTTGGCAGTTCCGCGTGGACTCTCAATGACCTTCGCCATGTCCTCGATGAGGATGTCCCAGTCGGACGGATTCGAGATGCGGATCTGGCGCGCCACCGTGGGGAAGACGGTCGCTACGTCGGCACCCGGAACCCGGCGCGCATAGGCCAGTCGCGGCTGGATGAAGCGTCCCTTGTTGGCTATGGCGGCGGCCGCCGCCGCCAGCTGCATGGGTGTGGCCAGGAAATAGCCCTGACCGATGCCCATGATGAGGGTCTCACCCGGATACCAGGACTGCTTGCGCACCCGCTCCTTCCATTCACGCGAGGGCAGCAATCCGGGCAGCTCGCCCGAGACGTCGACGCCGGTGCGCGCACCAAAGCCGAACTCCGAGAGGAAGGCATGCAGTTTGTCGACCCCCATCTGGTTGGCCAGCCAGTAGAAATAGGTGTCACAGGACTGCACGATGGCCGACTCCAGGTCGACCGTGCCGTGTCCGCCGCGCCGCCAGCAGCGGAAGCGGTGTTTTTGGCCCGGCAGTGAGAAGTATCCCGGACAATAGGTCGTGCTGCGCGGCGTCACGAAGCCGAGCGACAGGCCGCCGAGTCCGACGAAGGGCTTGACCGTCGAGCCGGGCGGATACTGACCACGAATGGCGCGATTGTAGAGCGGTTTGTCGGGCGAATGGAGCAGGGCGTTGTAATCGCTCTGGCTGATGCCCTCAACGAAGAGGTTGGGATCGAAGCTCGGGGTGCTGACCAGGGCCAGCACGCCACCGCTGCGCGGATCGATGGCCACGATCGCGCCGCGATGCGTGCCAAGCGCCTCGGTGGCCGCCTGTTGCAGCCCGATGTCGAGATAGAGATAGAGATCCTGACCCGGGGCCGGGGGTGTGCTCTCGAGCGTGCGCAGGATGCGGCCACGCGCATTGACCTCGACCTGGCGATAGCCGACCTTGCCGTGGAGCACGTCCTCGTGGGCCAGCTCGACCCCGCTTTTGCCGATGAAGTTGGTACCGGCATAGTTGCCCTTGTCGATGTGCGCGAGCTCGCGGTCGTTGATGCGTCCGACATAGCCGAGCACATGGGCCGTGAGCTCGCGTTTTGGATAGAACCGGATCAGCTCGGCCTGGACCTCAACCCCGGGAAAACGGTAGCTATCGACGGCAAAGCGCGCGACCTCCTCGGGGGTGAGGTTCAAACGGATCGGGACCGGTTGAAAGCGCATGCGCTGACGTTTGAGCCGCTCGAAGCGGGCCAGATCCACCTCCTCGATCGATAGGATCCGTCTGAGCTCGGCAATGGTGGCGGTCAGATCCTCGACCTTCTCGAGCGTGATCATCAGCGAGAAGGAGGGGTTGTTTTCAGCCAGCACCACGCCCTTGGCGTCGAAGATCAGCCCCCGGTTGGGCGGCACCGGCTGGATCTTGACCCGGTTCTCGGTCGAGAGCACGCTGAAGTGGTCGTGAAGCTCCAGCTGAAGATGGTACAGCCGTGCCAGGATCAGGCTCAGACCGAGGACGACAAATACTGCGGCGACGCCAGCCCGCGCCCTGACCAGGCGCTGTTCGCGCCGGCGATCCTCCAGACTGCTCTCAAGCATGGCAGTCAACTCATCTCCAGACGACGTTCGAAGGGCACCAACAGCCAGGCCATGATCGGCCAGAAGGCCAGGCCGACCAACGCCGAGATCCAGTAAGTCAGGGCCGGAATCGGCTGGCCGGTCGCGGCGATGATCCAGAGCGTCAGCAGGCGTTCGGCCAGCAGGATCAGGGCCACGAAGAAGGCCTGCTGCCACTGCGGAAAGATCCGGATGCGTGGGCGCAGCACTAGGGCCAGATAGGCCGTGACCGAGAGGGCCAGCGCGTGCTGACCGAGCAAGGCGCCTGTGAGCACGTCGAGCAGCAGGCCAACCAGGAAAGCGGTGAAGATGCCGACCTGGCGCGGTGTCGCGAAACACCAGAAGAGCACGACCAGGACGGACCAGGGGGGACGATAGTCCCAGGGCCAATCCGACACTGGCAGGATGGTCAGATACATCGCCAGGATGAATGAGAGCATGATCGGCCAGAAAGGTTGATGAGGCCTGTAGGACGGTTTGCCCGAACGCTTCTTGATGATCTTCACGGCGCCATGTTTTTGGGTTTGAGTGCCTCGGCGGTCAGGGCCTGCAGGCGCGAGGTCTCATTCAGATTCCAGACCAGGAGGACTTCGCGGCTGCGATCGAGTCGGGCTGTGGGCTCGGCCAGGACGGTGGTGAAGGGGTTGTCCGGATCCTGACGCACGGTCTTGACCCGCGCCACCGGATAACCGGGGGGAAAACGCCCGTCCATGCCCGATGTCACCAGCAGGTCACCGACCTGGATGTCGGCGTTCTTGGGGATGTAGAGCAGCTCCAGATCATGATTCGGCCCGGTGCCAGCGGCGATGGTGCGCAGTCCGTTGCGGTTGACCTCGACCGGCAGGGCGTGATCCGAGTCGGTGATCAGGAGTACCACCGAAGAGAAGGGATTGACGCGGATGACCTGTCCCATCACGGCATTGGCGTCGAGCACCGGCTGACCAACGAAGACCCCGGCGTTGGTCCCCTTGTTGAGCAGGACCTGCTGACGATAGGGCGCGAGTTCGACGGCCATGATCTCGGCGATCAGCACCCGTTCGCCGACGTCGAGCGAGGAGCCGAGAAGCTCGCGCAGCCGGGCGTTCTCGGCCTCCAGGGCCTCGAACTGCTGGAGTCGCGCCTTGAGCAATAGGTTCTCGCGATGCAACTCGGAGTTTTCGTCACGCAGCCTGTCCTGGCTGGCGAGACGTTCGCGCGCCTCACGGAAGAGCTGACTGGGGCGATCGGCGGCCAGTTGCAGCGGATAGGTCAGGAGTGAGAGTGCCGTGCGCAGCAATTCGAGATGATGCTGACGATGATCGGCCACCAACAACCCTAATGCCATCAGAATCGCCAGGATGACGCGGGCATTGAGTGACGGACCTGGATTGAACAGCGGTTTGATGACGGCAGCACCTCAGCTTCCAGCCTCCAGCGTTCAGCTCCAAGCCTTCAGCCTCCAGCCAGAACATTCCTTCGGCTGGTCGCTGGCGGCTGGTAACTGGCGGCCGAGTCATGTCATTCGGTCGCGAATAGGGCGCTCTCCTGGGAGTCGAGCATCTCCAGCACCATGCCGCCGCCACGGGCAACACAGGTCAGCGGATCCTCGGCCACGATCACCGGCAGCCCGGTTTCCTCCTCGATCAGCCGGTCGAAGCCGCGCAAGAGCGAACCCCCGCCGGTCAGCACAATGCCGCGCTCGGCGATATCGGCGCCCAGCTCGGGTGGGGTCTTTTCGAGCGCCATCTTGACCGCCTGGACCACCATCGATAACGGCTCCTGCAAGGCCTCGAGGATCTCGTTGCTGTTAAGCGTAAAGCTGCGCGGCACGCCCTCGGCCAGACTACGGCCCTTGACGTCGATCTCCAGTACCTCATTGCCGGGGAAGGCCGAGCCGATGCTGTGCTTGATGCGTTCGGCGGTGGCCTCACCGATCTGGGTGCCATAGTTACGGCGCACATAGTTGATGATGGCATCGTCGAAGGTATCGCCCCCGACTCGCACCGACTCGGCATAGACGATGCCGCTCAGTGAGATCACTGCCACCTCGGCCGTGCCGCCGCCAATGTCGATGACCATACAGCCACGTGGCTCGTGCACCGCCAGTCCGGCACCGATGGCGGCCGAGATGGGCTCCTCGATCAGATAGACCTCGCGCGCCCCAGCGCCCGCGGCCGATTCTTTGATGGCGCGGCGCTCGACCTGGGTCGAGCCGCAGGGCACGCAGATGAGCACGCGCGGGCTGGGACGCAGGAAGCTGGTTTCATGGACCTTGTGGATGAAATACTGGAGCATCTTCTCGGTGACGGTGAAGTCGGCGATGACGCCGTCCTTCATCGGCCGGATCGCGGTGACGTTTTGAGGGGTGCGCCCGAGCATCTGCTTGGCCTCCTCGCCGACGGCCACCACCGTCTTGGTTCCTCCATGGCGTTCGTGCCGGATGGCCACGACCGAGGGTTCATTGAGTACGATGCCGCGGCCACGGGCATAGATCAGTGTATTGGCGGTCCCCAGGTCGATCGATAGGTCATTGGAGAACATTCCGCGAATGTTTCTGAAAAACATCAGTAAAGACACCTTCCGGGTGGTAAAGGAACGCCTTGGATGGGCGCGGCGTCGCCGAGGATGAGTGAGCCGGATCTCGGTTCCGATACGGGATCCCTGGATAATTGGGGCGCTAATCTAGCAACGTGAACCTCGATCGGCAAGGCGCCCGCTGTGTCGCTCCGCCGGACCCTCGGGTCGAGTGGCCCGCCCGAACGCTCATTTGTGCTATTTTCAACCAATTTCATCGCCAACGGCTGTCCAACATGTCACTGAGCTTATCCGACATCGACAAGATCGCCCATTTGGCCCGGCTCGCCGTCGCTCCCGAGCGGCGCGCGCGCTATGCGGCGGATCTTTCCAATATCCTCGACCTGGTCGCCCGGATGGATACCGTCGATACCTCGGGCATCGAACCCCTGGCCCATCCGCTGAACATGACCCAGCGTCTGCGTCCGGATGTCCCCAATGAAACCAATCAACGCGAACGCTTTCAGTCCATCGCCCCCCTGACCGAGGCTGGACTCTATCTGGTTCCGAAGGTCATCGACTGATGCAGAACAAATCCATTGCGCAAATGGCCGCGGATCTGCGGCTACGTACCTATTCCAGCGTCGAGCTGACGCAGCATTATCTGGAGCGCATCGCGCGGCTCGATCCGATGCTAAACGCCTTCATCACGGTCGCGACCGAATCGGCGCTTGCGGCGGCCGAGCGCGCCGACCGGACGCTCAGATCGGGTGAGACCGGGCCGCTGACCGGCATCCCGATCGCCCACAAGGACATCTTCTGCACCCAGGGACTCAAGACCAGCTGCGGTTCGCGGATGCTCGATAACTTCATTGCCCCCTATGATGCGACCATCGTCGAGCGGCTGGCGGCGGCCGGGGCTGTGGTGCTTGGCAAGACCAACATGGATGAGTTCGCCATGGGGTCGAGCAATGAGACGAGCTGGTATGGTCCGGTCAGGAATCCCTGGGACCAGACCCGAGTTCCGGGTGGTTCCTCGGGCGGCTCGGCGGCAGCCGTGGCCGCGCGGCTGTGCGCAGCGGCCACCGCGAGCGACACTGGCGGCTCGATCCGCCAGCCGGCGGCACTGTGCGGCGTCACCGGGATCAAACCGACCTATGGACGCTGTTCACGCTGGGGCATGATCGCCTTTGCCTCTTCGCTTGATCAGGCTGGGGTCATGGCGCGCTCGGCGGCGGATGCGGCCTTCATCCTCGATGAGATGGCCGGTTTCGACGAACGCGACTCGACCAGCGCCGAGGTCCCGGTCCCTGACTATGTCGACGCGCTCGACGACGACATCACAGGGTTGCGCATCGGTCTGCCCAAGGAATATTTCGGCGAGGGACTCGATCCGCGCGTCGGTGAGGTGGTCATGGACGCGATCAAGGAGTATGAGCGGCTCGGTGCCGAGATCATCGAGATCAGCCTACCCAACAGTCCGCTCTCGGTGCCCGTCTACTATGTGGTTGCGCCCGCCGAGTGCTCATCGAACCTGGCGCGCTTCGATGGGGTACGCTATGGCTATCGTTGCGAGAACCCGAAAGACCTATTGGACCTCTATGAGCGCAGTCGCGCCGAGGGGTTCGGTCCCGAGGTCCAGCGTCGGATCATGATCGGCACCTATGTGCTCTCGGCCGGCTATTACGACGCCTACTATCTCAAGGCGCAGAAGATCCGTCGGCTGATCGTCGAAGACTTCAAGCGCGCCTTCGAGCAGGTCGATGTCATCATGGGGCCGACCAGCCCCACGACTGCCTTTCCACTCGGATCCAAGCTGGACGATCCGGTGTCGATGTATCTCAACGACATCTACACCATCGCCACCAATCTGGCTGGATTGCCGGGGCTGTCGATCCCGGTTGAACCCGTCGACGGCCTGCCGGTCGGCTTGCAGATCATCGGCAACTACTTTCAAGAGGCCCGTCTGCTCAATGTGGCACACCGCTACCAGCACGTGACGCACTGGCACCAAGCAGCGCCGGTCGGTTTCGAGTGAGCAGGCATTCAGACCGACTCGAAGGCCGAGAGCAGATCACTGGAGTCTAACTCATCGATCTGGGCAAAGAGTCGCTCGGCGCGCCTGGCCAGGGCGCCGACATCCGAGTCGAGCAGGATCTCCTTGATGTCGAGCAGGGCGCCGGGCTGCATGCTGAACTCACGCAGCCCCATGCCGAGCAGGAGGCGCGTGAAGCGCGGATCGCCGGCCATCTCACCGCACATCCCGACCGGGACGTTGAGCGCGCGTCCGGCCTCGATGGTGAGCTGGATCAGACGCAGGATGGCCGGATGCGCCGGGTCGAAGAGATCGTTGACCGCGTCGTCCAGGCGGTCGGTGGCCAGGGTGTATTGGATCAGATCATTGGTACCGATCGAGAGAAAATCCATCCGGCGCGCAATGGCACGTGCGGTGAGCGCGGCAGACGGCACCTCGATCATGGCGCCGACCGGCATGGCATCGTCATAGGCCAGTCCATCGCGGTCGAGCTGACGCTTGAGTTCGGCGATGATGGCCAGGGCACGGTCGAGCTCGTGGACGCTGGTCACCAACGGCAGCATCAGCCGCACCGGGCCGAGCGCCGAGGCACGCAGGATGGCGCGCACCTGGGGCCGAAAGAGTTCGGGCTCCTTCAGACAGAGCCGGATGGCGCGCAGCCCCAGTGCGGGATTGCTGACGTTCGAGCCGGGGCGGGCCAGGGCCTCGCAGTGCTTGTCGACCCCAAGATCGAGTGTGCGTATGGTGAGGGGACGTCCGTCGAGCGCGGCCAACATGGCGCTATAGTCGGCCAGGTGTTCCTCTTCGTCCGGCAGGTCGCTGCGGTTCATATAGAGGAATTCGGTGCGATAGAGTCCGACACCATGCGCGCCATTGATCTTGGCTAGCTCGACGTCCTCGGCCAGCTCCAGATTGGCCTGGAGCCGGATCTCGACGCCGTCGCGCGTGCGGGTCGGGCGGCTGACGAGGGCGCGCAGGCGACCCTGACGTGCCTGGATCGCGCTGAGGCGCCGACGGTAGTCGGCGATGAGTTGCGCGTCGGCGTTGGCGATGACGGTGCCGCTGGCGCTGTCAACGATCAGCAGTTCCCCGGGGCGCAGATAGCGGCTGATGTCGTGTAGCCCCATGACCGCAGGTACGCCGAGACTGCGCGCCAGGATCGCGGTATGCGACATGGGTCCGCCGTACTCGGTCACGAAGGCCACGGCGCCGCGATGATGCAGCAGGATGGCGTCGGCGGGCATGAGGTCGCGCGCCACCACGACATGGCCGGCCAGATCCTGCTGCGCCAGATTCGGTTCGTTCGACTCGCCGCGCAGAAAGCTCTGGATCTGGCGCACGACATGCTCGATATCGTCGCGGCGTGTGCGCAAATAGGGGTCATCCATGCGATCGAAGACCGCGATTAGGATGTCGCGCTGGCGTTGCAGCGCCCATTCGGCGGTGCATAGCTGCTCGGCCACGAGATGGCGCACGCCGTCGATGAGCGCCGTGTCCTCGAGCATGAGCAGATGGGTGTCGATGAATTCGACGATTTCAATCGGTGTGTCCGGCGGGATCTGGGCATGCACCCGTTTGAGCGCGCGGCGTGCTGCCTCGACCGCCAGATCGAAGCGAGCGATCTCGTCCTGGATCTCGTCGGCGCGGATCGGCGTTTGGGTCAAGATCCTTTGTCCTTTGATGTCGATGAAGGCCGGACCCAGCGCGATCGCATTCGACGCGCCGATCCCGATACCCTGGAAGGCGAGGGTCACTCTGGTTCTCCGAAGCGGTCCAGTATGAGTTGCTCGATAGCGGCTATGGCCTCCTCTTCGTCCCTGCCTGTGATCTCGACCGTGATCCTGCTGCCCTGACTGGCAGCCAGCATCATGATCCCCATGATGCTCTTGCCGTTGACGCTTTGGCCGCAGCGCTCGAGCATGATCTCGCTCTCGAAGCGATTGGCGCATTGCACCAGCTTGGCCGAGGCCCGCGCGTGCAGCCCGAGCTTGTTGCGGATCTCGAGTTCTCGGCGAATCATCTAGTTGTGATCCTTCTGATCTTTAAGATTAGTACCCAAACTGCCTTTGGATGCGTTGGAATCGACCAGGTGGCCTGCGGATCAAGCCGGACTCAGTTGCCACGGCGCACACCGTCGCGACCGCCGCTGAGGGCCTTTTCGGCCAGATGGTCGAGATCGAGCGCGGCATAATTGAGGGTGCGCAGCAGCATGGGCAGGTTCAGACCGCTGACCACACGCACCTGGGCGCGCGAGTCGGCGAACGCACGTGCGACATTGGCCGGTGTGGCACCATAGAGATCGGTTAGCACCAGTAAGCCCTCGCCCTGGTCAAGGGTCTCGGCCAGACACCGGCAACGGTCGAGGATCTCATCGGGTGGGGTGTCGTTGACGACCTCACAGCAGGCGATCCCGTCCGGCACCCGGCCGAGGATCTCGCTGGCGATACGCAACAGATCCTCCCCGAGGGGACGATGGGTAAGGAGCAGGATACCGACGCTCACGCCAGCTCCCGATGACGGACGATGACCCTATGACCGAGTGACTTCAGGTGCTCGCCGAGCCATTCGGTCATGTAGACCGAACGATGCTGACCACCGGTGCAGCCGATGGCGATGGTCAGATAGCTGCGCCCGTCGGTCTCGAATCGGGGAACCCAGCGCTCGAAGAAGGCGAGGATATCGGCGCGCATCTCCAGCGCCTGGGGGCTGGATTCGATAAAGCGCGCCACCCTGGGATCCAGCCCGGTGAGCATCCTGAGCTCGGCCTCCCAGTGCGGATTGGGCAGACAGCGCACATCGAGCACGAAGTCGACGTCGGGCGGCACGCCATGCTTGAAGCCGAAGGACTGGAGCAGGATCGAGATCCGGGGCGACTCTCCGCTCAGCAGCCAGCCACGTACCAGGTCGCGCAGCTCATGCATATTGGTTCTGGTGGTGTCGAGCACCAGGTCGGCGTGCCGACGCACCGGCTGCAGGAATTCCTGTTCAAGCTGGATGGCCTCGCGGAGCGGGCGGTCGCCATTGGTGAGTGGATGACGACGGCGGGTCTCGCTATAGCGCTGGATCAGGATCTCCAGCGCGGTCTCCAGAAAGAGCACACGGCAGTCGATCCCGCGCTCGCGGGCGACGCGCACCAGTTCAGGAAGTTGGCGCAGTGCCGCGAGATTGCCGCGCGCGTCGATGCCGACCGCCGTCTTGCCGAAGGACTCGTCGAGCGTCTCGCGCAACCCGAACACCAGATCCTGGAGCAGGAAAAAGGGCAGATTGTCGATGCAGTAGAAGCCCATGTCCTCCAGCGTGTGGAGCGCAATGCTCTTACCGGAACCGGACAGACCGCTGAGGATGATCAGCTGCATGGGCGGGTCTCCTGTCGAGCGATTTGGCATAGGATCAGTCGCGGGCGACGGGTGGATCGGGTCGGTCCAGATGAATGGCGCGCGCCTGGCGGTCGATGAAGTCCACGCCGGCATCATAGCCGCGGATGCGCAGGATCTGATGTCTGACGGCCGCCTCCACCAGGATCGCCAGGTTGCGACCCGGGGCGACCGGCATGACGATCTTGGGGATGGCCACGCCCAGCACATTCATGGCCGATAGACTGCCGGTGAGCCTGTCGATGCACTCGAGTTCGGTTTGGGCCAGCGGCTGGAGATCGATGACGAGGTTGAGCGTCTTGTTACGTAGGACTGCGCCCTCGCCGAACATGGCGCGGATGTTGAGGATCCCTAGACCGCGTACCTCCAGGAAATCTCTAAGCGTCTCCGGACAGCTCCCCTCGATCACTTCAGGGGCGATGCGGGCGAAACGCGGTGCATCGTCGGCGATGAGCCGATGGCCGCGGGTAATGAGATCGAGCGCGAGCTCGCTCTTGCCGACGGCCGGCGCGCCGATCAGGAGCACGCCCATCCCAAGCACCTCGATGAAGACGCCGTGGATGGTCTTGCGCTCGGCCAGGGCCTGGGTGAGGAAATAGCGCAGATGGTTGATGAGTTCCTGATCGCCGAGCAGCGACCCGAGCAGGGGGGTCTGGGTTGAGCGGGCGCGCTCGCAGAAATCGGCCCCCGGTTCCAGTCCATCGCTGAAGATCACGGCGGCGGGCCGGTCGGCGAAGAGCTTGTCGAGCGCCTCGTCGTGGGCGGTGCGTCCAAGTGCCGCCAGGTAACGTTGTTCGGGGGGGCCGACGACCTGGAGTCGATTGGGGTGGATGAGGTTGAGCGAGCCGATCAGCGACTGCTCTGGGTCCACCCCGCGCAACGGACGAGGGGTCTGGGGTTCTGGGGTCAGCCAGCGCAGCTTGAGCTGGGCGCCGGTCTGGATGACGACGCTCTGGAGGCTGTCGATCATGCGAATCGGGCGGGTCGCATGGGTCTAGAAGGCGCTCAGGACGTGCAGGATCTCGGCAGGCGAGGTGGCTTCACGCAGTCGAGCGCGCACGTTCGGGTCGCTAAACAGGCTGGCTAGGTGTGCCAAAAGCCGCAGATGCTCCTCGTTGGCCAACTCGGGCACAAGCAGCGCGAAGGCCAGATCGACCGGCTCGCCATCTGCCGCGTCGTAATCGACGCCCTGGACGGTTTGCACGAAGGCACCGATCGCCTCGCCGACGTCCTTCATGCGCGCATGGGGCAGGGCGATGCCATGGCCGAGTCCGGTACTGCCCAGGCGCTCACGCTCGAGCAGATGCTCGAAGACGGTCTCGGGCTGGAGCCTGGGATGATCCCTGGCCAGGAGTTCGGCGAGGGTCTCGAGCAGACGCTTCTTGCTGGCGATCTCGAGACCGCATCCGATACGGGCTTCGTTGATCAGGTCAGGGCCGAACATGGCTCCAACTCCTGTTGACCGCCGACGCGCCCGCAGGTGGTCGGGGGTAATGGCTGATCCAACCAGGATGCTGCTGGCATTCGATGCTGGTCATAGATTGGGGTACCTCGGGCGGACGGGCGCACTTGGTGCCTGATCGCTCTGTCGTGTTCTCGATGTAAAGACACCTCAGGCGCCGGCGGCACCGGCCACCGAGGTGTGATGGGTGTTGCCTCCATCACCTCGGAAGACACGGCTTCCAAGGTACTGGAGAGGCCGATCTCATTCCGCTTCGGCCGTCTTGACGGCTCCGCCGCGGTGACTGCTCTTCTTCTCCTTGTAGCGGATGACCTGGCGATCGAGCTTGTCGACCAGGCTGTCGATGGCCGCATACATGTCCTCGTGCACAGAGTCGGCGAAGACCTTGCCGCCATTGACATGGAGTGTGGCCTCGGCCTTCTGCTCGAGCTTTTCGACGCTCAGGACGACATGGGCGTTGATGACGTGGTCGAAGTGGCGTGCCAGACGCTCGAATTTGCTGTCGACATAGGACTTCAGCGCATCGGTGACGTCGATGTGATGACCCGTCAGATTGATTTGCATCATTAAACTCCTTGATAAAGAATCAAACAGCCTGTTTAAGCCAGGCGTTTGCGCTCACTCGAGGCCGGGATACCCATAGCCTCACGGTATTTGGCGACTGTTCGGCGTGCGACGTCGATGCCCTGTCTTGCCAGTTCCTCAGCGATCTTGTTGTCGCTGAGAGGTCTGCGCGGGGATTCTCCCGCGATCAGCTTGCGGATCAGGGCGCGGATCGCCGTCGACGAGCACTCGCCGCCAGAGGTGGTATTGACGTGGGACGAGAAGAAATACTTGAGCTCGAATGTGCCTCGGGGTGTATGCATGTATTTTTGCGTGGTCACCCGTGAAATGGTCGACTCGTGCAGATTCAGGGCCTCGGCGATGTCGCGCAGCACCATGGGCCGCATCCCCACTTCGCCGTATTCGAGGAAGTCCTGCTGCATCTCCACGATCTTGGCGCCCACGCGCAGTACAGTTTCGTTGCGGCTTGCCAGGCTTTTGATGAACCAGCGCGCCTCCTGGAGGTGACTCTTGAGCGTCTGGCCATCGCTGCTCTGGTCGGCGCGGCGTACCAGGCGCGCATAGTCGGCGTTGACCCTGAGTCTGGGGGTGATGTCAGGGTTCAACTCGACCTGCCAGCGGCCATCCTTCTTACGCACAAAGATGTCGGGTACAACGTACTCCGAGGGCGTCTCTGCGAGCAAGCGGCCCGGCTTCGGGTTGAGCCGGCGGATGAGATCGAGCGCCTGGGTCAGGTCGTCCTCGGGCGCCTTGAGCAGGCGTGAGAGGGCCGTGACGTCGCCGCGCGGCAGATGTTCGAATCCGGCCTCGCACACGGCGATGGCCAGGTTGCGCCAGGGCGTTTCGGGCGACAGCTGGCGCAGCTGGATCAACAGGCACTCGCGCGGATTGCGCGCCCCGACGCCAGCTGGGTCGAGTGACTGGACGCGATGGATCTGGGTCTCGACTTCATCGGCGCCGATCGTGGGATCGGCGAGTGTGGCCACCAGTTCATCGACATCGGCGCGCAGATAGCCGTTGGCATCGATGGCGTCGACCACGGCCTGGGCGATCATGAAATCGCGCTCGCTCAAACGGCTGAGATTCAGCTGCCAGATCAAATGATCCCAGAGCGTCTGCGGACGTGAGCGGTTCGACAGTGGGTCCTGGTCTGTGTCATCCCTCATGCCGTGGGCCGTTGGCGGCAGGTAGCTGTCGAAGACGTCGGTCCATTGGGTATCGACCGGCAGCTCCTCCGGTATCTCATACGACTCGGCTTGTACCTCGCGTTCCAGGAGCCACTCGGACTCGGATGCGCTAGAACCGAAGGGATCATCTTCGAGCTGGGTCAGAGGGGAATCTTCCAGTGACTCCGCCTCGAGCGGTTCGGATTCCTCGCCTTCTTCAAGCATCAGATTGCTTTCGAGCGCCTCCTGGATCTCGCGCTGCAACTCGAGCGTTGACAGCTGCAGCAGTTTGATCGCTTGCTGCAACTGGGGCGTCATCGTGAGTTGCTGATTGAGTCGAAGCTGAAGGGATGGCTTCATCGATCGAGTTGGCGTCCGAACTGTGGTCTGTCTATTGCTGTTTAAGCCATCATGGGGTGTCCGTAATCTGAGTCTAGTCTACATGGAAAAATCGGCACCTAGATAGACATCGCGCACCCGCTGGTTGGCCAACAACTCGGCCGGTTCGCCGGCGGCGATCACGGTGCCGCTGCCGATGATGTAGCCATGGTCGCAGATGGCGAGCGTCTCGCGCACATTGTGATCGGTGATGAGTACCCCGATGGAGCGATCACGCAGATGGGTGACGATGGATTTGATGTCGCCGACGGCGATCGGATCGATACCAGCGAAGGGCTCGTCGAGCAGCATCACCCTGGGTTCAACCGCCAGGGCGCGGGCGATCTCCAGCCGGCGGCGCTCGCCACCCGAGAGGCTGAGGGCGAGCGAGTCGGCCACATGGGCGATGCCCAGGTCCTCGAGCAGACGCTCACCGCGTTCCTCGCGTTCGGCGCGCTTGAGATCGCGCCGCGTCTCGAGGATGGCCAGGATATTCTCGCGGGCAGTCAGCTTGCGAAAGACCGAGGGTTCCTGGGGTAGGTAACTCAGACCGGCGCGCGCCCGGGCGTGCATGGGCAGCCGGGTAAGGTCGCGCCCGTCGAGCAGGATGCGACCCTGGTCGGCATGGATCAGACCGACGATCAGATAAAAGCAGGTCGTCTTGCCGGCGCCGTTCGGCCCGAGCAGGCCCACGACCTTACCCGGCTCGACCTTGACACTGACATCCTGGAGCACCTGACGACTGCCGTAGCGCTTCATCAGGTGTTCGGCGCTCAGACCGCTCATGAGGCATCCGGGGTGATGGTGATCTTGACCCGACCTGCGCCGCCGGCACGGAAACGGGCCCTGGCCCGGTCGTAGAGGATGCGCTCCCCCGTGAGACGGTCCTCGCCCTGGATCAGCAGACCCTCACCGATCAGCACCAGCTCGTCCTTGTCAGCGTCGTATTCCATGCGCTTGGCAAACGCCCGGACCTCGCCCTGATCGTCGTCGAGCAATTGTTTGTAGCTGGCCGGCGTGCCGAGGGCGATGATCAGACGCGGGCGGCGGTCCTCGCGATGATAGACAGTGACATGGTCGGCGCGCAGCTGCATGCTGCCCTGTTCGACCTGGACCTGACCGACATAGATGCTGGTGTTGTCGGACTCGCGGACCTCGACCTCATCGGCCTCGATATAGATCGGCTGTTTGCTGTCGGTTTCGAGCGACCAGGCGTTTGCGCCCAGACCAAGACCGACCAGAAGGCCGAGTAGCGGCAGCCACTTGGAAAAGCTGGAGGACATGGGACGTCTCATGGTGCCGAACGGTGTTCGGGTTGGGGTGAGAGCCGGATGTGGGCACGACCTTGGAGGCTGACGCGCGAGTTGTCTTCCAGATACCAGAGCTTCATACCCTTGGCGGTGATCGAGTCGCCGTCGCTGTCGATGGTTACCGGACGATCGGTCTCGGCCAGCCCGGTCTGGCGCCAGATGACCATGGCTTCGGTCCGCAGATGGAGCGCTCGCCCTGTGGCATCCCCTTCACGATCGAGATGCACGTCCCCGATCAGATGCACCTGATCACCGCCGGCCCGCACCTGGCCCCGGCGTGCTCGGGCAAACCAGGGCGGTCCGTCGGGGCGATAGAGCACCAGGTGCGGCTCGTCGAGTTCAGAGAGATCCTCGTCGGCATAATGGCGCAGTTGCTTGGCGCTCAGACGCCGGCTCGGGCGGCCTGTGGCGTCGGTCTCCAGGGCCGAGAGCTGCTGGACGATAGCGTCCGGGCGTCGCTCGCGCGGCGGGCGCACCGCATCGTCCTCGTGCAGCGAGCGCCACTGCCACCAGGCCGCGAGTCCCAAGAGCGCGAAGCCGGCCCCAAGCAGCCATGGGCGACGCGCCCCAGACCGACGCTCGGCGAATTGGATCATGCGTAGGAGGCCAGCAAGGGGGCGAGCCGGCCTTGGGCGTCGAGGATGAGCTCGCAGACCTCGCGCGCCGCACCGCGTCCGCCGGGCGCCGTGGTGCGCCAGTGGGCCAGCTCGCGCACACGGGGATCGGCATCCGCGACCGCGATCGCCAATCCTACCCGGCGCATTACCGGCAGGTCGATGACGTCATCGCCGACATAGGCGATCTGGTCGTCGCTGAGCCCGTGACGCTGTTTGATCTGTTCGTAGGCTGGGAGTTTGTGGCGATAGCCCTGGAAGATGTCGGAGACACCGAGGCTCTCCATGCGCATCCGGACCACATTGGAGGTGCGCCCCGTGATCACGGCCAGGTGGACCCCGGACTCCTGAAGCAGGACCATGCCGTGACCGTCGCGCGCATTGAATGCCTTGTATTCCTGGCCATCGTCGCCGAGATAGAGGCTGCCGTCGGTGAGTACGCCATCGACGTCGAAGATGACCAACCGGATGCGAGAGGCGCGTTCTCGAAGCTCTGTCATGGTCGTGATGCCTGCGTCCAGGGTGGGAGGCTTGCCTTGTAGCCGCTTCGCGCGCTGGGGTCAATACGAGTTCATTGGGTCAAGGCTCAGACGACTCCAGCCCGCAGCAGGTCATGCATATTGAGTGCCCCGATCAGCCGTCCCTCGGCATCGACCACCAGCAAACCATTGATGGCACGCGACTCCATGAGCTGCACCGCCTCGACGGCCAGCGCACCCGATTGGATGGTGGTGCACTGACGGGTCATGACGGTGTCGATGGATGTGTGATGGACGTCAATGCCGCGATCGAGCGCACGGCGCAGGTCGCCGTCGGTGAAGATGCCGACCAGGGCACCCCCTTGGTCCAGGACGGCTGTCATCCCGAGCCCCTTGCGCGACATCTCTTCCAGGGCCTTGAGCAAGGGGGTGCCGAGCTCGACCCGGGGCAGGCGCTCATCCCGGTGCATGATGTCATCGACATGGAGCAGCAGCCGTCGCCCAAGCTGTCCGCCTGGGTGGGAGCGGGCGAAGTCCTCGGCAGTGAACCCTCGGCTCTCCAGGAGCGCGATGGCCAGGGCATCACCCATGGCCAGGGCCGCCGTGGTGCTGGATGTCGGTGCCAGACCGAGCGGACAGGCCTCTGTGGCGACGCTGATGTCGAGATGGATATCGGCGGCGCGCGCCAGGGTCGATTCACATCGCCCGGTCATGGCGATCAGGGGGACGCCAAGCCGTTTGAGGATGGGCAAGAGGGTCAACAGCTCCTGGGTCTCGCCCGAGTAGGAGATGGCCAGTACCACGTCGCGCGGCGTGATCATACCCAGATCGCCATGGCTGGCCTCGCCGGGATGGACGAAGAAGGCTGGGGTCCCGGTGCTGGCCAGGGTGGCGGCGATCTTGCCGCCGATGTGGCCGGACTTGCCCATGCCGAGCACCACGATCCGCCCGTCGCAGGCGAGCATCTGGGCACAGGCGCGGACGAAGACCGAGTCGATGCGTGCAGCCAGGGCGGCTACGGCCTCGGCCTCGGTCTCGATCACGGCACGTCCGAGGCGCGCGATCTGCTCGGCCTCACTCGGTGAGAGCACAGCTGGCGTCGTGCCGAGTCGTCGTCGTTCAGTCATGTCGATCGATCCGCTGTCTGGAGCAACATTCGGCGCAAACAATAACACGTCTGAGCCCTGGATCAGACGTCAGGCCCGCCACACCAGAGGCCTTAGCGCCACTCCAGCCATCGCATCCAGGTGCAGATCGGTCAGACCCTTGTGTTCGGACACTCCCGTTCGGGCCACCAATTCCGCTGGGGTCTTCTAGACTCTAAATCGCGGCTAAAGCCGCTCCTAAGAAATCAATGGGTTACAAGAAAGGATTTGGCCACGAATGGAATAAATCGGCGTTTCCCTAATATTGAATCCTGGGGCGGATCCGCACCAGCTCCAGGATTGAATCGGCTTGACGCCCCATCGCCCGGAAGACGAGAATCAGCCGCTTTGAGTCGATGCACGTTTTCAAATGGCTGGTCAAGGAGTCGAGTCGGATCCTGAGATGGATGAGGCGCAACCTCTGAGGGTGGATGAGGCGCCAGGTCCGGACGTGCTCGTCGAGATCCGTGGCCTCTGTTTTCGCCGCGGCGAGCGCGTCATCTTCGAGGATCTCGATCTCGACATCCGTCGCGGTATGGTGACGGCGGTGATGGGCCCGAGCGGGACCGGCAAGACCACGCTGCTTCAGCTCATCACCGGTCAATTGCATCCAGAGGCTGGGACCATCCGGGTCGCAGGAGAGGATGTGGGCCGGCTTGGTCGGGATGGGCTCTACCGGCTGCGTCGGCGCATGGGGATGCTGTTTCAATCCGGCGCGCTCTTGACCGATCTGAGCGTCTTCGACAATGTCGCCTATCCGCTGCGCGAGCACACCAAGCTCAGCGACTCGCTGGTGCGCAAACTGGTCCTCCTCAAGCTCGAGGCCGTGGGATTGCGCGGGGCGCGCGACCTGATGCCGAACGAGCTGTCCGGGGGCATGGCGCGTCGGGTCGCCTTGGCGCGCGCGATCGCACTCGATCCCATGATGGTCCTCTACGACGAGCCCTTTACCGGTCAGGATCCGATCTCGATGGGGATGCTGATGGCGCTCATCCGCCAGCTCAACGATGCCTCGGGCCTGACCAGCATCCTGGTCTCGCACGATGTGCGCGAGACGGCCCGCATCGCCGATCATCTTTATCTGATCTTCGAGGGGCGGGTCGTGGCCCAGGGCACGCCGGACGCGCTGGCGAACGATCGTTCGCCCTGGGTGCGTCAGTTCTTGGACGGTTTGCCCGATGGTCCAGTGCGCTTTCATTATCCAGCGCCCCCCCTGGCCGAGGATCTGTTCGGGGGGAGGGGCTGATGCTCGAGGCCGTGGCGCGACTCGGTCGCGGCGTGCTCGATGCCCTGGAGCGGCTCGGGCGTGCCCATCTGTTGCTCTTGGCGATCCTGCTTGGATTGGGCGAGGTGCTGCGCCGTCCGCGTCTGCTCATCGATCAGCTGTTCAACATCGGGGTTCTGTCGCTCTCGATCGTCGGGGTCTCGGGGCTGTTCGTCGGCATGGTGCTGGGATTGCAGGGGTATTATGTGCTCTCCCAATTCGGTGCCGCCGAGAGCCTGGGGGTCATGGTCGCCGCCTCGCTGGTGCGCGAGCTTGGCCCCGTGGTCACGGCCCTGCTGGTCGCCGGACGCGCCGGTTCGGCCCTCACCGCCGAGATCGGGCTCATGAAGGCGACCGAGCAGCTCGCCGCCTTGGAGATGATGGCGGTCGATCCGGTGCACCGCCTCCTGGTACCCCGCTTCCTCGGCGGGGTCCTGGCGATGCCGCTGCTGGCAGCCATCTTCAGTGCCGTCGGGGTGCTGGGCGGCTATTTCGTCGGCGTGGGTCTGCTCGGGGTCGATGAGGGGGCCTATTGGAGCCAGATGCAGGCCCGGATCGATTTTACCGCGGATCTGGCCAACGGCGTGGTCAAGAGTCTGGTCTTCGGGCTGGTCGTGACCTGGATCGCGCTCTTTCAGGGCTATGACACCATCCCGACTGCCGAGGGCGTGAGCCGCTCGACCACCCGCACCGTGGTGCACTCAGCACTGGTCGTGCTGGGATTGGACTTCGTCTTGACGGCGCTGATGTTTGGAGACTGAGACGATGGCGAAACGACGCAACATCGAGCTGATGGTCGGGGCCTTCGTGGCCCTGGGCCTGGTTGCGCTCTTCTTCTTGGCGATGCGGGTGAGCAATCTCAGCCTGAGTGCCTCTGGTGAAGGCTATCTGCTCCAGGCGCGCTTTGCCAATGTCGGCAGCCTCAGGGTGCGCGCCCCAGTGACCATGGCCGGGGTGCGGATCGGGCGTGTCGAATCGATCCGCTTCGACAAGCACACTTACGAGGCCGTGGTGTCGATGCGGATCGATCCGGCGGTCGATTCAATCCCGGACGACACCTTCGCCAATATCTTCACCGCGGGATTGCTCGGCGAGCAGTACATCGGGCTGGAGCCGGGCGGAAGTCCCGAGGTCCTGCGGGATGGCGACGAGATCGTTAATACCCAGTCGGCCCTGGTGCTCGAACAGATGATCGGACAGTTCCTTTTCAAAAAAGCAGGTGAGAGCGGTTGATGTTTCTAAAACGACGTCATTTCCTATCCCTTGTGTTAGTCCCGGTATTGCTGGTTTCGAGCGGGTCACTCCTGGCTGAGGACGACGAGGCGACTGCGCTGGTCCGGCGTACCGCCGAGCGCATGCTTGGCACGCTTGAGGCGCGCCGTGCCGAGATCGAGCACAACCCGGCGCTGATCTATGGGCTGGTCGAGACCATCGTCCTGCCGCACTTCGACTTCGAGCGCATCACCCAGGGTGCGGTGGGTCAATACTGGCGTCAGGCCACCCCGGACCAACAGCGCCAACTGGTCGATGGCTTCAAACAGGTGCTGATCCGAACCTATGCGCGCTCGCTCCTGAGCTATTCGGGCCAGGAGATCCGCTATCTGCCGTCCAAGCCGGGCAACCGCCCCACGATGGTGACTGTCGCGACCGAGGTGCGCGAGCCCGGGGCAGCGCCCATCCCGGTCGAGTACCGGATGTACAACGGTGGAAGCGGCTGGAAGGTCTATGACGTGGTCATCAACAATGCCAGTCTGGTCGGCAACTATCGCAGCAGTTTCGCCGCCGAGATCCGTCAGAACGGCATCGACGGACTCATCGCTCGGCTCAGCACGCTGAACCAGCGGGGCGAGGAGTAAACAACCCTCGACTGAAGTCGAAGGCTTTATTGTGAGACGCAGCAAACATGGTTGACCGCATCCCCAACATTGGGCGTGTTTACAGCCGCCCTTG
>Ga0209018_1000353_pt1 | contig 43711 bp, 38 predicted proteins | sample YNPBryBLVA2012_FD_185814 | JGI IMG/M metagenome (GOLD analysis project Ga0209018, IMG submission 185814) | Anoxygenic and chlorotrophic microbial mat microbial communities from Yellowstone National Park, USA - YNP Bryant BLVA 2012 (SPAdes)... ...
CCGGCGAGCCGGGTGCCGCGGGGTCGCCCTTCAGGGGGCGCGTGATCGACTACAGCACGCCCTGGCCGCGGCGCAAGTATGCCGACCTGTTTCGTGAGCATGTGGGGATTGCGATCGACGATCTGCCGGCGCTGCGGCGGCGGCTGGGTGAACTGGCAGCGCGGGCGCATGCGGGCGGCGCGGCGGCGCTGGGTACGGCGGGCGCGCAGGTTCCGGCCGTCAAAGCCGCGGCGGAGGCGGACGACGCAGTCGTGATCCACACGCTGTTCGAGCAGTGCGTCGAGGAGCATCTGGTGAACCCGACGTTCGTGCTCGACTGGCCCGCGCCGCTGTGCCCGCTGACCAGGCGCTGTCCGGATGATCCGCACCTGGCGCTGCGCTTCGAGCTGTTCATCAACGGCATGGAGATCGCCAACGCCTACAGCGAGCTCAACGACCCGCTCGTGCAGCGTGAGACGCTCAGCCGCAGGCTGCGCGGCGAGGAAGAGACCATGGCGGTGATGGACGAGGATTTCGTCGAGGCGCTGGAGTACGGCATGCCGCCGGCGGGCGGGCTGGGCATCGGCATCGACCGGCTGGTGATGCTGCTGAGCGGCCGGCCGTCGATCCGCGACGTGATCCTGTTTCCGCTCCAGCGGCCGCTGCGGCGCAGCGACGACGCCACATAGCGCCGGAGGAGGGGCAAGGCCCCGGTCGCGCGGCGGGGACGGAGCGACTGGCGGACAGGGTGCGGCGCCGTTCCGGTCTCCGTGACCCGGGTCGGCAGCGATGCGGGGCCCGGCTATACTGCCGCGGACTGCCAGTCTGCGGGTTCGCCGCGGCGCGGGCCGGCATCGAACCGGCACCCGCAGTGTGTAACCTGCATCCGCAAGAAGGAGCCCGACGACCATGTGCAGAAACCACTTCGCCGCTTTCGCAAGCTGCCTGCTCACGGGAGTGCTGCTGGCCCTGCCGGGCTGTGCGCGACCGGAGCGCCAGAAAGCCGCCAGCGCGGACCAGGCTGCCGACATGCCGGCACGGGCGGGCATCGTCTCGCCGGCGCCCGCGTCCGCTGCGCCCGCGGGCCTGACTGCGGCGACCGGCGCAGACACCTGCCGCGCGGGACGGGAGGCGGTCGCGGCTCAGGCGTCGGCCGCGGCCCAGCCCCAGGCGGAGAGCAAGCCGGCCGGGGAGGCGGGACAGGAGCCGGTGAAGGAGGCGGACCTCAAGAAGAAGCGCAAGGAGGTGCGGCAGCAGGAGCGCAAGATCGTCAAACTGGAGCGCGAGCTGGAAGTGGCGCGGCTGAATCTGGAGAAGGCGAAGCTGGCGGCGGAGTTCGCCGAGCTGCGCGACGCGGCGGGGGTGGCGAAGGCCGAGTTTGAGCTGGAGCTGGCGGAGCGCCGGCTCCAGACGTTCACGGAGCGGACGGCGCCGGCGCGGATTGCGTGGGGCGAGCTGAACCTCCAGCGGGCGGAGGACGGCGCCACGGAGGCCCGGGAGGAGCTCGACCAGCTCGAGCTCATGTACCGGGAGGAGGAGTTCGCGGACAAGACCAAGGAGATCGTCCTGGAGCGCGGGCGGCGCCGGCTGGAGCGCACGCTGCGCGATCTGGAGTTGCAGCGCGCGGACTTCGCCACGCTCGGGGAGCAGACGCTGCCGGTGGAGCGCGCCGAGCACGAGCAGGCGGTGGTCGAGAAGCGCGAAGCCCTCCAGCGCGCCAGAGAGAACGTGCGGACCGGGGCCATCGAGCAGAAAGTCGGGCTGCTGAACGCGGAGGGCGAGATCATGCGCCTGGAGCATGAGCTGGCCGATGCGCGCGAGGAGCTGGCCGACCTCCGGGCCGAGCTCAACGCGCTGGAGGAGAAGGCCGCGCAATCGCGGCCGGCGGAGGAGCGGCAGGAATGAGCCGGCGCTTCTTCGCCGCGCTTGGTACCGTCGCAGCGCTTGCTCCAGCGGCGCCGGCGAGCGACCCCCCATCACTGTCGGTCGAGCAGGCTCAAGCGGCGGTTGAGCGCGGGGTCGCCTTCCTGCTGGCCGATCAGAACAGCGAGGGGTCGTGGGGCGGGCCGCGTGGGGCGGTCTACACGTTCACCGGTGATGTGTGGTCCAACCCGGAGACGCACCGGTCGTGGAAGGTCGCCACCACCGGCCTGGGCTGCCTGGCCCTGCTCGAAGCCGGAGACAGCGACGCGGCGCGTCAGGGCGCCGACCGCGCCGTGGACTATCTGATCCAGCACGCTGCCGTCCGTCGTCCCAGCGAGTGGGACACGATGAACTGCTGGGCGTACATCTACGGCCTTCAGGCGCTGGCGCGTGCCTGGGCCGAACCGCGCTATGCCGACACGCCGCGCCGCGACCAGTGCCGCGACACGGCCGCGGTGCTGCTGGAGCGGATGGCGCGGTCGCAGGCGTTGAACGGGGGCTGGGGCTATCTGGAGTTCGACGCGCCGCGGACGCGCCACCTCCAGTGGGCGACCAGCTTCACCACCGCCGCCGCCATCGTCGCCCTGGCCGATGCGCGGCGCGCGGGGCTGGAGGTGGACGAGGCGCTGCTGCGGCGGGCGGTGCGGGCGGTGGAGCGCTGCCGGCTGCCCAGCGGGGCGTACACGTATTCGGTGCCGGCGATTGCCGACCCGCGGCACTCGGAGTGGATCGACCAGGTGAAGGGTTCGCTGGGGCGGACGCAGGCGTGCAACGTGGCGCTGCTGCTGGCGGGCAGGGACGTGGCGCTGGAGCGGGTCAGGACCGGGCTGGACGAGCTGTTCCGGCATCACCGCTTCCTGGACATCGCCCGCAACCGGCCGATTCCGCACGAGACGTTCTACTACAACTCGGGTTACTTCTACCTGTTCGGGCACTACTACGCGGCCCGGCTGGTGCAGCAGCTCCCGGCCGGCGAGCAGGCGGCGTACTGGCCGCGCTTGCGCTACGAGGTGGCCAAGCTCCAGCAGGCGGACGGCTCGCTGTGGGACTACGACATGCACGCCTATCACAAGCCGTACGGGACGGCATTCGGCGTGCTGGCGCTGGCGGCGTCGCTGTCTGGACAGGCGGCCGGTGTGGCGCCTGACGGGCCAGTCTCCAGTCAGCGGGAGTAGCGGGAGGAGCCGCACTGCGGCGTGCCGGTTGCGTGCGGCAGAGGGCGCAGCGCGCAGGCCGCCAGTGGCAGCCAGCGTCAGACCACGATCGGCGCCGGAGCGGGGAGCGCCGGGGGCAGCAGTCCGGCGGCGCGCAGCAGCGTCAGGAGGGCATGAAGATCGCTCTCGTCGAAGGCGCCGCGCTGGTGGCTGTCGAGATCAAGGACGCCGACGCAGTTCCCGTCCGGCTCAAGCAGGGGAATGACCAGCTCGGAGCGGTCGCGCGGGTCGCAGGCGATGTAGTCGGCTCCGAGCGCGGCCACATCGCGCACGATCAGCGGTCGCCGCTCGCGGAACGCCCGCCCGCAGGCGCCGTGCATGCCGATCGGCGAACAGGCCGGCTTGTCGCGGTGTGGTCCGAGCAGCAGCTCGCTTCCGCCCTGGTGGAGGTAGAAGCCGACCCAGGAGATGCCGTGGTCTTTCAGCCCGTCCCACAGCGCGTCCGCCAGGGCGCGCATGCGCTGCCGGCGGTCGCCTGCTGCGTGCAGGCCGGTGGCGATGCGTTCGTACGGCCGCTTCATTGGCGGCGCATGATCGTCTGCGGCAGCGGCGACGGCAATGGCAGCGCCGAGCAAGGTGAGGAAGTGGTGTTGACAGCGACGCCGGCGGCGCGGTATGTATGCCGCTGGTCGCTGGTGTCCGGCCGCTTGGAGCGGCCGGAAGAATAGGGAATCCGGTGAGAATCCGGAACGGCCCCGCCGCTGTGACCGGGAACGAAAGCCGCACCGAGCCATTGGTCACCCCGTGACCGAGAAGGCGCGGCCGGTAGGCGCGACGCCCTGACCGCTAGGTCGCGCGAGCCCGGAAGTCAGAAGACCTGCCAGCAAGACCGGCATCGCGGTTGCCTTCGTGGGCAGGGTAGGCCGGCACCTCGATGGGCGCGAGAAGCTTCCCGGAGAATCCGGCAGACAGCGTCGGTTGACGGTGCGGCGCGCGCCTGCTGTGGCTGGCGTGGCGGGGGGCGCTGTCCCGCGGTCGAGGAGTGTGCGCGCCCCGGCCGTGCTCTTCTCACGGAGGCCATCAACGGGTCGTCGGTGCGCAGGGCGCCGGCGGTCTGGAGGAGAAGGGCGGCATGTGGAGAAGACGCGTGGGGCTGGTTGGGGCCGGGGCGGTGCTCGCCGGCGGGCTGCTGGCTGTCGTCGCCCAGGCCGTTGATCCATGGGCGGACCAGGTCATCGCATACGATGCGGGAAGCGGGGCGGAACCGGGGTACACCGATCCTCAGGTCGTGCTGGGGGCGCCGGAGCGCTTTACTGGTGAGGGACAGTGGCCCGGCGCGGTCACGCCCTTCAATCCGCCGTGGCTTCCGCAGGAAGTCGTCAGCGTCGGCGCCGGCGGGCGTCTGGTGGTGCGTTTCGACGAGCCGATCGTTGACGATCCCGCACATCCGTTCGGCGTGGATCTGATCATCTTCGGCAACGGGGCGTTCGTGGACGCCGACTGGCCCAACGGCGTGGTGGGGGGCGTGTGGGAAGAGGGACCGTTTCGCGTATCCGTCAGCGTCGATGGAGGGCACTGGGTCGAACTGCCCGGCGAGCATTATGACGCGCTGTTTCCGACGCTCGGTTATCTTGATCTGGCCGGCCCCTATGATGCGAACCCCGGCTCGGTGCCGTCGGATTTCACGCGGCCGGTGGATCCAGGCCTGAGCTATGCCGACTTTGCGGGTCGCGCGTTCGACGAGGTCGTTGCGCTCTACGACGGGGCCGGCGGCGGGATACCGCTGGACATCGGCCCGACGGGCCTGAGCGCGGTCAGTTACGTGCGGCTGGACGTGGCCGCTGGTGCCACGAGTCCGGAGTTCGATGCGCTGGCGGCGGTGCCCGAGCCGTCCGCGGCAGCGCTATACATAGCAGTGGTCCTGGCAGGTGCTTTTCGGAGAGGATGGTAACCCAGGAACCCCGACCCCCGTGGGCGGGCTCGTCCCGCTCACGGGGTTCGTCCTGCGGAAGCCGGGAGCAGTGCGCATGCCGACCAGGGCGCTTGCGGCGGCACTCAGCGGAGCGGTGCTGCTGGTGGCGGGGGCACAGGGGGACGAATGGCCGCATTACGCGGGCGACGCTACGCGCAGCGCCCGCGCGGCGCGGGCGGCGCGCGACCTGGGCGCGGTGCGCTGGTCGGTGCAGCCCGCTCCGGGCACGGAGTACGTCTGGCACAGCAGCCCGGTCGTGTACGGCGGGCTGGTCGTCGTCAGCGGCCGTCAGTACGACCGCGGCGCGCAGGCGGGCAATTTCGTCGTCGCCTACGACATCGCCGACGGCGCGCCGGTCTGGTTTACGCCCATCGGGGCGGACCTGTTTGAGAGCTGGTCGAGTCCGGCGGTCGATGTGCGGAACGGCGCGGTCATCGTCGCCGCCGGCCGCGATGTGTTCGCGCTGGATCTGAGCACGGGGGCGATCGAGTGGACGGCGTCGCTGCGGCGGCCGGTGGTGAACGCGTCGCCGCTGGTCACCGCGGATCTGTACAGTGCCGGCACGCCGACGAACCGCGCGTTCATCACGGACTACGGGGGCTTCGGCGCCCAGGCGGAGCTGTACGCGATCAACGTAGATCCGTATGAGGCGTCTGCCAACCCCCATGTGCCGGGAGCGATCGTCTGGACTGCGGCGTTGCCGGGGGCGAGCGGCAACACGCCCGCATATGCCGAGGGGACGGTTTACGTGGCCAGCGTCGGCGGAGTGATCAAGGCGCTGGATGCGCGCAGCGGGCAGGTGGTCTGGGAGACGGCGGTGGACTTTTCCGGCTATCCGCCCTACACGGGGTTCTATGGTGGGGTGACGCTGCGCGCTGGTTTTCTGTACGCGGCCGCCTACTCGTTCTACGGCAGCGGCAACAACAGCGGGCTGTTCAAGCTGGATGCCGGCAACGGGCAGGTGGTCTGGTCGGTGGCGTGCGAGCGCAGCGAGTCGATTCCGATCGTGGCCGATGGCGGGCGGGTGTACCTGGCGGCGGGCATCGAGGGCTACGGTTCGCACGTGAAGGTGCAGGCGTTCCAGGACAACGGGGCTTCGGTTACGCCGCTGTGGGATACCTACGTGGACAGCGGAGGTGAGCTGGTGCTCGGGGGCTGGAGCCATCAGCCGGTCTGGTCGCGGGGCTACCTGTATGTGGGGGCGCCGTCGTCCGGGGCGCAGTACTTCCTGCCTTACGAGGATCTGTACGTTCTGGACGTGGAGCGGGCGCCCGGCGAGCCGGGGTTCATCGTGGCGCACTACAGCGGCGCGGGGGGCAGCCCGGCCGTCGGCGACGGCGCCGTGTACTCGCTCGGGACCGAAGGGCTGGTGGCGTTTGAGCCGGCGCCGGCCTGTCTGGCCGACCTGAACGCGGACGGCGTCGTGACGGTATCGGACCTGGCGGCACTGCTGGCGGCGTACGGGACCTGGCGCGGGGACGCAGGTTTCGACTCCGACGCGGATCTGGACCGCGACGGGACGGTAGGTGTGGTGGATCTCGGGCTGCTGCTGGGCGTCTATGGTGCCGCATGTCCGTGAGCTAGGGCCGCCTGGTGCCGTGGCGCGCCGCAGTGCGCACCTGCGGCCGGGCGGGCTGCGTTTTCGGCGCGGCGGGGCCGGGCGGGCGTTCTCGCTGCTCGAGCTGCTGATTGTCGTCGCCCTGATGACGCTGCTGGCGGCGCTACTGCTGCCCGGGCTGGCGCGGGCCGGCCGCCAGGCCCGCAGCGTGCAGTGTGCCAGCAACCTGCGGCAACTGGGGCACGCGCTGCACATGTACGCGGCGGACTACCGGGGGATGGCGATGCCGCTGGCGTACTTCAGCGACTGGCCGCTGACGTACTGGTACGGTCGGGAGTCCACGGGGGGGATCGATCAGACCGGGGGCTTTGTCTGGCCTTATCTGCGCAGCGAGGTGCGGGAGTGGGGCGTTTACGAATGTCCCGAGCAGCCGGGCGGCACGTTCGACCGGTATCAGGGCGCGGGGCAGACCGTCACCACCACGTACGGCTACAACGGGTACTTTCTGAGCCCGGCCGCCACACCCGGCTGGGCCGGGCAGATCGGGCACCGCCCGTGGAAGAAGCTCGACGACCTGGCGCGGCCGCAGGAGCTGTTCGTTTTCGCTGACACCATGATCGACTGGTTCGGGGAGTTGAAGAACTGCGCCCTGCTGGACCCGCCATTTCTTTACCGGCCGCCGCGGTACTGGTATCGCAACGCCAGTCCCACCACGTGCTTCCGGCACGACTGGACGGCCAATGCGGTGCATGCCGACGGGCATGTGGCCGGGGCCGCGCCGCATCCTGATCTGGTCACGTCGGCGGCGTTCCGTCTCGGCTCGGCCGGCCCGGACAACGCGCCGCGCTATGTTCCCGACTGGCGTGAATGGTGACGGGCAGCCGGCGGCGGGGCGCGGGGCGGTGCTGCGGGAGGGCCGTGATTGATCCTGCGGGGGCGCAAGCCTATCCTAGGCGTTTGCGTGCGAGCGGCAGGTCAACACGTGTGGCCGATGGCGCCGATCAATCAGAAGCTGCTGGAGATTCTGGTCTGTCCGGTGCCGGAGTGCCGGGCGCGGCTGGAGCTGCGCGGGGAGCGGCTGGTTTGCACCGGGTGCGGGCTGCGCTACCGTATTGAGGAGAACTGGCCGGTGCTGATTCCGGAAGAGGCCGAGCCGCCGCCGCCCCCGCCGTCGCCGGGGCCGTGACCCGCAAAGGCGTGCATGTTTGCGATCGTCAGCGACATACACAGCAACCTCGAGGCGCTGCGAACCGTGCTGGCGGACATCGAGCGCCGCGGGATCGCCGAGATCGTGTGTCTGGGTGACGTGGTGGGCTACGGTCCGAATCCGCGCGAGTGCATCGACCTGATCCGCCAGAAGTGCCGCCTGTGCATCATGGGCAACCACGATCACGCGGTGCTGTTCGAGCCTACGAACTTCAACGCGGCGGCGGAGCGTGCGGCGTACTGGACGCGCCGGGTGCTGGAGACGGAGCCGGACGTGGCCCTGCGGAACGCACGCTGGGACTTTCTGGGCCGGCTTCCGGTGCGCGTGCGGGAGGGCGACGTCCTTTTCGTGCATGCCTCGCCGCGGCGTCCGATCAACGAGTACATTTTTCCCGAGGACGTTTTCACCAATCCGCAGAAGGTGATCGCGAACTTCGAGCGGCTGGACGCGCGGGTGTGCTTTCTGGGGCACACGCACCAGCCCGGGGTGTTCCTCGATGATCCGTATTTCGACCCGCCGCACGAGCTGCCCGACTCCCCGTTCTTCGAGCTCGACGAGGAGCGTGCGATCGTGAACGTCGGCAGTGTCGGGCAGCCGCGTGACCGTGATCCGCGGGCGAGCTACGTGGTTGTGTACCCGCATGAGGAGGACGGGTCGGACAACCCCGGGCGCGGCAGCCTGCTGGAGAAGGCGGCGCGGTGCAGCATTGCGCAGATCGAGTTCGTGCGCCTGGAGTATGACATCGAGGCGACCGCGCGGCAGATTCTGGCCGAGCCTGAGCTGGACGACATGCTGGCCAACCGCTTGTACGAGGGGCGGTAGGGCGGGCCGGCCGCGGGGGAGCAGGGGGCTGTGGCCGGGGCGGGTGAAGGCCGCTCATTTGCGACGGACGAGCAGCGCCGCAAAGCCGCCGTCGCGCCAGTCGGAGAGGCGGGGTCCCCAGGCGGGGAGCGTGCAGCGCGTGAGGAGCAGCTCCCAGGCGGGGTTTTCGCTCAGGAACGCGGCCACGAGCTGCTCGTTCTCCTCCGGCTCGAGGCTGCATGTGCTGTAGACGAGGCGGCCGCCGGGCCGCACGCACGCCGCCGCCCGGCCCAGCAGGGCACGCTGCAACGCCACCAGGGACGCCAGCTTTCTGGTCGTCAGTCCCAGCCGCGCCTCAGGCCGCCGGGCGATCACCCCGGTGTTGGTGCAGGGGACATCGACGATGGCGGCGTCGAAAGTGCGCCGCAGGTCGGCGTCGGAGGCGTCGCTGGTCTGGATCAGGTGCGTGCGGACGCAGGTCAGCCGCAGCCGCCGGATGTTGTCCCGCACGCGAAGGAGGCGGTCCGGGGAAGCGTCGCAGGCGAGCACCTCGCCGCGATCGCCCATCTCCTGGGCGAGGACGACGGACTTGCCGCCGGGTGCGGCGCACAGGTCGAGCACGGACTGGCCGCGCCGGACGTCCAGCAGCAGCGCCGCGGCGCGGGACGTCATGTCCTGGATATAGGCGTAGCCCTCGCGAAACAGCGGCGTGTCCACGACATTGACCGCGGCGGGCAGGAAGACGGCGTCGGGCGTCCATTCTGCCAGCGCGCCGAACGTCGCGCGCGTCCGCGTCTGAAACGCGCCCGGGCCGATGCGCAGCCGGTGGCGGTGCAGGACGGTGACCGGAACGGCCTGGGAGGCCCAGGCCGACTGTTCGGCCTGCTCGTGGCCGAGGCGCCTGACGAGCGTGCGATAGCGCGTCAGGCGCTCGCCGGTGGCGGCGGCCAGGTGGGCTTCAGGCGCCCGCTCGTGCGGCGCGGGCAGGACGTCCAGGTCGAAGGCACAGGCCTGGTCCCAGCTCACGCGAATCTGGCGCGGGTCCAGCCGCTGCCAGGCGGTGCGGCGCTGCCGGATGGCGCGCGACAGTCTGCGGAGGACGGCGTTGACCATCGCCGGCGCGCGGCCGCCCATCTGGCGGCGGGCCAGCTTGACGGCCTCGTCCACGGCGGCGAACTCGGGCACGCGGTCCATCCAGATGAGCTGGTAGGCCGCGGCGTACAGGATGGCGCGCAGCTCGGGCGCGACACGCCGCCGGTCGAAATCCGCGACGCGGGCGAGCACGTGCTCGATGGTGATGGCGTGCCGGACGGCGCCCAGCGCGATTTCGGCTGCCAGCCCGGCCTGGCGCGTCTCCAGTCCTCCATGCGCGCGGAGCTCGGCCAGCGTCTCGCTGACGAAGCGTTGGCCGCGCAGCGCCGCGTCGAGGGCGTAAAACGCCGCCGCGCGACCGGTCAGCGGGCGGTCGGCCTGTGACTTCTGCGGGCGGGTGGTCATGGCGTCTCAAGCGGCAGCAGGCGCGCCGGCGGCTGTACGGAGCGCCCGCGGGCGAAGGCGTCGAACGGCATGCACCGGCCGCCTGCCGGCTTGACCTCCAGCAGGCGCACGCAGCCCTGTCCTGCCTGGACCAGGCCCTGGGGCCGCAGCGCGCCCGGGGGGAAGTCGGCGGTGGGCGCGGTGCTGGTGTCGGCAACCGCCGCCCGGGCCAGTTGGAGGCGCTCCGTCTTTCCGCCGGGCGCCCGATAGAGGCAGGTTGCGGCGGGCCAGGACCACAGTCCGTTGATGCGGCGGGCGACGTTGAAGGCGGGCGCAGACCAGTCGATGCGGCTGTCCGCGCGTGACAGTCGTGGTGCGCGGGTGGCCTGGGCGCTGTCCTGCGGCCGCGGGCGGGCGGTGCCGCGTTCGATTTGCGTCAGCGTTTCGACGATCAGCTCGGCGCCGAGGGCCGCAAGCCGGTCATGCAGCTCGGATGCGGTTTCGGTTTCGCCGATGCGCAGCGTGCGCTGGCTCCAGATCGGCCCGGCATCCCAATGCTGGTCGAGCTGGAAGACGGTCACGCCGGTCACCTCGTCGCCATTGATGATCGCCCACTGGAACGGGGCCGCTCCGCGGTATCTGGGCAACAGCGATCCGTGGATGTTCACGCAGCCGCGCGGCAGTGCGCTGAGCAGGGCCGGGCCGATCTTCTGACCGAAGGCGGCGACGACACCGATCTCGGCGTCGCCGAGCGCGTCGTGCGGGTCGAGCGTGTTGACGTCCTCGACCTGGAGGTGCCGGATGCCGAGCTGGTCGGCGAGGCTGTGAACCGCTGTGGGTCTGACGGTCAGGCCGCGGCCGGCGGGGCGATCGGGCTGGCTGATGGCGACCGTGATCAGGTGTCCGGCCTGGGCGAGTCGCCGCAGGGCGGGGCAGGCGAAGTCGCCGGTTCCGAGGAAGGCGATGCGCATCGTCAGGCGCTCTGAGGCAGGCTTGAGGCTCCGGGGTTCAGTGTTCGGGCTTCAGTCGCGGTACTGCGGCTCGCGCTCCTGGCCCCCTGGTCCGCTGATGTCCTGGTGCGGGCGGCGCACGCTACGAGGCGGCGGCGCGCAGTCGCGCGCGGTACCTGGCTTCCAGTTCCTTGAGCTTCTTCCTGGTGGCGATCCTGTCGCCGGGGCCCATGCGGTCCAGGATCAGGATGCCGTTGAGGTGATCGGTTTCGTGCTGCCAGACGCGGGCCAGCATGTCCGCGCCCGTCATCTCCAGCGGGGCGCCCCACACGTCGCGGGCCACGATGCGGCAGCTCGTCGCCCGGCGCACCTTCACATACACGTCCGGGATGGAGAGGCAGCCCTCTTCGCCCTCGCGGCTGCCGTGCAGGTCGCGGATTTCGGGGTTGACGAAGACCAGGTCGTCCTGCGGCTGGCCGGTGATGTTCATCACGAACAGGCGTTTGAGCAGACCGACCTGTGGCGCGGCCAGCCCGACGCCGCGGCCGGCGTGCATCAGCTCCAGCATGCGCCGGGCCAGGGCGTGCAGTTCGTCGCCGAACTCGGTGACCGGTCGGCACACCTGGCGCAGACACGGGTGCGGGTAGTGCAGGATCGTCAGTTTGCGCAGCGTCGGGCTCACGCGGTCGGTCTTGAGGGCGTCCCAGGGCGGCGGCGGCAACCGCCGGCTGCCGTCTGGCCCATTATAGATCGAGTCAGAACGGCTGGCCCAGCAGGAAGGCGCGTGCCACGCGGCGCGACATCTGCTGATTGCCGAACACCAGCGGCACCAGCAGGCTCAGGTCGGTGTTCGGCATGCGCAGGTAGTCCGCTAACCTCTGGCGCCAGGCCACGCCGAATGTCGCCAGCTCGTCCTGCAAGAGCGGCGCCCGCAGGGCGCGCAGGGCGGTTTCGGCGGCGATCCAGCCCGACTGCATGGCGGGGTAGATGCCTTCGCCGCTGAAGGCGGCGACGAACCCTCCGGCGTCGCCGACCAGCAGGCAGCGCTTGCCGACGTGCGTGTCCATGTCGAGCGCCACGCCGGCCGGACACAGGTACCGCACCGGCTGGCGGGCGATCTCCTCCGGCAGCAGCCCGCATCTGGCCGCGCCGGCGCAAAACGAGCCGAACAGCCGGTCGATGGGCTGCTCGGGGGTGCGGGCGATCAGGCGCACGCCCACGGCTGTTCCCCGGCGGACGATGGTTGCCACCTGTCCGGCGCGACTGGCGCCGAGCGCCACGTCGATTCCGACCGCAGGCGCTGTCGTCTGGCATTGCGCATACGCCGCCTGGGCGACGGTCGGCTGCTGGGCGGCGACGACCAGATTCGCCCGCCGTCCTACTGGCGAGGCGGCGCCGTCCGCGATCACGACTACCTGGCCGATGACCTCCCGGCGGTCGCTGAGGCGCAGCAGGGCGTGCTGCTCGCCGAGCCTGATGTCGCACACCTCCAGGCCACGCAGCGTTTCGGCCCCGGCGCGCTGTGCCTCCCTCAGCAGCGCCTCCTCGAAGGCCGCCCGTTCGACCAGCCAGCCGCGCAGATCGCGTTCGCTGACGGCGGCGCTGCGCCTGAGGTCCCAGGAGAGCAGGCGCAGGTCGCGGAATTCTGTCGCCCCCGCCTTCTTGAGGCTCAGCCCGCATTCCTGGCACAGCTTCAGGCCCGCCGGGCCCAGCCACTCGATGTCTGCGCCGGTCCGGGGGGACGGCTGTTTGTCGATCAGCAGGGTGCGCGCGTCGCGTTGCGCGGCGCGCAGCGCCGCCGCGGCGCCGGCCGGACCGCCGCCGACCACCAGGAGGTCGTACACGTCCCGGAGCTGGCTGACCACGGGGGCGATCCTACTTCTTCATCTGCTGCCAGAGGTATTCTTCGGCGGCCTGGAAACGCTCGAACGCCAGGCGCACCGCGCCCCGGATCGCAGCGATTTCTTCCTCCGATCCGATGAGCTCCTGTTCGCCGGCCGCCGCGCTCTGAAGGGCTTCGAGGCGTGCCAGCGCGTCATCGAGGGCGGCGGCGGCGGCGGCGAAACTGCGTGCCGCCTCGAGCACATCGAGCCGCTTGAGCCCGGCCGGGGGCGGCTTGAAGAGGCGCCAGGGGGCCAGGACGATTTCCCCCACGGCGCGGTTCAACTGGTCGGAGACGTCCTTGATGTTGTCGATCGCCCGTTGCAGAGCCGGGCGGTTGAGGACCACCAGCTTGCGCCCGGTATCTGTCATGGTGACGACGTTGTCCAGGGAGGCGTTGAGCCGGTCCAGACCGGCGTGGGTCTTGCCCAGCAGCGAGCCGGGATCGTGGCGGTCGAATTCCGCCCGCAGCGCGGTCAGCACTTCGTCGTCGAGTTTGCGGCTGGCGCTCTCGACGCTGAGCAGCGTATTGCGCACGACGGGCCGGTTCTCCTCGAGCAGAGCGTGAGCTTCGGCCAGCCCGGTCTCCAGCCGGTCGAGCGCCGCCAGCACCTTGGCCAGCGCCGCGGCGTGGTCGTCGGTGGCAAGCTGTGCCCGCAGGGCCGCGGTGGCGGCGTTGATGTTGTCAATGATCCCGTGGACCTTGCTCATCAGCGTCATCTGTTCGCGCGCGTCGAGCTGAAGCCGCAGCTCGCGCGTCATGGCGTTGACGTCGTCCAGGCTCTGGCTGATCTTGGCCGTCAGCGAACCCTCGGTGCCGGCGTCGAACATCGCCTCCAGCCGGTCCATCAGCCCGCCGCGCCCCAGCAGCCGCCGGTGCAGCGCGCCGATCGCCGCCGCCAGGCTGCGCGGCGGCAGGCCGGCAATCGGCAGGCGCGCGGGGCCGGCGTCGGGCGTCCCGACATCGAGGATGACCACGACGCCGCTGCCGCCGACCGGGGGCTGATCGGTCGTGATCTGGCAGTCGTCGTAGAGCTCGAGATCGGCCTGGATCTGGGCGTCGACGATGATGAAGAGGTGGTCGAGGGGGCCGGCGGAGGTCTGGACGGTGGCGCGCTCTTTGCGTACGTCGACGATGCGGCCGACCTCCAGGGCGCCGCTGAGCATGACGGCGCTGCCCGGCTTGAGCGGCGCGACACCCTCGTCGTGTCGGAAGCGGATGCTGATCGGCCGGGTGGCGCCGGCCAGCGAGGGATAAACAAACAGCAGGGTTCCCACAAACAGCGCGAGGAAAGCCAGGACCACCAGCCCCAGCACGAAATCCTGGCGACGGGACCTCACCGCGGCTTACCTTGTGCCAGTCTGACCGGCCCGCGCAGCCGGCCGATCACGGCGGCCGGCCGCAGACTCCGGCGCTGCGGCGCATTGTAGCCGCCCGCCGCCGGTCTGCGCGACGGCGGCGCGAAATCGGCGGCGTCTGGCCGCGGCTGTAGTGTGGCCGGGAGCGGGGCCGGCGCGGGGGCCGGGGGGCAACGCGGCGCTGTTCACAGGCCCAGCGCCCGGCCGGCCGCCGCCACGCCCCAGGCTGCGAAGTAGGCGATGGTGGTCATGCCGGCGAAGGAGACGACCGGCCAGAGCCAGGAGCGGGTTTCTCTGCCGATCATCACCAGCGTGCTGGCGCACTGGGCGCACAGGGCGTAGAAGACCATGAGGGATAGGGCCACCGGGACGGTGAAGACCGGGGCACCGCTGTCCGGCCAGCGGGCCTGGCGGAGCGCGGCGCGCAATGAGTCGGACGGCTGAGTGCCGGCATCGCCCAGGTTGTAGATGGTGCCCAGCGTGGCGACGACGACCTCGCGGGCCGGGAAAGAGGCGATCACTGCCGTTCCGATGCGCCAGTCCCATCCGATGGGTCTGACCAGCGGCTCGATGAACTTGCCGACGCGGGCCAGGTAGCTGGCGCGGACGTACGCGCCGGCCAGCTCGCGTTCCAGACGCTGCTCGTCCCAGTCGGCAGCTCGCGCCTGCCGCTCAACGCTTTCGCGCACCGCCGCGCTGCGCGGGAAGTAGCCCAGTGTCCAGACGATCAGGTTCACCAGCAGAATGATCGTTCCGGCACGGACGACGAAGGCGTGCGCGGCGAAATACATGCGCTGCCAGATGGCGCGCAAGCGCGGAAGCTTGTAGGACGGCAGTTCGAGCAGGAAGCCGCCGGTCGGTCCGGCGAAGGCCGTTTTACGGAGCAGCCAGGCGACGGGCAGCGCGACGGTCGGGCCGATCAGGTACATGGCCAGCATCACCAGCCCGTGGAGTGTGACCCAGCCGCCCAGGTAGCGCTGGTCGGGTACGAAGGCCGAGATCATCAGGACGTATACCGGGAGCCGGGCCGAGCAGCTCATGAACGGCGCCAGCAGGATGGTGGTGAAGCGTTCGCGCCGGTCGGCGATCGTCCGCGTGCCCATGATCGCGGGGACGGCGCAGGCGAAAGAGGACAGCAGCGGGATAAACGCCCGCCCGCTCAGGCCCAGCCCGCGCATCAGGCGGTCGTTCATGTGCGCGACGCGCGCCATGTAGCCGCAATCCTCAAGCACCGCCAGCAGCGCAAAGAGGATGACAATCTGCGGGACGAACGTGAGCACCCCGCCCACCCCCGCGATCAGACCGTCGGTCACCAGACTGCGGAGCGCCCCGGGTGGCAGAATGCGGGCGGCCCACACCGCACTGACGCCCAACCCCTGCTCGATCGCCCGCATGCAGATTTCCGCGCCCCGGAAGAGCAGCTCGAAGACGACGAACAGCACGAGCAGCAGACAGACACCGCCCCCCAGCTTGTGCGTCAGCACGCGGTCGATCCGCCGGGACCAGTTGATCACCGGCGTGGCCGGCCGCGTGATGACGCCCTCCAGCAGCGCGTGAATCCAGCGGTAGCGGGCCCGGACCTCGCTGCGCAGCACGTCGATGCCGGCCGCCGCCAGCCGGGCTCGAATGCGGGCCAGTTCCTGAGCTGAGCCCCCGCGCTCCAGATACCGCTGCTCGGCGCCGCCGCCGCAGTCGACCAGCAGGCGCAGGGCTTCGGCCCGGTTCAAAGGCGGGCCGGCGCATCGGGCCAGATCGGCGACCTCCTGCTCCAGAGCGTCGGGCAGCGGGACGCGCGCGGCCGCGGGGCGCTCGGCCAGCACGCGCTCCAGCGCCGCCACCACCGGCGCCGCGCAGCTCTGCTGCGTGGCGATCACGGGTACGGCCGGCACGCCCAGCCGCCGGGAGAGCAGCTCGCAGTCCACCGCGATGCCCCGGGCGCGGGCCACGTCGATCATGTTGACGGCGACGACCATGGGCAGCCCGATGTCGGCCAGTTGGCTGACCAGGTAGAGGTTCCGCGGCAGGTTGGTGGCATCGACGATCGCCAGGATCGCGTCGGGGGGGCGGTGACCTTCGAAGCGTCCGCCGAGCAGGTCGGAAACCAGGGTTTCGTCCGGCGAGAGGGCGGCGAGGCTGTAGGACCCCGGGAGGTCGAGCAGCTCCATCGGCAGTCTGGTGCCGCGGACCGGGCCGCTGCCGATGTCCACGGTCACACCGGGGTAGTTGGCGACGTGACGTCGAAACCCGGTAAGCGTGTTGAAGAGCGAGCTCTTACCGGTGTTCGGGTTGCCGACGAGGGCGATGATTGAGGGGCGCGCGACGCGGGCGGCCGGGAGCGCAGCGCTGGTCACCGTGTCGGTGGTGGCCCGGTTATCGACGGAAGCGCGCACACGGGAATTCCGGGTGGGACGGAGCAGCCGTCACTGCGCGTGCCGCGGGCGAGACGGCGACACAGGCCGTTTGCCGCGCCGGGCGGTCAGGTGGCGGCGACATCGATAAACTGAGCTTCGTCGCCACGGAGCGACAGCTCGTAGTCGCCCAGGCGCACGTGGAGCGGGTCTCCCAGCGGCGCACGCCCCAGCACCTCGACGACGGCGCCTTCGATAAGTCCCATCTCCATCAGGCGATGGGTCAAAGGCCCCGTACCACGGATCGCGGTCACGCGCACCGGGCGCGATGGAGGAACGTCCAGGAGCGACAAGCCGAACCTCCGTTCAGGGCATTCGAGGCGAATATCGCCGAACCGCCTGCTTTATACCTCAATCGTCAGGATTATCGTGCAAGCAGACGCCGAAGTCAAGAACCGCCGGCTGCTGCTTGGCGCCACGTAGCCTGGCCCACAACGGCTGACCAGCGCCGTGCACGTCGCCGCGCTGCGACGGTAAAGCCCCCGCCAACAAGACTGGCGCAGGGGCGTCCGGGGCCGGTAGACCTGTCGCCGGCGGGGCGCAATTACGGCGCCAGGCGCTCGATGAGCCATGTTCCATCCGGCTGCCGTCGGTACCGCAGGCGGTCGTGCAGTCGGCGCGGTTGACCCTGCCAGAACTCGATTGCGGTGGGCACGATGCGGAAGCCGCCCCAGTGTGGCGGCCTGGGGACGGGTTGGTCGGCGTACCGGCGTTCGAACTGCTTGAGCTGCTGCTCCAGGGCTTGGCGGCCGGCCAGCACGCTGCTCTGCTCAGACGCCCAGGCGCCGAGCTGGGCCTCGCGCGGGCGGGTGTGGAAATAGGCGTCGGATTCGTCGGCGGAGAGCTTCTCGACCGTGCCCTCGATGCGCACCTGGCGGTCCAGCTCGGCCCACCACAAACACGCTGCGGCGTGGGGGTTTTCGAGCAGTTCGCGTCCCTTGCGGCTCTGGTAGTTGGTGTAGAAGACGAATCCGCGCGGTCCGTAGCCCTTGAGCAGGACCATGCGGACGGCGGGTTTGCCGTCGCGGCCGACGGTGGCCAGGGCCAGCGCGTCGGGTTCCAGCAGGCCGGCCCGCACGGCCTCGTCAAACCAGGCGTCGAACTGCTTGAACGGGTCGGGGTCGACCTGGGATTCACGCAGACCGCGATCGGCGTGCTCCCTGCGTATTCCGCGAATCGGCCTGTCCATTTGTCGAGCCTCGACGACGAGGTCAGAAGGACGATGCCGGGACGGCGTTACCGACGAGCGCGCAACTCACTGGACGCGTCATGCCGGGCGACGCGAAGCATTTCCGCCTGTCTGCCGGGAGATTCCCCGCAGCGTTCTGCACGACGAAGTTCGACGTTCTCGGCTCGAAGCAGCATGCTTTCTGATTGCGGACTCCGATCTGTCGCTTCAATCCTGGAACGTCTCCTTGAGTGTTTCACTGCTGCCGCGCGGCTCGACGGCCTCGACGGGCAGGCTGCGCGCCTCGAGCACGCCGTCGCGTTGATCGAAATTCGTCCGTCGCAGCTCCTCCCAGTACCGGCCGGCATTGAACTCGAAGCCGGCGCGCATGACCAGTTCGGCGACCAGGCCGGCCATGACCGCGATGAAACCGAGGACGAACAGGATCGTGCCGATCAGCGGGGCCTTGCCCCAGAAGGCCGCCCAGGGGTTCTGATCGTAGATCGCCTTGACGCTGGCGAACGCAAAGCAGGCCAGCGTGCCCAGCCAAGCCCACTGGGTGATCTTCCCGAAGAAATGGATCGGCTTGGTGCGGTAGCGCTGGAGCAGGCGCACCAGCGCCAGGTCCAGCAGTACCCGGACCACGCGGCCGTAGCCGTACTTGCTGTGGCCGGCCAGGCGGGGGTGGTGGCGGACGACCAGCTCGGCGATGCGGGCGCCGTGCATGGACGTGTAGACGGGGATGAAGCGGTGCATCTCGCCGAACAGGCGGGCATCGCGCACCATGTGCGCTCGATAGGCCTTGAGCGTGCAGCCGTAGTCGTGCAGCTTTACCCCCGTCTTCCAACTGATGAGCCTGTTGGCGATCCGCGAGACCTGGGTGCGCAACCAGGTGTCCTGACGGTGCTTGCGCCAGCCGCTGACGACGTCGTAGCCCTCGTCGAGCTTGTCGACGAGCATCTCGATGTCGTCGGGCTCGTTCTGCCCGTCGGCGTCCAGCGGGACGATGACCGGGGCACGTGCCGCCCAGAAGCCCGCCATCAGCGCCGCCGTCTGACCATAATTGCGCGCCAGGTGGATCACGCGCAGGCGCGGCTCCGTGGCCGCCAGGGCGTCGAGGATCGCTCCGGTCCGGTCGCGACTGCCGTCGTTGACGACGATCAATTCGAAGGAGCGGCGCTGACGGGAGAGCGATTGGATGAAGCGCGGGATGGTGCGGCCGATCAGCTCCTCCTCCTGGTAGGCCGGCACCACGACCGAAATCTCGGGTCGGCTGTCTCTCATCGACCTCTTATCGTTCTGCGCGGGTGGCGTCGGTCGCCGCGGCGGTGGACCGATCGCTGCCCACAAATCGCTTCGCGGGAACCCGCACCCGCGTCCGGGCTTCGAACGTGGCGCCGCGCCACGCCGCCGGTAGTATAGTGCCTGACGACGAAGCGATGTAGCGATCGGGGCCGGTCCCCGAGGCGGCGGTCAGAAGGCCGATTTCAGGAGTCAGAAACCGGCGTCGCGGTTCTCCTATTCTCTACTTCTGACTTGCCAGGATCAGGGGCCGGCGAAGCAAGGCAGCGCCGGGGCTTCGACCTCGACCAGCAAATCACCCGACAGGGGCGCAGGCATGTCCGTTACGGCAGACGTCGCCATCCTGATGGGCAGCAAGCATGACTGGGAGATCATGCAGGTCGCCGCACAGACGCTGCGCGACTTCGGCGTCGGCTACGCGGCGCGCGTGCTCTCGGCCCACCGCACGCCGGACCAGCTCATCGAGTACGTGCGTCAGGCCGACGCGGCGGGGACGCGGGTATTCATCGCGGCGGCGGGGATGGCGGCGCACCTGGCGGGCGCGGTGGCGGCGCAGACGGTGCGGCCGGTGCTCGGGGTGCCGCTGGCGGCCGGCGCTCTCGACGGCCTGGATGCCCTGCTCGCGACTGTGCAGATGCCGGCCGGCGTTCCGGTCGGTACTCTGGCGATCGGCAAGGCGGGCGCGATCAACGCGGCGCTGCTGGCGGTGGCCATCCTGGCCAACGAGCGGCCGGCACTGCGCGACGCGTTGCTCGAGTACCGCCGACAGCGTGCCCAGGCCATCCTCGCGGAAAAGGTCGGCGCAGAGCCGGGGCAGTGACCGGACGGTTGGGGATCCAGGCCGCTGCGCACGCTGGCGCCGCGCCCGGCGGACGACCCGCCCGGCCGCGACCGTTGCTGGCGCCGGCGCTGGCGTTCATCGCGGGGATCTCGGTTTCCGAACTGGGGGGCTGCATGCCCGGCTGGGCGCACACGCTCATATGGCGGGCGACGCTGGCCGCACTGGCGCTGCCCCTGGTGCTGGCGGTCCGGCAGCGGGAGCGACCGGCCGCCATGCGTGCAGTGCTTCTGCTCGCGGCGCTGGGCCTGGGGCTGAGCCGCCATCAGGCTGTCGTGCGGCTGCCGTCACACCATGTCGCGCATCTGGCGACGGATGAGGGGGTCGTGACGCGCATCGCTGGCCAGATCGTCACCGAGCCGACGACCGTTCCTGCGGAAAAGCGGAATCCCTATCTGCCGTTTGCGCCGCCGGCGCACGTGCGCTTCGTTCTGGCCGCTGAAGAGCTGCGCGCGACCAATCGGCCCGGGCCGATCACCGGGTACGTGCGTGTAAGCGTGGAGGCGGAGCGGCTGGCGGTGCGGCTGGGCGAGCGCGTAGTGGTGACCGGCCGGCTGTATCGCCCGCGTGGGGCGCGCAATCCCGGAGAAACCGATTGGGCGTCCCTGTATCGTCTGCAAAGCATTTACGCCGGGCTGGCCGCCGAGGGGCCGGAATACGTCGAGCGCTGCGCCGGGGGGCGGGTCGGGACGCTGGCGTTGGTCGCCCGCCTGCGGGCCTGGACGCGCGGGCTGCTGTTTTCGCCGCATGCCGACCTCGACGCCGACCGGACCATGCGTCTGCTGGATGCGATGGTGCTGGGGCAGCGCTCGGCGGCGGACCGGGCGTTGAACGAGGTCTTTCTGCGGACCGGTGCCATCCATTTCCTCTCGGTGAGCGGGTTTCATGTGGGTGTGCTGGCGGGGGCCGCGTGGCTGCTTGTGCGGCGGCTGCTGCGGGGGGGCCGGCGGGCAGCGGCGGTCGTAACGCTGCTGGCCATCGTGTCGTACGCGGTGATCGCCGAGCCGAACGCTCCGATTCTGCGGGCGGCGATCATGGGCGGACTGCTGTGTCTGGCGCAGCTTGCGGGGCGGCCGTTCTGCGGGCTGAACTGGCTGGCGTTGTCGGCGCTGTGCATCCTGATGTGCAACCCGCTGGAGCTGTTCCGGGCGGGGTTTCAGTTGTCGTTCGCGCAGGTGCTGGCGCTGCTGACATTCGTGCCCGGGATGTACCGGGCGCTGGTGCAGCGCGCGGCCGACGGTGACGTTCCGCGCGACGCGGACAGTCTGGCGGAGCTGGTCGCACGCCGGCTGTGGCGCTGGCTGGTCGGCCTGACGGTCGTGTGCGCATGCGCCTGGGCGGTGTCGCTGCCGCTGGTGCTCTTCCACTTCGGCCGCTTCGCACCGCTGGGGGCCTTGCAGTCGGTGGTCGTCTCGCCGCTGGTGGCGATGACGATCGTGCTTGCGTTCGTCGCGCTGCTGCTGGGTTGGGTGCCGGCGGTCGGTCCGCTGCTGGCCGTCGTGCTGCGTGCGACGACCGACCTGCTGCTGCGGGCGGTGGAACTCCTGGCGCAGCTCCCCGGCACGCTCATCGAGACCCAGCGCCCGCCGGCAGCGTTCGTCCTGCTCGTCTACGCCGGCCTGCTGTGGCAGCTCTGGACCCGGCGACACGGGGCGCGCCCGGCTGCGGCGCCGCACGCGGGGGCGACCGGACCCGGTCCGGCTGCGGTGACCGCCGGAGTGCGTCACCCGCGTCGGTGGCCCGGCACGCCGGTCGGCATCGGGCTGGTCGGACTCGGCGTCGCCTGCTGGGTGCTGCCGGATCTCAGCCGGCCCGCGGACCCAGCGCTGCATGTGCTGGCAGTCGGCAGCGGCGCCTGCGCCCTGCTGACGACGGCGCAGGGCGCACTGCTGCTCGACGTCGGCACGAGCCACAACGCAGATGCGGGCGAGACGGCTGTTCAGGCGGCGCGTGCCCTCGGCGCAGACAGGCTGGCGGCCTTGGTGCTCTCGCACGCGAACTTCGACCACTACAGCGGGGCGGCAACGGTGCTGAACCGGCTCCCGACCGGGCGTCTGGTGGTCAATCCGTACTTCGCGCAGGCCGCCGCAGAAAGCCCGGCGGTCCGCCAACTGCTTGACACGGTTCCGGATGCTCTGCTGCCGGCAGCCGTCTGGCGCGCCGGCGACCGCTTCGAGCTGGGCGGCGTGGCGATCGACGTGCTCTGGCCGCCCACGGGCCTGGACGAGAGCTGGCGGCCGAACGATCGCTCGCTGGTGCTGCGCGTCGCCGCAGCGGGAAGACGGATCATCATTCCCGGCGACATCGAGGGCCGCGCCCTGCGCAGTCTGGTCGCGGCGCACGAGGGCGGCGCGATCGACTTGAGCGCGGACGTGCTGATCGCCCCGCACCATGGCGCGGTCGTACCCGGCGCGACGCAGGCGTTCTACCGGGCCGTGGCACCGCGGGTGGTGATCAGCTCGACCGGCCGCGACCGGCCCGAGCTGCGGACCCTGATCCGCGCGGCTGTGGGTGCCGATGTGCGTCTGCTGAGCACGGATGCGGTCGGTGCCGTGACCGTGCGAATGGCGCCGCCGGGCGCGCTGGCCGTGGAGACGCCCTTCGCGCCGCCGGTGGGGACGGCACGCTGACAGGTTCAGGGCGTCAGGCCGGGGTCGCGCACCTGTCCGACGCGGAGAAGGTGGACGAGGGGCCGCCGGTCCGCGGCGTGCGTGGGCGTCAGTCCGGCTCGCTGTCGCCCAGTGCCCGTCCGCACCTAGCGCAGAACCTGGCGCTGTCCGGGTTGGCGTGGCCGCAACCCGAGCAGACGTTGCCGACGCCGGGTTCCTGGGCGCCGCGCCGCGCGGTGCCGCCGAGCAGCACCGCCCCGAGTACAAGCAGCACGCCCACCAGCAGCAGCAGGACCACCAGCGGCGGACCGAAGACGAACAAGTGTCCAAACCAGATCGACATCAGTCGCCCGCACGCCGCGGCCCGGAGCGCCCTGTCGCCGCAGGCCGGCGCCCGCGACGGGCGGATTGACGCTGCGCGCTCGGCGCTGGCGCCGTGGAACAGCGGGCAGCGTCGCCCGCGGCCGCTGCTTATTCCAGTCTGATAGGATAGCGTCAGCACGCCGGCGCGGCGCTCTCGACCGGGCGCGTTTTCTGCAACTGCGCGCGGGGTGCCGCGGGGCGTCGCTCTTGCGCCGCCCGGCCGGTGCCGCTAAGATACCGCGCGCGGAAGGAGTGGCGCGATCATGATCAAGCTGGGCGTCAACATCGATCATGTGGCGACGATCCGGGAGGCGCGCAAGACCAACGAGCCGGACCCGGTGTGGGCGGCGGTTGAGGCCGAGCTCGGCGGGGCGGACGGGATCACGTTTCACCTGCGCGAGGATCGGCGGCATATCAACGACCGCGACGCCGAGCTGCTGAAGGGCACGGTCGCCGTGAAGCTCAACATGGAGATGTCGATCGACCCGGGCATCGTCGCCATCGCGCTGCGGCTCAAGCCGGACCAGTGCACGCTGGTGCCTGAGCGGCGGGCGGAGATCACGACCGAAGGCGGGCTGGACGTGGTCCGTCTGGAGCGGCGGATCAGGCCGGTGGTCCGGAAGCTGAAGCGCGCCGGGATGGAGACCAGCGCCTTTGTCGAGCCGCTTGAAGCGCAGATCGTCGGCGCCGCCCGCTGCGGCTTCGACGCGGTCGAGCTGTGGACCGGTGGCTACGCCCATGCGCGGAACGCGCAGCAGCGTGAGCGGGCGCTGGATGACCTGGCGCGCGCGATCGACGTCGGGCTGGACCACGGTCTGATCGTGCACGCCGGCCACGGCCTGACCTATCGCAATGTCATGCCGGTCGCCAGGCTGGCGGGTCTGTCGGAGTTCAACATCGGGCACAGCATCATCGCCCGGGCGGTGTTCGTCGGCCTGCGCGAGGCGGTGCGGGAGATGAAGCGGCTCATCGACCAGGGCGCTGCACAGGCCGCGCTGGTGCCGCCGGGCGGCGCGGCCGGCGCGCGGCACTAGTTGCCGCGGCGCCGCTGCGGGGGGAGTCCGGACAGGAACAGGGCATGCCAATCCATCCCACGGCCGTCGTGGACAAGCGGGCCGAGATCGATGCCTCGGCGGACATCGGCCCATATGCGGTTGTCGAGGGAGGCGTCAGGATCGGGCCGGGGACCCGGCTCTATCCGCATGCCTACGTGTCGCAGGGGACGACGCTGGGGCGCGGCTGTCAGATCCACCCGTTCGCCGTGGTCGGGCACCACCCGCAGGACCTGAAATGGAGCGGCGCTCCCAGCTACACGCTGATCGGCGACGAGACCGTGATCCGCGAGGGGGCACAGGTCCACCGCGGCACCATGCCCGAATCGACCACCGTCGTCGGCCGGCGCGTGTATGTGATGGCGACGGGCCATATCGGTCACAACTGCGTCATTGCCGACGAGGTCATCATCGCCAACGCCGGCCTGGTCTCCGGTCACGTCGAGATCGGTCGCCGGGCGTTCGTCAGCGGCTGCGCCGTGATTCACCAGTTCGTGCGGATCGGCGAGCTGGCGATGATCGGCGGCGGGGTCCGGGTTCCGGCCGACGTCCCGCCCTTCATGCTGGTGACGCCCGACGGCGTCGCCGGCCCGAACGTGGTGGGTCTGCGTCGCGCCGGTTTCAGCGCCGAACAGCGGCAGGAGGTCCGCGCCGCCTACCGGACGCTGTTCCGCTCGCGGCTGCCGTTCCCGGCGGCGCTGGCGCGCGTGGCGGAAGGGGTACGGACCGAGGCGGGCCGCCGGCTGGTGGAGTTCCTGCGCGCGCCTTCGAAGCGCGGCATCATGCGGTTCAGGGGCGGCGCCGACCAGATCGCGGAACACGGCGGACAGGTTGCGTGCGAGTCCTGATCGCGCCCGACAAGTTCAAGGACGCGCTGCCCGCTCCGGGCGTGGCCCGGGCGCTGGAGGGGGGCGTGCGCGCCGCCAGACCTGAGGCGCAGGTCGAGTGCTGTCCGCTGGGCGACGGCGGAGAGGGGACCGGGCGGCTGCTGGCGGAAGCCGTGGGGGCCGAGACGCAGACCGCCGAAGTGCTGGACCCGCTGTCGCGCCCGCGTGCGGCGCGCTGGTGGCGCGATGGCGCCAGCCGGACGGGCATCGTCGAGATGGCGGAGGCGTCCGGCCTGTGCCTGCTCGAGGCGGCGGAGCGCGATGCGCTGCATACGACCAGCTACGGTACCGGGCAGCTCATGCGGGCGGCCGCTTCGGCCGGCTGCCGGCGGCTGACGCTGTGCGTCGGGGGATCGGCAACGGTGGACGGCGGCGCCGGGTGTCTCCAGGGTCTGGGCTGGCGGCTGCTCGACGCACGCGGCGCGGCGCTCGATCAGCCGGCCACTGCTGCGCTGCTCACCCGCGTGGCGCGCGTCGAGCCGCCGAGCGTCCCGCTGGCGCTGGACGTTGAGATCCTGTGCGACGTGACCAACCCGCTGCTCGGCCCGGACGGAGCCGCGCCCGTGTTCGGACCGCAGAAGGGCGCGGGTCCGGCGCAGGTTCGACAACTGGAGGTCGCGCTGCGCCACTGGGCCGGCGTGCTGACGGATTTTGCCCTGCGCGATCTGACGGAGCTGCCCGGCGCCGGGGCGGCGGGCGGCCTGCCGTTCGGTCTGGCAGCCGCGTTGGGGGCGCGCCTGCGGCCGGGTTTTGCGGAGCTTGCCCGGCGTCTGAGACTGCGCGAGCGGGTGGCCGGCTGCGATCTGGTCCTGACCGGCGAGGGCTGCCTCGACGAGCAGACGAAGAGCGGCAAGGTCGTGGCGGGTGTCGCTCATCTGGCGCATGCGCTAGGCAAGCCGGCGGTCGCGTTCGTCGGCGCCGCGCGGCCGGCGGCCGGGGAGAGCCCGGGGCAACTGGCGCAGCGCCTCTGGTTGCGCGACATCGTGGTCGTTACGCCGCCCGGGACGCCGCTGGCTGTCGCGCTGGCCGAAACGCACGCCAATCTGGCGCGGGCCGCGGCGGAATACATGGCTGGGTGGGGCTGAGGCGCGGGCGCCGGACCATGCTGTGCCGGGTGCTTGTTTTCCTGCTGTGCGCCGCGCCGATCAGGCACGCGGAAGACGGCGCCGACGAGACAACGCGGCTCGACCCGCGCTGGACGTGCTGCCTGCCGGCGGGGATCGAGTGGTGTGCAGCCACCGGCGGCGGCGCGGACAGCCGGCTGCTGGTGTGCGACAAGCAGGCCCGGCTGCACCTGCTCGATCTCGAAGCCGGCGCCGAGCTGTTCGCCGAGCCGGTTGACGTGCAGCCGGGTACGCGCTTTGCCGGCCGCAGCGCCGACGTGGCCTACTGCTTCGGCCGGTCAGAAGTTGTTGCGCTGCGCGTCGGTCCCGGGGGCGACGGCCTGACGGTGCAGCCCGGCGTGTTGTGGAGGGCCGCGGCGGCGCCGGCGGCGGAGACGCCGGGCGATCCGGAGTTCCTTACGCGTCTGGTCGCCGCCGGTGCCACGCCCGCGGGCGTGCTGGTGGTCCGCTCGGACGGACGCATCGCCGAGTTGAACCGTGACGACGGCGCCGTCCGCTGGCGGCAGCGCCTGCCGCCGATCAGCGCCTGCGCCCTGCACGTGCGCGGCGCGACGGCGGCGCTGCTGTGGCAGCGGGGCGGTCAGTGCATCGTCGCCTTCGTGAAGCTGCAAGGCGGCGCGCCTGCTGTGCGGCGGACGGCGCTGGAACGGAGCCGGCCCATCTGGAGCGGGCTGGCAGACGAGGGACTGGTCGCGCTGTGGCCCGACAGCTTCGCCCTGGTTCCGCCGGACGGCGAGCCGACCTTTCATGACCTGCCCGGCGGAGCCGAGGCGCGGGCGGTGGCGTTGCACGCGCCGGCGGCGCAGTCTCCCGGCGACGGCGCGCCCGGTGGTCGGCAGCCAGCGGCGCGGCTGTTGGTGAGGACGGCCGATGCGCTGCTGGCCTGCGACGTGACGACGGGGGCGCGCCGATCCTGGGCGCTGTGCGGGGACGAGCTGGAGCAGGCGCAAGACCGGCAGGCGGCGCGACCGGCGGACTGGGCGCGGCGGCTGCTGGGCATAGCAGGCGATCTGCTCTTTGTTCCGGGCGCCCGGGGCGTCGGCGTTCGGGACGTGCGCACCGGCGATACGCTTTGCAGCCTGCGTCTGGACCGGCCGATCGACGCCGCAGGTCACGCCGGTTTCGCCTACGCGTTGTGCGCGCCGACCGCGGTCGCGGCCGGCGGGGAGTATCCGCGGACGCTGGTGCTGGGGCGGCAGCGGATGGGCGGTGTGCCGGGGTCGGTGGACAGCGTGCCGGCGGGCGCCGGCCGCTTCGAGCTGGGGCAGGTCGAGCCGGTGCGCGAAGTGTACTGGCTGGGGGGCACGCTGGTGATCGTCGAAGAGCGTCGCCTGCGCGCGTATACTCTGCCCTGAAACGGAGCTGAATCGCGCGCCAAGATCGGATCCGTCGATGTCCGGCACCCTCCAGTTCCGCCTGGTTGACGCGTTCGCCGAGCAGCCTTTCACCGGCAACACCGCGGGAGTCGTGCTCGACGCGGACGCCCTGGACGAGCAGCAGATGCAGGCGGTGGCGCGCGAGGTGAATGCCAGCGAGACGGCGTTCATCACGGAGGCCAACGACCTGCACCGTCCGCCGCGGCTGCGCTGGTTCACGCCCGCGACGGAGGTGGGGTTCTGCGGGCATGCGACGCTGGCCGCCGCTCACGCCTGGTCCGAGCTGGCCGGTTTCCGGGCGCTGCTGAACAAGCGCGAGGCGCAGGTGGAGTTCCGCAGCGCCGCCGGTCAGCTCCGCCTGTGGCCGGAGCCGGCGGGGGCCGACCGCCAGACGCTCATCTGGTGGTTGCAGATGCCGGCGCCGGGGCTGGAGCCGGCCAACACCAATCCGATGAAACTGACCAAGCTGCTGGGGCTGACGCTGGCAGACCTCGAGCCGGCGGCCCCGATCATGCGCACGCGCGACCACGATCTGATCGTGCTGATCCGCTCGTGGCGGGCACTGATGGAGGCGCGGCCGAACTTCCAGGAGCTGGCAGCGTTCTCGCAGCGGCAGAGCATCCGCGGGGTGTGCGTCGCCACGCGCGACACGCTGGATGACTTCATCCACGTGGTGTCGCGCTTCTTCGCGCCGGCCTGCGGCGTGCCGGAGGATCCGGTGACCGGGAGCGTGCACGGTCCGCTGGCGGCGCTGCTGACGATCCACGAGCTGGTGCCCCGCGCCGGCAATCGGACGGCGCTCAACTGCCTCCAGGGTCAGCCGGGCGGACGCACGGGACTGGTCCGGGCCCTGGTCGAGCGCGGGCCGGACGGCTATCGCGTCTCGATCGGCGGAATCTGCCAGACGACGATCCGCGGCGAGCTGCGCCTGCCGCCGCGCGGACGGTCGGGGTGAAGCCGATTGCTGTCAGGGTGCGGCGTGGGCGACGGTGACCAGCAGCGGCACCAGGACGTTGGCCTTGCGCTGGCGGATGCTGGTGAAGCCGGCGCCGGCCAGCAGGGCGCGCAGCTCGGACCAGCTCGCGTGGTGCACATGCTTCTCGATCAGGGCGACCGCCACGTCGTAGATCACCCAGCCGATGACGTTGTCGCGGAAGCCGTCGATCAGCACGAGCAGGCCGCCCGGTCGCAGCACGCGGCGGAACTCGTTGATCGCCGCCGCCTGGTGCGGATAGTGGTGGAAGGAGTTGCAGCAGGTCACGACGTCCAGGGACGCCGACGCCAGGGCCAGGCGTTCGGCGTCGCAGCGCAGCACGCACAGTCTGCCGGCGGCGTCACAGCGGGCGAACTTGTCGCTGGCCTGCCGGGCCATGGCCGGGACATAGTCCACGCCGACCAGCAGCTCCGCCAGCGGGTCGCGGGCCGTCAGGGCCAGCAGCGTGCCGGTGCCGCAGCCGGCATCCAGTATGCGGTACGGTCGCGGGCCGCGGGCGGCCTGCCAGCGCGCCAGCTCCTCCTGACAGGCGCGAACTGCCGGAAAAAAGATCAGCTCGTTGAGCAGTGAGCGGTCGTAGGTGCCGGCCCAGCGCTCGAACCAGGCCTGCGCATGGTCCTTGATCTGGCGCGAGGGGGCGGAATCCGTCGGCCGGCGCCGAGCGGGGCCGGACGGCGCGCGGCGCTCCGTCGCTTGCCCGGGTTGTTCCCAAGCAGAGGGCATAGCGCCGCAGAGTATCGCGGATCGAGGGCCCGGCGCGTAGCGGCCTGTGCGTTTCGCGGCGCTTGAGCGCGCCGTTGGCCGTGGCCGCAGATCGCCGGCCTGCCCGCGGGCACGTTTCATGCGGGGCGGCGGGCGTCAAGCGCGGCGCCGCAGTGGCGGCCGCGAGGTGTGCTCGAGCAGCGGCTTTCCCGGCCGCGCCGGCGTGCGCCGCGGCGATCATTGACGCCTTGCCAGCATGGCCGCCAGCGCGCTGCGGGCCTGGCGGGCGGTCAGTCCGGCGATGCGGACGCGCTTCAGCGGTCGCCTGTGGCCTTGCAGGATGGTGATGTCGGACTGACTGGTGCCCAGGGCATCGGCCAGCAGGCGCAGCAGCTCGCGGTTCGCCTTCCCGGCCTCGGCGGGAGCGCTGACCGCGACGCGGAGCGCCGTGTTCCAGACCCCGGTGACCCTGGTGCGCGAGCTGCCGGGGACGACCTTGACCGCCAGCTCGACGCCGCCGGCGCGCTCAGCCAGATCGATCCGGTCAGCTTCGGCGGTCATGGGAGGCGGCGCCCGGAGCCTGGGGTTCCGCGCTCTGTGCGTGCGGGCGCGACGCGAACTCGTCGCCGCGGAAGGTGTTGCCCAGGTACGTCTCGCGGACGCGCGGGTCGTTGACGAGCTGGTGCGGCGTGCCGGAGCTGACGACGCGCCCCTCGTGGATGACGTAGCTGCGATCGGTGACGCGCAGCGTCTCGTGGACGTTATGGTCGGTGAGCAGGATGGCGATGCCCTCGCTGCGCAGGCGCATGATCTCGCTGCGCAGCTCTTCGACGGCCTTTGGATCGACGCCGCTGAACGGCTCATCGAGCAGGATCAGGCGCGGGTTGCTGATCAGGGCGCGGGCGATCTCCAGCTTGCGGCGCTCGCCGCCGGAAATATGCCGGGCCAGGTTCTTGCGCACGACCTCCAGGCCGAACTGGCGCAGCAGCTCGTCGGTCTTGCGCCGGCGTTGCTGGCGCGTAAGGCGCATGGTCTCGCAGATGGCCAGGAGATTGTCTTCGACGGACAGGCGTTGGAAGACGCTGGGTTCCTGCGAGAGGTAGCCGATGCCGCGGCGGGCGCGCTTGTACATGGGCAGGTTGGTGACATCCCGGCCGAGGAAGCGGACGCGTCCGGACTCGGACTGAATCATGCCGACGGTGATGCGGAAGCTGGTGGTCTTGCCGGCGCCGTTGGGGCCGAGGAGGCCGACGATTTCGCCATCGTCCACCTGGAAGCTGACGTGGTCGACGACGACGCGGCCGTTATAGGACTTGACGAGTTGCTCGGCTTCCAGCAGCATTCAGAGACACCTGCACGGGGCGCGTTGTGGACAAGCTGTTAACAGGGGCGGGCGCGGGCTGACGTCTCAGAGGCCAGCCGGCATGCCCCGCGGCTTCCGCGAGCGCTCGGGTTGCGGGCTGCGGCCGTGCTCCGGTACCGCGCACGACCCTTGTTCATATGAACTTGCGCCCTGCGGCGACCTTTATTGCCTGAGTTCCGGGCCACGCGCACCGCCGCTGCGGCCCGTTGCTGCTCCGTTCCCGACACCGCTGCGCGGCATCGCGACCGTCCTGTTGACAACTGGCTGCATTGCTCCGGCGGCAGCCGCAACACGCGCAGTTATCGGATGAAGCGCATTCGCCCGACATCCACAACCCGCCAGTCGCCGTCAGCGTCGATCGGCAGCAGCCCGGGAAGATACACGAAAAACGCCCGGCCAACAATCTGGTCCGCCCGCACCGTACCTTCGCGGTAGGAACCGTCCCGCAGCGCCTGCCGCAGATGCGGACCGACGCCGCTCCACTCCCGGCTGTCGGCGCTGGCGGTACTGTTGTCGCCGAGGACGAAGTATTCCCCGTCCCGGAGCTGAAACGGCCGGCCGGCGGAAGCGCGGCGGGTCTTGGCGGTGTGAGCATAGTAGACGTCGCGATCCACCCGCAGGCCGCGCAGCTCCAGCGTGAGATCCGACGCGACCATTCGGAGCCGCAGCGGCACCACGCGGCGCGTGGCGCGCAGCTTGCTGAGGTGCGGGGCGTACTGCGCGTCGGTCGTCGCCAGCAGCTCGCGCCCGTCGAGCCGCAGGTACACCCGCCAGTCCAGATGCGCGAACTCGATACGGCGCCGACGGGCCGCCAGCGGAGCGCTGCGGGCGGCCGCGGCTAGGGTCTCGGCGCCGCCCGGCGGCCGCAGACTGAGGGTGACGTCGCCGTCGGCCTCAAGAGCGGCGGCGAAGAGCCAGCCGTCGCGCTCGATTTCCCAGCGCAAGGCGCCCGCGCCGCCGGTGACGCTGAGCTCGGCGGCCAGGCGTACGTCGCCGACACAGTTGCCGCCGCTCCCGTGGTTGTAGCCCGAGACGTCCTGGAGATAGAAGCGTGAGCCGGTGGGTTCGAAGACCACGGCGCGCCACGTGTCGTCATGGGCGTCGTAGCGGATGACGCGGGATTGCAGGCCGCTCCAGCCGGTGCTGTTCGCGTCGGCGGGGGATTCGGCCACCCAGGCGGGCGGGCGGAAGGCGCGGCAGGGGTCGGTCGGCGGATAGTTCTGGTCGAAGACGACGGACCACAGCGCCTGCTGTGCGGCGCGCGGTTTGCGGGCGACGTGGAACTCGTTGCCGCCCGGCGGCCGGATGAACACGTCGCCGTCGACGATTTCCACCGCCTCCCCTGGGAGTCCGACCAGGCGCTTGATGAAGCTCTGGCCCGGATCGTTGGGATCGCGAAAGACGATGACGTCCCAGCGCCGCGGTCCCAGCGGGCCGCCGATGATGTACGGCCACTTGTGCACCAGGACGCGGTCGCCGGACTTGGCGGCCAGCAGCTCGGGACGCAGCGGGATGGTAACGTGGCAATTGGGGCACAGTGCTTCGGGCGGGGGAAGGAAGGGGCTGCCCGGGGCGCGCTGCGTCCGGGGGCCGCAGTCGAACTCCCAGCCACAGGTCGGACAGACGACGGTCAGGTGCTGACCCGCCAGCGCGTCGGCCATCGACCCGGTGGGGATGATGAAGGCTTCGACGAAAAAGGTGCGGAAGACAAAGGCCAGCAGCAGCGCCGTCAGGACCGTTTGCAGCGTTTCGCAGACCTGCACCGCCACGGGCACTGTCGGCGACGGGCGGCCGTTCTGCGCGCCGCCCGGCGCCGGGGAAGCCGGCGCCGCAGCGTCCAGGGCAGATGCGGGCGCGGACACGGTCAGTGAATCCAGCGCACGCGACCGAGGTCCGGCAGAATGTTGAGCGAACGCAACCACGCCAGCGGGCCTCCGCGCGGCGCCAGGCCCAGGCCCGTCTCGCTCAGCGGCATGAAGCCCGGCCAGTAGACCAGGAACGCCCGCCCGATCATCTGGCTGGCCGGCACCGTGCCGATCGCGTACTGGCCGCGTTCGTACGCCGCCCGCAGGTGCGGCCCGAGCGTCTCCGCGGTCCAGGCGCGGCTGTCGAGGCTGTTGGGGCTGTTGTCGCCGCAGACGAAGTAGGCCTGGTCGTTGAGGGTCAGGGGGTGACCTTCGGTGCCGTTGGCGTACTCGGCGCTGTTGCCGCGCAGGCGGCCGCTGACGTAGTACACGTCGCGGTCGATGCGCAGGTGGGCGAAGGAAGCGCGGACGCGTTCGGCGGCGATGCGGATCACGGGCGCGGCGCGCTGTCCGGAGCGCTGGCGAGCCAGGGCACGCGTGCCCCGGTATTGCGCGGGGGAGCTTTCCAGTACGGTGCGGTCATCGACCTGGACGGCGACATGGTAGTCGGCGTGTCCCAGGGCGAAGCGGACGGGACGATCCGGCAATGAGAGGTGCGTGCGGCCCCACTCCTGGCGCAGGCCATCCGACCGGCTCTCGTGCTCCAGTGTCAGCGTTCCGTCGGCGTGCAGCCGGGCGTAGAAAAAGTCGTCGTGCTTGGAGATGCACAGCTCGACGTAGCCGCTCCCCGCTTCGATGCGCACGTCGGTGCATAGACGCACGTCGGTGACGTAGTTGTAGTCGGCCCGGCGGGCGTTGTAGCCGTAGATGTCCAGCACTTCGCCGGGCGGCGGGTTTTCGCCCTGGCGTGTGGCGAACTGGATCACGCCGCGACCGGCGTCGGCGCCGTCGAAGCGCGGCGTGCGGGTGTCGAGGCCCTGCCAGCCTGATTCGCCGCTGCGCAGCGCCCAGTGCGGGAAGTAGTCGGGCCAGCGTGCGGCGCCGGTCATCCAGTCGCGGGCAGGCTGTCGCGGGGGATAGTCATGGTCGTAGTACGGGAACCAGAGGGCGCGCTGAGCATGAGGCGTTTTGCGGGCGCAGTAGAAGTCGTCGTCGTGCGGGCCTTTGACGAACACGTCCCCGTCGACGATCTCGATCGTCTCGCCGGGCAGACCGATGAGGCGCTTGATATAGTTCACGTCGGGGGCGTTGGGGTTCTTGAAAACGACCACGTCCCAGCGGCGCGGGCCCAGGTCGCCGCCGATGTCGTACGGCCAGCCGAGCACGACGATGCGGTCGCCGGCCTTGAGCTGGAGGGCCACGCCGCCGGGCTGCTGGGCTGCGGTGTGCTGCTGGAAGCGGCAGTTGGGGCACTGGATGACGGGCGGGAGGTCGTCGCGCTGGCGGCCGAGCCGGTCGACGAAGCGCTCGGGACCGATCATGTGCTCCCAGCCGCAGTTGGGGCAGGTGTGCGTGGCGTGAGCGCCGGCCAGCGTCTCGGCCATCGAACCCGTCGGGATAATGAAGAGCGGCAGGAAGAAGCTCTTGAGCACCAGCAGCCACACGAACAGGTCCACGAACGACGCGATCTGCGCCAGCATCGGCTCGCGGCGCCGCGAGGGTGCGTCGCGGGTCGCCAGGCCCAGCTTCCGCTGTCGCTGTGTGTCCCTGTCCACAGACTGCTCGCGTAGCAGAAAAAACCCGCCGCAGCGGGGGCACGCTAAAATATCAGCGGCGACCGGGCGGGTCAAAGCGCCGCCTGCCGCTTGTCGCCGCGCCCTCGTCCGACTATATCAGCGTGCGTGCTCAGGCGGCCGGCGCGCCGCGACTCGAGCGGCGCCGCGCCCTCCCCGGGGGCGCGCCTGCCGTGCCGCAGTGCGCACGGCGGCATGGGATGGGGGCACTGGCGGCTGGCTGGTGGGCGGCGATGAGCGGAAGAACACTGCGGATTGCGGCGTTGCTCGTGGGGTCGGGCGGGCTGGTACTGGCCACAGGCTGCGACGTGGCCGACGAAGTTCTGGCGACCATCGAGGCGGCGCTGCGCATCGTGGACATCTGGGTCTAGCCTGCCGATGGGGGCCTCGCGGCTGATACGGCGCCGGTGGCTTGATCCGCGCGAAGCCGGCGAGGCGGCCGCCCAGCCCGTCGCCGACGCCGTCAATATCCCCTTCTCCGAGCTTCTGGACCGTCTGCATGAGCTGCCGCCGCGCGCCGACGAGGTCGGCGTCGTCGGTCCCGCCCCGCTGGCGGACGAGGTGGTGGCGTGGCTGCTGGCGGTCGGTCGCCGCGCGCGACGTGTGGACGACTGGTCGCCGGCGCCCGCAGCGCCAGGAAGCGAGCTCGGGCGGCTGTGGGAGCCGACGGCGTTCCTGGCGGAGATGCTGCCCCGCCTGACCACCGGCACGGCGCTCGATCTTGCCTGCGGGACCGGGCGCGACGCGATCTACCTGGCATCCTGCGGCTGGGACGTGACGGCGGTGGACGTGCTGCCGGACGCGCTGGAACGGGCGCAGCGGCTGGCGGCGCGGTACGCACCGGTTCTGGAGCCGATTCGCTGGGAGCAGATGGATCTGGAGCAGGCGCCGCCGCAGTTCGACCGCCGGTTCGACCTGATCATCGTTTTCCGCTATCTGAATCGTCCCCTGCTCGGTCGTCTGCACGCCTGGCTGCGTCCGGGGGGCAGCGTGCTGTGCGAGACGTTCACGACGCTGCATCGCCGGCGGCACGGTAAGCCGGTGCGCGAGGCGCACGTGCTGCTGCCCGGAGAGCTGCCGGGTCTGCTGGCCGGGCTGGAGATCCGCCACTTCTCGGAGGCGTGGCGCGGCCGGCTGCACACGGCGCGGGCGTGGGCCGTGCGGGCCGGAAGCTCAGGCGGCAGCGACGGTTATGTCAGGTGCTCTCCGTGTTGACCGAACACGCGCACGCGGAATCCCAGCCCCTGGCTCAAAGCCACCAGCTCCTCGAAGATGTCGCCGTAGGCCACCGCGATGTGGTTGCTCATATAGTGGGCCATGATCGTATCCTGGCGGACGCCGAGGTCGGCGGCCATGAACGGCCACTGCGGCGTCGTGCCCTGCCACCAGGCGTCGCGCGTCTTTTCGGGCAGGCTGACCACCTCGCCGCGGCCGATGTCCATCCACAGCTCGGAGGCGGCGCGGGCCGAAGCCGGCGGCTCGGGGGCGGTATGGATCCAGGCCCGTGCCCAGGTGATCCGTCCGGGCAGGCTTTCGCCGGTGAACGTCCCCCCGGGTACGGGGAAGTAGGCGGCCGGCTGCCGGTAGGAATGCACGCCGCGCAGCGTGTCGGGGTCGTGGTTGAAGGCGTAGGCGCCGCAGGAGCCGCTGTTGAGCAGGACCCAGACGAAGCGGCCGTCGTGGTCTGCGCCCCAGCGCACGTCATGGAACATGACCGCCTGGTGCAGCCCCTTGGCCTTCAGCAGCCGCTTCATCAGCTCCATCGGCACCAGGTTGCCCTGGTCGGCCTCGGTGGCGCAAACGAGCGTGTCGCCGTCGCTCTCCGGGCGGCAGGCCGAGTTCAGCAGGCCCTCGGCGAAGTCCGAGGGGGGGCGGAGCGGCAGCAGGCCGAGCTGGTATTGCCAGCCGATGCAGTCGGCCTTGAATTCGCTGGCCAGGTCGAGCACGGCCAGGTAATCGCGGAGCTGCTCGCGCGTGGCGTTTTCGTCGAAGTCCTCAGCGCCTTTCTCTTTCCAGTGGAACCTGACGCCCTTCTCGCGGACGAAGCGGAAGGCGGCGTCGATGCGTTGCTGGTCGATGCGCCGTCCGCGGTCGATGAGCCAGGCCTGATCCACCTTGTGCTCGGCAAAGCCGATGGGGTGCAGCAGCCGCGGGCCGAAATACCCGTTGATCATGCCCATCGACGTGTCGCCGAGCATGAGCGCCAGGACGCGGCGGCGGCGGATGTCGGCCAGCACGTTCTGAGCGCGGCGGGCGGCCTGGGGACTGACCGGGGCGGCGTGGGCGATCTGGTCGGCGGGGTAGTCGATGCGGCCGGTGGTGCACCACTGCTCCAGTCGGGCCATGAAGGCGTCGTCGCGGGTCCAGTCGTCGGCGCTGGTCCAGACGCGCGAGAAGCTGCGGCCGACGGATTGCAGGCAGGCGCCGGTGTTGAGCAGTCCGACCAGTCCGGGCCAGGTGCCGGAGAAGTTGCTGGCCAGCAGCAGCGGGTTGTCCTTGCCGGCGACGCCGTCGGTGGTGTGCGGACCGTAGAACCAGTGGACGCAGACGCCGATCAGCGGATCGTCGATCGGGCCGAGCTTCTCGATCGCCTGGTGCGGGCTGGTGAGCCAGCCTTCGACGCGGTAGTGTCTGCGGCCGAGCCTGTCCAGGGCGGCTTCGAGCTGAGCCGTCGTCTGGCTGATGCCGGGGAGGGCGTCCTGATTGGGCCGCGGACGATAGTCGCCGGGCCAGAAGATGGCGATTCGCGTGGGCATGGTCGGTGATCCTCTTGTTCGCAGTGTGAGCCGGCGGACTGTGCCCCGGGAGGCCGGCCGGCGCTTCTCTCCTCGCTGCCGGGTACTACGATCAGTACCGTAAGCATAGCGGCTCCTGCGCGGAAGAGCGCTCGGAGAAGCGCGCCGTGCGGGGTGGTCATCGGGTGGGGCCGGGAGGTTGTCCATCCATGTCTTCATGCTTGATCGCCAACGGTCGGCCGCCGACGCTGGCCCCGCAGCGCGTCGTGCGCCGCACTTTCCGGCGGCCGGGGCCGCGCGCCTGGGTGCGGGTGGGGGCGGCGGCGACGGAGGCGACGGTGTTCGTCAACGGGCAGGAGGTCGGCCGGCACCTGGGGGCCTGGACGCCGTTCGAGTTCGAGATCACCCGCTGGCTGCGGGAAGAGAACGAGCTGGAAGTCGTCTGTCGTGACTGCATCCATGTGACCAACGGCTTCCTGCCGTGGCTCGGCGTGCGCTGGACCGGGGCGCGCGACGTGGAAGTGCGGACGGAGCCGACGGTGCCGCGGCCGGCGGCGCGGCAGCGCTCGGCGGTGCGCGGGCGGCAGCTGCTGGTGGACGGCCGGCCGTTCCGCGTTCGCGGCATCCTGCACTGGGGCTGGTATCCGGAGCTGGAGCAGCCCTGGCCCGGCGAGGAGCAGATGCGGCGCGAGATCAGGGACGTGCAGGCGCTGGGCTTCAACCTGATCAAGTTCTGTCTGTGGGTTCCGCCCCCGCGCTACTACGAACTGTGCGACGAGCTGGGGATGCTGGTCTGGCAGGAGTACCCGGTCTGGGCGGCGCCGCTGCGGGACCGGGCGCTGATCCGGGAATACGAGGAGTTCTTTCTCCAGGACCGGCCCTACGGGTGCGTCATCCTGCGCACGCTCACGTGCGAGAACGACAACCTCGACCCGGACCTGGGCCGCGAGCTGGTCGAGCTGTGCCGCCGCATGATCCCCGGCGCGGTCGTGCTCGACAACAGCGCCTGGCTGTGCGCGGAGCGCTGCGGGGACTTCCACGACGAGCACCCCTATCTGAACAACATGCAGTGGCGCTATTACGCGCGGCGGATTCGCCCGAAGCTGCACAAGCCGCTGCTGCTGGGGGAGACGATGGGCGTGGCCAGCCCGCCCGAAGGTCCGCACGAGACCGCCGTCGCCGTGCGCCGCTATCAGATCGAGACCCTGGCCCGGGAGCTGCCCGAGGCCGGGTATGTGGTGCTGGGGCTGCGTGATACGCCGGACATGCACGCGGGGCTGTACACGCGCGACGGGCGGCTGAAGTACACGCCGGAACAGTGGCGCTGGCATGGGGACCGGGTGGCGCCGCCGCGCGCGGTGCCGCCGCTGCGTGGTCCGGTGATCGGGCCGCGCAAGGGGGCCTGGAAGTGTCCGGAGAACCCGTGGCACAGCCCGGTGGTCAAGGTGCTCGATCCGCGGTTGCCGCGCGAGCTGATCGAGCGGGAGTGCGCGTTTGAGCTGCTTTCCGGGCGCGTTCTGGAGCGCTGCGCCGGCACGCGGGTGCTGGTCGAGCTGTGGGACGTGTGGCGCGAAGAGGTGCGCCGGATGCCGCTGGTGATCGAGTTCGCCACGCAGGGGCGACGGCAGGTCGTGTCCGCCTTTCGTCACGACACCCCGGCCGGTCGCGAGCTGTGGGAGATTCTGCAAGCCCTTGACGGGCAGGTGCCGGAGATCGGTCCTCTGGTCGGCACCTCGATCGTGCTGGAGGACTGGGAGATGTCGCGCGACGGCGCGACGTGGGTGCCGGTCAAGTGCGACACGCCGCTGGTCAACGAAGGCCGCAACGTTTTCGAGGGCTGGGCGACGTTCCGCACGCGGGTGGACTATCCCGGGGGGGAGCGCATCCTGCGCTGTGAGGCGGTTGGCGACTACTGGGAGCTGCTGATCGACGGGCGGCCCTTCGCCGCGGCCGGCCCGCGCGTGGGCACCTGGGACGCGGCCCGCGACCGGCCGCGCGACTTCGCCATCGACCTGTCGGCCGGGTATCATGAGTTCACGTTTCGCGTCCGCGACTGGCGCGGCGCGGGCGCGCTGGTCGGTCCGGTGTACCTGGCGACGAACCTCGATGAGCGTGTGTTCTGAAGGCCGGCGCCTGCTGGTGGCGCTGGCGGCAGGCCTGGGGCTGGCGGGCGGATGCGGGGGGGAGGGCGCACCGACCCAGACCGTGCTGCGCGTCTCGAACTGGGGCGGCGCGCAGGTCGAATCGGAGTTCATGAGGCTGGAGCGCCAGCTCCAGCGCGAATTCGAGGCCCGGCACCCGGGCGTGCGCCTCCAGGTGGAGCAGATTCCGGGTTTCGGCCAGTACGCACCGAAGCTGCTGATGATGCACGTCAGCGGCAGCGTCCCCGACGTCGTCACGCTCGACGCCTCGTCGGCCGCCGTCTTCATCAACAACCACGTGCTGCGCGACCTGACGCCGTTCATCGCCGGCGACCCGGCTTTCAACCTGGACGACTACTTCGAAAACGTGGTCCGGATCGCGCAGCGCGGCGAGCGGCTCTACGCCATCCCGCTCGATTTCACGCCGATGGTCATGTACTACAACAAGCGCCTGTTTGATGCGGCGGGGGTGGCGTATCCGCAGGACGGGTGGAGCTGGGAGGAGTTCCTGGACGCGGCGCGCCGGCTGACGGTTTTCCCGGCCGGCGGCGGCCCCGGGGGGGCGGTCGGCGGGGGCAGTCCCGTGCAGTACGGCATGCACTTCGAGAACTGGATGCCGTTCTGGGTGCTGTGGCTGTGGACCGGCGGCGGCGACGTGCTGGCGCCCGACGGCCGGCGCGCCAGCGGGTACTTCGACGGTCCGCGGTCGGTGGCGGCGGTGCAGTTTCTGGTCGACCTGATCACGACGCACCGTGTCGCCCCGCATCCCAAGGAGAGCGCCGCGGCGGGGGTGGATCTTTTCCGCAGCCAGAAGGCCGCGATGGATCTGAAGGGTCACTGGATGATGATCGACTACCGCGCGGACGGGCTGGACTTCGGCGTGGTCAGCCTGCCGACCAGCGGCGTGCCCCCGGTGACGGTCATCTACGAGTCGGGCCTGGGGATCGCGACCAGGGCCCGGCATCCTGAGCTGGCCTGGGAGTTCATCAAGTACATGACCAGCGCCGAGGTTCAGGTGCGGCGGGTGGCGTCGGGGCTGGCGATTTCGGCCAACCGCAAGGCGGCGGCCCACTTCGCCGGCAGCCCGGTGGAGGAGGCGTTTCTGCGCCAGGTGCAGTACGCGCGGCCGCCCTGGGGCGCGCTGGTGGAGCGCTATCCGTTCATCGAGGAGCTGGGGCGCGAGATGATGGAGGATATCCTGTACTCGGGCGGCAAGCTGCCGGTCGAGCAGGCGCTGCACCAGACGGCCAAACTGATCGACGCGGCGCTGGCGGAACAGTGACAGGCGCCGCGGCGACGAAGGTGCGGAGCGCCGCGGCGGGGGAGGAGAGCCCGGGCGTGCCCGTAACGGGGAGGGTGCGGATGCGGCAGAGGCGGCAGGTGCGCCGCGCCGCGGCCACGGAGACGAGGCTGGCAGGGTGCAGAGGATGAAGGCCGGCGGCGAGCACAACTGGCGCGGGTATCTGTTCGTCGCACCGGCGACGCTGTATCTGGCGGTTTTCGCCTTCTTCCCGATGCTGTTCGCGGGCTACATGAGCCTGCACCGCTGGCACCTGCTGAAGGAGCAGCCGCGCTTCGTCGGCCTGGGCAACTTCGTGCAGATGTTCTCCGACCCGTTCTTCCGCAACGCCATTTACAACACGCTGATCTACGTCGTGTGCAGTGTGCCGCTGGGCGTGCTCATCTCGCTGGCTGTCGCGGCGCTGGTGGCCCAGCGGCTGCGCGGGGTGGGGTTTTTCCGCACGCTTTTCTACGTGCCGGCGGTCAGCTCGCAGGTGGCGATCTCGATGGTGGTGATCTGGATCCTGCTGCCCGAGACCGGTCTGATCAACTGGTGCTGGCTCAAGCTGGGGCAGGGGATCGGGATGCTGCAAGCCTGGTGGGCCGGGACCTCGCCGCCCCAGGGGCCGCAGCCCTGGCTGGGCTACGATGGCCGGATGAACTTCCTGGCCGAGCCGGGCTGGGCGATGGCGGCGCTGGTGGCGCTGAGCCTGTGGATCGGGCTCGGACCGCGGATGATCATCTTCATGGCGGGGATTCAGAGCATTCCCGAGACGCTGTACGAGGCCGCGGCCATCGACGGGGCCACGGGCTGGAGGCGTTTCCGGCACGTGACGCTGCCGCTGCTGGCGCCGACCACGCTGTTTGTGGTGGTGACGACCACGATCGCCGCGTTCCAGCTCTTCACGCCCGTGTACATGATGACCAAAGGCGGTCCGCGGCGGACCACCGACGTGGTGCTGTACCACATCTACAAGGAAGCCTGGCAGAAGTTCGAGGTCGGGATGGCCAGCGCCATGTCCTACGTGCTGTTCGCCATGATCCTGATCGTCGCCGCCTTCCAGTTCCGGGTCATGCGGCGCGGGCTGGGGGAGGCCGCGGCATGAGAACCGGGCGGGCCATCGCGACCTATGCCGTCCTGCTGGCCATCGCCGCCACCACCGTCATTCCTCTGGTGTGGATGGTCTGCACCTCGCTGCATGCCCCGCGGGCGCAGATTCCGACCATGTCCACGCTGTTTGCCCCCGACGGCTGGCACTTCGAGAACTACTGGACGGTGTTGACCTACGGCGAGCTGCCGATCTGGCGCTTCGCGCTCAACAGTTTCATCGTCACGGCGGGCGTGGTGGTGTTGCAGCTGGCGCTCTGCACGCTGGCGGCGTTCGGGTTCTCGCGGCTGCGCTGGTTCGGGCGCGACGCGCTGTTCTTCGTCTTCCTGCTGACGATGATGATCCCGGCGTCGGTGCTGATCGTGCCGCTGTTCGCGCTGGTGCAGCGGCTGGGCTGGCTGGACACCTACTGGGGCCTGATCATCCCCTATCCGTACCTGAGTACGGCCTTCGGCACGTTCCTGCTGCGCCAGTTCTTCATCACCCTGCCGCAGAGCCTGGACGACGCCGCCCGGATCGACGGCTGCGGGGACCTGCGGCTGCTGTGGCATGTGATCCTGCCCTCGGCCCGGCCGGCGCTGGCGACGGTCGCGGTGTTCGCGTTCATCTGGACCTGGACCGACTTCTACTGGCCGCTGCTGGCCACCAGCGCCACGACCATGCGCACGCTCGAGGTCGGGCTGAGCGTTTTCAGGGACTCTTATGGCGGGACGCAATGGTCGCTCCAGATGGCCGCGGCGGTGATCACGCTCACGCCGGTGCTGATCGTCTTTCTGGCGATGCAGCGCTTCTTCGTGCGCGGGGTGGTGTTGAGCGGACTGAAGGAGTAGCCCGCGGCGCGCCGCCGACCGAGGCGCAGATGGCCGGCGGCGCAGGCTGAGCGCGGCGGCGTTCCGGAGCGGCCGGCAGATTTCCCGCCGCGCCCGGAAGGACAAAGTCCGGCATGTTCCGCTCGGGGTAACAGGTTGCCTGGAGGTGAGCGATGCTACCGATGACCGGGCTGGCAGGCCTGCCGCTGCTGCGCGACTACCGCAGCCGGCGCATCAGCAGCTATGACCGCAGCGGCGGCAACCGCGACTGGTACGACATCGAAGGCGGCCAGACACGCACGCTGGCCGAGATCGACGGCCCCGGCTGCGTCCGTCACATCTGGATGACCATCGGGTTCCCGCACGACGACTATCTGCGCCGCCTGGTGCTGCGCATGTTCTGGGACGGCTGCCCCGAACCGAGCGTCGAATGCCCGCTGGGCGACTTCTTCGGCCTGGGCCACGCCCGGCGCAAGAACTTCGTCACCGCCGTGCTGGCGATGAGCCCCCAGGACGGCCGCGGCTGCAACAGCTACTGGCCGCTGCCCTTCCGCCGCAGCGCCCGGATCGAGGTCGAGAACCAGGGCGACGATAAAGGTTCGCTCTATTTCTACATCGACTATGAGGCCTACGCGTCAGCGCGGGTGCTGGACGGGCAGGGCTATTTTCATGTCCAGTGGCGGCGCGAGAACCCGACGCAGGGCTGGGGCGAAGAGTACGATCACCTGGTGAGCCAGGGCGGGCGGCGCCTCGAACCGCGGCCGAAGGAATGGTTTGAGAAGATGTGGTACGGCGGCGATCCGCGGAGCCTGAACACCACCGGCCGGGACAACTACGTGATTCTCGACGCCCGCGGCAACGGCATCTACTGCGGCGCGCATCTGGACGTGGACGTGTTCGCCCGCCAGCGCAACGACTGGTTCGGCGAGGGCGACGACATGATCTTCATCGACGGCGAGCCGTGGCCGCCCGCGCTGCACGGCACCGGCACCGAAGACTGGTGCAACTGCGCCTTCTGCCCGACGCAGGAATACCAGGCCCCGTATCACGGCGTGCTGCTGTACAGCGGGACCGACGAGTGGAAGTGGCAGGGCAAGCAGTCGGTCTATCGTTATCACATCGAGGACCCGATCCGCTTCCGCAAGTCCATCCTCGTCACCATCGAGCACGGCCACGCCAACAAGCTGAGCAATGACTACAGCAGCACGGCGTATTACTATCTGGAAAAGCCGCAGCGGGGCGGCCCGCCGCTGCCGCCGGCCGCGCGGCGTCTGCCGCGGCCGGACGGGGCGCAGAATCCGGGGGCGTGAAGCGGGGTTCATGCTGCGGGGTACGGGTCTGGGGATTGCGGGCCGGCCGTTCAGCGTCCGGGGTACGCCGGCCGACGGCCGCAGCTTCGCGGCCGAGGCTGGGGGGCGGAGACGCGCGGTCGCCGGCGTCAGGCGCAGCCGGGCAGCGCTCCGCTGAGAAGCGCACGGTGCAGCATGCGGGTCGAGCTGGTCAGGTCGTTCACGTTCGAGGCGGCCCACTGGCTGCCGACGTTCCCCGAGGGGCACAAGTGCCGCCGGCTCCACGGGCACAGCTACCGCGTGGAGGTCGTCGTCGCCGGCGAGGTCGATCCGCAGCGCGGCTATCTGATCGACTACGGCGAC